>Ga0172380_10004357_pt1 | contig 18265 bp, 9 predicted proteins | sample Leawe162metaG_FD_119747 | JGI IMG/M metagenome (GOLD analysis project Ga0172380, IMG submission 119747) | Leachate microbial communities from a municipal landfill in Southern Ontario, Canada - Leachate well 162 metaG | ecosystem: Engineered > Solid waste > Landfill > Unclassified | place... | reverse complement strand
GCTCAATCTCAGCGCATGCAACTTTGCAGGCGTTGAGTTCTTCGCAGGTGTTCGCCAGTTCGATACGGTCGAGCAGGTCGAGCAATTGGGGATTGTCTTCCAGCGGTGGGGAGGTTTCCTTGGCAGACTCAGCAGGTGCCACTGTTTCTGTCTCTACAGCCCCCTGTTTGAATGGGTCGTGTGGTTCTTGACGTGCTGGCACTGCCGCACGCTTGACGCCCTTCTCCACGTAGTCAGACCATTTGGCCTCGCCGTCCTTGAGAGTGGCATAGACTTCGCGCAGGTCGGCCAGTTCAGCCGGCGAGATGGAGTCGAGCGTGTGACCGAGATACTTCTCCAATTCCGCAGGCTTGATGCCTATGAATGAGAATTCGTCGGCCATGCGCTTGCGCTCCTGTGCTGGATCTCCGCCGCCCTTGGCGATGGTTTCACGCACGCACCATTCGGCTTCCTCGATGATGTCCTGCGGGATGAGGCGCAAGCCACTGTTGCGGATGATCTTCGATTTGGCGCTGTTCGTCTTGTTCGCCATCTCGTCCTCAGTCGCCAGAACGATGAAGACTTTTTCGCCGTTCGTATTGGTGCGCTCACCGAGGATTTCGCGGCCTTTGCCGTCTTTGCGCTCCACGGTTTTCGTCATCGTGACCTGATCCCCGTAGCTCGTATTGCTTTCGAGGTCGATCACCTGCACGTCGAGCACCAGCTTTTCGCGGTCCTCGTAAACAATGGAGGGCATCACGGAGATGTTCGTCATGCACTGAATCGCCGTCTCTGCGAACCGGATGGAGGGGCCGCGAACCTTACCGCCACCAACGGGCTTGGCGTACCATGCCGATGCCGCGAATCCTGGGCGGGCGCACGCTTCAAGGATCTTGTCACGCACGGAGAGCAGGTTGCGAGGCCGCTGGACGGCCATGACGTATTTGGCCTCAACAAGGGCTTTGGCGTGGGATGCGGAGGCGGCGCCTGCCATCTCCCCCGATGTGCGCGTGGTGTTCGCGAGTGTTTGAGTTTCGTTATTCATTGGATGTGGTCGGTTCTTCGTTGTCTTCAATCTGCTGTTTCAAGTCTGCAATCGCTTCCGCCTCAGTCGCCCCGTGGCCGATAGGGTAGTCGAGGTCGTAGTTGTCGGTGACGGCGCTCCAGTCAAAGGAGCGGTCGGGGATGGGTGGGCAGTCGTTGCGGGTGATGATTTTAGGCTTGGTAGGCGTTTGCAGTCTCTTGATTGCCTTGATGGCTAGAGCAGCATTTCTGTGCTCGTTTGGTAGGCCGGTTTGATCCGGCCAAAGAGCCTCTTTCACGGCGGCCAGTTCCGCTGCTGCTGCATGGTGCAAATCACGCTGTTCGTCCAATTGACGACGAGTTAGGCGCAGTTCTTCCATCGAGTTGTGATATAGTGACTGGTTGTTATCACGTTCAGATGTCAGGATTAAGCATTTACTACCGGCAATTTGCTTTTCCATCTGTGCCACGTATTCGGCAAGATTTGGATGGTTTGCGCAAAGCGTGGTGACTGACTCTTGCGGGCATTCATGCGGCGGTGTCTTTGTGGTCAGTTCTGCAATGCGACCATTGGCTGCATTGAGTTCCAATTCCAATTGTCGCGCCAAATTTAGTGCCTCTTGGTATGCACTCTCTGGCGTGGATGTTGGAGCGAAAGCATCATGCATTGCTTGGCATCTTGGCGTCATTGTGCGCAAGTCGTCTGAAAATGCTTCATCAAAGCATTTGGGACAAACTGGCATGTCATAAGGGTTGGATGATGTAAGTCCGCCTTCGGTTTCAGGATCAAACAACGCACCGCAGAAGCATTTCATCTTGCCGTCTGGCTGCATCATCTCGTCATAGGCACGTTCAGCGGATGCCTCGCCGCGCTCAATTGGGTCGGGGATGTGGTTCATTCTTCATCCTCCTTTTCACTGAACTCACCCGTTTTGGTTTCACGGCGACGTTGTTCTAGAATCTTGTCAACGATGTGACTGAGAGTGATGCAGATAACGACGATGCAGCAGATGGTATAGCCGTTCATGGTGTGGTAGGTGTTTTGATCTTTTCGTGAAACCAGTTCTTGTCAAAGTCAGACGCGGCGAGTGCTGGAGTATCGCCAAAACCCGCAACGCCGTCGTGCAGATTTTCGCCGTAGAGCATGCACCATTGATTGCCGTCCAAGCTCAATGTTGGCCGGTAAATAACCGATGGACGTCTCAACTCTCCCTGCGTTTCGATTACCGCGTCTCTTTGCATGATGGCCGATGATGCGATTTCGTTTAGAATCGCTGATTGGTAATGTTCGTCTAGTAGAGCGCTCATAGAATTACAGGTTAGAAGCTTGGGTTTCGATCCACTTGGCGAAGTTCTCGACCTTCTGCGCAATCTCAGCCATGACGGCCTTGCCCTCGGCGGTGGAAGCCTCTGGAGTCTTAAGCGTGCGGACGGTGGCGGCGAAGGCGATAGCCTTCTGCTTGTCGGGGGCGCGCGCGGCTTTCTTCTGCGCTGCGGCAGCATCGGCGGCGGCTTTAGCTTCCGCTGCCTTTTGGGCTGCAATGCCAGATTCCAGCTTGGCGCGCTCCCTGCGGTCTTTCTCTGCCACAGCAGCAATGCGCTCCATTTCAATCCGCGCTGCTTCGCGTTCCTTGCGTGCTGCCTCATCGGCAATGCGCTGGCGTTCGGCGGCTGCTTCGCGCTCCTTCTTTGCTGCGGCTTCCGCCTCTGCCTTGATGCGGGCCAGTTCACGCTCTGCGGCCTCGCGCTCGGCTTTCGCGGCGGCTTCGAGTGCGTCGCGTTCAGCCTTGGCTTTCGCGGCTGCTTCACGCTGCGCTTTCTCTGCGGCCTCGCGCTCGGCTTTCGCGGCGGCTTCACGTTCCACGGCCTCCTTGCGCAGGCGTTCGAGTTCGATGCGCTGGCGCTCACGTTCTGCGGCTGCGGCCTGTTCTGCGGCAATGCGTTCAGCCTCGGCTTTGCGGGCCTGCTCGATCTTGGCCTCATGGAGTAGTTTGGCGTCCGCGAGGTATTGAGTCCATTGCACATCGCTCATGGCGTCCAATTGAGGCAGCGCCAAAGTCTGGGTCATGTCAAGGTAGGGAGAAAGAGCCGCTTCACGCTCTGCCTTGATCCGCAGGCGCTCGGCTTCGGCCAGACGCTCCGCGAACTTCTCCTGTTCCTCAAGGTGGCGCTCCAACGGCACGATTGCGGCCTCCAGCAGGTTGTAACAGCCGTCGATGGCGCGGCCCATGAGTAGAGCATCGGCCTTGAGGTTCTTGCGCACCTTATCGGCGGCTACCCTCGTATTTTTCAATTCTAATCGAAGCAAGCGCGCCTGCTTCATCTCCGTTTTCTGGTCGGCGCTGGTGATCTGGATTGCAAGCGCCTGGGTGCGCCACTTCTCCGCCTGCTCAAATGCAGGCTTGAACCCGCTTTCGATGTTGGACAGGAGGGACGGCGGCAGTTGATCCTTTTCAGGGACAACGATGGTGATTTCTGCGGTGGGTGTGTCGGTGGTGGTCATTAGGGGCTGGGATGGGAAATAGGGTTAGGCGATCTCTTCAAGTTTGCTGATGGCGTCGCCTGCTTCGGTTACGGCGTTGTCAACGGCACAGGCAGCCTCGTCGAGGTCAGCTACGGCCTGCTCCAAGGCTTGGCCGTTGTCTCCCTGTTGAAGGCCCTCGGGCATGTTGTCGAACTTCTCTTGCTCCTCGTCGCGCATGTCGTCGAGTTCGCCCTTGATGCCTTCGAGGTCGGATTGAAGGTCGGAAAGACGAGCGGCAATTTCCTTGATGGCTTTGCGTTGGTGTGCGTTCATTTGGTAGTTTTGAGGTTGAGATTGAAATTAACGAAAGCCCATCCATCCGAAAACGGCGATGAGCAGGAGTATGAGAATGCCGAGTTCAGCGATGCCGCGCATAAAGCCTGAATCGACTTCGCCACGGTTGTATCGCTTCGCTGCGATCTTGTGATACCCGCTGCGCTTGAGCCTGCGGAGTTCGAGATGGTTGTAGATGCAACGTCCACCGATGACGATACCGGCGAGGGCGAGGAAGATGGCGGCGGCGATGAGGTATTTCATGCGCGACCTTTCTTCGTAGAGTTCTTTTTGATAACGGTGGAAATGCGAGACTTGAGGGCCTCGTCAGCCTTCAATGCCTCGTCGATGCGAAACCGCACCTCTCCTGCAACAGATCGGCTGTTCTTTTCAGCCAAAGCCTGTAGCTTCTCGTATGTTGCATCTTCGATGCGTGCTCCTGCTAGTTTCATAAGGGTGGGTTACTTGGATTCATGTTCGACTGCGGCCTTGATGGTGGCGAGGATGACGGGGGCTGGGGTGGAGAGGTCAAACGTGATGCCCCAATCAGGCTGCGATGGGGTAAGCTTATTGATTCGGATCAGCCGAATCGTGCGCCCCTCTGCAACGCACGCCAGCAGGAGAGGGCCATTGATATAACAGAGGTCGCCAGTTGTGGATGTTTTGGCAAAAGTAAAGCCGCTGCCCACCACGACAGCCATATACCAGTCAGCCACGGGATTGCGGAGCGGGGCACAAAAGCTGGCCGTCGCATCTTCCTCTTTGCACTGCTCCACATGAGAGCGGCATGAGATGCACAAACAATCTCCCATCGGGAATTCTGCGTCAATGTCAGCAGAGGACATGCGTTCAGCGCACTTGTAACAATCGGGGTCGTGGTCGGACTTCATGCACAGATGATGGCGCATGATTAAATCCCGTGCAAACTCTTTTTGCAGCAAATTGCAATTTTGTGCAGCAGGACACTCTACCGCCATCCCCGCCTTGCAATTTCACCACTTCCGCCCTTTGTCTGCATCTCCACCACACGCATGAGCCTACCCCTTCACCTCGCAGCAGCTTCCCCTCTCATTCACTTCGAGACATGCTCGAAGGTTCAGAACGCAATTACGAACAAACTCGAAACACCCAAGGCGAACGTCCTTCAGCGAAGGATGGCCGAGGCAATCGAAGTTCTGACCGCGCTCAAAGTCCCGGCGATCCGCGTAATCGTGACGAAGATTCGCCAATGCGGCGGCACCACGTTTAGCGTTGAGGTAATCTATCACATCTGCCAGCAGCGAAATACGAATGCGCTGATCCTCGCGAACATCAACGCGAACAGCCAGGGCATCTTGGAACGAATGAAAACGTTCAGCCACAGCGACACCTTCCCATGGGGAAACCCGCTCAATCCGCAGGCGCGCATCATGCAATGGAAGAACGGGAGCCGCGCCGAAATCACCAGTGCCGAGTCGATGAATCCCGGTATCTCGAAGCCACGTCAGGCGGTGCTTTTCAGCGAGAGCGCGAAGTATCCACGCGGCGGGGTGAAGGATGACAAGAAGATTTTCGCTTCCATCCTGCCGTCGTTGAACGATGCTGGACTTGCCATCGCGGAGAGCACGCCGGATGGGGCCTGCTACGATGGGCAAACAGAGGTTTTAACCGACGAGGGATGGAAATTATTCTCCGCGCTGACTGGAAAAGAGGCAATTTTAACAAAAGACCCCATCTCAGATGTGGCTTATTACCAAAAGAAATGGACGCATCAGGTGCATCACCACAAAGGCGACATGATCCGCATTTCCTCGCGCATATTGGATCTAATGGTCACCCCCAATCATAAGCTATGGGTGGCGTGCGCACACGGACCTATGCGATTCCGTGAGGCAGAGAAGATTGCAGCCTCGAAAGGCGATTATTTCTTCGACCGCTCATTCAAATGGGAGCGGCCAGATGTAGAGTATTTCACGCTGCCGGGCTATTCTTACAAGAGGGGGAATGGATTTACAAACCTGCCCGAATTGAATATACCAATGAAAATATGGATTAGATTCTTCGGGCATTTCTTATCCGAAGGAGGTGTTATCTGTCGCCGCAGAAAAGACGGTCGATGCGCAAAAAGAACATACATAACCCAGACTCAATTCCCTGAGATATTTGAGCAGGCTATCGAAGCTATTCGACCATTCATTCAGGGATCTATCAAGAAAAATAAGCACCGCAATGGATGGAGATGGAATATTTACGACTGCCAACTAGCCACTTATTTGAGTGCTTTCAGCCAGCCTAAACGGATTCCACGCGATTTGCTTATGTCTTTGAGCTGTCATCAATGCAGAGAACTTTTGGCGGCGATTTATGAAGGGGATGGAGATCAATACAAAGCGCGCGCAACAAGCTACCAATGCGGAAAGGTTTATACTGGAATCGATACTCCGCTAACCAACGATACGCAGGAACTAGCACTCAAGGCTGGATTCTCATGCAACATTGGAGGAATGGCTAGAAACCAAACCGTTTCATACCGCGACTGCAAGATGGCAAAACTTACGCATCTCAACAGGGCCACGACAGAACCGGGCTATAATGGGCTCGTTTATTGCGTGTCGCTGCCAAAGGATCATTTACTAATGGTGCGCCGCAATGGAAAAACGACATGGTGCGGAAACTCCGGTTGGCACCACGACACTTGGCAGAAAGCTTTGTCTCTCGACGACTTCATTGCCGCATGGACAAAAGGCAACACGAACCCCGGCAACGGCTGGGTGAAAGTGTTCGCCGCATGGTTTGAGTTCGCGGACAACGTGAAGCCCGTCACGGACGCAATGCGCCAGCATATCAACGAAACGCTGTCACCCCGAGAGGCCAATGGACGCCGCCGTTATCAATGGACCGATGAACAGATTGCTTGGCGTCGTGCCATCATGCAGTCGGAGTGTTCAAGCTCTGAAGATTCCTTCGATGAGTTTTATCCCGAGGACGAAATAAGCTGTTTTCTTAGTTCTGGACGCCCACGCTTCAATGTCTCAGTCATCCAGAAGATGGACAAAGCCAGCAGCATGCACCCTCCCGAAATTGGTTCCCTTGTGGCGATGGAAAACGACAACGTCGAGTTTCAGCGTGATCCTACCGGCTTCGGCAGCTTCCAGATTTGGGAGCAGCCGAAAGTTGGATGCAGCTACATCGTCTGGTGCGACCCTATGACGGGCGAAGACCAGGCAGAGAGCGGCGATCCCGACCGGCACTCCATCGGCGTCCTGCGCACGTCTTACAGCGAGACTGGCGGGGCATTCTACAAGGAGGCCGTCGTGGCGCGAGTCCGCCCGCCATTCACCGGGACAACGATCCTGACCGCCGATTACATCACCCTGCTTTCTGAATACTACGGCGGCGCATTGGTTGTGCTCGAAATCAACATGGGGCTGCATGTGTTGGAACGACTGCGAGATTCCGGCGTTCCGCTTTACCGCCGCGAAGTGGTTGATCCATTCGACCGCGAGACGAAGAAGTTCATGGATGGATGGAAGCTGAAGGACCGCGACCAGCGCCGTGAAGTGATCGACAGCCTCGCTCTCGCCTTCCACAACGAGGAACTGGACGTGTTCTGCCCTCACATCCTTGGAGAGTGCAAAAACTTCGTGTGGTCAAAGAATGGCCGCGAGGAGGCCCGCAGCGGATGCCACGACGACGACGTTCTCGGGCTGGCGATGGCGCACACATGCCGAGGCTCTGCGACGCTCTACAAGCCATCCGTGCGCAAACGGCAGCGGCCAAGGGACTACCGCAGGGCGTCTTGGCGGTGAGAAAAGCGCCCATATGGGGCAAAGTCGGAATTGACAACGCCCCGCCATCCTGCCATTATCGGCGCAACCAAATAGGTTTGCTCTGTGACAGCGGAGTGATCCGCACTACTTGCAAACCTGCAACTAAGTCCGATTCCGCTGTCACGGGATCGGGCTTTTTTGTTGTTTGTCCAGAAGATCGAGTTTGTCGGGTCTGGGCAAGCATCCGCGCTCTGGTTTGATTCAGGGGCCGAGGATGCAAACAGACAATTTTAGAAACCACACTCAGAAATAGCTTGTTGAGAAATCAACGGGGGTGCGGACACGTCTAGGTTATAACTTCCAGAAATGGCAAATGGCTCCCTAGAATCAACGATGTCCTGATGACGAAGCGAAGCGAAAGCACGGCAAAAGTCATTCACCCTGACCTTTTTTCCCACACAGGGAAAGGGGTTAGGGGTTGATTTCCTCACTCTCTCCGCTGGCAATCAGCTTTCCAAAAAGGCACTTTCCGAGGCGAGAAATGGGTTTGCAAAGCCCAGACACCCGCCCGAATTGGTGAGGCATGGCCCGCACATCACCTCTCATTCAGCCGACTCAGCGACCCTATCCACGGGGATATGCACCGATGCCGCCACAGAAACCCGTGAACGCGCATCCATCCAATGCGATTTACGCCACAGGGACCGGCGCAGGCACGGGCACCGCTGCAAAGAAGGTCGGTTATCAGAATCGAGACGGCACCCGCTCTCCCGTATCAGGACTTGGCGGACCCACCGGACCTCTCAGCCAGCCGATGCCGCGCATGGTCACCACCCCCGCTATGCAGCGGCAAAAGAATATCGCGGAAGCCAAGGCAAATGGAACATTCGGACAGAAGCAGCTCACCTTTAACCAGCTCAATCCAGGCCTCCATATGGACGCAGGCGGCAACATCTACGAGCACCCCGAATCCGAGAAGAGGCTGGCAGCAGCAGGTAAAAGCAACGGCAACGACATCCCACTCGACGGCAAAGGTGGATACGCCAAGACCGAAAGCCCGCTCATGCAGCCGTCCAGCAGCACCGCAGGACAGGCCGAGAGCATGCGGCAGTCCATGGCCCCAAACGCAGGGGAAGACCGCTATGGCCGCACTTCCGCCTCGCCATCAGCCGGCGGCAAGCCCGTTGCGCCCGCTTCCCCACTTCTTTCCTCGTCCGCCCGTGGCGACTGGCAGCAAGGCAGTCCCGGCACTCGGTTCAGATCCGATCAATACGGCGCTGGCTCGTCCAAAATAACCACCCCGTCAGATAGAGCTGCCAATGTGGCGAACGCCGTAAACTCAACGGGCGGCACTCTCCAGAAAGTAATGGCAGGTGTCAGCGCAGCCGCAGCACGCCCAAGCTCCCCCATCCTCCCGGGCGGAGTCGGCGCGGCCAGCACCCGCAGCCCGACCACTCCGACCAGCCCTCAGATGGCAGGCAATCAGCCCACGCCAGCCTACACGCCAAAACCGAGCGCAGTCCCGGCTGAAGACTTGAAGCGATACGCTGATGCCTACGAGAAAGTCAAAGCACAGGACGCTGCCAAAGCTGCCGCAGATGCAGGCAAACCGCCCGCTTCCAGCCCGCTCACGACGCCCTCGGCACCGCCGCAATCCCAAGCACAGCCCCCGGCCATCACGAGCACCGCATCGCCCTCCACCCCCAGCCCATTGATGCCTGGCGCTGGATTCACTGGAGCGTCTGGAGAAGCTGCCGCGCGTATGGCGAAGCAGAACGACGCCGCAGAAACCGCCGCCGCGAAAGCCAAAGCCGATGAATCCATGCGATCATTGGACAAATACTCGTCCTCTGGCTTCAAACCATCACCTACACCCCCTCCCGCCAATCCATCCGCTGATCTAGTTGGCGCAGACACCGCTGCGAAAAATGCCGCCCGTGGAGTCAATGACGCTGCCGACCTCGCCCGCTATAAAGCGGAGAACGCCGCCAGCGCAGCATCCCCCATCCTTCAACCGTCGTCACCACCGCAAGGAACTGCACAAGTGGCTACATCCGCCGCTGACGAGGAAGAAGCCCGCAGGCTCCGAGAAGAGCAGAACAAGAATGCTGGCTAGACAATCCCGCCATGTACAATCCCTCCCCGCTTTTGACGCCACAGAGACGCGCCCCTTCTTACGTGGGTCCGCCATCTACCCCGCAGGTGGGAACCCCAAACTTGGCTCAAGGCCCCGCCATCCCACAGGTTGCAGTGCCAAATTACGGGATGGTCAGCAATGACGAGTATCAGAAAGCTTTGGCCGCTGCTCAGCGACGTTAAACCCTCGCGTCATCCCACATAGTTTAGATTGCTTTTCGCCCTCTCAACCCGATTCAGTAACGACCCGACGCTGTGAAGAACTCGGAAGGTGCCACCGCATACCTTTCTCTTCACCATGCCCTCCCCACTGCTCCGCCCTCTCACTCCAGCTACCGCCGCCTACCAGCAAGAGCAGGAGGCCATGGCCCCGGTCAACCAGCAGGCGGCGGAGATGGACACCATCGCGCAATCCCAGGCCAGCGAGCAGGCATTCGCCAAACAGGTCCAAGGACAGGCCGCTGAGGCTGCACGCATCCAACGCCAGCAGATTGCCGAGCAGAAGGCGCAGGAAGCACGTCAAAAAGAGATGGTCGCGAATGCTAAGCGGGCAGGCGTCAAGACGACCATCAACGGCGGCGGACAGGAACAGCCCGTCTTGCACCCAGACGGCCAGCCGGTTTTTGAGCATGGATTCCAAGGCGAGGTTCAACCGGGAGACAATGGGCATACCGTGGACTACCGAGATCCACGCGGGCGGGTTTACAAGGTGCCCACGAAGGCCATCCGCTCCGCCCAAGACCCCGCTGGCAATCCCCTTTACGAGTTCCAGATCAAAAAGGAGGACGGCACCACGGATACCGTCCGCCAGCCAGTAGGCTCCAAACCGCTTTGGAACACCGACCCGAAGACGGGAGACATGTACACGGGCGCTCCCGATCCTGAGACTGGCAGCTACGGGCAGACCAAAATCGGCGTGGATACCACCGTTGCGGGAAAGGCCGCGCTCACTCGTCAGAAAGAACTCTTCGACCAGCAGCAGGCGGAGCGGAAATTCCAAAGCGATAGCTTGATGCTGGATCAGAACGTCAGAGAGACGAATCTGGCACCAGTCAAAAAGCAGCTCACTGAGGCACAGGCAGCGGCGAAGAAGATGGCAATGGCCAAGGTCCAATACAAGGAGACGCCCAAGGGCTATGTCCCCATGCAGGACTACGGCAACGGCCTTGATGACGGCGCTCCAATCCCCTCCACGGACGCCGCATCTATCGTCAAAGCCAAAGCATGGATCGAACAAAAGGCCGCAACAGACAAAGCACTTGCCGACGCCAAGGCCGCGCATGACCCCCTCGCAGCCGAGGTGCAGACCATGCAGCAGAAACGCGACCAGCTCGCGATTGAGGCTCTGAATCACAGCCGCTCCGCCCAGGTGCAAATGTTGCAGATGGAGAAGGCGCAAAAGGCAGGCTTGCCCGTCCACGAACCCGACTGGCAAAAGCGCATCGCCGCCGCGCGCACCGATCCGCGTGTGACCTCGATTTTCACCCAGGCGGAGCTTGACCAGATGGGCGGACCATTAGCGGAGGATGCCAAGCGCATTTCACTGCCCGAGACGACCAAGCTGATGCAGCGTGCATTCACCCCTGATTTCAATATCGACGGGACGCTGACAGAAGATCCAACCGCCGCGCCAGCCGTGCCGATGCAGCGTCCCGAGGCATCGCTGGCGAACCATATTGGCGAACGCCTCACCGCCGACAACGTTCCCGTCAAAGGCGCAGACGTGAAAGCACTCACCACGCAGGCCTTGGGAATCACCGATCCTGACAAATGGCAGGTGAAGCCATCGCCAGATGTGAGCGGAGAACTCGGCTATCACACCTTGACCCACAACGGCGAGGACATCGGGGAGTTTTCCACCCGTGAAAATCGGTTCATTCTCAACCCGCCTTCGTCCAGCGACATGGACCGGCAGCAGCAACGGCTGATCAATACGAGCAGCGATGGCCTGCCCGTTTATTTCGCCAGCGCCACTCCACCGCTGCCGAAAACCGCCGTGAGGGATATGATCCGTCAAGGCGTGGACATCTCGCAGTCATCCACCGACCGCGTTGCCGTTGAATCCAAACTCGCGGAGGCCAAGCTTTCCCCTGCTGACCTGCGTCAGAAAGTGATGAATGGCGAGCTTTCCGTGCAGGATGGACGGCTTTTGAACGAGACATTTCACGGGATCAAGGATGTCGATGCTTCCAAACCAGCCATAGAGGCGGCATTCGGCCAGCACCTCGCCAGTCCCGTTCTTGGGCCGCTGTTCAAGAAAGGCGACCTCACCACACGCCAGGGCATCGTAAACCAATTCATGGACGCCTACGCCGAACGCGCTGGCAGCAACATCATTGCCCCCAATCGCTCCGAACTGGCGAAACTGCGCACCGAACTCCTCGCCAAGACAGACTCTCGTGGAACAACCGGGAAAGGGGTGGATTTTGCCCTCGACCTGCCAAAAAACATCATTGCTCCACTGGCCGGGATGATTGTAGAAGCCGCATCCGTCCCTCTCTGGTATGGCCCGCGTAAGCTGCTCGGCTACAAAGACGAAGCGGCAGACATCATCTGGAACGGCTCCCGCGACCTGATCCAGCGCCAGGCAAACACCGCCAACTTTGCCCATCGCCTATTCGGGCAGGGTGAGATGAAGGACATTTTAGGCGAACTCAAAACATCCTCAGACAAGATCCAGTCAGTTGACGAACTCCCCGACGAAGTCGCGCACAAGCTGCGGGACGCGGCCTATGACGGATACCATCGCTTCACCGATGCAAACGCGAAGGATGTCAATACCACCCGCGATAATTACGACATCAAGAAAGACCCCACTCTGCGGGCGATGTTCGACCGCTACCTGAAAACGGCGGACGGTGGCACATTCGACAGCATGCTTCAAATGCTCAGCATGACGGCCAACGACCGCGCCACGCAGAAGCAGACCATGGAGTATCTGGAACGGCCCCGCACGGCGACCACTGACAACGTGATCGAGCGCGCCAAGCTGCTCGACATGCCATTGGATGAAGGGAAGGCCGCCCAGGTTCTCACCATCAGCAAGCAACTCGACTCCATCAAAGACGAGAAGCAATACAAGAACCTCATCGGCCAGGCTGGAAAGGTTCTCGGACTGGAAAAGCCCGCAGACGTGCAGATGGCTCTCAGCCACCTCACCCGCGAAGAAACCGACGACCCGAACTCATGGCGTTCACTCTTCCGCGCTGGCACCGTGGCAGACGTTGGAGAGTTGGGGACCGAAGTCATTTCTGATGTTGCCACAGGGATGCTGACCGCCTCTATCATGGGCGCTCCAGCCGCAGGGGCTATCAAAGTCGCGCAGGCTGGCGCGCGCCAGGCCATCAAGCGGGCATTCATGGCCCCCGTGACTGCCCTTCGCGATGGCTTTTCCAAGGTTGTCGGCGGCAGTCTTGATAGTTTGGCAGAGAAATCTGCCCGATTCGGCACAGGGCGCGCCATGCTCGCAAAAACCGGCGGCGAATTGGCGGACAAATACCGCAAACTGGGAATCATTACGCCGAAGTTTGGACAGCCTCTCACTGCGATTCAAAAAGGAAGCAACAAAGCCGTTGGAACTATCAAATCAATTGCCGCCGCCGCTCCGATTGAAGGTGGCGAAGAAGCATTTAGCGCCCTGCTCCAAGCGAACCCGAACAAGGAAGACCTCGTAAATTCGATGGTCATGGGAGCACTCGGCGGAACCGTGCTCGTTCCGATGTTCGCAGGGGCTCAGTCACTGAATCGCGCCTGGCAGTCTGGAAAGCGGAACCAGTCCATCACCGACTACAAGGCCGGACTCGTGGACAAGTTCAACCAACGGATGTCTGGACAGTCTGGATTTACCCCACTGACCGTCGCTGACTTCGACATCATGCAGGGCATCCAGGACAACCCGGCGCACCAGTCTGCGCTGAGTGACCATGCCGCTGCCCTTGAAGAACTGGGAGCCGCTACGCAAGAGCACACGCAGAACGTGATGGACTACCAGGACGCTGCCGCCGACAACGCCGTTCCTGCAATCCCCGAATCCCCGCGACTGCTTGCCGCTCAGTCCAATGCGCAGCGCACCGCCGCAAATATTGAAGGGCTGTCATCCATGGCATTCAGCGCCATGGACGAACTCCGCGCACTGCCAGAAGCAGAACGCGCTCTTTACACTGGCGTCGCCAAGGCCGTCAGCGGTGCCACGGACTACACCGAAGCCGAGGGGAAAGCCCTGATCGGACTCGGCGGACAGTCTGCCATCGCCTTCCAGCAGGCCCAGTCACTCCCGGCTGATGTCGCTGGACCGCCAAACGTGACCCAGCTTCCCGACGCTCCCACCGTCCAGCAGACCGGACTCGGCTCCTACCGTCTGCCCGCAGGCGTCCGCATTCAGGTGCCACCGCAGGCCATCGCAGCCCTGCAAGAGCGTGCCCCTTCGCTCACGGGACTGATCGGCGGACCTTCACAAGCTGTTAGCCCAGCGGCTAAATCTGCATCCACAACCGCGCAGAATGTTCCACAACAAAACGGCGTGGAACAAACCGCCGCGCAGAACGGGCCGGAAACACCCCCTGCGACAGCCCCCAATCGCCTCACTCCAGCCCTTGAAACCCGCCTCAAACAGCACGGGTTGACCGTCAGTTACACCCCCGAGGAACAGGCGGAGGTGAATCAGAAATGGGGTCCGCAGTCGCCATTCAACACCCCGCCCTCCTTCATTCAAGGAGGCAAAGGGACCGCAGTCGCCATGCCGAAAGACGCGGCAATGGATGATACTCCCATTTCTGAGAATGAGGTTCTTTCCGCCGTTCAGAACGTGGTGGAAAAGGAACTCCGCAAGCGCAATACCATTGCTGGGCGCCCACTGATCGTCACCTCCCACTACCAAGCGCACGACGGCGGGGCAGACTACAACTACGCCAACGATACCGTGCGGGTTAACCCCCTCCGCCTCGCCGTCAGCATTTGGGCGGACAGATCGGCCAACCCGACCCGCGCCGAAGTCGCCCGGGCCGCTGAACTGGTGATCGACCACGAAGTTGTTCACGCAGCCCAAATGCAGGCCGCCCGTGACACGTTCGCCAAACTCCCCGCCGACCAGCAGGCCCAGGGATTCATGCCGTGGATGACCGAACACTACGGCGCAATGTGGCGCGACGACCTGAAAGACGTTCACGATGCCACGATGAAGATTTACGGATCCATCTTGGAAGGCCGTCCCGACTGGCACAAGGCATTTGAAGCCCTGCGAATGATCGTCCAGGAGCGCACGGCTGGCAGCACGTCCGAGGCCGCTACATTCCTCACCGACCGCCTCCGCGAGCATCTAAAGGCCGCTCTGGCAGTCCTGAAACGCTGGTATGCCGATGTCATGGCCGGGGTTGCTGACAAGCCAGCCATCAAAGCGGAGATCGAAGCCATCGAGGCGCTGCTCGCAAACAATTCCCAGGCAGTCACGCCTGCGACAACAAACAACACCAACACCAATGGAAACCAAACAGGAAGCGAAAAAGGGAACGGGCAAGGGCGGCAAGGGCAAGAAGTCCTGCTAACCGACTCCGCTGCCTCGTCCCCCAATACCGGGGGCGAGGTGGCATCCTTGAATTTCAACGTGCCACTCACGAAGCGCGGCCAGGTGCGGCAATCAGTATTCCCCGATGCCGAATCGCTCGCGGCCTTCCAATTCAAGCTGGACTTGGACACCGCCGCCAATGCCAAGAGCACGCCCGAAGAATCCGCCGCAGCCAAGCAGCGCGGAATCGCCCTACTCGCGAAGATGATGGAGGATTCACCCCTCACGCGCCCCGAACTGGAAAAGAAGCTGCTGGAATACCACGCCGACGTTGTGACTCAGGCCGAAGCGACATCCGCGCTCGACACCTTCACACCCCCAGCATTCCACGCCTACGCCAAGACCGACGAGCAAGGATCAAAATCCCTGCCACCTCCAGCCGGCGGCGACATCATCTCAGGCATGCAAAGCCAGGGTATCCGCCGACTCGGACCACCGGACGCCTCCGATGGCTGGGCATGGCACCGAGAACTCGAAGCCGATGCCGCGCAGTCCAAGATGAAACCCGGCGAAGCACAGCGCCTCGCCCGCGCTGGCGACATCACCGATGCCAAGGCACGGCTGGCATGGATCAACACCAACGTCGTTTCCATGAAGTCGGGACGCTCCATCGACGAAGCTGCCAGCGAACTGAACGTCAGCGCCGATCAAGCTTTCCCTATCGAATCCGGCGACCAACTCGGCAGGGCGATCATGGAAGCGCTGGACGCGCGCGCCAAGGCCAAGCAGGGCGATACCACCACCGATGCCGCCCGCGAACAGCAGGCCAAGGAATCCGCCGCGTCATTCGCCACCCTCGCAGCAGGGGCGGAAGGACAGCCATTCACAGCCTCCCAGCTTTCCCGCTCGCTTGAGAATGGCGACGAGCTCAAAATCGGCGGCGAAATCTTCACCGTCTCCGAAGTCGATCCCATCGACGAATACGTGAGGATGGATAATGACCGATTCGGCCCCGTGGAAATCACGGGAGACGATACGGTGAATTTGAGCGAAGGCCCCGACCATCTCCGCATTGGCAAAGCCCCGCCCGCCACTCACACGATGCCTGATGGCTACGTTCTGACCGAGGAAGGCATGAACACTATCGGATCAGCGCCGACTCGCGCTTTTCACGGCACCCCTCACAAGGTGGATAAATTCAGCCTCGACAAGATCGGCACTGGCGAAGGTGCGCAAGCTTATGGGTGGGGCCTGTACTTTGCAGGCAACAAAGCCGTGGCACAGCAATACCAGAAAGGACTCACGGAACGCGATTTTATTCGCAAGGTTCAGCAGGAATTCAGCGAAGACGATAACCAAGAGGACGCTCTTGATGCCATCAAACGACTGGACCTGTCCGATGGTCAGCGTGCCTTGCTTGACGTTCTCTCAAAAGAGGACTGGTGGGGTTTCGACTACCCACATCAGGCCGTACAAGCCGCACTTCGCGAACCTGAAAACTTTGACCCATCACCGGAACTATTGGCCGCGCTGGAGAAATTCGGCCACCTTTACACCGTTGACCTGCTTCCACCCGAAGAAGACTTTTTGGACTGGGACAAGCCGCTATCGGGGCAGAGTGAGAAGGTGAAGAAAGCGATTCAAGGAGAGTTCCCTCGTCTCGATAAAGTTCTGCCATCATGGATGGATACTGACCAACGTACATCCGACCCAACGGGACGCGACCTTTACCAGATGCTGGCAAATCGCAAATCTGGCGATTCAACCGCTATTCAACAAGGCGCATCAAAAATGCTATCCGATGCTGGAATCCCCGGCATCCGTTATTTCGACGGCGGCAGTCGTTTCAAAATGCAGCAAACCTCCCATGCATGGGAGGTTCTGAATGGCGCTGGTAAACTGGTGGCAAAGGAGCCGACCGAAGCAGCCGCGCGCGCCGCCATGGAAAAACTCCAAACGCGGAACTACGTCATCTTCGACGAAAACCTCGTCCGCATCATCGCAGAGAACGGGAACCACGTGGACTCGCTCGCCTCCGCCCCCTCCCGCTACCAGCCCCCCACCGCCCAACATACAGAGCCTTCGCCGGGCGGTCTTTCTGAGGCGGAGGTCAAAAGTTTGATATCCGAAAAAGACCTTTTGTCCTTTGAGGATGACTATGCCGATGAACCTGGGCTCTTGAAAGGCAAGTTCTGGATGGTTGAACCTTGGGGTTATAAAGCGGCGTCCAACTACACCTATTATGTGAATGCTATCGGAGACCGCCTGAATATTCGAATCAGCGATCATGAAAAACCTGTCGGACATATCACAGACACAGATTTTGAGTTTTCTTTTGTGGGAGACAAGCGCTCAGGGGTCAAATGGTTGCGTGATACGATTAAAACGGACGGGTTAGCCATCACATCACTTATTGATGCTCAGAATAGGCTTTTTGCTATTCAGTCCGAACTCCAACAGCGCAGCCAGAAGGATCAAGTGGATTTTGCCAGAGGAAACATCAAGGTTAAAGGTTTGTTTGGACGAATGGAAGAGCGCATGCGCCGCAGCGCCTCTCAATCCACCCCGCGCCAGCGTCTTGAATATCGCTTCTGGTCTCGCCAGTTGGAACTAGCTAAAAAGCAACACCCTGCTGACGTACTCACCAGTGAAGGCGTCGGCAAAGCCGAAGGTAGAGGGCAGCAGGGTGTTGGATCAATCAAGACTTCGACCGAAGTTGAAGACAAGACATATGCGATACCAAAGGTAGGGCAAAATCCTGTCACAACCCAAAATAGAAGTCAAGACTATACGACACCATTGAGCGATGTGCGCCACATATCTCCATCCTCTCCCGAAGTCAACCCTGAATCCTCGCGTGCTGAAGGTGGCACGCTGGCGTCACCGCCCGGACGTTACCGCAGCCCCACATCCATGCTCGCAGCCACACAGGCGCAGATGCAGGGCAAGGAAGGCGAGAAGCCCGCAGGTCTCACCAGCATGTTCAACCCGAAACCGGGCCGACCTGCCACCGGAGAGCGCACGCTGTTTCAGATGCCGAACAGGCCAGCGCCAGCCGCCGACCTCGAACTGGCGCGAAAG
>Ga0172380_10004356_pt1 | contig 18268 bp, 18 predicted proteins | sample Leawe162metaG_FD_119747 | JGI IMG/M metagenome (GOLD analysis project Ga0172380, IMG submission 119747) | Leachate microbial communities from a municipal landfill in Southern Ontario, Canada - Leachate well 162 metaG | ecosystem: Engineered > Solid waste > Landfill > Unclassified | place... | reverse complement strand
GATCCACCAGCACCACAGGAGCGTGCGCCAAAGTAGCGCGATTTCGCATGGCATTCAACAATCATTCGTGAACTGCCTGGTCCTGAGGAATTCAGATCGAGCTCTCGCTATTTGGCAATCGTGGGTTGCGGAGTGGCCCGCGCGGAGTGATTGATGGCTCCAAGCCAAAGGAGCCCCGACATGACCACCGCCCCCCTGCTGCCCACCGGGTTTGATGACTCAGCTTCCGGCTGGGAGCGCGCCTTGTACGCCTTCCTTGCCGAGAAGCAGCGCCGCTCCGGCTCGATGCGTACCGTGCAGAGTTACTCCCGGATGCTGCAGGACTTCTTCGGTCGACTCGGCAAGCCGCCGGACGCGGTCACTAGCCAAGACGTATTCGCCTACGCGCACGGTGTCGGGCTATCGGGGCGGGAACCCTCATCGGTCACAGTCGGCGCGCGGGCGGCCTGCGTTTCCAGCTTCTACCGGTTTCTGATCCGCATGGGCGCGGCGACCTCGAACCCCTGTGGCGCGCTGGAGCGCCCGAAGGTGAATCCGGCCCAACCCCGGGGGCTGAGCGCCGACCACGTGCGGAAGCTGCTGGCCGTCATCCCCGAGACGCCCGCGGGCCTGCGGGACCGGGCGATCTTCCTGACGCTCGTGCTCACGGGGCGCCGGCGGTCCGAGGTGCTCAACCTGCGCGTCGGCGACCTCACGGTGGAGGGCGAGACGGTCTTCTACCAATACCGTGGGAAGGGTGGGAAACGCGGCCGGCGGGAACTCCCGCGTCCGGCGTATGAGGCGATCGTGCGGGCGCTGGTGGCCTTTGGGAAGGACCTCGCGAGCATGGCCACCGACGAATCGCTCTGGCGCGCTGTGGGCGGCGAGGGCGGAATCACCAACGGCACGGCTTACCTCCGGTTTCGGCGCTACCTCAAAGACGCGGGTCTGCCGCTCTCTGGGCTGCACGTCCCTCGACATTCGGCGGCAAAAATTGCGGCGGGACGCCGGCGAGTCAGTCGAAGCGGTGAGTGCCTTCCTCGATCACTCATCGCTGGCGGTGACGACGACCTACTTACGGCGACTCGAGGGGCAGGAGGACGTTGGGTGGGCGGCGGTGGCCGAGGCGATCGGGGCGTAATCGTCAGCCTTGGGCCCGTGATGGTCGGGAGCCTGGTTATGGAGGCGAGGGCTCGGGAGATGGCCGGAGGCCGCGGAGGAGGTCCCCAGCGTCGACCTGTAGCGCCACAGCCAGGCGACAGATGTTCTCCAAGCTCACGTTCCGCCGCCCGCGCTCGATGCCGCTGATGTACGTGCAATCCAATTGCGCGCGGTGCGACAGCTCCTCCTGCGAGACGCCGAGGGTCCTCACGACATCGACGAACTCGTGCCCCAAACTCCGCTTGAGAGTGCCGCGGTGGCGATCCCCGGCTTTCAGACCTTCATGCTGCCTCTCCTGGAGCTCCTCGCGGACGGTGAAGAGCACACGATCGCCGACGTGCGCGACCGCCTAGCTGCGGCGTTTCAATTGACCGAGGCGGACCGTTCAGAGCTGGTTCCGTTGGGCCGCCAGACGCGCAGAGGGCCGTCGCGGAATGACGCCGTCTCCCGGCTCATCTGTCACGACCGGATTCGAGGCCAGTCCCCGTACCCACGACGGAGGGACACAGACGAGCGTCGGTGCTGTTAGATTAGGCCCGCCTAGCAGAGCGGCGCGCGGCCGGCGAATCGCAGCCGGATCCGACACGTTGCCAGCCGACCAACTCTCCGTGGCCTGGCTCGCGCGGCCCATCTTGTGCGCACTCTGACCAGGTCGTGGGCTAAAGCGGCGTCGGCTCCCACGGATCCTCACTCCTGAGTCCGCTTCCAGCGTGATGCGTCGCGCCTCCCACGCGATGCGCAAAGGTCGTCCCGGCCCGGGCGTCGTCGAGACCCTTCGGGCACTCGAACACCTGGCGGCCGAGACTGAGAACTCCCGCAGCAAGTTGAACGCGGAGCTATTCTCGCCGTACCGGGCAGTGGCCGGCGCGACGAGGGATCGAGGCACATGATGAACGACGAGGCCGTTGCGAGGATCACGGAGCGCATCGAGGAGTTGGGGGACTGGCGCGGCGAGACCCTTGCACGCCTGCGCACGCTCATCCACGACGCTGACCCGGAGGTCCAGGAGGAGTGGAAGTGGGCGAAGCCCGCGGCGCCCGCCGTCCCCGTCTGGTCGCACGACGGCATCATCTGCACGGGCGAGACCTATCGGCAGGTGGTGAAACTCACCTTCTTGCGGGGCGCCGCCCTGGATGACCCGAAGCGCCTCTTCAATTCCAGCCTCGAAGGCAACACGCGCCGCGCCATCGACTTCCACGAGGGCGACAGGGTCAACGCCACGGCGTTCAAGACGCTCATCCGTGCGGCCGTCGCGGCGAACGCTGAGGCAACAGCGCAGCGAGGGGTGAAGAAGAAGTAGGCACCGGACTGGTGCGGGACCATCGCTGAGCGTTCATCGTTGAACGAGTGCCGGGCGAATCTCCGGGGCAGATCGAACAGCAGTGTGCTCCGGCCGGAGCCGCTGCGCCCTACCTCGGCGGTCGACGACCGAGCGCCAGACCTAGGCCGGACGGGCGATGCCGACGAACTCCCGGATCGCCCCGATCATCACGGGCCACGCGGGCTCGTCTTCCAGGATCAGGTGGTTGTCGCTGTCCAGCTGAACGAAGCGCGCCCCCTCGATACGCGAGGCGAGCCGCCGCCCCTCCTCGAACGGCACGGTCTGGTCGCGCTGGCTGTGCAGTACAAGCGTTGGGGCCTGCACGCGCGGGAGCAGCTGATCGACATCGAGGTCGGCGAAGGCATTCCGGAAGCGAACTGCCTGGTCGCGCGAGGCCGAGAGGCGCTGTAGATCGACCAGCCAGCGCAACTGCTCCCCGGAGCCGCGCGGGATGAGGCGCGCCGCGAACAGTTGCGCGTGCGCGCTTTCCGGCACACCCCAGCCGTCGCGCGTAAGCGCGATCAGCGCACGGCTGAGTTCTGCCTGCTCAGGGCCTCGCCGCGCTCGCCCGCGCGCATAGGCTCCCTGCAGGACGAGGTGGGTCACGCGCTCTGGGTGCGCTGCGGCGTACGCAATCGCCACCGCGCCGCCCTGCGAGATACCGAGCAGCGGGAACCGCTCGCACTCGAGCGCATCCACCACCGCTTCCAAGTCACGCAGCCACGGCTCCAGGCCGAACTCATCGTCGCCGATCTCCCGGTCGGAGAGCCCGGCGCCGCGCTCGTCGTAGCGCACAAGCGTGAAGTCACGAGAGAACGCTTCGATGAGGTGCCGCCAGACGGGGCTCTCTTCGTCGTACTCCAGGTGCGTGAGCCAGTTCGCGACCTTCACGAACGGCGGCCCCTCCCCGGTCGTCGCGAAGGCTACGCCCGCCCCGTCGCTCGTGGTGCAGAAGCGCACGCGTCCGCGACGCTTCGCCGGCAGCGTCGCGCGGGCTTTGACGTCGGCGGCGTCCGGCGCCTCAGGACCGCCTTCGATGGCCCCGACGAAGCGATATCCGCGGCGATGCACAGTGCGGATGAGCCGCTGGTCGCGGCCGTTGTCGCCGAGGGCCTGGCGGGCCTCCTTGATGCGCGTGTTCAGTGCGGCGTCCGAGATGAACGTGGTCTTCCATACGGCGGCAAGCAGGTCCTCCTTGCGTGCGACGCGGTCCCCGTGCGCGACGAGGTATGCGATCAGATCGAACACCTGCGGCTCTACGGCGACGGGCGCGCCTCGAAGGCGCAACTCGCGGCGCTCGTCGTCCAGGAGGAAGTCCTCGAACCGGTAGATCACAGCAATCCCTTGCATCGGCCGCGATTCTGCAGGAAACCCGCAGCCAGCCCTCACAGCTGCCTCAGGTCTGGCGCGTAACCGCAGTCTAGCGTTCGCAAGTACCCGCTGGCACCTGCCGGCACCGCAGCGAAGGGGCAGCGATGGGTGCTATTCGCGTCTGGCACGACTTCAATTCCGCCGCGTTCTGGGCGGGCATGAGCACCTTCATCTTCATGGTTTTCGGTGCGCTCACGCTGCAGATCTCGGTCATCAGCCAGTTTCACCTGCCCGAGACGCAGGCTCAGTCGTGGATCGTGGTGACGTGGCTCGCAGCGAGCATCGCCTCACTCATGTTCGTGTTGCGTTACCGCCAGCCGCTCGGGATCGGATGGACCATCCCCGGCCTGGTGTACATGGGCAGCTTGGCGGGGCGCTTCACCTTCGAGGAGTTCGTGGGCGCAAACCTCGTGGCCGGGGTGGCGATCGTCGCATGCGGTGTGGCCGGAGCGGGCAGCCGCGTGATCCACCTGATCCCCCTCCCGATCCTGATGGCCATGTTCGCCGCAAGCATCGCCGGGTTCATCATCGGCCTCGTCGAGGCGTCCGCACACGATGCTGGCATCGTCGGGCCGATGATCGCGGCGTATATCGTCGGGCGGATGCTCGACAACCCGCGGCTCCCCGCGGTGGGACTCGCCGTGGTCATCGGCGGTGTCCTCATTGTGGCATTGCACCGGCTCGGCGAAGCACCAGTGCACGCGGCGGCACCCGCGCTCGTCTTCCCCGGTGTCAGGTTCGCCCTGCCGGCGATCATGACGGTCAGCATACCGATGATCGTGCTCGTCCTCGGCCTCGGAAACACGCAGGGCCTGGGCTACCTCGTGGCGCAGGGCTACCGCGTGCCGGTGGACGCGGTCACCGCGGCCGTTGGCGTATGCACGATGGTCAACGCGTTGTTTGGCGGCCATCCGGCGGCGATGACGCGCGTGTCGTCTGCCATGCTCGCGGGCCCCACCGCCGGCCCGTGGGAGCGTCGATACACCGCGGCGCTCGTGGCGTTCGCGCTGGCCGGATGCGTGGCATTCGCGACCGGGCTCATCGTCAGCCTGATTGCGGTGCTGCCGCCGACGTACATCTCGGCCGTTGCGGGGCTGGCCATCTTCGCGTCATTCGAGGACGCGCTTGGGCGCGCGTTCGGCGGCTCGCTGCGCGTAGGTGCGGCGGTCGCATTCAGCGTGACACTGTCGACGTTCGTCGTCGCCGGGATCCCCTCGGCCTTCTGGGCGATCGTCGCGGGCCTCCTCGCGTCGACCGCCCTCGAGCGCCGCGACCTGCTCGCGCACTGGAGCAAGGGCCTGCGCGCGCACACCGACGACCGCGCCCGCGCGTTGGCCACGTCGGCGGTCCCGGCCCGGGCGACGCGCTGAGGTCTGAACCCCGCGAGGAGGGAGCGTGGGCTACTGCTCGTCGCCGCCAGGGAACCCCCGCCGTGCCTTGCGTTCGACCGTCAGCTACCGGTCCCGCCTTCGTGCCCGCGCCTCGACATGACGACCACCGCGCTGCTGCGCGCGCCGATGCGACGCACCGCGTTACGGACGGACGGCGATGGTTCTGGGCGCACCGTGTGGAGCGTGGTGACCAGTGGTTTCCGCAGCGCCTCGAGGAACGGGGCGGTAATCCTTGAACGTGTCAGCCCATTCGCCATAGAGGGTAGCCGGCGCGAAGAAGTAGCTTCAGAGAGCCCGAGATTCGCTAGGAACGTCGTGCTCGGGTGCCGGACTGTGATACCCGCACCGCGAGTCCGGCGATCAGCAATGCCGCTCCCACGGCCCATGCCGCGGGTTTCAGGAAGGCGATCATTGCGACGGTGGCTAGCATGCCGAGTATTGGTGTGATTGGCCATCCGCCGAACGAGGGCCCGGCGAGCATCGACCGCGGCGCATCGGGCATGGTGCGTCGCAGTCGGAGCACGGCGAGGTTCACGGCGATGAACACCGCGTAAACGGAGAAGTCCGTGACCGCGGCGACGAGATTGAGCTGCCCGCTGCACGCGAAGGCGGCCGCGACCGCGAACACAATCCAAGTGGCGACCCACGGTGCCCGAGTGCGCTCACTGACGGACCCGATCACCCGGGGCAACGACCCTCCACGCGCCATGCTGTACAGGAGTCGCGACGCTGCGGTGATGAGCAGCAGGACGGTGCTGGTAGTGGAGGCGAGGGCCAGCCAGGCGATCACGTCGACCACACCGGTATCCCCGTCGCTGCCGAGGACGAGGGCCAACGGCCGCTCCGAGGATGCCAGCAGTCGCCAGTCAACGACGCTGACCGCTGCGATCGCGACCGCGACGTAAAGCACTGTGGAGATCCCCAGCGCCAGCAGCAGTGCCCGTGGGATCACGCGTGCCGGATCCTTCGTCTCGTCAGAAAGCGTGACGACCTCGTCGAAGCCGATGAAGGCGAAGAAGACGAGCGCAGCCCCCGACATCACCCCGACCGCGCTGCCGTCCAGCAATGACCGTTCGCCGACGTGCTGAGCACCGACCACGATGACGAGCAGGAGTCCCCCGACCTCGAGGATCACGAGCGCGGTCGTCAGCCAGATCCATTGCCGCACGCTGGCACTTACCGCGCTGGCGAGCACCGCCAGCAGGAGCACCGCGAGGACACGTTCATCCAAGTCCACGAAGTGACGCGCGTATCGAGCAAAGCCGAGCGCCACGGCGCCTGCGCCGACGACGTTACCTGCGACCATCAGCCACCCGACCAGGAAGCCGGTGACTTCATTGAACGCGCGTCTCGCGAACTCAAACTCGGCTCCTGCAGACGGGAAGAGGCCGGCAAGCTCGGCGTAGCTCAGTCCGGTCAGTCCCGCCAGAATCGCGGCGACGATAAACGCAGCCCAAACGATGCTGCCCGCTTCTGCGGCGGCCTCGCCCACGAGGACGTAGATGCCAGCACCGATGACGATGCCGACACCCGAGATCGTCACCTGCCAGAGGGACAGCGAACGTTCCAGTCGAGGCTGTGACCCCGTCTCCGTCTCGGACGTTTGCACCGGCCGCCTCCTCAACGGCCGCACGAGCAGCCCTTTCCGCATTCTGCTCGCTCGGCCACCTCGGCGGCGAGCGTCAACGGCGGCGGCCTCGCAATAATGGCGCGACAAGGGACGCCCGGGCGCCCGAGAACGAGGAGGGCCACAGCGAATGCACCAGTTTGAACCGCACGGTGGGGCGTTCGCGAGCAGGGCGAACTGGTTACGGGCCGGAGTACTGGGTGCCAATGACGGGATCATCTCCACGGCCGGACTCGTGATCGGCGTCGCCGCTGCCACGACCGACGTGCACGAGATCGCAACGGCGGGGGTCGCCGGACTCGTATCGGGAGCCGTCTCGATGGCACTCGGCGAGTACGTCTCGGTAAGCACTCAGCGGGACACGGAACGCGCGCTGATCGAGCGCGAGCGTCACGAAGTCGCGACGATGCCCGAGGCTGAACTGACCGAGCTCGTCGGCCTGTTCCGCAAACAGGGTATCAACGAGGACCTGGCCGAGGCTGCTGCGAACGATCTCACCACACACGATGTGCTCAAGACGCATCTGCGCATGGAACTGGGGATCGATGAATCGGAACTAGTGAGCCCGCTCGCAGCTGCTGGCTCATCCGCGGTCGCGTTCGCGGTGGGTGCGGTGGCGCCTCTGCTGGCAGTGCTCCTGCTGCCGGAATCCGTACGAATTCTGCTCACGTTCCTCGCCGTACTCGTCGGCCTAGTCGCGACGGGGGGGATCAGCTCCCACCTCGGTGGCTCACCGAAGCGAGCAGCGATCCTGCGGCTGCTCGTCGGCGGCACGGTCGGGATGGCGATCACCTTCGGGATCGGCTACCTGTTCGGAGTGGCCACTGCGTAGGCCGGCGCGTCCGCCGCCCGCCCCGCAAATTGTCTACCTCCCGACGACCTGTCGGAACTTGCCGCTGTGTGGGATCACCTGAGGGGGTTCCGTTGCGCGACGGATCTCGATCTCGACCGCGCCTTGTCCCACGAGATACGCCGACAGGCGACTGATTGCCTCAGCCCAGATCGCCTCTGCATTGACGTCGGGGGCGAGGGTGAGTCGCAGCCGGATGGCACTCGAACCCTCCTGGACGAGTTGGCTGCGTTCGACACCCGCCACATCCTCTACGACCGTGCCGATGGCGAGTGGCGGAATCGACACACGCTTCCGTCTGCCAAGTCGAATCGCAGCACATCATCGCGTCGACCCGAGACGCGGACGGCGGGAAGGGGGCTCCCGCATGGACATGGCTTCAGCTTGGCCGTGATGGAATCGCCCAGATCGTAGCGAATGATCGGTTGCACCCGGTTCGCCAGGCTCGTGAGCAGGGCAGTATGCGATGCAACGCCCGGAGGCGTCGGACTGTAGTCCTGCTCTACCGGCTCGACTATCACCCAATCACCGTTCACATGCAGCCAGCCCTCTGAGCAACTGGCCGCGATGAACAGACATTCGGAGGCTCCGTAGGTATCGTGCACGGGACAGCCGAACATCTCTGCGACGCGTTCTCGTCCGCCTGGCAGCGTCGATTCCCCGCCGGTTTCCACGAAGATCGGGTGGATGCGCAGGCGGCCGGCGGTCTGTTCCTCCGCGAGGAGTTCGAGGACCGTCGGGTAGCCGGTCAGGATGGTCGGATCGAACGCATTGAGTGCAACGACGAGCTCCGACAATGGTTGCTGCACCGAGAACTGACGATAGGCATCGCGTCGCCAACCGCCACGCAGCCGTTCACGGGCAATCCAGGCTGCGCCCGCGAAATGGCCACCCGTTCCCATGACGCTCGCCCAGCGCGGCCCGCGGCGGAAGAGGGCGACCCAATCCCGCCAGCCCAGCCACGGAACGTCGAGGCGGACCACGGTCATCGCGCGGTACAGCGCGATCGTGTGCCGGTCCCAGATGAAGATGCCCGGGTGCCCGGTCGTACCCGAGCTCGTGCAGACCAGGAGACCGTTCCGGAACGGCAACCCGATCCGCTCGGGCTCCGACACGAACTGCCTCACGCTCGCCTCGGTGATGCCGGGATCGGTCACCCAGTCATCGAAGGCCGCCATGAGGCCGCTCTTCGTGGTCGGCGGTAAGTCCGTGAGCACGACCGGACGGTCCGGGAGGTTGCGATAGTGATGTCGATAGAACGGTGACGACGTGCGGGCGTGGGACACCAGCGCCGCCAGCCGCCGGTCGCGGCGCGCGGCGACTCCGGCGCCGTCTCCCCGCTGGGAACGCCAGAGATCGACGGCGGACTGAAGCTCCAGCAGCGCGTCAAGCATGGTTGAACTCCAGGCGTCGGCCTACTCAGTCAGTTCTCCGCGCGGCGACAGCGTTGAGCCGTCATGTTGCGGCTCCGACTGATGGACGCAGGTGGGCGTTGAGAAACGCGATCTGGTCGTCGAGGATGCTGTCAGCCGCTTCGAGGTACGCGTCGAAGTGTCGGATGGGATAGCGCCGCAGCTCCCCACGAGGTGCGGAGCGCGCTGTTTCGATCGTCAACCGCGGCGGTGCGTAAGCATCTTGGTCCGCGACGCATACGAGCAGCGGGGCGGCGACGTCGCTCGTATAGCGAGCTGGCCGATAGCGCATCAGGTCGAACAACGTCCGCGCCGTGAAGGCGTTCACCCAGGCACCACCGGTTGACATCGCCTCGACAGCCCGCGTTGCCTCTGGGTCGTTGAAGGCGGCCAGCTCGCCAGGCAGTCCGATGACGGGCAGGAGCAACGGTGGCGCGCCGATAGCCGAGGCGAGCAGATCGAGGATCGCAGCCCCGAACAGGCGAAGAGTCACGCCCGTCCCGCGTGGGTCCTTCGCTCGGAAGTCAATCCCGACCCAGGGCACCTGGGAGATCACCGCCGCAACTGCGGGGTTGCCCGCGGCGACGGTGAGGACGTGCCCGCCGCTCAGCGAGGTCCCCCACAGTGCGATCAGCTGAGCGTCGACTTCGGGGATGCTCGCAACGAAACGCACGGCCGCGTGGTAGTCCTGCACCTGCTGGCGGGTCGCGATCAGCTGCCGAGGCATCCCCTCGCTTTCGCCGAAATAGCGATAGTCGAAGGCGAGCACCGCAAAGCCGGCGCTTGCGAATCGGGATGCCTGATGCCGGAGCCCGTCCTTCGTCCCGCTGAACCCATGCGCCATGACGACACACGGCGACGGCGACCCGGCCTCGGGTGGCAGGTAGAGATCGGCCGCACATGTAAGTGAGCCGGAATGGAAGGTGAGCCGGCGGGCTCTCGCGGGATCGGGCGTAACCATCGGTCACCTCCTGCACCGGGATTGTGTCACGTCGGCGTTGGCGACAAGGGTGATCGGTCGACCGCTAAGTCAGGAGCGATTCCATCCCGACCCATGCTGCAAGTGCGATGGTGGAGAGACCGAGCCCCGTGCGTGCCCGCCAACCACCTTCGCGCCAAGCGACCACTCCGGCTCCGACTCCAAGCACGCTGAGTGGCAAGCTCAGGAACGCGACCACGGCCAGTACGTCTCGAAATGGGAGGGCGCCGAGGGCGTCTGTGAAGGACAGTACGGCAACCACTCCGGCGAGGGCTACGGAGACGAGACCGACAATGTAGCTCGGTGTCGCGAGCCGCACACGAACGGACACGGACTGGTGCTCCGGGAGAAGGCGGAGAGTCGCGAAGACGAGTGCCGCGATCAACAACGTTACCAGGGCGAAGAGCACCATCGTTTGGTCTCTCAATTCCCGCGCGACTGAGCGTCCCTCTCCAGGAGGATAATGCGATTGAAGCCGGACGGCTCGTCGCTCGACACGATGCCGTCCTGTCGAAGGAGGTTCAGATGTCTCCTCGCCCCACCCAGCCCATTCGGGATGAACACGCGGAACTTCTTCCACACATCGAGGATCTCCGTCGCCTGGGTGACCGTGCAGTCACGGGGGAATCGATCGAGGCGGAGCTGCAGCGATCGGTCGCATTTCTTCAGCAGCACTTGCTGATTCACGCAGGGGCGGAGGAGCGCGTGTTGTATCCCCAGGTCACCGAGCTTATCGGCGCGGCGAAGGCGACGGCGACGATGTCGCGTGACCATGTGGAGGTCGAGCGTCTCAGTTCACAGTTGGCCGGCACGTCCCCGTCCGACCGTGGGGCAGTGGCGCGCCTCGCGTACGGTCTCCATGCGATCGTCACGCTGCACTTCGCGAAGGAGGAGGAGGTCTACCTCGAGATCATGGACGAGGCCATGAGTGCGGATGCAGTGGCTGCGGTGTATCAGCGAATGGAGGATGCCGCGGCCAGCCTCAAGCGCGAGGCATCATCGTAGGCGCACGAACGAGGTGGATGGCATTCTGCTGCCTGCTCCGACCCTATCGCGGCTCTCAGCATCGTGAGCACGGAGGTGCTTGCCCCCATCGCGGTTGTCGTGCTCGAAGCGGGCCTCTTCACGGCCGTGCTCATACATCACAGGAGTCGTCGCCTCTCGCGGTTCATCCATTGGCCACGCTCATCCTCGTTCTCGGCACCGTCCCTGTGTCGCTGCTGGGTGGAGTTGAGGCTATCTGGGAGATCAGCACGCTGCCATTCACCCGCCCGGGCAATGCGCTCGGCACTACTGGGAGCCGACCGGGCTCATGGTGGTCGGCGTGCTGGTCACCGCGCTCCTCTTTCTTCTCGCCGCGGTACTGGCGTTCATAGCCCACCGCTGGGCGGCGGCGGTCTACGACCTCATCGCACTCCAAGGGATCGCCGATGCAGCACTCGCGGCCTTCCTTCACAGGCGCCCATCCGACAGCACCGGTGACCGGCCTCTTGGTCGTAGCCGGGCCCGGCATCGTTCTCGCAGGCCTGGTGCTGTCGCTGGGTCGCGAGGTCCGGTTCGGGACTCGCATCGACTGACAACTTTCTGTAACCGCCTCCTCCGCCCTGCCACGGTCCATCCATGACGACCTGATGCTGATCTGCTTGCGTAACGGCGATTCGTCGTGCCTCGCGAGGGGCATAACACCAGTGCGCACGGAGCGCTGTGCGTGGCGCACGCCCCCATCCGCTGTCCGCCGTGAGTTGGTAGTTGCGGCGCGGGGTGGGGAGCTGGGGGAGGGCAGTCGGCGCCTTCCTCGAGTCAGTCTTCGCTCGCCGTGACGACCACGTTTGCGGCAGCTCGAGGGTCAGGACGATCGGGGCTGGGCGCCCTTCACCGAGGCAAACGGCGCGTAGTGCGCGTGACTCCGCCACTCCTCAGTTGCCACCATTTCGCCACCCATCTATCACGGCGAAATCGCGGACGAAACAGTACTGAACGGGCCGCAACAACAGCCGATGGACGCCAGTCATTGGACTTCAAGACCGTTGCGGGGCCACGTCGTGGTCCCGGGTGGGTTCGACACCCACGCACTCCCGCCAACCGAATCCCCGGTAAACACGCGGAACTTCGGGAGTCAGGTCATTCGGAGAGGCTCTTCGAGGCACCGCCGGTCTGGCTCGAAGATGCTGAGTTGCCACCAGCAGGCTGCGGTCTTCGTCACGCAGGATGCGGCGATCGCCTGCTGGCACACGCAGTCCCGGGCACGCCCGCTGCGCCCCGACGGCGAGCCCAACCGGCCCCTCACCTCGCTCACCGTCGAGATCAGGGAGCTCTCGGTCGTCTAGCAGGCCCACACGGCGATGCCCGCGCCCAAGGTCGGGGCGGTTCGGGATCAGCCTTCGAGCACCCACCGACGGGCTGCCGCCTCCACCGTATCAAGAGCCCTGATGCTCGACTAACTGATGCACTCAGCGGCACGCTTCAGGGAGCGGCTTGCCTATGACTGCCTCCTTCCAACACGCGTTTTCGGTTCCCTCGAAGAACACGCAGGTCTCCTCGGTCTTGTCGAATGCGCGATACCGGACGCACGCCAGAGGAAGAGTAGCAGCGACCGCCTTGACCTCCTTGCCAACAACGACCATCGAACCGATAGCCGTAGACGCGCAGGCACCAACCAAGGTCACCAACAGCATGAGCGTCAGCACCATATTCAAGATGGTGACGCCTTGCGGCGCTCTCGTTCTTCGAGCTTCGCTTTGGGCACGGCCCCGAACGAAATCGGCCTTGTCCTCCGTGGCATGCGAGATGAATACGTCGTGATCAAAGTCCGCGCCGGGCATCTCCTCAGTCATGCTCACCACTCCACTGCGCACGGGCCGGGCTTGTGCGTACCGCGCCCGTGCCCGCGCATCGTAGCGCGCAGCTACCAGCGCCTCACGACGACTGACAGGGCTGGATGGTCTCGTAGATCGAGGACTCTCGTCCCTGTCCGACGCACCGTTCGTCATCAACCAACAGGCGCCCGCCTTCGGTGATTACCTGGAGCTCGAAGTTGACGCTCCCTCGATTCAGCGAGACCCGGATGACGCCTCCGCCTTGCGCTGGACTCACGCGGATTTCGCGGGTCGGAGATGGATTCTGACAACGGCAAAGGGTCGCGCTGGACTCCTTCAGGCGCTGCGCCAGCCGCGCCGTGTACGGGCAGTTCGACGTGTCGCCATCAACTCCGCACACGCCGAAATAGTCGTACTGCTCCACGTACGGGAAGACTCGCTCGGCGAGGGTTCGGAGCGCGCTATCGCTCGAGGAGTCGGACGACCTGTGAGCACAAGTCGTGCCGAGCAGTGCCAACGCCAGCACAAAGACGGGGAACAGCCAGCGATGCAGACGCGCGTGCGACTTTGTCATGACATCACGGTGATTATTCTCGGGAACCGCTCAACTTCCGCCTCCGGCACGAACCGAAGTATGTAGCAGCTACGGCAGGCATCCGATCAACAGGTCGCCCAGTTCCTCAGGCGTGATTCCATCGACTCGCTTAGGAACGCTGCGGCGCCCTCTCGACCAACTCCTGTAACGACTCGTGAATCTTGAAGATCACGATCAGCACTTCGCAGTAGATGCGCAGGATGAGCGGCCCGAAGACGGCCACCAACAGGCCAGCGATCACCCCTCGCCCACCGGCCTGCACCGCGCTCATGATTGCCGTCAGCAGCCCGCCAACGACGATGAGCGCCGCTCCCACAATAAACACCACCTCGATGATCGTCGGTGTAAGCATCCGCCGGAACCTGAAGAACTCGTTCATCGGCGTCGCCCCGTCCCTTCTCTCGGAACCGCTCGCACATCCCTCGCTCAGACGGGCCGGACGCTAACAGGCCGGAGCAAACGCGCGCGTGGTGTGACCACACCAGTGCCTGAATGCGCAGCGCCACATGAGGGCAAAGTGAAAGATTCGGTATTGGCCTACTCCACTCCGGGGTAGGAGTACGATTCCGGGATGAGCCGGTACTACGTCCTCTTGGCGGTCGCCGCGTTCAAGCGCCTTGTCTCACGGGTGGACTGGGTTATGAACGTGGCGCTGATGTTGGCCGCGGTCATCGTCTTGTTCAATCCGGAATTGGCCCAACACATGATGCGGGCATTTGGCCGCGCGACCGGAAAGCGCGTGCCTATCCTACCGTTGCCTGTGCTCACCCCCGCGCCTTTCCTCGTACTGGCTCGACCTCGTCACGGCAGTGCCTGCCAACGTCGCACGACCGCTGATCGAGGGGTTGCGCCACGACCTCATCGCGGACGACGAGCCGATCCGCCGACTGATCCCCCTGCGACTCCGCTCCTACGATCAGGCCATCCGAGAGGCGCTGGAGGCGGAGCGAACACAGGCCGTGCCGGCACGGTGGACGGAGGGTGCGCTGGCGTATCGCGGGTCGCGTGCCGATGTGGCTTTCTACTCCAAGCGTATGAGCAGTTCAGCCTCATCAGACGCTCCAGTCGCGGCCACGTCTGCGGCAATCGCGTCGATTGGTGGCGACGCCGGGTGGCCCGCGTACGACTGGCTGTGGCGTCTTCGGGCGGTGATTGACCGCCTCGTCGGGGGCCCGGGGATGCGCCGTGGACGCAGACATCCAAGCGAGGTCCAGCAGGGGGACATCATCGAATGCTGGCGAGTCGTCGCCGTGAAGGCGGGGCGCCGGTTGACGCTCATGGCGGAGATGCGCCTTCCTGGATCAGCGGTCCTCGAACTCGAGACAACGCCCGCATAAGCAGGCGGCTCCACGATCACGCCAACCGCCTATTTCCATCCGGCAGGCGTATGGGGACTGCTCTACTGGTTCGCGCCGTTCCCAATCCACCGCTGAATCTTTTTGGAACTGCCGGCCGGTGTCGCCCTGGCGGCCGCTGCGCTTTCCAAGCCTGAGCCCCAGTCGGTCTGATCTCCGTCCGCCGGGGAGTTACCATCTTGTTCCGCAAGTCTCCGGAACGCCCGGCGCTCGCGGACGGTCCGCTCGCGTTCGCACCGCGAGCGATGAAGTTCGCTGGCTTGCGGCACGCCCGATCTGACCCGAGGCTCCCAAAGCTCCGGTCGTCGTGTCAATCCCTGGGCATGCGCGTTAATGCATCGAACCTGCATCAGCGAGCACTAAGCCTTCCATACGTAGGCGTCGCGGTAGCCGGCGCCGTCATAGAGGATCGCCTGCACGCCGTCGTAGTTCTGGATCGACGGGTCCCACATCTCCGGGCTCACCGGCTGCGGCCGGTACACGGCAAACGCTTGATCGATCGAGCGCATCTGGATCTTCTCAGATACAGCTTTAGCCTCGTCCGGCCCCTTGGCAGCCGCGAAGTCCGCGAGCAGCTTCTGGACTCCCTCGTCCTGGACCACCGAGTGGTTACGCGACGAGTTCTTGAGCAGCCGGTCGGCGAACTGCTGTGTCAGACGGTCGAGGTTGTCCGGGCCGTATAGCAGGCCGCTGTACTTGCCGAGGTACGCGGTTGTGACCCAGTTGTTGTATTCGTACACCTTCAGCTTTGCGGTCACCCCGATCTTCGCCAAGGACTCGATCAGGAATTGCGCCTCCGGAGTGTACGTCGGGTCGTACGGGTACATGTGCATCTCGAACGACGTGGACGCCGACACGCCGGCTGCCTCGACGAGCTTCTTGGCCTCCGCGACGTCGTACTTCGCCCACTTGCTGACGTCAGCCGGCATCTTGTCGAGGGCCAGCTTCCAGGTCGGGTAGCCCCAGGTCACGGGGCCGCTTTCAAGCTTGTATTCGAACCGCAGAGTCTTGCCCCAGCCCTCGCGGTCGACGGCCATTGAAAGGGCGCGTCGGAGACGGAGATCATCCCACGGCTTCTCCGTGGTCTTCATGAACAACGCGTTGGTCTGGGTCGCTGCATACCTGGTATCCAGGACCTTCGCATCGGACCGCGCCTTCCGTGCGGTCTCGAAGTCACCCGCGGTGGGCGAGAGGTAATCGATCTGCTTGCTCACAAACGCCTGTACCCGTGGCGAGCCGGGCAGAATCAACGCAACGTTCAGGTGGTCGGCATAGGGGATGCCAAAGACCTTGCGATAGTTCTCATTCGGCTTGTACCGCATGACCGAGTTCGGGCGGTACTCTTCAAGCGTCCATGGCCCGCCGCCACGCGCCTTCGTAGCGTCCTTCAGGTCGCCACCAGACCATTCATAGACGCCCTCGGGGAGAATCTTGGTGTTGTATGAGTCCAGGTCGAACGCCCAGCGCCAGTGTGGGTAGTTGAGCTTGAACTGGACCGTCGAGTCGTCGATCGCGGTCGCCGACTTGATGTTGTTGAACACCCACTCCTGCACCACGGCGTCCGGGGCCTTCGCCCGGGTGATCGTGTAGGCGACGTCCTTGGCCGTGACGGGACGTCCCATCATCGGTTCCTGGTTTGGCCAGTTGACGCCCTTTCGCAGGATGAAGTTGTACGTCAGGGGGTCCGGGGATTCCCACTTCTCGGCGAGTTCGCCGATTACCGACTCCTCGTTGCCACGCCACTGCTTCCGATAGTCGTGCCGGATCAGCTTGATCGACATCGGCTCGGTGGCGAGGTGGGTGAGGTAGGAGATGCTCTTCAGCGTGTCCCAGCCGGTCGTGGGGTCGAAACCGACGTTATTGATGGTCCCGCCGCGCTTGGCTTCCGGCACCGCGAAGATCGCGCTGCTTGTTGGTGTGCCGACGCCCGGTCCTCCGCCGGCCGGAGCAGAGCCCGTTCCTCGACAGCCCGCGAGGAATGCCGCGGCACCGACGCCGCCAGCACCTGCGGAGCGCAGGAATGTCCGCCGGTTCAACTTCACGAGATCACGCCGCCAGTAGTCTGAAGTGGTCACTTCGTTCGCTCCTCTGGGTTCCTGCTACCTGATCGGCGAGGCGTGTGGAGTCGTGCCGACCTCTAATGTCGTGCGTTATATCCCCCGGTCGGCACATATGACAAGCGTTATCGCCTTCAGCTCGAACAGGGCCCATCTCACGGCGGGCTTTGCCTTTGAGCGCGGCGCAGGCGGAAGGATTGCGAACTGGCCGTGGATGGGGACTTGCTCGTTCCACAGCGAGCAGCGGCGGTCCTAGGAGCCTACGAACGGCACCGTACCCTGACGGAGGCCGAGCGCGCCGCGCTTCCCGACTTCATCCTGCTGCACGCCCTCGGCGACGCCGCAGAGCTCATCCGGGGTCAACTAGAACAAGCCGCTGACGCGGTGGGCGCTGTGCGCTGTGCGCGAGTGTCGTCCCTACACGCTCTTCTTGCGCCACGCCGCTGATCACGCGTGGGCGGACGCCCTCAAGAGTGACTACGGGCCAGTGTAGCGCGGCCCCTTTGTCTGGGAACCGTTCTGGCGCGAGCGCTGCGCGTCAGCTTCTTGCGCCGAGAGTTGTTCAGTTAATTGCTCTCCGACCTGTCGAGCCGTGCCGCGATCGCCGAAGCGATCCGCGTGGCGTCGGCGCCGGTGCCGTGGATCACGCCGGAGTCACGGCGCGCCAACCAGGGGAGCCCGACGAAGTAAAGGCCGAGAAGATCCCCGATGCCCTCGCGGTGAAGCGGCGCCCCATCCAGAGTGGCGCCCCGGGGAAGCCAGTTGAAGTCGCCGCCGAACCCGGTGCACCACACGACCGAGGTGACTCCTTCGGCAGCGAGGTCGCACGTGGTTGGCTCGTCCGAGAACTCCTCGTAGCGCGCCGGTTCGTCCGCAGGGTCCATCTCCGGGGGCGGTGCCGTGATGCCTTCGCGCGCGATGTAGGCGTCGATCATGGCGAGTGCGCGCGCGCGCGACTCGTCCGCCGCGCGGACGTGCTCGCGCAGGTCGCCGTCGAACGTGGCGCGTGTCCCATCGAGAGCGGAGAGGTGGCCGAGCAGATGGACGCCGCGGCGCGCGAGGTGCTGGTATGAGATCGTGTGCCCGCCTCCGACGCCGGAGATCTGAGGTTGCGGTAGCGAGCGCATCGCCGGATCCGGCAGGTCCGAAGGTCGTTGCGCCCAGAAGCCGCTGCGAACGAGCCACTCCACGATGTCGTGGCCGCGATAGCGCCGCGGCACACGGGTTACTCGCCCTGTTGCCATCAGGACCTCGCGCCCCGCGTCGAGGAGATCTTCGACGATCTGGCAGCCGCTCTGGGCCGCACCCACCACCAGCACCCGTCCGTCCGGGAGCGTCCCGGCGTGCCGGTACT
>Ga0172380_10004355_pt1 | contig 18269 bp, 17 predicted proteins | sample Leawe162metaG_FD_119747 | JGI IMG/M metagenome (GOLD analysis project Ga0172380, IMG submission 119747) | Leachate microbial communities from a municipal landfill in Southern Ontario, Canada - Leachate well 162 metaG | ecosystem: Engineered > Solid waste > Landfill > Unclassified | place... | reverse complement strand
CGGAATACGCCCGGCGTTGGGGGGAGGCAGTTCGGTGACGATAGTGTCGCCGACCTTGAGTGTTTTATCCTTCTTTTTGGCGTCTTTGAGAGAGATTTCGCGGTACTCATCTTCGGGAGCTTCGGAGACCACCATTTTCATGGTGAGCTTAACTTCACCTGAAACAGGATGGATTTTAACTGCTATATCCTCACCGTGCGTGAATGATTCTTTGCGGTAGGCTGAAACCATGGCTGATTCCAGCGCAGTAAGGACTATCTCCTTGGGCAGATTTTTCTCTGCCGCAAGCTGCATGAGGGCATTCATAAACTCGGTCTTTACCATCGTTGCCAAACTCCCTCAATATGCATTTTTTCTCAATAAAAAAGTGGGTACAAGGACCCACTTTTTGGACGAGTATTGAATTCATTAAAATAGTATCACATCTCTAATGGAAATGCAAACGCTGCCCGCGTACGGCGCATTGACCGGCGGCAACAGACTGTCGATGTCAAGACGGATTAAACGGTTAAGCGGGTGGCGGGAACAGCTTGAATTTTACCAGCGACCGTTGCAGAGAACGGTGCCTGATGGCATCCAGAATTACTTTGCTGTGCCAGTCAAAGGTGATGTCCGGGGAGGTCAGCAGGGACTCGTGTATACCATGGTGCAGGATGACCTGGAAGATATGTTCGGACTGACGATCTGTCAGGCCTTGATAAAATCGGTGCGCCCAGTAATCTATGTCAAGCTCATGCTTCAGGATTTTATGCCAGCGTTTCTGGTAAAGCGCAAGACGTTTGGTTGAAAGGTCCCCGGCCTTGAGTGATTCATCGAGTGTTCGCACGGCTATCCCTGCACAGATAAGTCCAAAATAGATTCCTCCGCCTGTAGTAGGCTTGGTCTGTCCAGCGGCATCGCCGACCACTAATACACGATCAGTATAAGTCTTTGTCAGCGGCTTAAGAGGGATAGAGCCGTAACTAATATCAGGGGAGGTGGGAAGTATTTTCCCTCGCCCCTCAAGATATCTCAGGAAAGCGGCGATTGAAGGTCCCGGATTTCTGTTGCTTAAAAGGCCGGCTTTGGCTTTGCCGGCATGTGTCGGCACCAGCCAGGCAAAGAATCCCGGCGCTATGTGCCTGCCCGAGTATACCTCTACCTCATCGATATTCTTACAGGTTACCTCTGTCTGAGCGCCGTGTGCATACTCGCGAATCCGTCCCAGGCCGATCTGCCCTATCAGATCCGGCGACGGCCCGCAGGCAATCACACAAGCCCGGGCGGACAATTCCAGCGGCCTTGAGCCCTGCGTGGCTTTAACATAAATGCCGCTATCGTCGCTTTGCAGGCCGGTGGCGAGCGAGGAAAAGAAATAATCAACCCCGGTTTTACCGGCCTGTTCCGCTACGAGCCGGTCGAGCGCCGTACGATCAAGGATGTAAGCCTGAGTGGTCTCACGTTCAATTCTGACATGGTTGCCTGCCGGCGAAAAGACTTTGGCCGACCTCGCCTCATTCTGGATTACGCTGTGTGAGCCGGGCAGCATATCGAGGCAGGCCCGGCTTATTATTCCGGTACAGCTTGTTTTATGGCCCGGCTCCGGATGTTTTTCCAGAACTGCGACTGAGTGTCCCAGTCGGGCAAGCTCTTGAGCAGCATAGCTCCCGGTTATGCCGGCGCCGATCACAATTATGTCATACATGGTTGTACCCAAATATGTTCGGATGGATGCACCCTCAGCCCGGCTTGATAATCGAGGTTATTGCGACTTTAATCCGCCGAACCTGCGCTGACGTCTGCCGAAGTCAGTCAGCGCTTTCTCAAGCTCATCGCGGCCGAAGTCGGGCCAGAGCACCGGCGTGAAATAGAGTTCGGCGTATGCCGACTGCCAGATAAGAAAATTGCTTATGCGCATCTCTCCACCGGTCCTTATGAAAAGATCGGGGTCGGGTATTCCGGCCGTGTACAGATATCTTGAGAAAACATGTTCATCCAGGCTATCGGATTTAATTCTGCTGCGTATGATTTGCTGCGCAGCGTTGACTATTTCGCTCCTGCCCCCGTAATTGAAGGCGACATTAACCGTCAGGCCGGAGTTATTGCTGGTCTTTTCGATAGCGGCCCGGGCTTTTCTTCGAATTGCTTCCGGCAGCCGGTCTTCTTTGCCAAGGTGACGGATGCGGATATTCTGCTCGTGAGCTATCTTAACCGCCCGGTCGAGGTTTTCGGAGAGGAGTTTGATTATGCCGTCAACCTCTGCCTTGGGTCTGCTCCAATTTTCGGTCGAGAAAGCATAAAGAGTCAGGTAAGGGATCCCGTATTCAGCGAAGATCTCCACAAAATCGCGCGCATGAAGCGCACCCTGCTTGTGACCGTACAGGCGTGGTTTGCGCCTACGGGAGGCCCACCTGCCATTTCCATCCATTACAATGGCCACATGCTGAGGCAGCCTTTGTTTCTTTGACAGGCCTGTCAAAGGCCCTGCTCCCCGGCCCCATCCTGTTTCGAGGGTGTATCCTTTGCCGCGGGAGGTCTCTTGATATACTGGTGGCTGAATTGATTCAACACTGTCATATCGGGTTCAAGGTCGCTGACAAGACAGACATGCGATCCTACGGTGGAGTTGGGACCGACCTTGCGTCCGGGCAGGATGCCTGAATTAATACCAGTCTTGCAGTCATCTCCGATGATAGCACCGAAATGGTCTCTGCCGGTTGATACTCTTTGACCTCCGTATTTGACCGGTATATCCGCCCGATCAAAGCGGAAATTGGCCGTTACGCTGCCCGCCCCGAATGAACAGCGGTTGCCGATAATGGAATCACCTATATACGATGAGTGAAACCAGCAGTCATCGCCGGTATAGGAGTTTTTTATCTCAGTAGAAAATCCGACCACACAATTTGCGCCGATGTGGCTGTACTCCCTGACCAGCGCGCCGTTGCCTATTATCGTGTTAGGGCCGATGTAAACCGGTCCTCGCACCACAGCATTCTCAAGTATACGCACGTTTTTGCCTATTATTGCTTTGCCGGATAAAGTTGCCCGATCCGATATAGAGAGCGACGGATCGATCTGTCGTTCAGCCGAGTCGAGGAAGTACCTGACTATGTCAAAGATATGCCACGGGTATTTGATGGGAGCCCAGAAACCATTGTACCTGACCACTTTAATTTTATAGGCGTGCCTGACCATGCCGTCCATAGCGCATTCGTAGACGTCATCACGCGTGGTTTTAACGATGTCTATATATTCAAAAAGCTTGTGCATATCGGTATGAAGGTGCAGGAGAATATTTACAAGGTTACCGGGCTCAGTTCCCGGCTCGGGCTTTTCCACTATCTGCGTAAGCTCGCTATCCCCGTTCACAGCGAGGTAACCCCCCGGAAAATACCGGCTTACCTCGTATCCGATGATATAGGACGTGGCCTTCCGGCTGCGGTAGGCATCCAGAAGCGCGTGGTAAGCGGCGCCGTCGAAAACATCGTTGGGATTGACGACAATAATCGCACCGTCCAGAATGTTGGCTGCCGACTTCAGGGCGTCGGCGATGCCCAGCGGCTGTGACTGAACTACGAATTCGAACTCAGCTCCGGTTATGGACCCGGCAATCTGTTTTATATGTTGCATATTATCCGGATTACCCACCATGACGAAGTTATTCAGCCCGGCTTTTCGGGCCAGTTCCACCTGGTGTTCCAGTAACGGTTTCCCCATAAAATCGAGCAGGAACTTATCCTCTGTAATAGGGAACATCCTTTTGCCCACACCCCCGCAGAGAAAGACGACTTTCATCAGGCTAATCCTCTGGCTGCATCTTTGAGCACAGAAAGCCCCATATTGAGAAGACTGCGCGCGTGTTGCTGGCTGTTGGCTTCAGCCAGGACGCGTATGGCGGGCTCGGTTCCGCTGGCACGTATCAGTAACCAGCCCTCTGCGAATTCAAAGCGCAGGCCGTCCAGGTCATTTAGTGAAGCGGCTTGGAGTTTATGCGACTGCTGCCTGATCTTTGCCATGACATTCGACTTGTTTTCATTTGCACAGGATATTTTATCTTTGAGAAAAAACAGCGGCGGCAGAGTAGCCAGAAAAGAGCGGATGTCGCTGGCGCGTTTTATCGAACGCAGCAGGGTCAAGGCGGCAAAGATACTTTCGGGATAATAGCCTGCCTGCGGCAGTATATAGACGCCTACGGATTCCACGCCGAGCGCGGCGTTATTATCCTGGGCCAGATGTGCTGCAAATACATCGCCCACCTTGCCCCTGATAACCCTGCCCCCCAGGTCTTTTATGGCCAGTTCAAGCAGCATGCCGCTCTCTACGGTGGTAGCGATTAATTGCTTACCCGATGATTTGATGGCCGCCCTCGAAATAAAGGCAATCATCTCGTTGAAGCCCAGAAAACCCGTCTGATCGCAGAAAACTACACGGTCAGCGTCGCCGTCAAAGCAAATGGCGAGATCGGCGTCCTTCTGCCGCAGGAATTTGATAGATCCCTGCAGAGTATCCTCTTTGGGTTCCGGGCTGCGTCCGGGAAAGCGGCCGTCCGGCGTATCGTTAATTGTGAATACAGTGAATCCCAGCTGTTTAAAAATATCGCCAGCCAGCCCTGCTGCGGCGCCGTTGCCGGGATCTATCAGCAGCTTCATATCAAGGTTGAAGTCCCAGCCGCTGACAAGGGCTTTGATGAATTCAATATACCGGTCTTTCATGTGGGGAAAGTGTGTTACAGCTCCGGCCCGACCGGTTCTGAAAGAGCCGCTGTTGAAGATTTTCTCGACCTCCTCCTCCTGGGACCGCCCGTATCCGATGGCGTCATGGTTGAAAAGCTTAATGCCGTTGAACTCGGGTGGATTGTGCGATGCCGTGATCATGACGCCCGCGTTGAAATTCATTTCGCGTGTCAGCAAAGCCAGGGCCGGTGTAGGAACGATACCTGCCTGGGCCACATTAACGCCGGCGCCTAATAAACCCTCTGTTACGGCCGCTCTGATCATCTCCCGACTGAGGCGGGAATCCATACCCAGACAGACCGTTGCGCCGGCGGGAAGCAGTGTGCCCAGCGCGCTGCCCACGTTTTTGCATAACTCGGGAGTAAGGTCCTGGTTGACCACACCCCTGATCCCGCTGGTGCCGAAGAGTGCCATATTCATGTACCCCTGTTGCATTTGATGGATATCGGTAAATGATGGTAATGCCTCTGCCTGCGAATGTCAATCAGGGTGTATGAGTCAACGAAAACCCGCCCGGCAGCGCCGGGGATATTAAAATGCGGGCATTAATCTGTGAATGCGGACATGTAAATAACTTGACGTATATTGTATAATGCATAGATGTGGTCGGATGCAGGGTTTTAGCTTTAACGGGACCATATTCAAATATTGCTCTTCCGGTTATTTGTGGATGCTATGGGTATTGCAGCAGTCTGAAAAAAAGGGAAGGAGGTGCCAGCTTTTAAATAGTAGCAATTATTGCGAGCCAGATATAGTCCGCGGGGACTATAGATTTCCGCCGGTTCAAGGATCAGGGAATTATTTAAAGGAGGTTAGTGGATGAAACGCTTTTTCCTTATTTCTTTTGTCAGTATCCTTATTATTGCTCTTGTGCTGCCTGCCTGCGCGCCGCAACAAAAAGATGTTATCAAGGTGGGTGTAATCGGCCCCATGAAGTTCCTTGAAGGGGAACATCACTGGATGGGTGCGCAAATGGCCCGAGATGAGATCAACGCTGCGGGCGGCGTGAATTTAAACGGGAAGATGTACCAGATAGAATTGATCAAGGCGGATTCGAACGAGATCCTCAGCCCCACGGACGCCGCCTCGGCCATGGAGAGGCTGTTGACCGTAGACAAGCCCAATTTTGTAGTTGGCGGCTTCAGGACAGAGGGTGTCTTCCCCATGCAGGAAGTAGCCATGAACTACAAGACGATCTTCATCAACTGCGGCGCAGCCACGAGGTCCCTGCAGATGAAGGTCGCGGAAAATTATGACCGTTACAAGTATTTCTTCAAGGGCACACCTTACAACGAGTATTATCTGGTCAATTCGGATTTCCTCATGCTCGGCATGGTGGCAGGCGCCTTGAAGAAGCAGTTGAACATCACCGACAAGCTCAGGGTCGCCATAGTGGCAGAAAAACTTACCTGGGCGGACGCCATGGTGAAAACCGCTGAAGCAACCATACCCAAGATGGGCATGGAAGTAACCGGCGTGTGGAGGCCGTCCGACACCGCTACTGACGTGAACGCTGAGCTGACGGCAATAGCAGCCACCAATCCTCACATTATATTCCCCACCTTCTCAGGCCCGGTGGGAGTGACCTTCAGCAAACAGGCCGGCGAGATGCAGATACCTGCTGCGATAGTGGGTATCGTGGTGGAAGCTCAGAAGTTCGGGTTCTGGGAGGCTACGGGAGGTAAGGGCAACTACGTCATGACGCTGAATACCTATGCTCCCGGTATTGCCATAACGGATAAGACCAAACCGTTCTTCGAGAATTTCGAGAAAAAATTCGGGCAACCCCCCGCATACACCGCTGCAACCTATGATGCCATCTATATCATGAAAGGTGCCATCGAGAAGGGGCAGACTCTTGACGCAGACCTGCTGGTTCCCATAATCGAAAAGACTGATTACCAGGGCACATCCGGCAGGGTCATGTACTACGGCATGGATTTCGACGAGAAAAAATTCCAGGCGCCGCATGACCTGGTTTACGGCCCGGGCTATGTTACCGGCATCGGTATTGAATGGATTGACGGCAAACAGGTTGGCGTATGGCCGGCTCTCGGAGTCGGGTCCGGAGGATGGGAGAAAGTGGATTATCCCGGAATCCAGCCCTACGTTATCAATCCGACTGTAGTGCAGAAATTCAGTCAACCGGCGGCTCCGGCTGCAACTCAGTAACAAGCTTTCACAGGCTATGGCTGGCAGGCTCGTTGTTTATTTGCGGCCTGCCAGCCTCTATAAACCCGAGCGTTTTAACTGCATTGCCGGGTATCGACTTTAAACAGGCTACAGTTGTGCGCATACGATGATAGCGTTGCATAAAGAAAAAAATACTGTATAATAAATAAATTTTAGTTGATGGGATGGTTTAGGTAAGCGATGTTTCAGGCCTTTGTGATACAGGCGCTGGTAACGGGTGGGGTTTATGCTCTGCTGGCAGTCGGCTTCTCCCTCATCTTCGGAGTAGCCCGTATGGTTAACCTGGCACATACATCATTTCTCATGCTGGCCGCCTACGGAATGTTCTATACAACTTACAGGCTGGGGTTGGATGTATTCACAGCCATTCTTATATCGCTGGTTGCCACGGTTGTTATCGGGCTGGTGAGCTACAAGCTGTTCATTGACAGGATACGGGAGCATGAAGTGACCGTTATGCTGATTACGCTTGCGCTTGCCACCATCTTCCAGGAATGCATGGTTCTGGCTTTCGGCGCACATTTCAGGGAGGCGCCCACGCTCATCCCGGGTTTTATCGAAGTGCTGGGTGTCAAGATCTCGTATCAGCATCTGTTGACGATCGCTGTTGTTGCGGTGGTGCTGGTAGCCATATGGTTACTGCTGACCAGGACAAAACTGGGCATCGCCATCAGGGCTACCGCCCAGGATACCGAGGTGGCCAACCTGATGGGCATCAACGTTTCACGGATACTGTTCATTGCGATGGGCGTCGCTGCAGGATTGGCGGCTATCGCCGGCATCGTGGTGGCGCCGTTGTGGGTCGTTTACCCATATATGTGGATGAACCCGCTGGTTATGATCATGGCAATCGTTGTGCTGGGAGGTTTGGGCAGCATTAAGGGCAGCGTGATCGGCGCTTTTATCATAGGGCTGGTTGAGGCGGCGGTGGTTTTCTACCTGCCCGGTGGCGCATTCCTGCGCGGGGCCATCGCCCTGCTGGTCATGGTGATACTGCTGGTGGTCAGGCCCGAGGGACTTTACGGTATAGTCTTCGAAGAGGAGAGACTATAGGTGTTAAGGAGGCTGTTTAAGGATATACAGGGCGATATATTCGCCATACCCGGCAGATTAATAGCGTTCATCTTTTTAATAACGCTGTTTTTTATCCCCCTTCTTACCCAGGAATCGTACATATTATTTATACTCATCCTCGTCAACATCTTCGTAATTTTTGCAGTAAGCTGGGATTTCATCTCCGGCTATACCGGACAGATCAATTTCGGCCACGCATTTTTCTTCGGTGTTGCGGCGTATACGGCGGCGCTGCTGAGCAAGAACCTGGGGCTACAACCCTGGGCGACCATACCTATAGGAGCGATAGCAGCTACAGCGGCCGGCGTACTGATGTGCCTTCCCGCCCTCAGGTTGAGGGGCCCGTATTTGTCGCTGGTCACACTGGCCATGCCCCTCATATTGCTGGGCGTGATCAAGGCGTTCCCTGATTTCACCGGCGGCGAGCATGGCATATCCGGCCTGCCGGCCCTGGCCGGCTCCAGGACGGTCGAATATTATATAGCGCTGGTCGCAATGATTGCCTCCGTGTTCATCATGTGGAAGCTGGTTGATGCCAAGAGCGGTTTTGTCAGGATTGGCATCATCCTGCACGCCATCCGCGAGGATGAGATCGCCGCCCGTGCCACGGGAATCAACACAATTCGCTATAAATTGCTGGCCTTTATTATTGGCGGCTTCTTCGCCGGTCTGGCCGGAGGGTTATATGCACATTTCCTCAGGATTGCAGGCCCAGCCACGCTGGATCTCATGCTCTCATTCCAGGCCATTATATGGACGGTCTTCGGGGGCATAGTCAGTATTTACGGGGCCGTGGTGGGGGTTTATATACTGTTTCCCCTGATGGAGCTGCTGCGCCAGTTCGGTGTACCTGTCTGGCCGGGCTCCGATATCATGTTCTCCGACCTGCGTTTCCTGATCTTCTCTTTCCTGGTGATAATTATCTTGCTCTTTATGCCCGAGGGATTTGCGGTATGGGTCCGGGATAAACTTGAGCGCGAATGCCCGCGATGCAAGCTTTCCAATGCATCATGGCGGCGCGATTGCAGGGCTTGTGGGGCTGAGCTCCACTAGGTGTTATAGGCGGAATATTTACAGACCAAGGTAGGTCTTTCTGACGGTCTCGTCTTTAAGCAGTTCTTTAGCTGTTCCCTCAGCTATGATATGTCCCCTCGACATGACGTAGTTCCTGACCGATAACGCGAAGGTAAAGCTCACGTCTTGCTCGGCGAGAAGGATAGTTACACCAAGGTCGTGGTAAATCTCCTCGACCCGCTTGAAAAGGTCCTCTTTCAGCTTGGGAGCAAGGCCGCTGGAAGGCTCATCCACCAGCATGAACTTGGGCTGGCGCATGAGCGACCTGCCGATAGCCAGCATCTGGCGTTCCCCGCCCGATAACGTGCCGGATATCTGTTTCTGCCTCTCCTTGAGCCTGGGAAAAAGCGAGTAAACTTTGGTAAGGCTGGCGCTTACGTCTTTCTTGTTCTTGCACAGATAAGCGCCGGCCAGCAGGTTATCCTCGACGCTCATTTCCACGAACGGCCGGCCGCGCTCAGGGCAAAGCAGCAGGCCCAGTTTGGCGATCTCCGAAGCCTGCAGTTTTTCGATGCGCTTGCCATCGAATTCCACAGTGCCGGTAAAGGTGATATCTTCATCCCGGGTCCCTTTAAGCACTTCCTTTTCCCAGTTGATCAATCCGACTATGGCCCGCAACAGGGTTGTTTTACCGGCCCCATTGGGGCCGACCAGCCCGACCAGTTCACCCTCTTTGACGTGGACGCTGGCGTCATCCAGCACCATGGCCGTGTCGTAGCGCACGGTTACATTGTTTACCTCAAGCAATGAGCACCTCCTTGCCTGTATACGCTTCGATGACCCCCTTGTCCTTGGATATCTCCTCGGGCGTACCCTGCGCAAGCACCTCGCCGAAGTTCAGCACTATCACCCTATCCACGATTTTCATCAGCTCGCTGAGTTTGTGTTCTATGATGAGCATGGCCGGGCCCTCGCTGTGCAGCCGTCCGAAACGCCCGCCCTTGTGCAGCCGCTTAATGGAACGGGCCACCAGCTCGGTTTCCGCCGGGTTCAGGCCTCCGAAGGGCTCATCCAGCAGCATCAGTTCCGGCTCGGTAGCGATGGCCCTGGCCACTTCCAGACGCTTGAGGTCGCCGTGCGATAATATGGAGGCGGGCTCGAGTGCAAGATCGGCAATGCCCACGAATTCCAGGGCGTCACGAGCTTTAATCTCGGCCCTTTTGACCCATTCGCCGCGTTTGCTGATCCTGGGGCAGAGGCAGCCGACCATGACATTGGCTATGATTGGCAGGTGACGGAAGGGCTTGACCACCTGAAATGTGCCTACCATTCCGCGCTGAACGATCTCCCAGGGGCGGCGCTTGGTTATATCCTCACCCTTGAATCGGATCGTGCCGGAGTCCGGCTTGAGAATTCCCAGCAGGCAGCGTATAAGGGTTGTCTTGCCGGCGCCGTTGGGGCCTATCAGGCCGACGATCTCATCCTGCGCCACCTGGAAACTCACGTTGTTCACGGCAACGAGGCCGCCGAAGTGCTTGGTTACATTCTCCACTTCGAAAAAGGCTGACATTTTAGAGATCCTCCTCTCTGAGTTCGCGCCTTGATACCTTGCCGACGTCGGTCTTGGGAACCTCGCCCCTGAATTCAACGATCTTTGGACACTTATAGTGGGCCAGCCGTTCCATGGTATATACGAGGATGTCCTGTTCAGTCACCTTTCCCCTGGCCTCCGTCTCAAGTACCACAATAGCCTTAACCTTCTCTCCCACGTCGGGATCGGCTACACCGATCACGCCAGCCTCTTTAACCTGCGGATGACCTGTCAGTACCTCCTCCACCTCGCGGGCGAAGACGGCCAGACCTTTATATTTGATCATGTCCCTCTTTCTGTCGTAGAAATAGAAATATCCCTCCTCGTCCATCCTGGCGAGGTCGCCTGTCCTAACCCAGGTCTCCCCATCTATCTGCACAAACATCAATTTGGTATCCTCGGGCTTGTTCCAGTAGCCCTTGGCTATCTGCGGGCCTTTAAAGGCGAGCTCGCCTGTTTCACCCAAAGGCAGGAATTCATTTTTAGCGGGATCCAGGATGCCGGCCACACAGCCTGACATCGGAACCCCGAATGAGCCGATCTTGGGCCTGCCGTAGGGGCTGACTATGCCCACCGAGGTGGTCTCGGTCATGCCCCAGCCTTCGTGTATTTTAACGCCGGTGCGTTTCTCCCATCCCCTGGCCGTATCTTCCAGCAGCGCGTCGGCGCCCGATACAAGGACCTTCAGCTTTTTCCAGTTGACGCGATCCGTCCTGTGGTAATCGCGCAGCACTTCAAACAGCGCCGGGACGCTGTAGAAAATAGTTGCCCCGTAGCTTTCGATGGCGTTGAGGATATCATCGAGGTCAGGTGTCGTGAATATCACAAGTGTATAGCCCTGCGTCATGGAACCTGACATAACCACCGACTGGCCATAGATATGATAGAAGGGCAGGTAACCGATGACCACCTCCTTACCCTGCTGAACTATATCTCCCCAGAATATCTGCGCGATGTGCTGTGCTGCGACCAGGTCGAAGTGTGTAATCATGGCGGCCTTGGGCAGGCCTGTGGTGCCGCCGGTGTAGGGCAGGGAGACAAGGTCCTCATGGATGTCAAACTCTATCTTGGGAGGCTTGGGTGGGTACTTTTTAAGCAGTTCCTGTAACTGGTAGAACCCCTCCCGTTTGAATATCTCCGGAGGCGGGGCCGACATCTTCTGGTATACGGCGCGCAGCATGCTTTTGCCCAGGAACTTCTTCAATGCCGGCAGGTATTCGGCGATATTGGTCAGTATAACCCGGTCCAGCTTGACCCCGGCCCTTTCCACGTTTTCCCACAGAATATCCTGACAGACGATGGTGGTAGCGCCGCTGTCAAGTATCTGGTGCTTGATCTCGGGACTTACGTATACAGGGCTGATGGCAGTAACAATTGCCCCGGCCTTGAGCGCACCGAAGTAGGCTATTATAAATTGCGGTGAGTTGAGGAGAAGCAGAGCCACCTTGTCGCCCTTCTTGACCCCCAGGTCGCAGAGTGCTGTAGCGAACCTGTCGATCTGGTCCCGCAGCTCCCGGTAGCTTATTTTCTGGCCGTAGAATATGACAGCCGTCTTGTCTTTGAATTTCTCGGTCGTTTCATCTATGGTCTGGACTACCGATTTCTCAGGGATGACTACGTCGGCCGGGACACCTTTCGCATAGAACTTCAGCCACGGCCTCGCTTCATAGATGTCTTTATTGGACACGGCTTACCTCCTCAACCTTTGAATTAAGCCAATATAGCATATTTCGGCTTCGTATTCAACGTAGCCGGATCAGAGAGCAGGCGTATTACCCAGGATGGATCAAATTATCCGGCGAACATACCTCCGGTCACCACGATGTTTTCACAGTTCACATAGCTCGAATCGTCCGAGGCCAGGAAAACAACTACCTTGGCTACCTCATCGGGCTCGCCGATGCGTCCCAGGGGTATCTGCTTGACAGCTATATCAAGTATTTCAGGGACGCCCCAGATAGGCTGCGAGAAGCGGGTACGTATAAATGAAGGAGAGATGGAATTGCAGCGGATGCTGTAGGGGCCGAGCTCGGTGGCCAGCATCCTGGTCATGTGGATCATACCCGCCTTGCTGATAGCATAGACGGCGAGCATGGGATCGGGACGCATACCGCCGGCAGATGCGATGTTGATAATATTGCCGGGCTTTTTGTTTTCGATCATCAATTTGGCTATGCCGAGAGAAAGGAAGAAGGGGCCCTTGAGGTTGACCGACATGATCTTATCCCACAGTCTCTCGTCGGCCTGCAGCACGGGGCCGAAAAAGGGGCTTACCGCCGCGCAATTGACCAGTATATCCACCCCTCCGAAATCGGTTTTGGCCTTGTCGATAAGCTTATTGACATCTTCTATCACGCCCATGTCGGTGCCGGTCCAGACGGCTTTCCTGCCAGTTTTCTTTACCTCATCCGCCAGTCCCTGCAGGCTGTCGGTCTTTTTGTCGCACATTAGAATATCCGCACCTGCTTCAGCGAGCTTGAGAACCACTGCTTTACCGATGCCTCCCCCGGCGCCGGTCACCAGAGCTACCTTTCCGATAAGGGGTTGATAACTGTTTGCCATAGGTAAAACCTCCTGAATTTATAAGGGATTAATAATCTAGGCCGTTGGGTATTCTAACATCTGCTCGAAAAAGGGGTCAAACTAAGGGGAGAGCATATCCGCAACAACTTCCACCATGTGCCCGGCTGTGTCAGCGGACTGTGTCGGGAACGGCGGTCAGGCGATCGGTCTCGAGAGCTTTTTCCATGGCCGTTATGGCCACTTCTAACTGGCTGTCCGTCGGCCGGCGCGTGGTCATGGCCTGCAGCCAGAGCCCGGGCAGTAGCAGCCAGTGGACGAAGCGATTGTTGTTGTATCGGGCTTCCAGTTTGATCAGCTCGTAGCTGAGGGCTGCTATGACGGGCAGCAGCAGGATGCGTGAGGCAATGCTGATCCAGATGGGAGGACGGCCCAGCAGGGCGAAGACGGCGATGGCCAGAACCAGGACTACCAGCAGGAAGCTGGTGCCGCAGCGCGTATGAGCGGTGGAATACTTCATCACGGCGGCCACTTCAAGCGGCGCTCCTGCCTCGTAGGCGTTGACGGACATGTGTTCGGCGCCGTGGTAGGCGAAAATCTCGCGGATGTCCTTCATACGTCCTATGACAGCGAGATAGACGATAAAGAGGATAATGCGGATCACACCTTCGATAACGTTGCTGAGAAACGCCGAGCTTATGAAGGGGTCCAGCAGCCTGGCTGCCAGCAGAGGCAGGACAAAGAAGAGCGCCACTGCAAGAACAACGCCCATGATCACGCTGCCCCAGATCATGCCCGGTGTTATCTTCTCCTGCTCAGTCTCCGTTGATACCTGCGCTGAGTACATCAGGGCACCTGTGCCCAGCACCACCGTTTCTATCAGGGCTATCACTCCCCGGACCAGCGGGACCTCGCGCCATTTGCCTTTGTACAGCGTGGCCAGCGGCCGGGTGCTGACCTCGATGCCTCCGTCCATCCTGCGAACTGCGATGGAGGTGTTGTTGCGGCCGCGAATCATCACGCCTCCCATCACAGCCTGGCCGCCGTAGTAAAAGGGCTTCTCTTTCTTCATCAGGCTAAAAAAAAGGGGCGGCCTTGGTAACCGCCCCTTTAAAGGTCAGATTGCGATTATCAGGCCTTTTTCTCCCTCTTGTATTTCTTATTGAAGCGCTCCACGCGGCCCGCTGTATCGATGATCTTCTGCTCGCCCGTGAAGAAAGGATGGCATTTATTGCACAGCTCAACCCTGAGCGTCTGCCTGGTGGACCCTGTGGTGAAGCTGTTGCCGCACGAGCAGGTCACCGTGGCATCGGGGAAATACTTGGGATGGATTTTCTCTTTCATTATTGCTGTCCCGGGTAAACACTGACCCTTTTCTTGTTCTTGGTATGGTGCTCGAATTTAACTATGCCATCGACCGTGGCAAAGAGAGTGTAGTCCCTGCCGCAGCCAACATTAGTGCCGGGATGAATCCTGGTGCCGCGCTGCCTGACGATAATAGTGCCGCTGTGCACCGCCTGCCCGCCGTAGCGTTTGACTCCCAGGCGCTTGGATTTGCTGTCACGGCCGCAGCGCGTGCTGCCGCCGCCTTTCTTGTGAGCCATTAGTTGTCACCTCCGCTGACTGCCTTTGCTCTGGTGGCTTTTTTCGGTGATTTGCCGCCCGGCTTAACGATCTCCGTGATCAACAGCCTGGTGTAAGGCTGGCGGTGTCCGGTCTTGCGGCGCTCACGTACTTTGTTCTTGTAGCGGAATACAATGATCTTGCGGGCTTTGCCTTCCTCAAGGCATCTGGCGATCACTTTTGCGCCCTGGACCTCGGGGGTGCCTATTACGACTTCATCGCCGTCGGCTATCATCAGTACCCGACTAAGCTCCACATCTTTGCCTGACTCGACGTGAAGAAGCTCGGTGTTAATGACCTGTCCGGCCCTGACCCTGAACTGTTTGCCGCCGCTCTCAACGATTGCATAAGAATTGCTCATTTTATCTATTCCCTGTGAAAAACGATAACCGTGTAAATATATCAGCCTGAAGGCGCGGTGTCAAATCTGACAGGCAGTCTAAAAAGCCGTGCATTTCTATTATGACAGTGAGAGGAATATGAAGGTTATTCGCCGGCGCTGCCCTCTTCCCGGCAGGCGATTTCGCAATGTCTCATATATACCAGGTCGCTGGTCACGGTGTCCCGGGCGAGGTATCCGCCTTCTACCTGGCTGACGACCATGAACCACCTTCCTGACTCATCCTGTATTCTCTTGGGTTTGTCCGAAAAATCCATATAACTAAGTTCCTTTTTCACATGTACGGTCGATAATTTTAGCACTTTCAGCCCGAAGTGCAATATCATAGCTTCAGGGCAATATCAGCCCCCTGTTCCACGGCGGCCAGTATCTTGCCCGGCTTGCAGGCGTCTCCTATCACATACACTTCGGGCACGATGTCTTTGACCTGGTCTCCGAGTGAGTCAGCCGGCACCGCTCCGGTTGCCATGACGATGGTGTCGAAGGGGCCGAGCCTCTGCTCCCCTCCAGGCGTATCTACAACGGCGAAATCGTCATCGATGGATTTCACGGCGGACTGTGTGAGTATCAGCACCTGCTTTTCCTGGAGCCGCCGGCGCAGGAAAAAGCGTGCGGCCGGTCCTATATCACGGGCTGTATGTTTGAGCATTTCGACAACGGTTACGGACACGTCCTTTCCCGCCAGGTAATCGGCTGTCTCGCAGCCGACCAGTCCGCCTCCGATTACCAGTACACAGATTCCGACCTCTTCCGAGGTCAGTGCCCTGCGTGCGCTCATCACCCTCTTGCTGTTGATGCCCGGTATATTGGGAATGGCGGACTCCGACCCTGTGGCTATGATCAGTACATCCGGCTTAATCTCCCTGACCATGTCGGCCGTCAGCGCCTGCCCGCACTGTATGTGTACTCCCATCTCACGGATGGCCTTGATACGGGAATGCGCCACTTCCTGGTAGAGGGACTTTGAGGGCGGTATTGCGGCGAGCTTGACCTGGCCACCCAGGTAGCCCTCCTTTTCGTATAGAGTCACTTTGTGCCCGCGCAGAGCTGCAACTCTGGCTGCTTCAAGGCCGCCCGGCCCGGCCCCTGCTATCAGCACTTTTTTAGGGGAAGATGTCTCAGGCTGAGAGTATTGCTCCTCTCTGCCGACTGCCGGATTCTGTATACAGGTTATAGAAGGCCTTAGCCAGATGGCAAGCCCTTCTATGCAGCCCTCATTGCAGGACAGGCATTTAACGATATCCTGCTCCCTGTCATCGCGAACCCTGGCAGGCCAATCCGGATCGGTCAGCGACTGCCTGCCGATATGCACGATATCTGCCTTGCCGGAGGCGAGGATCTCCCGGGCGACAGCGGGATCGTTGATGCGGCCGGTTACCAGCACGGGTACATCAAGGGCTTGCTTGAACTGAAGTGATGTCTGCGAGTTGAATCCCTGGGGCATATCCGGGGGCGCACTTGTCAGGTGGCCGGATTCGTATACGCCTATGGAAACATCGGCGGCGTCGATGCCGGCTGAGACCAGTTTCTTCATCATCTCGATGCTCTCAGGGACGGTGCGCCCCATCTGCACAGCCTCTTCGCCGCTGATGCGGAAGAGCAGGGGAAAGTCCGGACCGACCAATTCTCGGGCCCGCTTGACGATCTCGAGCGGAAAGCGCAGGAATCCGTCGGGCCCGCCTCCGTATCCATCCGTACGCTTGTTGGCATAGGCCGACATAAACTGGGCGATAAGGTAACCGTGGGCCCCGTGGATCTCGGCGGCGTCGCAGCCCGCCTCCTGCGCCCGCCGGGCGGCCTGCGCATATTTCTCCACCAGGTCATTTATCTCGGAGATGGTGAGCATCTGCGGCACCTGTCTTACGATGGGATCGGGTATAGGCGAGGGAGCTATGGGCTGCCTGTTATTGATAAAGAACGGGAAGGTGCAGCGGCCCGGGTGATAAAGCTGGACCGCGATCCGGGCGCCATATTTATGTACTGCGTCGGCCAGCTTCTTGAAACCGGTTATCAGGTTGTCGTCATGCAGGCAAAGCTGGTGTCCGCTGCCCAACCCCCTTTCACCATCCACAGCGGTCACCTCGATTATAATCAGTCCGAAGCCGCCCCTGGCGCGCGCCTCGTGGTATTTGATCAGCCTGTCGGAAACCCCGCCTCCATCGGCTGCGAAGCCCGTCGCCATAGGCGGTACGGACAGCCGGTTCTTGATCTCCAGCTTACCGATCTTGATGGGTTGAAAGAGAACCTGGTATTTATCTGACATGGAGACACTCCTTTGTACTGGCGCTATTTATTCGACTATATAGGATATCATTTCGCAGGCAGGGAAGGGGAAACTGCCGGCCTTTTCATATGGGGAGCAGGTTGAGAAGCGCGCCGACTGTGAGGCCGGAGAGAAGCATTATTCCCAGGGCTATGAGCAGGCTCTTCCATCCCATCTCCCTCAACATGATCGTGAAGGTAGCTATACAGGGGAAGAACATAACAAGCACAACGCTGCTGACGATGAGCTGTTTGGCGGATAGCTCGAGGGGCGCAAGCAGCGCCATCGCCGCGTCCATGCGGAAGAAGGCCACGAAAATGGCAGCTACAGCTTCCTTGGGCAGTCCCAGCAATCCGCTTACCACGGGAGCCGTGAAATCGGTGATGGCCTGGAAGACGCCGATCAGGTAGAGTACGTTGATTACGGGGACGGCTATGATCATGATCGGGACGGCCTCCACGATAAAGCCGCGCACCCTGATCCAGAGCTTCTCCATCATCATTTTCCAGGGCATCAGGCGGTAAGGATGTATCTCGATGAGGAGCTCGGGTGTAAAACCTTTAACCGCCCGGTTAAGTATGATACCGATAATGATCCAGACGGCCAGGAGTGTGGCGTAAATGATGGCAACGTACTGAAAACCGTGCTGTCCCACCAGTCCCAATATCAGGGCCTGCAGCGAGGCGCATGGCACAGCGATGGCGATCAGTGTCATGGCGATGAACCGCTCCTTGCGGCTTTCCAGCACGCGCGTGGCCAGCATGGCCGGCACGTTACATCCGAATCCCAGTATGGTGGGTATGATGGCGTAACCGTGCATGCCGAAGCGGTGCATGAGAGTGTCGATCATCACAGCCAGGCGGGGCAGGTAGCCGG
>Ga0172380_10004354_pt1 | contig 18271 bp, 15 predicted proteins | sample Leawe162metaG_FD_119747 | JGI IMG/M metagenome (GOLD analysis project Ga0172380, IMG submission 119747) | Leachate microbial communities from a municipal landfill in Southern Ontario, Canada - Leachate well 162 metaG | ecosystem: Engineered > Solid waste > Landfill > Unclassified | place... | reverse complement strand
CAACGCCAAGCACCGGCCCATCAACTGGCGCTTTACGATTCGTGATGCTCGCAGCAAGCTTCATCGGCTTTACCCATCAACGGCAGCATGACTGACTACTAGCGGAACATCGCATCACACTTCCTCCAGAATTCCCCTCTGGCCGTTAAGACTCGCGACCAAAGAACTACTCCGTTTCCAAGTTCTCCAATGCATCAGCCCAAGTCGCACTGGATTGCCAAGTTGATCGACATATCAACTGGTGAGCGGGCGACCGGTGTCTGCACGCCTATTGACATGTCAAGCCCTATCACGTCTGATAGGGCCTAACGATCCATTTCTCCTGTGCGACAAATGAAGAAACTCTTATCTCGAACCTTGGAACGGCTCACAGCCCTGCGTGCAGAGCATGACAGCGTGGCCGAAGCGGCGTTGCAGGAGAATCTGCACCGTTTGCCATGGATTCTGGCAGCGGGCATAGCGACGCTTTCGCTCGGTGCGCTCGTCAATTGGAACCTGGTTGGCGCTATGACTCCGGCAGCTTATGCCGGAAAGAACATCGCGAGTTGGCTCAATCTGAGCCTGGTGGGCTTGCTGATGATCCTAGCGCTGCTTTTCCGGTTTGGTCGCTTGGCGCACCGCGGTTCGTTGTATGGGGTCCTGCTGTTGGCTTCGAGTACTTTGCTGATTCTTGGCGCCCGATCGGTCGTTGACCAATGGGGATCATCTTCGGTCACGATGCTCACGCAAGGGTGTGTTTTCGTGGGCGCGCTGATACTCCTTCGACCGATCCATGCGGCCGTGCTGTATCTGGGCAGCTATGCGATATTTCATTACGCCTTGGGATTGACTCAGGTCAACCCGGGATTGCTCGAAGTGACCCGGGCCCAAGGGCTCGGTGCCACAGTCGCTGGTCTGACATTGTCCATAATACTTTGGCGCAAACACACGGCCATGACCTTGCTGCAACGTCAGCTGGAAGCGATCAACTCAGAACTGAAGCGGGCGCAAGCCGTCGCCAAAGTTGGCAGCTGGGCATACGACCTGTCTACCGACACAATGCACTTGTCAGCTGAGACCTGTCGTATCTTTGGTCTGCCGGAAGGCACCACGGCGCGTTATGACGCCTACGTTGCGCGCGCCGATCCGCGAGACCGGAGCAGTCTCGAACATTCGTGGCAGGCGGCGCTCAAAAGCGGCGTTCTTGATCACGAGCACCGCATCATGGCTCGCAATTCGACCCTTTGGGTGCGTCAGAAGGCCGAACTGGAGCTTGCAGTGGACGGCACTCCGTTACGTGCTCTAGGCATTACGCAGGACATCAGCGAACGCAAGTTGGCTGAAATCGAACTTGACCAGCACCGCCATCACCTGGAGGAACTCGTCTTTGCGCGCACGACCGCGCTGGCCGAAGCTCGTGACGCCGCCGAAGCTGCCAATCGAGCCAAGAGTATTTTCCTGGCCAACATGAGCCATGAACTACGCACGCCAATGAATGGCATCATGGGTATGACCGATTTGGCGCTGAGCCGGGCAACCGATCCAAAACAGATAGATTGGCTCGACACGAGCAAGGTTTCCGCGCAGCATCTTCTCGCAGTCATCAACGACATTCTCGACATCTCCAAGATCGAAGCCGACCAGATCACACTGGAGGAGAGAAATTTCTCGCTCTCGCATACGATTGACGACACGCTGCGCATGCAGGAAGAACAGGCGCAGGCCAAGGGTCTGCGCCTGTCCCGGGAAGTCGCCCCTATGCTGACAGATCTCTTGTGCGGCGACGCCTTCCGTCTGAGACAGATACTGCTCAATTTCATCAGCAACGCCATCAAGTTTTCCCAGCATGGACAGATCACCGTGCGTGTTAGCGCGTTAGAGGAAGACAGCCACAGCGTGTTCCTGAGGATTGAAGTCAGCGATCAGGGCATAGGCATTAGCCCCGCGCAGCAGATCCTCCTGTTTCGTGCATTTACTCAGGCGGACGGCTCCATGACCCGCAAGTACGGAGGCACCGGTCTTGGCCTGGCCATATCCAAACGCATTGCCCTGCTGATGGGGGGCGATGTGGGCGTGATCAGCGAGGAAGGTCACGGTAGCACCTTCTGGGCTTCAGTCCGGCTGAAGCGGGTGCGCGATGATCAACGTTCGGATACCAGTCAGGTGACAGACTCGTCGCAAGAGATTCTGGCGCGGCGTTTCCTTGGTCTTCGCGTCCTGGTGGCGGAAGACGAACCCGTCAATCGGGAGCTGACGGTGTCCCTGCTGGAGAACGCCGGTCTGGCAGCGGACGTCGCCAACAATGGCCAGGAAGCTGTGGAATTGGCTCGTGGGGGCGGCTATGCGCTGATCCTGATGGATATTCAGATGCCGATCATGAACGGGTTGGAGGCCACCAGAGCCATTCGTCAATTACCGGGCATGTCCGCAGTTCCGATCCTGGCCATGACCGCCAACGCCTTCAATGAAGATCGTGATGTCTGTCTCGCCGCTGGAATGAACGATCATATGGGAAAGCCTGTTGTGCCGGACGCGCTCTACGCGAATTTATTGCACTGGCTGCAAAAATCGACCGATCCTTCGTGTGCCTAACTCGCCGGCGACGGCAATGACGTCCGTCACCAGACCTTCGTTGTCGGCCTTAGCCGATCAGGTACCGGGGTGCACTAGCCATTCTAGCAAGGTCGCGTATAACGCATCCTTGTTATATGGCTTGGCCCACTGATGTTTTTTGAATGCGTCGTGGCGCATCGCCAGTTGGCGCAATTGCAGGAGCGGGTGATTCCAGGCGGCATTGCTGCAATCAACGTACTGATTAATGGTACGACCTTTCTCGACATGTCCGATCCTGCTGCATATTGCCTTTTTGGCCACGGCGAGCTGAGAGCGTCCTTCGCTGGCTGGGAAATCTTGAGCGAGTCTTTCGACGATTGTCCTGCTCAGGGAGGCAAGGCAAAGTCATTCGCGACGGTGGTCGCGCGGAAGCCGAAGCAATACGGCGAAATCGCCGGCTCGGGTCGAGCGCGGAGATAGACGGCAAGACGACAAGTGGCCGGTGTCAGTCTGTTGGAGCCCTTCCTGGGTCACTGCACCGTATCGCCGTGCCCATATCTACTTGCCACAAGTCCATGACGTCTAGCGCCGACGAGGTCATGCGCTCATCGACAATCCGCCAGACACGTTTATCGTCTGCCCGGTCATGTAGGAAGCATCGTCGCTCGCGAGGAATGCCACGACACCGGCGACATCGTCCGGTTTCGCGAACCGGCGCATGGGGATCAGTCGCAGCAGGGCATCGCGCAGTTTGTCGGGATTTGCGCTGTTTTTGTATATGTCATCCGTCAGTTTTGTCTCGGTGGTCGGACCCGGGCTCACGGCATTGACGCGGATGTTCTTGGCGACAAACTCCCGGGCCATAGACTTCGTAAATGCGGTGACGCCACCTTTGGCTGCCGCATAGGCGGACTCCCCCCCTGATCCAAGTACCCCCGCCTCTGAGGAAATATTGATGATGTTACCAGCCCCCCTCTCGACCATCATCAGACCGACGACGTGGGTCACGTTCATCAAGCCGGTGAGATTGATCCTAACCAGTTCTTCCCATTCCTCCGGTCTTTGCTTTAGGAACGGGATCATCTTTTCCTCCCAGCCCGCGTTGTTCACCAGCACATCGATTCCTTGCTTGGCCTGTGCGACCAGATCCTTTGTTGCTGCTGAAACAGCCGGGTAGTCGCAGATATCGGCGACCACCGAATATGCTTTGCCGCCGTCAGCGTTGATGCCGGCACGAGCCCTCTCGGCACCTTCCTTGTCGATGTCCAGAATGCCGACAACGCAACCCTCGGCCGCCAAGCGGCGACAGATCCCGAGCCCTGTGCCATAGGCACCGCCGGTCACCAAAACGAACTTGTTCTTCAGACCTTTCATGCCAAATCTCCTCTTGCCTTTAGGCAGTATCTATCGATTTCAATTCACGGCAACTGCCAGACATCGCGGCCTAAAAATGTGCTCCAGGCGAGCGAAGGGCGGTCCAAGCGTGTTGCGCCCGCAGCGCCAACAGGCGGAGCGGCCTGACTATGGACCCTTGGCCTACTAGGCCGGTCACCACTTCATCGGACACTTGCCGTGTTCCAGGTCCTGGTCGTTGGCCGAGACGAGTCCAACCGTGCGGAAGCCCACGCGCCCATCCGGCTTCCTGACCACCTCGGAGGCATAGATGTTCTCGATCAGGAAGTGGTTGTTGCCATACTTGAGCCGGCCTCGGGTGGAGTCAAAATCGGCTTTGCGCAGAGCAGCGCGCAGCGCGTCCTTGTCGGCGAGATTGCCCTTGACCGCCCTGACGGCACTGTCGATCAGCAGAGCGCCGTCATAGGCTTGTTCAGCGTAATGACTAGGCGTGATTCCGTACTTCTTGGTGTAATCGGCGACGAACTTCTCGTTGGTCGGGTACTTGAGATCTTCGATCCAAGCCTGGGCGCTAAGGACGCCGAGCGCCAACTCGCCGATCGCGGGAAGATTTAGAGCGTCGACCGTATCGTCCGAGTAGACCGGAATCTTGCCCTGCAGACCGGCCTGGGCATATTGGTTCAAGAACTGCATACCGTAGTTGCCCGGGTAGAAGGCCCAGACCGCGTCCGGATTGGCGGCACGAATCTTCGTCAGTTCAACCGAAAAGTCCAACTGAGCGGGCCAGCGCGTGTATTCCTCGCCGACCACTTCCCCCTTGAAGGTGAGCTTGAGGCCTGCCGCCTTGTCCTTGCCGGCGGTGTAGTTGGGGGCCATGATGAACAGTCTCTTGACTCCCCTGCTGTTGAGCAAGCGCCCCATCGCCACCGATCTCTGGGCACCTTCCCAAGATGTCGAGAAGAACCACGGTGAACACTGCTCCCCGGAGATTTGGGATGGGCCGGCATTATTGCCGATGAGAAAAGTCTTTGCTTTGATTGCCGACGGTAGCGACGCGAGCAGTTCATTGGAGAAGGCATAGCCGGTGAGGAAGTCGACCTTGTCGCTCTCGATCAACTTGTCCGTCATCTGCTTTGCGACCTCGGGCTTCAGTTGGGTGTCGGCGTAGATTACTTCCGTCTTTAGCCCCCCCAACATGCGGTTCCTGTGATCGAGCCCCAATTCGAATCCGTTGCGGTAGTCCTCGCCGGCGTTGGCGAGTGGACCACTGAGTATGGTCACGTAGCCAATCTTGAGTGTCTTCTGCTGGGCAGCCGCGGGCACCGCGACCAGCACCGTCATAGCCAAAACAATTTTCTTGAGCATGATGTTATGTCTCCCTTTCTTAGTTATGCCTCCGTTTCACCAATGGGATCACTGCCTCACTCTGGCTGTATCCCCGCGGCGGTAACGATCTTCCTGATTACTTCCGTGTCAGCTTTGACCGACTTGAGAAATGCTTCAGGGTCGGGAGGATCCCCAAGCACGTCGTAACCTTTGGCTTCTAGGCTTCGTTTGATTTCCGGGAGGGTGGTTATCTTCCGTATCGTGCTATTCAAGCGGTCGACGACTGCCTTTGGCATTCCTGCCGGCCCGAGAATTCCAATCCAGTTTGTAGGCACGGCGAAGCCAGGAATCGTCTCGCCTATCGTCGGGATTTCTGGCGCGCTCGGGGAGCGCTGGCCGTCGATCACAGCCAGAGCGCGCAGTTTGCCGGCTCGCATCTGCGGCGTTACGCTGGGTGAAGCCAGGATTACCATGGGAAGCTGACCGCCCATGGCGTCGATGATCGCTTGGCCACCGCCTTTGTACGGAATATTCTGCAGCTCTATCCCAGCAGCCCGGGACAAGAGCAGTCCACCAAGATGCTCGCGGCTGCCAAATCCAGGACTTCCGTACATGAGCTTGCCTGGGTTCTTATTTGCGTATTCGATCAGTTCCTTGACGGAATGGATCGGCACGGCCGGATTCACGGCCACGATATCGGCAACAGCCCCGATCTGTGCGATCGGGGTGAAGTCCTTCAGCGCGTCGTACGGCACATTCTTGGAAAAGAATGGATTCATATAGTGGACGAGGGAGGTAATCCCGATCGTATAGCCATCCGCCGGCGCCTTCGCCACATTGGCCATGCCTATGGTCGTATTTCCCCCGGGCCGGTTGTCGACGACCACCGGTTGGCCAAGAATTTCGGCAAGTTTGCTTCCTACAGTGCGGGCCGCCGTGTCCACGACGCCACCAGCGGGGTATGGCACTACGAGCCGAATGTACCTGTTAGGGTAGTCCTGTGCTCCGGCCACAAGGGGCAGGGCCAGCAATGACAATAGTAGTAACGCGCGGCGAATGTTCATCTATATCCTCCCTGGTTAAGGTTGGTGGCGGATGGCCTAATGCAGGCGTCCTTCCACGGCCCCTTGTCTCCCTAGTCGATGCGTGAATCATTATTTTGAGATCTAACGAGGCAACTATATTCGGGGCCCTGCGTTTATGCAACTAGGGGACATGCCCAAGGAGCCCCGCTTGCAACGCTGGCGCAATTTCTGTAACGAGGGTACCATTCCGCTCCGATAATGGATCGCGATATGCTGCATATTGCATGTGGAGAAGCGGCGGTTCAAGGCCCGATCCTCCAGAGTTCAACCAACAAACTAGGAGTTGCCAAATGGTGTTCAGCGGACGAGCGCTTGAAGGGAAGGTGGCCATCGTTACCGGGGCCGGACAGGGAATCGGCGCGGGGATTGCTCGCGCTTACGCTGCGCAGGCCGCTAAGGTCGCCGTGGTCGATATGAACGGCGCCGCCGCCGAAAAGGTGGCACAGGAGATCCGCGCCGCAGGCGGAACGGCCGCCGCGTTAGCTTGCGACGTCTCAGATCGCGCCGCCGTCGATGTCATGGTTGCCGCGGTGGCGAGCCAACTCGGGCCGGTGGACGTGTTGGTCAACAACGCAGGTATCACGCGCACGGCCATGCTGCACAAGATGACCCAACCCCAGTGGGATCAGGTACTCGCAGTACACCTCGGCGGCAGCTTCAACTGTCTGCAGTCGGTGGTGGGCGGCATGATGGAGCGCAAGAGCGGCTGGATCATCAATACCGTGTCGGCCGCGGGCATCCTGGGTACCGTGGGTCAGATCAACTATGGCACGGCCAAGTCCGGGCTGCTCGGCTTCACCAAGTCGGCCGCGCGCGAGTTGGCGAAATACAACATCATTGTCAACGCGGTCGCACCGGGCGCCGCAACGCCGATGACCGAAGTTATCCGTACCGACGAGCGCTTCAAGGAGCGCTACCTCGAACGCATTCCGCTCGGGCGCTGGGCCGAACCCGAAGAAGTGGCGCAGGTATACGTGTTCCTCGCCTCCGCAGCCGCTAGCTACGTCACCGGCCAGATCCTCAGCGCCGACGGAGGGATGTCGATCCACTGAGATGCCCATTGTCTAACGCCTCATACAGCAGCAGGCCTGTTGGCCTGCTGCTGCCGCTGTACCACCTGACCTGCCCGACTTATTTGAACCACTAAGAAGTGGAAAGATGGCTCGTTCACCGTTGACCATCGCGCTGCAGAAGCGACGACAACGCCCAGGAAATGATGCTGTAGAGGATCGCACCGCCGATCGCCGACCAGAAGCCTCCGACGTGGAATCCCTCCACGAACGTTCCGACGAACCAGAACAGGAGTCCATTGATCACGAAGATGAACAGGCCCAGGGTCAGCACCGTTGCTGGCAGTGTGAGCAGGACCAGCAAGGGCCGGATGAAGGTGTTGATCAGCCCCAGCATGAGCGCGGCAATCAACGCAACGATGAACGAGTCGACCTTGATCGACGATATCAGGTAGGGCAGCGCGAGCAGCGCGGCCGCATCGATCAGCCATACGAGCAGAAGGCGCATTGCGGTTCTCCGGTGGTCAGCAAGACGAGGACAAGCAAGCTTACTCCTGCAGATTGGGGGGCAGTCTTTTCGGTTCCATCGTATAGCTGATAGAATGAGTCAACCATTGTGCTATAAAGGGAGCTGCATAGTTTGCTCCCTTGATATGGATGCAATTGTGACCCGACTGGAGAAATTGATCATGCCCACCTGGTTTGCAAAGCAAGTCGCCCCGACCAACGAAAATAGCTTTTCGGCAGCACCCGAGCTTGCTGAAACGCCGCTAGCCAATTCTTCGGCGCCGCGATCGCGACGCACGATCTATGCACCCATATTGCCGTCCGACGCGCCCATGTCGGCGCTCGGCGGAATTCGCATCAGGGCTCAACTGTTGTCACATGGGAAGATTGTGCTGATGGTTGACCGACCGGTGCTAGATGGCTTTTCATACTGGTGCGCCAGCCAAGCCGAGGCGGCACGTTGGTCACCGCTCGCGTCGGCGCTGTTCGAGGGCGGCGGCGTGGAAAGCGTACAGATTCACGAGGCGAACGTCACCATAACGCTCGATGGCACCGTCCAAGAGCCTGACGATTCCGCTGCGCGTCGCTTCGGACAGGCAATTCGCAAACACTTGGAATCCGGGCTACCCGCGATGGCCGACGCCTTCTTGGCGTGCGTGCCTAGCGAGGAAGAAATACGAGAGGGTCTGCAAGCCGTAATCGATGACAAGGTCAACCCGAGTATTGCAGGGCATTCAGGCAATATTACATTGACAGCAGTCAAGGGCAATACGGCGTATATCAAGATGGGTGGTGGCTGCCAAGGCTGTTCCTCTTCGAGCCTTACCTTGCGCGACGGGGTGGAGCAAGCGTTCCGCGCCGCCGTGCCATTGCTTGGAGCGCTGCTCGACGAAACGGATCACGCAGCGGGCGACAATCCCTACTTTACTGAACTGCCTGCGGGCTCTGGAGCCTGAGCATGCCTAGACTTGACATGCTGCAACTCAAAATTAAGATGGGGGAGCGCGGCCTGGGCCGCAACCCGCGCTACGCGATCAACGGCTTGGAGCTTGACTTCGACGAGATCAAAGGCGGCAGCGGCCCCCATGAAACACTTGAGCTTACCGGTAGACCGAAAAAATTTCCGCGTTCGATGACCCTCATCGGCCCCGATGAGGGCTGCTGGGACATCGAGGAGATTGTTGCAACCTACCAAGTCACTACCGGGGTCTACAACGAAGGCGGTGCCGGTCCCTATACCTTGCGTTTGGGCGCCGTGACACTCGACGCCGAGACCAAACTGAATCTTTGGTATGAGCGCCCCCCCCAACTGCTGGAAGTATGAGTCGCCGGCAGAGTGAAGGGCGATGGATCCATCCTGAAAACGCATTGCGCCATCCTCAATAGGGATGGACACGGTGCCGTAGACTTGCACCGGGAAAGCATTGCCATCCCAACCGCTGCTTCCATTGCTCAGAACGTTGTCCGCTTTGCGGAACGCTAAGCAGCCGCCGGTTCGGGATCCGAAGCGATCGGCGAGACTAAGCGCAAGCAAACCTTCAACGTTATAAGCGCAACGTCATAAGGCAGCGCCCTACGTAGTAACATTGCGTATGGCTGATTCGGTATCACCTAGCGCAAGGACGTCGCTCCCGATATTCGAAGCACGCGGTCTGACCAAGATCTACCAGATGGGCGAAGTGCAAGTCCAGGCCCTGCGCGGCGTGGATATGGATCTCTACGCCGGCGAGTTGGTGGTGTTGCTGGGGCCATCGGGGAGCGGCAAGTCCACCCTCCTCAACATCCTGGGGGGGCTGGATACGCCGACCAGCGGCTCGGTCCGTTACGCCGACCACGATCTGACGCTCGATGACGACGCTGCGATGACCCACTACCGCCGCTCGCACGTCGGCTTCGTGTTTCAGTTCTACAACCTCATCCCCAGCCTTACCGCACTCGAGAACGTCGCCCTGGTCACCGAGATCGCCGAGAACCCGATGACGCCGCAGGAGGCGCTGGCACTGGTCGGGCTCTCCGAACGTCGCGACCATTTTCCGACCCAGTTGTCGGGCGGAGAGCAGCAGCGCGTGGCGATCGCGCGCGCGGTGGCCAAGCGCCCGCAGGTGTTGTTGTGCGACGAACCGACCGGCGCGCTCGACGCCCAGACCGGCGTCATGGTGCTCGACGTGATCGCGCAGGTGAATCGCGAGTTGGGAACGACCACGGTGCTGATCACCCACAATGCGGTGATCGCGGCGATGGCCGATCGCGTCGTGCAGTTCCGCGATGGCCTGGTCGCGCGCATCGACAGCAATGCCGAAAAGAAGCCGCCCAGGGAGTTGAACTGGTGAGGGCGCTCGACCGCAAACTCTGGCGCGACCTGTGGCAGATGAAGAGCCAGGTGCTGGCCATCGCCCTGGTGGTGATGTGCGGTGTGGCCACCTACATCATGTTCCTCACCACCCTCGGCGCGCTGCGCGAGACCCAGGACAGCTACTACCGCGAGTATCGCTTCGCCGAGGTGTTCTCCAGCCTGAAGCGGGCGCCGGAGGTACTGCGAGGGCGCCTGCAGGCCATCGCCGGCGTCGATCAACTGGAGACGCGGGTGGTGGTGCAGGTGCGCCTCGACATGCCGGCCTTCGCCGAGCCGGTCACGGCTCTGATGGTGTCGGTGTCCGATAGCGGTCGCCAAGGCCTCAATGCGCTGCATCTCGTCGAGGGGCGGCTGCCGGCCGCGGAGCGGGCCGACGAGGTGGCGGTGAGCCGTTCGTTCGCGCAGGCGCACGCGCTGCAACTGGGCGACCGCTTTCACGCCATCCTCAACGGCCGCCGTCAGGCGCTCACCCTGGTCGGGACCGCGCTCTCGCCGGAGTTCATCCAGCAGATGCGTCCCGGTTCGGCGTTCCCCGATTTCAAGCGCTTCGGCGTGATGTGGATGGGGCGTCGCGCGCTCGGCCAGGCCTACGACATGGAGGGCGCGTTCAACGACGTGGCCGTGAGCCTGCGTGCGGGCGCCGACGGTCAAACCGTCATCGACAGCCTCGATGAGTTGCTGCGGCCCTACGGCGGGCTGGGCGCCTATCTGCGCCGCGATCAGCGTTCGCACCGCTTTCTGAGCGAGGAACTGCAGCAACTCGGCACCCTGGCAGACCTGTTCCCCGCCATGTTCATGGGCGTCGCCGCGTTCCTGCTCAACGTGGTGATCGGGCGCCTGGTCGCCATGCAGCGCGAGCAGATCGCCACGCTCAAGGCCTTCGGCTACAGCAATCTGGCGGTGCTCTGGCACTACCTGGAAATGGTCGCGGTGATCGTCGGTCTGGGCATCGTCAGCGGTACCGCCCTGGGCGTGTGGCTGGCCAAGCTGCTCGCCGGCGTCTACATGGAGTTCTATCATTTCCCCTACCTGAAGTTCGCCTTGCAGCCTCAGACGGCTCTTGAGGCGGCTGCTGCCAGCCTGCTCGCGGCCGGGGCGGGAGCGCTGTTCGCGGTATGGCGGGCCGCCACCTTGAAGCCGGCGCAGGCGATGCGCCCGGAGCCGCCGGCGCGCTATCGCGAGACCTGGGTGGAGAAGCTGGGCATGAAGCGCTGGCTGTCGCAGCCGACGCGCATGATCATCCGCAACATCCAGCGCCGCGCACTGAAATCCCTGCTCACGGTGCTGGGCATCGCCATGTCCTGCGGCATCATCACGACCGGCCTGTTTCAGAACGACACGGTCAGCTACATGGTGAACGTCCAGTTCGGCCTGGCCCAGCGCGACGATCTGGCGGTGACCTTTACCGAGCCCACCAGCTACCGCGCCCGCTTCGACCTGCTGGGCCTGCCGGGCGTGCGCCACGTCGAGGGCTTCCGCGCCGTGCCGGTGCGCCTGCGCCATGGCCAGCGCAGCTATAAGACGGCGATACGCGGCATGGCGCCGGGCGGCGACATCCAGCGCCTGCTCGACGCGGACCTGCGGCCGGTCGCCCTGCCCATGGAGGGCATCCTGCTCACCGACTATCTGGGCAAGCTGCTCGACGTCAAGGTCGGTGACCGCGTCGTCGTGGAGGTGCAGGAAGGCAACCGGCCGCTGCGCGAGGCAACGGTGGCGGGATTGGTGCGCGAGTATCTTGGTGTGTCCGGCTACATGGAGCTCGCTGCGCTCAATCGCTTCATGCAGGAAGGCCCCACCCTCTCCGGCGCCTACCTCAGCGTCGACCGCGCGCAGTTGCAGACCCTGTATTCGCGGCTGGACGCCATGCCGCGCGTCGCCGGGGTCACCCAGCGGGTACAGGAGATCCGCAACATCAACCGGGTGATGAACGAGACGATGCTGTTCTTCTCCTACGTCGCCACCGTGTTCGCCGTAATCATCGCCTTCGGCGTGATCTACAACAGCGCCCGCATCGCGCTGACCGAACGCGGCCACGAACTCGCCAGCCTGCGCGTACTGGGTTTCACCCGCGGCGAGATCGCCTACATCCTGCTCGGAGAACTGGGCTTGCTGACCCTGATCGCCATCCCGCTCGGCCTGTGGCTGGGTGAAGGCATGTGCTACTACCTTGCGCTCTCCATGCAGAACGACCTGTTTCGCGTGCCCGTCGTGCTGCTGCCGCGAACCTATGCCTTTGCCGCCATAGTCGTGCTGGCTTCGGCGATACTGTCAGGCCTGGCGGTACGCCGCCGCCTGGATCGCCTCGACCTGATTGCCGTCCTGAAGACGGCGGAGTGACCCTATGAACATCACTACGCAATGGCGTCGACGGATCATGCTCGGGCTCATCGCCGTCCTCCTCGCCTGGGGGCTGTACCAGGGATTCCGGGCGCGGCCACTCGAGGTGGACTTGGGCCACGTGAGCCGGGGTCCGTTACAGGTCAGGGTTGAACAGGAGGGCCGCACGCGGGTGGTCGACCGCTACGTCGTCACTGCCCCGGTCAATGGCTACGCGCGGCGCGTCCGCCTCGACGTGGGCGACATGGTCCTGCGCGGCGCCATGCTGGTCGAACTCGATCCCCTGCGCGCCGAAGTATTGGACCCGCGCCGCCGCGCCGAGGCCGAGGCGCGCATCGGCGCTGCCGCGGACAGTGTCAGTGCCAGCGAGCAACGCGCCAACGCCGCCGCCAGCAATGCCAGCCTGGCGCAAAAGGAGTTGCAGCGGGTGCGCACGCTGCGCGCTGCCGGCCACGTCGCGCAGGCGGCCGAGGACCGCGCCGCTAGCGAGGCCGAACGCAGCGCGGCGGAACTGCGCTCGGCGCAATTCGCCGTCGCCACCGCGCGCCACGAACTCGAAGCCGCCCGCACCGCGCTGAAGTACGCCGCGAGCGGCGGCAGCGCCCTACCGGTCGCCGTGCGCGCGCCAGTGTCCGGGCGGGTGCTCAAGATCCCGCGCAAGAGCGAAGGCATGGTCGCGGTCGGCCAGCCGCTGATCGAAATCGGCGACGCGAGTGCGCTGGAAGTCGAGGTCGACGTTTTATCGGCCGACGCCGTGCGCATCAATCCCGGCACCCGCGTCCTGTTCGAACGCTGGGGCGGCGCGGGCGCGCTCGAGGGCGTGGTGCGCGTGATCGAGCCGGCAGGCTTCACCAAGGTCTCAGCCCTCGGCGTCGAAGAGCAACGGGTCTGGGTCATCGTCGCCTTTACCTCGGCCCCCGGCCAGTGGCAACGCCTCGGCGACGGCTACCGCGTCGAAGCCAGCTTCATCGTCTGGGAAGGCAAGGACGTCCTGCAGATCCCCGCCAGCGCCCTGTTCCGCGACGGCGATGGCTGGGCCACCTTCGCGGTCGAACAAGGCCACGCCGTCAAGCGCCGCGTCGAGATCGGTCAGCGCAGCGGCCTCAGCGCCCAGGTTATGTCCGGCCTCAAAGAGGGCGAGCAGGTGATCGTCCATCCGGATGATCGGGTGCGCGAGGGAGTCGGTGTGGTGGCGCGCTAGCCGTTGGGCCGCCCGAACAGCCCAGTCCGACATGTTAGGATGGTTGCGCTGCACTTCTTCCGGCATCGCCGTAGCGGCATCTCATAGGCAAGATAACAAGTGGAGCAACAATCGATGTTGAGATTCATAAAATCGGTGGAGACTTTGATTTTCGCCAGCCGTTGGCTGCAGGCGCCGCTGTATCTTGGCTTGATCGTCGCGCAGGGTGTTTATGTGTATCAGTTCATGCTGGAACTGATTCACTTGGTAACGAAGATTGGCAGCCTGGGCGAGACCGACATCATGCTCATCGTGCTCGGTCTTATTGATGTTGTGATGATCGCGAACCTATTGATAATGGTTATCGTCGGCGGGTACGAAACCTTCGTTTCTCGTCTCGATCTGGAAAGCCATCCCGACCAGCCAGAATGGCTTTCACACGTGAATGCCAGCATGCTCAAGGTCAAGTTGGCCATGGCGTTGATCGGCATCTCGTCCATCGACCTGCTGAGGACATTCATCAATGCCGCACAACTGGAGGACCGCGTCATTATGTGGCGTGTCGTCATCCACGGGACATTCCTCGTTTCGGCATTGGCCCTGGCATATACGGATAAGATCATGATCAGCTCTTTGGCCATCAACACGAAACATTAGGTGACGCTCGGGCTTCCTGTCCTGTGCCGGCCATGCCAAGTTCCCGCTCCGACAGCATCCTCGCCATTCTTGCTCTGGCACTCTTGGGGGCCGGTTGTACACTGGTGCTGTGGCCCTTCCTGACGGCACTGGTCTGGGCGGCTATCCTCGCCTCCAGCAGTTGGTCGGCGTTTCTCTGGTTGAACCGGATCGTGGGCGAGCGGCGCATCCTGGCCGCAAGCCTGATGACAGCGCTCGTGACTGTGGTGCTATTGGGGCCTGTCGTGGCCGTGGCGTTGGCCCTGGCAAACAACGTGTCCGAACTGGGTCGCGCAGCCTCTACCCTGGTCAAGGACGGGCTGCCCAACGCGCCCTCCTGGCTGGCGACCCTGCCCCTGGTGGGGCAGTCGATTCATGACTACTGGCAACAGTTTGCCCACGATGGCGGGCGGCTGATGAATGCACTAGCAACGCTGGCAAAGCCAGCCCAGGCTGCGGCCCTGGCTGGGGGTCGCCTGGTGGGCAATGGCGTGGTGGACATGGCCCTTTCCGTGTTCCTTGCATTCTTCTTCTTCCTCCACGGCGAAGCCTTGGCCACGCGACTGCGCATTACCTTGGAACGGCTTGCTGGGACGCGGGCCATATACCTGCTCGGCATCGCCAGAGCCACGGTGACCGGGGTGATTTACGGCATTCTCGGCACTGGGCTTGCCCAGGGGGTACTGGCCTCCATCGGCTTCGCTCTCGCCGGGGTGCCCGCCGCAGAGTTGTTGGGTGTAGCGACCTTTTTTCTCTCCGTGGTGCCGGTGGGGCCACCTTTGGTCTGGGGTGGCGCGGCCATCTGGTTGTTCCAACATGGCCAGCCCGGATGGGCTGCTTTCATTGTCGCTTGGGGCTTCTTCTTGGTCAGCACCGTGGACAATGTGATCAAGCCCTTCATCATCAGCCGCGGAACCAGACTACCGTTTGCCATCGTCTTTCTGGGAGTCCTGGGTGGCATACTGGCTTTCGGTGTCATTGGTGCCTTCCTCGGGCCTACGTTGCTAGCGCTGGGCTACCGCCTGGCCAGCGAGTGGACTGCAGCAGAGCTGGCACCATCAGAGGAGGCCAATGCCAAGGTCGAAGATCAAACGCTGACTTGAAGCGCGCACAATGCGAGCAGGCTAGACAACGAAGCTTGAGCCAACTGCCCTGCGCGGGCGCTCTTCGCTGAATACCACGTCCTTGAGCAGCCGTCCCCTTACGCGAGAGCCGCCAGCTTGGCCTCGGGCTCTGCTTCATCCTGCTGCTGCAGCGCCCACATCTGGGCGTAGAGGTTGTTCGCCTCGAGCAGGGCGCGGTGGCTGCCGCGCTCGACGATGCGTCCCTGGTCGAGCACCAGGATCTCGTCGGCGTTCATCACGGTGGACAGTCGGTGCGCGATCACCAGCGTCGTATGTCCCACGGCGACTTGGTCGAGCTGGGCCTGGATGGCCTTCTCCGTCTTCGAGTCGAGCGCCGAAGTGGCCTCGTCGAAGATGAGGATGGGCGGATTCTTGAGCAGCGCGCGGGCTATGGCCACGCGCTGCTTCTCGCCGCCGGAGAGCTTGAGGCCGCGTTCGCCGACCGGCGTCTGGTATCCGTCGGGCAGGCGGCTGATGAAGTCGTGCAGCTGCGCCGCCGCCGCCGCGGCGATCACTTCCTCGTGGGTCGCCTCGGGTCTGCCGTAGTGGATGTTGTAATACAGCGTGTCGTTGAACAGCACGGTGTCCTGGGGCACGATGCCGATCGCCGCGCGCAGCGAGCTTTGCGTGAGCCGGCGGATGTCATTGCCGTCGATGCGGATGCTGCCTGCCCCCACATCGTAGAAGCGATAGAGCAGGCGCGCCAGGGTCGACTTGCCGGAGCCGCTGTGGCCGACCACGGCGACCGTCTTGCCGGCCGGAACGCTGAAGTCGACGTCGAAGAGGATCTGCCGCTTGGGGTCGTAGGCGAAACCGACTCGTTCGAAGCTGATGCTGCAGGCGCCGCCGCTGACCACGAGGGGGCGCGCGTCGGGCGCGTCCTGAATCTCGCGATGCGTCCGCAGCAGGGCGAACATGCGTTCGATGTCGGTCAGCGCCTGGCGTATCTCGCGGTAGAGCACGCCGAGAAAATTGAGCGGGATGTAGAGTTGTATGAGGAAGGCGTTGACCAGCACGATGTCGCCCACGCTCATGCTGCCGGCGGACACGCCCAGGGCCGCCCGCCACATCATCAGGCCGACGGCGATGGAGATGAGCAGCGCCTGGCCGACGTTGAGAAAGGACAGCGACAACTGGTTCTTCACCTGGGCCGTTTCCCACTTGCCCATCTGCGCGTCGTAGCGCTTGGCCTCCCAGGCCTCGTTGTTGAAGTACTTCACCGTCTCGTAGTTGAGCAGGCTGTCGATGGCGCTGATGTTGGCCGCAGAGTCGAGTTCGTTGGCCTCCCGGCGCAGGTGGGTGCGCCAGTTGGTGATGGTCACGGTGAAGCTGATGTAGACCACCAGTGCGACGGCGGCGATGAGGACGAAGCTCGGCTCGTACTTCGCCGCGAGTATGCCCAGCACCATGGCGATTTCCACCAGCGTCGGCAGGATGGAGTAGAGCGTGTAGCTGATCAGCGAGCCTATCGAGCGCGTGCCGCGCTCGATGTCGCGCGTCAGGCCTCCGGTCTGGCGTTCGAGATGGAAACGCAGGGAGAGCGAATGCAGGTGCTCGAACACCTGCAGGGCGATGTTGCGCACGGCTCTCTGCGTCACGCGCGCGAACACCAGTTCGCGCAACTCGGTAAACAGCGAGGTGGAGAAGCGCAGCGCGGCGTAGGCGGCGAGCAGGCCCATCGGTACCAGCAGCAAGGCGTGGTTTGCCGGCAGGCTCAAGCTGTCGATGATGCCCTTGAACACCAGGGGGACGCCGACGTTGGCCATCTTGGCCCCGATCAGGCAGGCCAGCGCAAACACCACGCGCCACTTGAAGTTCCACAGGTAGGGCGCCAGGGTCGCGATGGTTTGCCAGTCGTGCCTGTCCTTCGGCTGGGGGCCGGGCAGGGCTCTGGCGTAACGGGTCTTGCGCATGCCAGGATTCTAGCAGGCTGTCGAAGCGCGCCTCGCCGCGATGGCAACGGATTATCATTCGGGCTGCGAACACAATCAGGAGTCCGTCGAGATGAGCGACCAAGTCGTTTCCCTGCCCAGCCAGGCACCGACCCTGCGCGTCCTGCCCATGCCCGCCGACGTCAACGCCTCCGGCGACATCTTCGGTGGCTGGGTGATGTCGCAGGTCGACATCGCCGGCGGCATTCCTGCGGCGCGCCGTGCCCGCGGCCGCATTGCCACGATGGCGGTGAATTCCTTTCTCTTCAAGCAGCCGATCTCGGTGGGCGACGTGGTGAGCATCTACGCCGAGGTGGTGCGCGTCGGCCGTACCTCGATCACGGTCGACGTGCAGGTCTATGCCGAGCGCAATCCCAGCAACCCGGTGGTGGTCAAGGTCACCGAGGCGACTCTGACCTACGTCGCCACCAACGACGACGGCAGCAAACGCGAATTGCCCGCCGCCTGAAGACAGGCGCCGGGTTGGCATGGTGCCGTGCCGGCTCACGTTGAAGTCGACGTCGCGCTCCGGCATACTATGGTCTGACCAATGCACAAAGAGGAGAGGATCGTAATGTCTGCTGCCCGCCCATTCATCGAAGCGCGCGACTTCCTGCTCGAACGCCGCGGCGACTACCTCGCCGCGACGCGAGATTTTCGTTGGCCGGTGCTACAGGACTTCAACTGGGCGCTCGATTATTTCGACCCCCTGGCCAAGGGTAACGACAAGCCGGCGCTGTGGCTGGTGGCAGAGGACGGCAGCGAACAGAAGTGCTCCTTTACTGAAATGTCGGCGCGCTCCAACCGCGTCGCAAACTGGTTGCGCTCCCTCGGCGTGGCGCGTGGCGACCGCATCTT
>Ga0172380_10004353_pt1 | contig 18276 bp, 20 predicted proteins | sample Leawe162metaG_FD_119747 | JGI IMG/M metagenome (GOLD analysis project Ga0172380, IMG submission 119747) | Leachate microbial communities from a municipal landfill in Southern Ontario, Canada - Leachate well 162 metaG | ecosystem: Engineered > Solid waste > Landfill > Unclassified | place... | reverse complement strand
TCTCAGCCTTTGTGGACTGAGACAAAAGCATTCCCGAAGTTCATTTCCAAGGAGAAACGAGCCATGAAGCTCAATCGTCAGATGTTCAGCATCATCGCGCTGTTGGTTCTCGCTTCCGCACCGGTCGCCGCCGTCACCATCTTCAACGATGGCTTCAACGATGGAACGCTGTGCTCCTGGGGCCCCTCGGGCTGCACGGTCCTCACGCTCGTGGATACGAGCGCCGAAGCGCCCGTGAGTGGACACGAGGAGTGGGCCGATTTCACAATCGAGTTCACCCTGCGCGCCGGCAACCGCGACCTCTGGTTCGAGAAGGAGGCCGCACGCGGTACGACCCCGACGCTCGAGCATGGGTTCTGGTTCTCGATCGAGTCCGGCACCGGCGTCACCTACACGGGGGGCGTCACGCCATTCTGGATCAGTGGGTCCTGCCCGTACCCTCAGCCCTGCACCGACACGACCACGCATCTCAAGGTCGGCGCCAACACCACTCGGACGTTCTGGCTCATCGTTCGTCTCGACAACATCGGGGCGACGGAGGGTACCTATCGGATGCGGATGAAAGGCATGTCGTACCGGTTTGATGGGAACAACGGTGATGGGGTAACGCTCATCACCAACATCCCGTCCAACTTCGTCACGCCGACCAAGTTCGTCGATGACCAGGACACCGGCAACCTCGGTGTCGACGCCAGCAGCTACGACGATTTCCACCAGACGACTCAGTGAATCACCTGTAACTGCACGATGCTTTACAGGTCAGGGCCTCCCGCTCACGCGCGAGGCCCTTTCCTATTGGCAACAATTACTTGACTCATTTGATACTATAGATACATGTTGATTTTGATTTCCATCGCAGCTTTCATTGCCACCTTTGCCGGTGGTCTTTTGGCGCTCCGTTTCCGCGACAAGCTTCATCTTGTTTTGGGATTCAGTGCCGGTGCGGTTATTGCTGTTGCGTTCTTTGACCTCATTCCCGAAGCCTTCGAACTTGCGGCAGGATTCCGCGAACCTACGACGATTGCGCTTTATATGGCGATCGGATTCTTTGCGTATCTCTTCATTGACCGCCTCCTCTTCTTTCATGCTTCACGACGTGAAGAACAGGATCATGGGATGGATATGCATGAGCATGTTCACACGCATGTCGGGGGCTTGGGCGCTGGAGGATTGGTTGCGCACAGCTTTTTTGACGGTGTTGCAGTCGGTTTGGCGTTTCAGGTATCAGTAGAAGTCGGCGCGCTTGTCGCTACGGCTGTCCTCATCCACAAAATCTCGGACGGCATCAGCACGGTCGGTGTCATCCTCAAAGAAGAGGGAAGTCAGGGCCGTGCAATCAAATGGCTCACGTTCGCAGCAGTGGCTCCCGTTCTTGGCGTACTCTCAACCGCGGCAATCTCTATTCCCGAGAATACGCTCGGCATCATGCTCGCGGTCTTTGCCGGGTTCTTCATCTACATGGGCGCGTCCGATCTTATTCCCGAAAGTCATCACGCACACCCGAAGCTTCTCACGACGGTGATGACATTCCTTGGTGCGGGCGTTTTGTATGCCGCGATTAGCTTTGCGGGGGTGTAGGGGATGGACTTATCGGTCGTTCTCTTGTATTATCTCCCCATCAGGCCTTCGGGCTTTTTTGTTTCTATCTATAAAATCCCATGGAAATCCGCAATATCGCCATCATCGCTCACGTCGACCACGGTAAGACCACGCTTACCGATGCTATCTTGCGTCAGGGCGGTGTAGAAGAGGAAGGCGTCTCGATGGACTCAAACGCTCTCGAACAGGAGCGCGGTATCACCATCTACGCCAAGAACACCTCTGTCCCGTACAAGGGAACGAAAATCAATATTCTCGACACGCCAGGTCACGCCGACTTCGGTTCCGAAGTCGAGCGCGTGTTGCGTTCGATCGACTCCGTTCTCCTCGTTGTTGACGCTCAAGAAGGTCCAATGCCTCAGACACGCTTCGTCCTTAAGAAGTCACTCGAGCTTGGTCTCAAGCCAATCGTCGTCATCAACAAGATCGACAAGCCTGCCGCTGATCCTGCACGCTGTGAAGAACAGGTCCTCGAATTGTTCCTCGAGCTTGGTGCATCTGACGAACAGGCAAACTTTCCTGTCGTCTACGCGATCGGCCGCATGGGTATCGCCAAGGTAAAACTCGACGAAGATTCAAAGGATCTCTCACCACTTCTCGAAGTCATCCTTTCACACGTCCCTCCTGCTTCATCAGCATCATCCGAGGCGCCTCTTTTGGCCCAGCCTTTTAACCTCGCATACGACAACTTCCTCGGACGTCTCGCCGTTGCTCGTATCTATCAGGGCACTATCAGCATGGGACAGACTGTCAGCATCAAAAAGCCTGATGGTCACATTCGAACCGGTAAGATCACCAAACTCTTCACATTCAACGGCCTTCAGCGTGTTGATGTTCCATCGGCTGGTGCTGGTGACATTGTTTTGGTTGCCGGTCTTTCTGACATCTATATCGGTGAGACGATCTGTTCAGATCCCGAGAGCGAACCGCTTCCTGCCATCGCCGTCGATGAACCAACCATCGTTCTCACATTCCTTGTCAACAACTCTCCTTTTGCTGGAAAAGAAGGCAAGTTCGTCACATCACGCCAGATTCGCGAGCGTCTCGAGCGCGAGCTCGAAGTGAACGTCGGTTTGCGTCTTTCGTTCCCAACTCCAGATACATTTGAAGTCTATGGACGTGGTGAACTCCATATCGCAGTTCTTCTCGAAACAATGCGTCGCGAAGGTTTTGAACTCCAGGTCTCTCAGCCAAAGGCCATCATGAAGGAAGAAGACGGAGTCGTCCTTGAACCGTTCGAGGAAGTTGTCGTCGACACGCCGAACGAATTCCAAGGCGTCATCATCGAACGTTTGAGCAACCGTGGTTTTGTCATGCAAAACATGCATGCTCACGATCTCACAACGCGTATCACGTTCGAAGGTCCAACACGTGGTCTCCTTGGTTACCGCAACCAGTTTGTCGTCGATACGCGCGGTGAGGGTATCCTTGCATCGCACTTCGTTGGATTCCGTAAGTACGCGGGAGAAATCAAGAAGCGCGCGGTTGGCTCGATGGTTACTATGGTCTCAGGTAAGACACTCGGCTTCTCGCTCTGGGGTCTTCAGGACCGCGGTATCCTCTATGTCGGTCCTGCTGTCGAAGTGTACGAAGGCATGGTGATTGGTAATACCTCAAAGGGTGAAGAAATGATGGTCAACCCGACCAAAGGTAAGCAGCTCACCAACATGCGTGCATCGGGTACCGATGAAGCGATGGATCTCGTTCCACCAATCGATTTGACCATCGAACGAGGCCTCGAGTTCATGACCGAAGACGAATACCTCGAAATCACTCCCAAGAGCGTTCGTTTGCGCAAGCAGTTCCTCAGCGAGAACGAGCGTGCTAAGTCCCGCCGATAGTCCTTATTTCACAAAGTATAAAACGACCCCCACGAGGGGGTCGTTTTTCGTATGTTTGTTTTATTTCAGGGTGAACGAACGTACAATGGTGTCTATGGAACCGCTCGCATCGCGTATTCGTCCAAAGAACCTAAAAGAGTTCGTAGGACAAAAACATCTCACCGGGGTGGGGAAGCCGCTTCGCGTTGCAATCGAAAAGAAGCATCTCTCATCGTTTATCTTGTGGGGTCCGCCAGGTGTTGGAAAGACAACGCTCGCGCGTCTCTACGCGCAGGCGCTTGATGCCCGTTTCTACGAACTTTCTGCTGTTAACGCCGGCAAAGATGATATCAAAGCAATTGTTGCAGAAGGAAAAGGTGAGCTCACGTTTGACGCTCGTCCCAAGGTCTTGTTTCTCGACGAGATCCATCGTTTCAATAAATCACAGCAGGATTTCTTGTTGCCGTTCGTCGAATCAGGGGAGCTGACGCTCATCGGTGCAACGACCGAGAATCCGAGCTTTGAGGTCATCGCACCACTTTTGTCGCGAACGCGCGTGTTCACGCTCAATGAGCTCGATGCCGATGATATGACTGCAATATTGAAGCGGACGAAGATTTCACTTCTCAAAGATGCACGCGAGTGGCTCATTTTGATGGCCAACGGTGACGCGCGCCAGATGCTCACGCTGCTTGATGCGACGACCCAACTCTATGGAAAGGTGACGCTCGAGAATCTCAAAAACACACTCCAATCGAAGCATCTCCGCTATGACAAAAAGGGGGAGGAACACTACAACACCATCAGCGCGTTCATCAAAAGCATGCGCGCAAGCCAACCCGATGCTGCGCTCTACTACCTTGCACGAATGATTGATGCAGGAGAAGATGCCAAGTTCATCGCACGCCGTATGGTCATCTTTGCATCCGAAGATATTGGTGTCTCACAGCCGACCGCGCTCGTCGTTGCTAACGAAGTGTTTCGTGCGGTCGAAACAATTGGCTATCCCGAGTGTCGACTCAACTTGGCTCAAGGGGTTGTGTATCTCTCGCTTGCTCCCAAAGACAGGCGGATTTACAACGCGCTCGGCGCTGCACAAAAAGACGTGCAAGAGTACGGAAATCTTTCTGTCCCAATGAGTATCCGCAATGCACCAACAAAACTCATGAAAGAGATTGGCTATGGAAAAGGATACGAACGATATACCAAAGATGACCTTCTTCCCGATAAGGTGAAAGGTCGCACTTACTTCGAAAAAGAGCTGCTGGTGGATACTTCGTCCCAAAAAGGTAAAAAGAGCGATAGTTCGGTATAGTTCTCTATATGGAAGCCCTTTCTCCTGTCATCGCTGTTCTCGGCCCACTCTTTGGAGAACATGTATATCTTTTGCTTTTCGTTGCGCTTTTCTTGGCAGGCGAGAGTATCTTCTTGCCCGCAGTCTATCTGGCTCTTGCGGGCAAACTCGATCTGAAAGTTGTAGTGATGCTTACACTCTCAGCGAACATTCTCTCTGACCTCGTGAGTTATGGAATCGGGCACTATGTTCCTGAAGAACGCCTTCGCCGTTTTGTTGGTCCGCGCATCTCGCGGGGTATGGATGCCATTCAGGGGTTTTTCGTCAACCACAGTCTCAAGGTGGTCTTTGGTTCGAAGTTCGTCTATGGGACGCGGACCGTCGCCCATATCTTGTCTGGGACCTTTAAGACGCCATTTATGCCGTATCTTGCTGTTAATATCTTGAGCAATATTATCTTGAGCAGCGTGCTTACCGGTCTTGCTATTGGAACGAAATCTTCAGTCGAAACGCTTTCCCAGAGCGTATACTCGGCGCAGATAGCGTTTCTTGTCTTTGTGGTTCTTGTCATCATCGGGCATCTTCTTATTGGCCGCATCATATCTCGAACATGGTCTCGGTAATTATTCCAGCATTCGATGAGGAAAAGACAATCGCCAGTGTAGTGGTCGTTGCTCGAGCACATCCTCAAGTAGCTGAAGTCATCGTTGTTGATGATGGTTCGACGGATAATACTGCTGCTTTGGCAGGAGCTGCTGGCGCGCGGGTTGTGTCGCTTAAGAAGAATGGTGGAAAGGCACAGGCGATGGAAGCGGGGGTTGAGAGCGCAACAAACGACGTCGTTCTTTTTCTTGATGCAGATCTTATCGGTCTCACGCATGAACATATTAATCGCATCATCGGTCCGGTGATGGATGGCAGTCGTGACATGCATGTGGGAATCCATGCGCGCCACTCATTTTGGCTCAATAAGCTCTTGCGGGTATTTCCCATCATTGGTGGAGAACGAGCGGTCCGCGTTTCTCTGTGGCAATCCGTTCCGGCTGGCTACAAGAAACGTTTTCAAATCGAAATTGCACTCAATTATTTTTCGAAGCAGGCAGGACGTGGCATGTCATTCGAGATCATCCGTGGCCTCGGGCGCGTTATCAAAGAAAAGAAATACGGAGTCCTCAGAGGCTTCATTGCCCGTCTCTGGATGATAGGCGATATCGTCGCGATATCATTCAATCTCTACATTTTCAAGGAGATTAGGAAACCATTTGATATACTTACTGCATGGATAGCATCATGAAATCAGAGATTTTCTTTGTCATCGCTTCTGTCGGTGTCATTGTTATTACAGTTGGCGTCTCGATTGCACTCTTCTACATCATCAAGCTCCTCAAGACCGTTGATGCAGTGTCCGAGGATGCCAAAGAGCACATTGCTGCATTTGGCTCGTGGGTTCGCGGTAACGCGCTCACCAAACGATTTTTTACGACCGCTCGAAAACCTCGTAAGAAACGCACTTCTGGTACGGCAGAGGAGTGATAGAATATAAGGGTCGGTATTGTTCAGCAGTAACCATTCATTCGGTATGGCACAGAAAAAAACAAGTCACGCAGGAGTAGCAGTCGCGGTCGGAGCGAGCGCAGCGGCTCTCGGAGCAGCAGCATATTATCTTTTTGGTCCTCACGGAAAACAGCACCGCACGAAGGCACAGGGCTGGATGATCAAGATGAAGGGCGAAGTCGTTGAACGACTCGAAGACCTCAAAGAGGTGAGTGAACCGGTTTACAACCAGGTTGTTGAAGCAGTTGCAGCAAAGTATGCAAAGGAGTCGAAGACATCCAAGAAGGACATCCTCGCGCTCGCGGCCGACCTCAAGAAGGGTTGGCGCTCGATCGTCGCATCAACACAGAGCAAGAAGAAGCCTGTGCGAAAAACCAAGCCTGTAATGAAGAAGAGGGTCTCAACGGCTAAGTAGTGCTTATCAACGTTAACGTATCATCACGCTAACTACTATTGCAGTTGTTTTGTTGGTACTCTGGCTCTTGGGAGTCGTGACGTCGTATACGATAGGCGGATTCATCCACGTCCTGCTTGTCATTGCGATCGTCATCTTCTTGCTTCGTATCATCCGCGGGGAGAATCCTATTAAATAGCATAATCATACTCATATGGATCACATCGTAGAAACAGACTCAAGCAGCAGCACAAACACAGTTCTTATCGTCGTCGTTCTTCTTTTGCTCGTTGGTTTTGGTGTCTGGTGGTTTGCACGAACCCCAGCTCCTGCAACGACGACTGACGACAACGGTGGTGACATTCAAATCGATCTCGGTGGCAATGGAGATACGACTCCTGCTCCCGCTCCCGCTCCTGCAAACTAGTTAACAAAAAGGTTTTTAAAAACAGCTCCGCATCATGCGGGGCTGTTTTTGTGTCGCTTATGTGGTGGGTTATACTTTACCCATATGAAACAAACACGTCTCGACCAGCTCGCTGATGGTATATTCTCGATTGTCATGACGCTCTTGGTGCTCGAGATCCGAGTGCCGGGCATTGATGGAGCGCTTACGAATGACGCGGTAATCCAATTGTTGTTCTCAGCGATGCCACTTTTCCTCAGCTACTTGCTGAGCTTCATGCTTCTCTTCACGTACTGGCGCGGGCACCACTACATTGCTTCAGTTCTTGCAAAAAATATCGATACGACGCTTACGACGATCAACGCTTTCTTCTTCTTGTTCGTTGGTCTTGTCCCATTTTCGACGCTCTTGCTCGGTAAATACGGCATGACACAGGCCGCGGTCATCATCTACGGTGTTCATATCATCATCATCGGTCTCTTGCTCTATTGGATGCGTCAGTATGTAATCGCATCGCCGACAATACGCAATTCCGAGATGGATCATACGCAACTCCGCCACGGAACGATCCGTCTCCTATTCCCAGTCATCAGCGCTGTTGTCGCGATCGTTATAAGCTTCGTCAACACTGAGTTCTCGCTCTTCATCTTCACGCTCGCAATTCTTTTTAATTTATCGTCTCGCAGCACGACACTCTTCGAGAAGGTGGTTCCTATCGGTTCTCTCTAATCTATGAAAACAGAGACTGCATACTTTGCCGCAGGATGTTTCTGGGGCGTCGAAGAAGCATTTCGTACAATACCCGGCGTCATCAGTACCGCGGTGGGATTCATGGGCGGCACGCTCGATAATCCTTCATACAAAGCTGTGTGTGGTGGTGACACGGGACACGCCGAGACGACCAAAGTGGTGTTTGACTCCGAGAAAATTTCTTACGAAGCGTTGCTCGAGATGTTTTGGAAAATGCATAATCCAACACAAGTAGATCGTCAGGGACCAGATTATGGATCTCAATATCGCTCAGCAATTTTTACGACGACGCCGGAGCAAGAAACGAATGCTATCGCATCAAAAGAGATCGAACAGAAGAGTGGAGGTCACATTGCTCCGATTGCGACAATTATCCAACCTGCACCAACGTTCTGGAAGGCAGAAGACTACCACCAACAGTATTTCCTCAAGAATGGGGGAGGAGTTTGTCATATCTAAAAGCTTCCAGCTGCCAGGTGCCAGGTTTCAGCTCTCCGAAATATATGGCGCAGAGCGGAGTGGATCCGGGTTTTTCCGAGCCTGCGAGGACAAAACACGGACCACGTAGCGAAAGTCGCACCACTAAGCTTTTGAGAGAGCGTGCTCACAAAATACCCTTGTGGTATAATGCTTCTCTATGAATTGGATCAAAAACAACCGCCTCATTGCAGGTGCTATTGGGCTCGTTATTATCCTTATCCTTGGCTTTACCGTATTTGGGGGAGGTAATGGAGATCAAGAAGTTGTCACCGTCGAACGTAGTGACGTTACCGAGGCGGTGCGCATCGCCGGTACTGTTGAAGCGCGCATCGTATCCGACCTCGGATTTGAGACTTCTGGTATCGTCCGCGATGTCGCTGTCGATGTGAATGACGTCGTCTATCGTGGCCAGACGCTCGTGAGCCTCGGTCTCGGAACGCTCGGTGCCGAGCTCCAGTCGGCCCAGGCGGCGCTCGCCATCAAGCGTGCCGAACACACAAACACAACGGTCAACATTGATGCTATTCGTGACAAGCAGGACACACTTGTTGCTAATGCGTATAGTGAGCTTCTCTCAACAGGGCTTATTGCCGAACCGCAGAGCCCAACATATACCGAGACACCTCCAATCATCAGTGGACGTTACGCCGGTGGCGAAGGGCGATACAAACTGACTATCAAGTCAGGTTCCCAGTCAGGTGATACGGATCTCTATGTGTTTGGTATGGAAGATGTCGAATCTGTTGAGATCAATAAGACAGGATCGACTCCAGTCGGCAACAAGGGTCTTTTTGTGAGTTTTCCTATAGAGGCAACCAATTATCGTGACACGATCTGGTATGTTGAGATTCCTAACACCAAGAGCCCATCGTATGCCGTTGCATATAATGCGTACCAAGATGCTCTTCGTGAGCGCAGTCGGGCAATCGACGAAGCAGAGGCAGAAGTGCGCGCTCAGACCAGTGGTGCTTCGATTGCTGATGCAGAACTTGCACAGGCAGAAGCCGAAGTCGCACGCATTCAGGCGCTCATTGGTCAGCGTGTTCTCACGGCGCCATTCAATGGGACTGTCGCATCAATTGATGTCGATCCGGGCGAATCCGTGAACGCGAACGATTCAGCCGTATCGGTTATCTCAAATGATGGTTTCGGTGTTGAGATTGATCTTCCTGAAGTTGATAGCGTCAAAGTGCGCGTTGGCAATCCAGTTTCCATCATGCTTGATGCTTTGGGTGATGAGGTATTCACTGGTACGGTTGTATCAGTGAGCCGAAGCGAGACACTCGTTGATGGAGTTTCTGTCTACGAGGCACGCATCGCATTCGACAAAACTGATGATCGCATTTCTTCGGGTATGACGGCTGACGTTTCTATCGAAACAAGCAAGCGTTCAAGCGTTTTGTCGGTACCGGCACGCGCTATCAAATACCGCGAAGACGGCACCCCGTATGTTTTGCTCCGCAAAGCCGAAGGTGATAAGGGTGAAGAAAAGGAGATTGTTCTCGGCCTCCGCGGTAGTGATGGATTCATGGAAGTGACTGCCGGTCTTTCCGAAGGAGACACCGTCATCATCGCAGAGTAACAACCACATTAGGTATGTTTAAAGACACGCTACGAGTAGGATTCATGCTCGGTTGGAAGCAGATTCGCCATGCGAGCAAATGGACAACTGGTCTCATCATTTTCATCATGATGCTGACCTTCCTGAACCTCGTTGCGGTCTCGGGTATTCTTGTCGGTCTCATCGAAGGATCGGTGAAGACATACGAAGATCAGTTCACCGGCAACGTCTTCATCACCACACCAACAGGGGAGAAATATATCGAACAAACGCCAAGCTTGATTTCAACGCTGGATACGATTCCCGGTGTTGCATCATATACAGCCCGTTATACAGAAGGGGCGACTGCTGAAGCAAATTACCGAGAGCGTCGAGATCCAAAGGCGCTCCGCGATAGTGTCGGGGCGTCGATTGTTGGTCTTGATCCGCAGGCCGAGGACGTGGTCACTGGTCTTTCCGGCAATCTCATCGAAGGCGATTATCTCACTGAGAATGACGGCGGATACGTGATGTTGGGTGCGAACCTCCTTGAACAATACTCACCGCTCGGCCAAGGTGACGACGTCGGCTATCCGACGCTCTCGAACATTACCGTGGGGTCGCGCATTCGTGTCACGGCTGGCGATGCAACAAAAGAATATATCGTCAAAGGCATCCTCAAGACCAAGGTTGATGAGATCTCTCGCCGTATTTTCATGACACAGGGCGAATTTGTTCGTCTCGCGGGACGCACTAATCTTAATATGAACGAGATTGCGATTCGTGCTGAAGAAGGATATGACCCAGCACTCATTAAGCGTGACCTCATTGAGAGTGGCGCCAAAAAGATTGCTGTCGTCCGTCTTTCGCGCGAAGGATTACCACAGTTCCTCCTCGACATGATTGATACGTTCGCGATGCTCGGTAACGGTATCAGCTCGGTTGGTCTCATTGTTTCGTCAATCACCATCTTCATCGTCATCTTCGTTAATGCTATTACGCGCCGCAAGTACATTGGTATCCTCAAGGGTATTGGCGTCTCGGCATCAGCGATTGAACTTTCGTACGTTATTCAGTCACTTCTTTATGTTGCTGTTGGTTCAGCAATCGCCCTCTTCCTCATCTATGGTGTAATGGTGCCGTTCTTTAATGCACACCCAATCAACTTCCCATTCTCTGACGGTATCCTTGTTGCGCCGCTCTCGGGCACAATCAAGAAGCTCGTTATCCTCGTCATTGCAACACTGTTGGCCGGTTACATCCCAGCACGGATGATTGTGAAGCGTAATACGCTTGATGCCATCTTGGGCCGCTAAATCCTATCTATGATCGAAGTTAAAAATCTTATAAAGAATTACGGAGAAGGAGATGTCGTTACACGCGTGTTACGCGGTATTGACCTTACAATTCCTGCAGGGCAGTTTGTGGCAATCATGGGTAAGTCAGGAGCAGGAAAATCGACACTCATGTATCAGATGAGCCTTCTCGACCAACCGACATCAGGAAGTGTCATCCTCGACAACGTCGTTACTGACGGATTCGATGAGAAGAAGCGTACGACGTTCCGTCTCAAGAAGCTTGGGTACATTTTCCAAGATTACGCGCTTTTGCCTGAGCTCAATGCGGTTGAGAATGTCGAAGTGCCGCTTCTCATGCTTGGTCTCACGAACGCGGAAGCTCGCGAGAAGGCAAGCAGGGGACTCGAAGCTGTGGGGTTGGGTCATCGTCTCCACAACCGTCCGAGCCAGCTTTCGGGTGGCGAACAACAGCGCGTCTCGATTGCACGTGCGATCGCCCAGAAGCCCGATATTCTTTTTGCTGACGAACCAACAGCGAGCCTCGACAGTGTGTCGAGCGAAGACGTCATCAAGGTTATGCGCGATCTCCACGCCAAGGGTCAGACCATCGTCATGGTGACCCACGAACCCGAATATGCGGCTTTTGCAGAGCGTGTCATCACACTCGAAGACGGACAGGTTGTTTCCGACAAGTTGCAGACGGCGCGCACAATCGCCTAGTTTTTATACAAACGAAAGCCCCACCTCCAAGGGGCTTGGGGTGGGGCGGGGTTTCGACGAGGGATGGACGGAGATTGCTAGCGAATACAGAGCATGATGAGCAGGGCGGTGTTCACTAGCCAGACTCCCAGGCGCATCATGTTGAATTCTTGAAACATGACTGATCTGACGATGCCGTAGATGGTGGAGCCCATGGCGATGATGACGAGGCCACCGGCGATGGAAGGGTGGGACTCCCAGAACAGCATAATCAGGAAGTAGCCCATCATGCCCAGGAGGATCGGCAGGTGGTCCTGCTTCTTCCCGGGTGCATTCTTCTGAAGCCCAATCCACAACAAGGCGACCATTCCAAGTATTGCCAGGATGATGATTTCATTCACGGTTTGCTCCTCCTAGAGGTTAGTGGCGGAATGCCACGATGATGATGCCGATGTTTACGAGCCACGAGAGGATGCACAACACGCACAGCTCCCGAAGCCGGAAGGACTTGATGATGAGCCACACGGTCACTATCAAGGTGATCACCGCGAGCCCTGTCGTGACGGGCGGAAACTTGGCTGTTGCGGCGATGACGATGTAGCCGATGAAGCCCATCACCGCCCATTCCGTCTTTCCATTGTCGGAAGAAGCTTCCTTGACGAGAAACCACAAGGAGATGAGAAATCCGATGGCCGCGAGACCGACGATGTTCGACATGATTTTACCTCTCCTTTGAATTCAAGATGTTGCGAGGATTCGCACCATCGTTTGTACAGGTTTTATCTGGCAGAGAATATGACAGACTCGGATTGTTTCGTCAAGATTCTGTGATTGGCAACGTAATTTTCACTTTTGTACCGACTCCTTCGGTGCTTTCGATGGTGATCGTCCCTCCATGGAGCTCGACGATCTTCTTTGTGATGGCCAGTCCGAGCCCGGAACCGGATGCATGCTGGGTGGCGGGACGGGTCCGGTAGAAACGGGTGAAGACATGCTCAAGTTCGTCGTTTGGAATTCCGATTCCTGTATCTTCGACCGACAAACAACAATTCTCCCCAGTTCTTGTGAGAGATATCGATATGTTCCGCGGTCCTGAAACAGTGAGGTACTTCATGCTATTGCTTACTAAGTTGAGGAACACCTCATCAATTTTTCCAGGAACGCCGTCGATAATGATCCTTGGTTGGATGTTTGTAGTAATTTTCACGCGACACGAGCGAGCGACTGTCTCTACATAATCGAGCGCTTCCATAATCCGTGCACTTAGATCAAATTGTTTTCGGTTGATTATTTCGAATCCTGTACCTGATCGAGCATAGGCAAGAAGATCGCTTACCATGGATGACATTGAATCGATGATTTCATGGCACGCTTTGATCTCATCAGCACGACGAGTCTTGGTGATGAGAGAGAGCTGTGCTTTAAGCGCGGTGAGCGGTGTCTGAAGATCATGGGCCACATCGTAGACGAGATTTGTCGGTTCCGGTGTGGTCATGGGCGTTTAAGAGACCAACGAGAGCTTATACCCAGAGCCGGACACGGTATGGATAAGAGGCGGGGAATTCTTGAACTTGATCTTCTTTCGCAAACTCATGATGTGAGCCTCGATGGTGTTTGAGAACGGATCTGTCATCTCATCCCACACATGTTCGAGAAGAAGCCCTCGAGATACGACCGAATTCTGATTCCTTATGAGATATTCGAGTAGATCGAATTCTTTACGCGTGAGACGTATTGAAGCCTTTCCTCGTGTGATCGTCCGTGAACGAGTGTCCATAGTAAGATCTCCTACGCAAAGAACATCCCCCAAGAGCGTATGTGGGCGACGAAGGAGTGCTCGTACGCGTGCTATGACTTCGCGCAGAACGAACGGTTTGCCGATATAGTCGTCGACTCCGGCTTCAAGGAGTTCCACTTTCGTCACAGGGTCGGCTTTTGCTGATATGGAAAGGATGGGAGTCTTTTTGCCTGCTGCTCGGATAGCGCGGCACACCTCCCGGCCGTTTTTCTTGGGAAGCATCGTGTCGAGGAGGACGATGTCGTAATCATTGGTCGTGGCAGAAAAAGCCCCCGATTCTCCATCGGGGGCGATTTCAACGATAAGATTCTCAATGATAAGGGCGCTTTTGAGCGCCTCCGCTATGTAACAGTCATCTTCGATGATGAGAGCTCTCATAGGATTGGTTGAGGATATATACACCTCTTTTTTGAACATGTAAAGGGTTTCTTTATAAATATTTTATCTCGGGCGGGGGCTCTTGTTGTGCGCTATACTGTTCAAATATGACCGAACAGGGCCCTAAAACCCATCACGTCGTGATTGTCGGAGCGGGCTTTGCCGGTATCTATGCGCTCCGCGCGCTTCAAAAGCTGGCTCGGGCGGAAGATCGGATTGAGATCACACTCATTGATAAGAATGATTCCTTCGTCTTCATCCCGATGATTCACGAAGTCGCGACGGGATTGCTTCGCCCTGATTCGATTACGATGCCACTTCGGCTTTTCTCGAGCAGTCATGTGCGCAACATCATCCAAGGAACGGTATCGAACGTCGACAACGACAAGAAGATTGTCACGGCCGTGCGATGTGAAGGAACGACCGAAGAGATATCATACGATTCACTCATCATCGCAACGGGTTCGATGACGAACTTTTTCGGCGTGCCGGGCGCCGCTGAACATTCATTCCCGCTTCGTACGCTCGACGACGCTCGCCGTATTAAAAATCAGATTATCGCGACGTTTGATGCGGCAGATGAATATGTTGATCCTGCGGAACGCGAACGTCTCACGCGTTTTGTCATCGTTGGTGGGGGAGCCACGGGTGTCGAGATGGCGGCAGAGTTCGGGGAATGCCTTTGCGAAGAGCTCCCTGGACTTTTCCCACGCCTCAAAGGACACGGCGAAGTTGTAATTGTTGATCGAGGAGAGCGGCTCTTAGCTGAAGGGGACCCATGGTTCTCACAGAAAGCACAAGAGGCCCTCACTGAGAAGTCGTGTATCAAGGTAATGCACGAGACAGTTGTCGAAGAAGTTACTGCTGATGGCGTAAAGACGAACAACGGTGTTATCCATTCAGCGACTGTCATCTGGTGTGCAGGTGTTGGTCCTTCGTTACCTGCAGTGTTGGCGAACACAGCACCGGCATACGAAGAGCGAAGCAAACGACTTGTGGTGACGCCAGAGCTCAACACGGATGCGTACCCCGATGTGTTTGTTGTCGGAGATGCAGCAGCGGTCACTGACAAGGAGACGGGCAAGCCCTACGGTATGCGTGCCCAATTTGCTGTTCAGCAAGGCAGGCATGCTGCTGAAAATATCGTCGCAGGTCTTCGTGGTAAGGAGCTTCAATCGTTCTCATTCCGTGAACAGGGATTCATCGTCTCACTCGGCAAATCAAAAGGCATCGCCAAAATCGGAAAGATGAAATTCTCGGGCCGTACCGCGTGGGTTATCTATCACGTCGCATACATTCGATCGCTCGTCGGGATGCGCGCAAAATTGAGAACACTGCTCGAATGGACAATCAACCTGTTCGGTTCGCGCGACTTTTCACGAGTTTAAAAACCTACCAACTTCTAACTTTCACTCTATGGAAATCCTTTATCTCATCGGTCGCGTCATTGTTGGTTTGTATTTCATCACGCACGGATATGCTCACATCAAGCACAAATCCAACATGGTCGGGTATGCACAGTCGCGTGGTATGAAGATGGCACCGAACATGGTCCTCATCTCAGGTATCGGTATTATGCTCGCCGGTGCAGGTCTCATCATCGGTATCCTTCCCGAAGTGGCACTCATTGGTATGATTGTCTTCTTGATTGCGGTGTCTGTAATGGTTCACAACTTTTGGAAAGATATTGATCCTGCTAAACGTTCTCAAGAACGCACGTCATTCGAAGGAAATATTGCACTTGCTGCCGCGCTTCTCATGGTCTTGTCGTTTGTGAGTGGCTGGGTTCTCTAGAAAACCTTTAATTGGCGAAGGGTTCTTCATCGTGGCGGATTGTGGTATTCTCCCAAAAGGAAAAACTATAAGGAGACGCACCATGGCGAGCGTGGTAGAGAAGCGCGTGACCCTCGAAGTCCACTCGCAGTTAGTGAGACAGAAGTTGAACGATGGCCTGGACGCGCGCGGAATCCCTGAGGAGCAGTACCTGATCCAGAATGATGAGGATCGGGCGCTTTTCAAGGTTCCGTACGACGTCTACGACATGATTCGTACGAACTCGGACTTCAAGAAGGGCGTCGACTACAAGGTGGTCGGAAGGGTTCCCCGAAAGCCTCGAAAGGCTCAACCGAAGCCTGGCAAAACGATTGAGCAGATCGTCGCCGGAGGTTTCAGCGCCCGAGGAACCAAAAACCTCCGCACACCGACCGCATGACCGCTCCTCTGTAGACCGTTCTTCATCGCTTAACGCGACAGGTTCCGACGTACACCACGTTCGGGGCCTTTTGCTATACTGCTTCATGTCAGCTTTTAGACTCACAAGTGAATTCGCTCCTGCGGGTGATCAAATCAAGGCCATCAAAGACCTCACTGCGGGTCTTGAGGCAGGGAAGCGTCACCAAACACTCTTGGGTGTGACGGGTTCTGGTAAGACGTTCACCGCGGCTAACCTCATCGCCAACGTCGATAAACCGACGCTTGTTATTGCACACAACAAGACGCTTGCCGCACAGCTCGCACAAGAATATCGAGATTTCTTTCCTGATGCTGCGGTGCAGTATTTCGTTTCGTACTACGACTACTATCAACCAGAAGCCTACGTACCGGTGACGGACACCTACATCGAGAAGGAATCGATGATCAACGAAGAGATTGAACGGTTGCGTCACGCTGCGACGCAGGCATTGCTTACGCGTCGTGATGTTATCGTCGTTGCATCGGTCTCATGCATCTACGGTCTTGGAAATCCGGAAGAATATCAGAAGTTCCATCTCAAGCTCGACGTCGGAGATCATCATCCGCGCGCGGAGCTTATTCGAGAGTTGATTCGCATTTACTTCCAACGAACAAGTACCGACCTCACGCCGGGATTCTTTCGCGCAATCGGGTCAGCAATCGAAGTCATGCCTACGAACGAGAAGGTCGTTTATCGTATTGAGCTATCAAATGATGAGATCGTCTCGATTCAAACGCTTGATGCGGTGTCGCGCATGGTCCGCGCTGAGCCCACAACGCTTTTTATATTCCCTGCAAAACACTTTGTTTCGACCGAAGATCAGGTCAAACGCGCGATCGAAAGCATCAAAGCTGAACTCGTCGATCAGCTCGCCAAATTTGAGAAAGAAGGGAAGCTCCTCGAAGCCGAGCGCCTCAAGCGTCGCACCACGTATGACATTGCGATGATTCGTGAGGTTGGCTATGCGTCAGGTATCGAGAACTACTCGCGTCACTTTGACGGCCGTGCGCCTGGAGAACCGCCGTTTACGCTTCTTTCGTATTTTCCCAAGAAGGCAGACGGATCGCCTGACTTTTTGACTATCATCGATGAATCGCACGTTACGATTCCGCAAATTGGCGGTATGTATGCTGGCGATCGTTCGCGCAAAGAAACGCTCGTTGAGCACGGATTCCGTCTTCCGTCGGCAATCGACAACCGCCCGCTCACTTTTGATGAATTTGATAAACGCATCGGTCAGATCGTATACACCTCTGCTACTCCCGCAGCGTATGAGCTCGAACACAGCGGCAAAGACGGCATCGTCGAGCAGATCATTCGCCCAACAGGCCTTATTGATCCAGAGATTATTATCCGCCCGATTCAATCCTCAGGTAGCTATGAGGGACAGGTGCGCGATTTTATTACTGAGTCCAAGAAAGTTATCGCGACAGGTGCACGCGTTCTCGCAACGACGCTCACTAAGAAGATGGCTGAAGACCTCTCGGAGTATCTTAAGGAAGAGGGAATCAAAGCGGTCTATCTTCACAGTGATGTGAAGACCATTGAACGCATTGAGATCCTCACGAAGTTCCGCCGAGGAGAATTTGACATGATCGTGGGTGTGAACCTGCTCCGTGAAGGATTGGACCTTCCTGAAGTTGAGCTTATTGGTATCCTCGATGCCGATAAAGAAGGATTCCTTCGTTCGGAGACATCACTCATCCAGACCATTGGTCGTGCGGCGCGTAACGTCTTGGGTCGCGTCATCCTCTATGCCGATGTCATGACCGGATCGATGGAAAAGGCTATTAGCGAGACCAACCGTCGTCGCGCGATTCAGATCGCACACAACACCAAGCACGGCATCACGCCGATGACCATTAAAAAGAAGATCTCGGACATCACCGATGTGCTTGCCCGTGAACGTCAAGAGACGCTTGTAGAGCTTGTTGCAATGGATACAAAATCTGGAGGAACTATCAAGCAAGTGATTAAACGAAAAGAAGCAGAGATGAGTGATGCTGTGAAAGTACTCGATTTCGAGACTGCGG
>Ga0172380_10004352_pt1 | contig 18282 bp, 20 predicted proteins | sample Leawe162metaG_FD_119747 | JGI IMG/M metagenome (GOLD analysis project Ga0172380, IMG submission 119747) | Leachate microbial communities from a municipal landfill in Southern Ontario, Canada - Leachate well 162 metaG | ecosystem: Engineered > Solid waste > Landfill > Unclassified | place... | reverse complement strand
TTTCATCATTGCGGTTCATGTCAATAGCCGAAGCCGAAACTTCACTGTCGTTGTTGTAAGCGGTCAGATTAACCACGCGGCCATCCAAGTTAGTTTTTTTCTTCATGAAAACGCAAAAAAGGAATTTTGACCACAATATTCATTCCTAATCTGGAACTTTGAGGCTAAAAAGTGGTGGATCCGGCCGGACTTGAACCAGCGACCCGGTGATTATGAGTCACCTGCTCTAACCAACTGAGCTACGGATCCGTGTTTGCTTGCTTGTTAACAGCTCTTTACATTACACAATAAGGCGAAAAACGCAAATGTAAAAAGGACAAAAATTTTAAAAACTACGCAAGCTGAATTTTAAAGTTTGCTAATAGGCGGTAGATTAACTGCTTTTATTTTTAACAACCAGGTATAAAACTATGGATGCGGCGGAAAACAGAAAGAAATTGATACTATTCCTGCTGGCGGCGATTTTTATTTTTTACATTGCCGAGAACATATACGGAAATATTTTCAACAACTATCTTGATCAGGTGCAGAAAATCGGAACCAGCGCCAGAGGGTTGCTGGAACTTCCGCGCGAGCTGCCGGGAGCGCTTTCGGTATTTGCCATCAGCGCGATGTTCTTTTTGAGTGAAGGAGCGATTGCGGCAGTGGCGTGTTTTCTGCTCAGCGCCGGGCTTATTGCGCTTGCTGTTCCTGGCTTTGCCGGCAATTACTGGCTACTGTGCTTGTGGATTGGCGTTGCCAGCTTCGGTCAACATTTCTTCATGGTCATTGTTGATGCGATTGTGCTGCACACTGCTTCGCCTGAAAACCGGAGCCTGCGTCTCGGCCAGATGAAGAGTTTGATAACCGCCGCCGGACTGGTGGGATCGGCTTTTGTCTGGTTCAAATGGAAATACGTCAGCCAGAATTTCAACATTGATTTTATTATCGCTGGTACGGTCGCATTTATCGCCGGTCTAATTTTTGTAATAATGAAACCAGCCGGACATTTCAAAAAGTGTGCCAGTTGGCGTGACCGGATTGTTCTCAAAAAACAATACTCTCTGTATTATGTGCTTGAGGCGCTCTTCGGAGCCAGAAAGCAAGTTTTTATTACTTTCGGATTCTGGCTGCTGGTATTCACTCTGGGCAAATCCCCCGCCTACATGGGAAAGCTAATGCTGATTGCCGGAGTAATCGGGCTGGCGTTCCGTCCGTTTATCGGCAAAATAATACAGGTTTACGGCGAACGCCGGGCATTAATCTCAGAAAGCGTATTAGTTGTGCTGGTCTGTCTGGGTTATGCTTTCGCGATGAAGCTGTTCTCGCTGGAGACAGCTTCTATTATATTATCGGCGTGCTTTATTGCTGACTCCTCGTTGTTTGCGTTCAGCATGGCCCGGGCAAGCTATCTGGCCCGAACGGTGGAGAAGAGAGACGATTTGACACCGAGTCTCTATTCCGGCATGGCAATCAATCACGTTACTTCCATTGTCGGGGCTGTACTGGGCGGCTTGCTCTGGAAAGTTACCGGCGATCATCTGTGGGTTTTCCTTTTTGCCGCCGTGCTGGGTGTTTTTTACGGTATTTTTGCCAACCGGGTAAAAGATGGCGAACAAGCTGCGATGCTGTAAGCCAGCCATTACGCTGAAATAAAATTGGCGCATTAAAAAGCAGTTGCCTTCTAACGCGCCAGATTCTTAATTTCAGCCGAATGCGGGTTGCAATTAGCTGATTCTACCAGCCTATGGCCGGTTTTTTATCCTGTTTGGCAATTTCCACATTATCTTCCCATACCGCGAGGCCGGTTTTAAGATCGGTCAAAGTCAGGTGAAAGAAGAAATATGATTCAGTTTTTCTGCCGAGCGTAGTTTTCTGCTGAATGATTTCTCCGGCAAGACTCATGTCCGGCGCGATTGCAGTTCCCTGCTTCTGAACGGTAGCCTGATTGAACATTTCGTCATCCTCCAGCTTGCGCACCTGTTTGCTGGCTTTATCTTCCGGGCCGTTGCCGCCGACGGCGGTAGTTGTTACCGCCTTGCCGGAACGCAGGATTGCCTGGCGGATTTTGTCGGTCAGAATATTTGTGTTAATATGCTGTGTGGTGGAATTTTTTACCACACTGACCATGACCACCGTTTTGCGTCCGTCCTGCCGGGAAAGTTCACCTGAGGTCAAGAGTGAATTAACCGCTTTTTCAGCGGCAATCTGCCAATCCTTGAAGTTAATATCGTCCACGGTAGTCAGTCCTTGATTACCGGTTGGATCGATTCTCACAGGGTCAGATCCGCAACCAGTCATCAACATTGCAGTTCCAGCGATTCCACCAATCAATAAAAATGTTGCAATTTTCATACAAAAAACCTCCTGAAATTTTAGTTAATTATTAGTTATTTTCTCTCAAACTCAACACAAAATCTTTGCACCGGCTGTTCGGCGACACGGCCGACAGGCGAATGGTATCTCCTGGAACAACGGTCAGCGGAATCCAAGTGCTGGCGGCAGTGTTCACTTCCATTCCATTCTGATCCAGCCAGGTGAAGCGGTAGGTAATGCTATAGGGATTATCATTCGTAAACCAGCTCCACATTTCAGAGAAGAAGCCGGTTCGCACGTTCACTGCGGAAACTTGAACTTTCAGTAGTCCGTCGGGCAGCGTAACCTTGTCAACCCGGACTATTTTCAAACGGTTTTTCAAAAAACTGTCCGTGGAAACGTTCTGAACGTTCACCGACTGCGCCTGCATATTTTTTTCGCTGTTTTCAACGGTGTTAACGGTATCCTGGAAGCATCCGGTAAGCATTACCGCCGCAACCATCATGCCTGCAATTTTCCATTTCATCATTTTGTCTCCTGTTCAGTCATCAGACTGACGTTTTATTTTATCTCAAACACTTTGTAGAGGACTTCACTTACAGATAATGCTCTGACGTAAATAATAGCGACTCTTGTCTCTTTTTTCAAAACTATTTTCAAATTTTTCACAAATGAAACAGTTTTATCATCAGGCGTCGCCTGTTTTTTCGTTTCCGTCGCATGTCCGCCCGGAGCAATGATAACGGTACCGTCAACAGGCATCGGAATATGTATCGCCTGAATTTCTTTCGGCAGTGTTTCCCAGCAACGGGTGTCGGCGGTATTGAACAAATACTTATAAACGCCAGTAAGGGCGTATGCGCCGATTTCCATGCCGGTTCCCTGCTGTTTAGCCGCTTGCACGGCAACAAAGCTCGCCAGTTCCTTAGTTAAGGTGGACAAAACAATTCGCGTAATCATTACCGGCAGCCGTTTATGATATTCCTGCGAAAGTATCGCGTCAAAATCTGCTATTTGCACAGTTCGCGCCTTCACCGTGCCGGAGCCCGGATTAAATTCAACATCCAGTCCGGACAGTGGCGCCGGGAAATATTCATAAACCGGAAACGCCACTCCGGTGTAGCCGACATACGGCAGAATTATCTGGAATTTAACCTGTTTTAGCGCTGGCGCCCGGCCGTTAAAAAACAGCACATAAACGATTTTGCTGTTCAGCGGATAACCATACGGCTTAACGGCTTTCAACGCATCCGGGATTTTATCTCCGATTGCTTTCGCGCAGGTAACATAATCCTGTCTGAAAAGTTGATTCTTCGCGTCCATCCGGTAGAGATTCCGAAAATCCACCATCGCCTCGCCGTAATTATTATCAATCAAGTAGCCCATTGCCGAAAAATAAGCCGCGAAAGGATTTACCATATTGCCATAAAGTTTATTAGACTTCTGTCCGGAAACTTCATACGCATCCCTGATTTCTTTATTTGCCAGCAATTTATTGAAAGAAAGCGTTGCGTCCTGTTGATCTCCAATTTCGTTCGCCTGCTGCTGATTCTTCAGATTGCCAGCGTCAATTTCTTTTTGTATCCGGTCAATTTCTTCCTGAAATTGTTTAGCGACAGTTTGTTGTGCTTCCCGCATGCGCCGAATTTCAACTTGAGCGCCGGAAGTGTCATCAAGCGCAAAATAGTCAAACGCTTTGTAGGCGTTAAGCATAATCCGGTCAGCGCAAAATCCGCGATAAGGCAATGCGTTAAGATTAGTCATCAGTGAACCGGTTTCCGCGCCAGCGTCACGGGCGCTGATGGTGGCGCGCTTGTCATAAGCTTGAATCAGGTTTTCTGTCTGTTCAAACGCAGTGAGACTTTTTTTGTAATCTCCAGCAGTGAACAGCGCCGTGCCTTCATCCAGCCGCCACATCAACTCATCGCCGGTATCTTTTCTGTCTTCAGATTTTTGCGCCAGCAAATTCGCCGCTTCGGTCACTTTGCCGCCATAATAGAGCTCCATAAAGGGAGTTTTCTGTTTTCTGGCGTCAATGATGGAAGAACAGCCGGTAAACAACGCACACAGCGCAATCGCTGCAATAGATAAATAAAGACGCATTTTTATCACACCAAACATGTATTGGCAACGTTTTTGTTACCAGCCGGGAGTTGTTTGCGGGTACGCCGGTTTGGCATCCTGATAAGCTTGATTTATTTGACGGCAAAGCCAGCCGGGCTGCAAAGGTTCCTTACTGCTGAGCACTTTAGCTTTACTGAATCTGGACTCCGTAGAGAGTACCTCAATAACTCCAACTTCTTCTTCGGAACTGCCGAGAACTTCTTTAGTGTCCGGGTCAATGACCGAGGCTCCAAGTTTAAACACCTGATATTTTTGCCCGGCCTTGAGTCCGGCGCCGTCGCCACGATTCAGTATCAAGTCAATGCCGTTGACTGAGGCAATTTTTACCGGAAAAATACCGGACAGGATTGCGTTTCCGGCTTTAGTTGCGGTTTTTTCGAACAGCAAATCTTTGTAATCTGACAGAGTCCAGTCTTTTCTTTCGGAGATTGGAATTTCCTGCCGCACATCCTGGCTTTTCAGCTTCTCAATAATCTGGTCGGCAAACACCATTTTACCGGATTTTACTTCCGTTACCGCAAATTGAAGTTTAAATGTTGCCACAATCCGCGGTTTGGTTTCGCCGGTTATTTCAATATTCTGCCTGATCACTTGAAACTCCAGCCGGTTAATCGTTCCGGTAACCAGATAATCCGCCACCAGTAATTTGCCGATTTTTAAATCTTCGCCCGGCTTGGCCCAATCCGACTCGGTAAGTTTATTTTCGTCAATTACTTTACGAATATTTTCCCTGTCCAGAACGCTGAACTTACGGGATTTGGACAAAAATACATTTAACTGATTGGAAAACTCACGCAACACAATTTCTCTGGTCAACTGCAGACCGTCTTTGCCGTTAACAGTCAGATTCACCTCAACCCCGGAGTCAACTTTAAACGGCAACACCGCAATCGTTGTTTTTTTCTCAACCTGCGCGAAAACACCAACCGTAAGCAACATTGCAACAAAACCGATTAGATACTTTTTCATAACTTCGCTCTCCTTGAAAATTCAACTCTTTAAAACATATTATGCCGGTTTATTCAACGGCGAAAATCGCCGGAATAAACAGTAACATTCCATCGTCCAGACTTCAATTAACATTTCATAATTAAGCTAAAAAACCAATTGCCTGACAAACGAAAAGGCGGTCTTAATTAAGACCGCCTTCGAACATTAACACTTACAAAAAACTATTTTTGAATGTTGAAAAGCACCATCCATGGCATCCAGCCATTTTTATTCACATTGACCAATCCAATCTGCATGGTGGCATTATTGGCAAAATTGACAATGCCAATCTGAAATCCTTTTTCATCACATTTGTTGACAAGTCCAACCTGTGCGCCGGAAAATTTCTGGTCTATAACATTTACCAGAGCAATCTGAGCGCCATCAATATCTTTCGCCATACAGCAACCGAATGACAGCTGCAAGCCCATTATATTGTCCGTCGCGCTGCAAAAAAGAGATGATTCAAGACCATACACATTACCTTTGCCATCGCATATCGGCAAGCCAATCTTCCAGCCATTTACCGTTGAGTTGGTAATCGAGCCCGGAACTCCGAACCAAAATCCGGCCTGGAGAGATTCCCATTGATCTTCCGGCAAGGCAGTAACGGGGGCGGTAACGGGGGTGGCTGCCGGAGCAACCGCAGGTTTAGTCGCCGGTGCGGCTACGGGAGTTGCGGTTTGTGCCTGTGCAAAAGCAGCCATTCCACTTACTAACATTGCCGCCACAAAAATTCGTGCTTTCATGATATCTCCTTTGTTAGGTTTGGTTACTCTTAACTTAACTCTTAAAAAGAATATGTCAAGAAAGCAGATGTCACTTGTAATTTGCGCAAAAAAAAAGAGCCGGTATCGGCTCTTTAAGTATTATTTATACGCGGCAGGCAGTAGCTTCAACTTTTAAGAAATTCAGAAGCGCAAGCTGGCGTGTCAAAGATTTTGAAGATAGACGAGAATCCGCTGATTTCAAAAACCTCTTTCACATTCGGCGTGAGTAAACACAGGACAACTTTACCGCCTTTTTGCTGCATCCGCTTCGCCACAACCAGCAGAACCCGGAGGCCGGCGCTGCTGATATATTCCAATCCTGACAAATCTATGAGCAAACGATCATGCCCGTCATCAAGCACTTTGCTGAACTCTTTGTCCGCGTCAACTGCGGAAACTGCGTCCAGTCGTCCAGAAATAACCAAACTGACAATGCCATCCTGCTGTTGTCTTGATATATTCATTTTTCCACTGCTCTCTGTATGTTATGTATGTTAATCTAGTAAAATCGGCTATAAAATAATCATTCCTAAGTAACAATAATGCCTTAAAAGCAAAATTCAAAGAAAAATGGCGGTAAAATTATCTCACTGCATCCGCATTCAAATATTTACGATGGCCTTCACGATGTTCCGTTCATTTTTTCTAACATAACAAATTGAATCAGTCATGCTTCTGGCCAGAAGTATTCCTACGCCGCCAACTTGTCTTTCAGAAAGTCCGGTTGTCAAATCCGCTTCTTGCGCGTCAAGCGGATTAAACTCATGCCCGTCATCTTCCAGCGTCAACGCTATCTGATTATTGCCAATAGCCAACCCGACTGTAATCTCATGCTTTTGTTTATCGTCATAACCGTACTTGATAATATTGGTAGCCATTTCCTCCAGTGACAAATCAATGGCGTAAATAGCCGCGGCAGGCAGGCTGTGGCGCTCCATAAATGCATGAACTTCCCGGCAAAGGCCTCCTAAAGCTTCCATGCTGTTTGCTATCGTAAAAGACATTTTCTTGTCCACCGCAGAGTCTCCTTGAATTTTCAAATTACCTGCCGCAACGCGAAAAACGGTTATTGTTCAATCAATTTAACGGCTTCGTTCAAATCACTGACGATTGGAATAATAGACTCAAGCCCGGCCGTTTCCAATGCCAGTTTGACCAGTGACTGTGGAGAAAGTAACACCAATTTTTTCCCTGAAGCATTAAGCTTTTTCGCGGCGCTCAACAACATTCTCATGCCCAGCGAAGCAAGAAATGTCACTTCAGAAAGATTAACAATCATCGACTGTCCGGTTGCGGTCATCTCAGAAAACTCCATCTCCACCTCTTGAACTCCGGAAATATCCAGAATTCCGGACAGAGCAATTAAAGTAAATTCTTCCCCGGTATCTATTTTTTTCAATTCCATATATAAAAAGCTCCAATCAAATGTTTGAATTAACTATAGATGACCAAATAAAAACTTTCCACTTAGACGTTGATTTTTCTTTGAATTCTCTGAACTTCACAAGCCAAACGTTCCAAACAGATTTTTTACGAAATCAAAAGTCGTAAGCTATAGTAGTGATTGACAGATTGCCGCCGTATCACCCCGTAATTTCATACTACTGAGCGAATAAAAAAAATCTTATAAAAAAGTATGAGATTGCAGTTGACTTTTTCAAAAACACCTATTATGTTTACCCTATAAGTAAACATTAAAAAAATAACAGGATGGGAGAATGAAACTATCAACAAAGTCAAGATATGGGCTGAGAATTCTCCTGCAGCTTGCCGAAACCAGCGGTTCCGGCAATACCATTAAAGGCAAGGAATTGGTTGCAGAACAGGGCATCACAGAACCATACATGGAACAGATTATGATCAAGCTGAAAGAAGCTGGTTATGTCAGAACAGAAAGGGGATGTAACGGAGGTTATTTACTTGATGTGTCACCGGACAGAATCACAATACTGGATATTATAGAGCTATTTGAAGGTCCGGTGGAGTTTGTAAATTGCAATGAAAAAGATAAGCAGTGTGAGCGAATGCCGATTTGCAGAACCAGCAAAACGTGGAAAACGCTGTCTGATGTATTCAAACGTGAAGCATCCGCAATAACATTGACCGGTATAATAGAAATGAACAAAACTAATCCGGAGTATGTAATATGAAAACTTATGACAATATCTCGCAAACTGTCGGCAAAACGCCATTGGTAAGATATCGTGGCGGACTGACGGAAAATAACGCAAAAATCTACGCCAAGATGGAGTTTTACAATCCAACTTCCAGCGTCAAAGACCGTATCGCGGTTAGTATGATAAATGACGCGGAACAGAAAGGTCTTTTGAAGCCGGGCGGACTGATTATTGAGCCGACCAGCGGCAATACCGGCCTTGGCCTGGCAATGGTAGCCGCCGCCAGAGGTTACAAATTGATTATTACCATGCCTGAATCCATGTCGCTTGAACGCCGTGCGCTGTTGCAGCATCTCGGCGCAAAAATTGTGCTCACTCCAGCCGACACTGGAATGAGCGGCGCGATAAAAAGAGCGGAAGAGCTGGTGACAGAGAACGAAAATACGTTCATGCCGCAACAGTTCAACAATCCGGCCAACCCGCAAGCTCACTACGAAACCACTGCGGTTGAAATATGGAATGATCTGGATGGCAAAGTTGACATTTTCGTGGCTGGAGTCGGCACCGGCGGCACCTTGACTGGAATTGCCAAATTCCTTAAAGAAAAAAATCCGGCCATAAAAGTGATTGCGGTGGAACCCAGCGCATCTGCGGTCATCTCCGGACATGCGCCCGGCAAACACGGTATCCAGGGCATAGGCGCAGGTTTTATTCCGCACGTTCTGGACACTGGATTGCTTGATGAAACCATTCAGATTTCAGATGAAGAATCAATCGAATATGCCCGCAAGGCCGCAGCAGAGGAAGGCATTCTGTGCGGCATCAGCGCCGGAGCAGCGGCCGCAGCAGCGGTAACAGTCGCCAAACGTCCGGAAAACGCGTCAAAAACCATCGTTACTATTTTTCCGGATACCGCGGAAAGATATCTGACTTCAGGATTATTTTATAAAATAGGATAAGCAAAAAATGAGCAAATACAAAATTTCTACACTTTCACTGCATGCCGGTCAAAATCCAGATCCAACAACCGGAGCCTGTGCCGTTCCCATCTATCAGACCGCCAGCTATGTGTTTAAATCTTCTGAACACGCGGCCAACCTCTTCGCGCTGAAAGAATTTGGCAATATTTACACCCGTCTGATGAATCCGACAACCGATGTTCTTGAACAGCGGATAGCGGCCATGGAAGGCGGAGTCGGCGCCCTCGCCACCTCCAGCGGCATGTCGGCAATATTTCTGGCAATAACCAATCTGGCGGCAGCCGGAGATCATATTATCAGCTCTGCGTCACTTTACGGCGGAACGCAGACGCTGTTTCAGCACACGCTGCCGCGTTTCGGCATCGAAGTAACTTTTGTTGACGAGCTGACTCCGGAAAGCATTCAAGCCAATGTCCGTCCGAACACGAAACTGGTTTACGGCGAAACCATCGGCAATCCCAAAGGCGATGTGCCGGATTTGGAACCGGTTACAACAACAGCACACAAACTCGGTCTGCCGGTAATTATCGATAATACGTTTGCGCCGGTACTATGCCGTCCGATTGAATATGGAGCGGACATTGTGGTTTACTCCTGCACCAAATGGATTGGCGGGCATGGCACGACTATGGGCGGAATGATTATCGACAGCGGTAAATTTGACTGGTCAAGTGGCAGATTCCCGGAATTCACCACCCCTGACGAAAGCTATCACGGCATGGTTTACTGGGATGTGTTTGGCAATCTGCCCGGAGCTGGAAATATCGCCTACATCATCAAAGCCCGGGTTCAAGGCATGAGAAATATCGGCCCCTGCCCCAGCCCGATTAACGAATTTTTGTTGCTGCAAGGCGTGGAAACATTACCCATCAGGATGGCGGCTCATTGTAAAAACGCGATGAAGCTGGCGGAATATCTGAAAACGCATCCGCAGGTTTCCTGGGTGAATTATCTGGGATTGAAAGACCACCCGTCGCATAAAGTTGCGACAAAATATCTGAAAGGCGGCTTCAGTTCGGTATTCGGATTCGGAATAAAAGGCGGAGAAAACGCCGCCGTGAAGTTTATTGAATCCGTCAAGCTGGCCAAACATCTCGCTAATGTCGGCGATGTCAAAACTCTGGTCATTCATCCATGGACAACGACGCATCAACAATTGTCCGACGAATCCAAGAATGCCGCCGGAATAAACCGGGATTTCATCCGGGTTTCTGTCGGAATTGAGGATATTGAAGACATTATCGCCGATTTCAATCAGGCGTTGTCAGCCAGCAAATAACGCGCTTCATCGCAGCGCCGTCAGGAACAGGAGTTATGAGAAAGGTTTATCTGGATTATAATGCCACGACTCCGGCGCTGCCTGAAGTTGTTCAAAAAATGTTGCCGTACTTCACTGAAAAGTTCGGCAACTCTTCAAGCCTCCATTCCTTCGGACAGGACGCGGTGGCGGCAGCAAAAAAGGCTGCCGCGCAAGTTGCCGCGTTGCTGAGCGCGACTCCGGAAGAAATTATTTTTACCTCCGGCGGCGCCGAAGCCAATTATCTGGCAGTTTCCGGTTCTGTCCGGTTATTGCCACGTAATAAGAAAATTAAACTTATCACTTCTCAAGTCGAACACAATTCAATTTACAAACAATGCCGCAGACTGGAGCAGGAAAATATTGAAGTAATTTATCTGCCGGTTGACTGTGAAGGGCTGATCAAACCGGAAACTTTGAATAACGCCATCACGCCTGACACCTCACTCATTTCACTGATTCTGGCAAATAACGAAACCGGAACAATTCAAGATTTCAAATCCATTGCAAAAATAGCCAGCCGACATAAAATAAAATTGCACTGGGATGCTGTGCAGGCGGCGGGGAAAATGTCTATCGATGTGAACGAACTTGGCGCCGACCTGTTATCTATCTCCGGGCATAAATTGTACGGCCCGAAAGGCAGCGGCGCATTGTATGTCCGGAATGACGGCCAACAACCCAAGTTTTATACTGACACGCAAAATGTCCCCGCAATCGCCGGTTTCGGCGCGGCTTGTGAAATTGCCCTGGCAAATCTTGACGCTTACACGGCACACTGCCGAAAACTTCGCGACCGGTTGGAATACAAAATTCGACAAATTGCTCCGCAGGCAAAAATCAACGGCTGTGCCGCCAGCAGAATTTGTAACACTCTGAATATCAGCTTTCCCGGTTATTACAGCCGGGCGCTGGCGGAACAACTTGACCGCGAAGGCATTGCCGTTTCCGCCGGTTCTGCCTGTGACGCAAAAAAAGATGAAGTCTCCAGAGTGCTGAAAGCCATGGGCTTGCCGCCGTTAATGTTGTTTGGCGCATTGCGTTTTTCTGTCGGCAAAGACACAAATGCAGCAGATATTGATTATACAGTGGAAAAATTAGCGGAAATTTTCATTACCGCACTTGATTCGGACGGTTTTACGGAGATAATTAATCCGGAAATACTTTAAGTTGATGTAAATATTTTTAATCATAGAATTTTCGAGGTATAGACAGATGATAAATAATGATTCCATACAAGAAATGATGGACCGGATTAATCAACTGCGCAAAAAACGCAATGCCGTTATTCTGGCGCATAATTATGTTTTGGGTGAAGTTCAGGATGTTGCCGATTTCGTCGGCGATTCACTTGAATTGAGCATTAAAGCCAAAGACGTTACCGCCGATGTAATTGTTTTCTGCGGCGTCAAATTCATGGCGGAAACTGCCAAAATACTTTCACCGTCAAAAACCGTACTGCATCCGGTGGCAGCCGCCGGTTGTCCGATGGCGGATATGGCCGACGTGGAAAAATTAAAAAAACTGAAAGCGCTTCATCCCGGAGCCGTAACCGTGTGTTACGTCAACAGCACCGCTGAAGTAAAAACAGAAGTCGATATTTGCTGTACCTCTGCCAACGCCGCCAAAATCATCGGCGCCATTCCGCCGGAAAAAGAAATTATCTTCCTGCCGGATAAAAATCTGGGCGCGAATGTTGCCCGCGAGCTCGGACGAAAACTGTTGTTATGGCCAGGCTTTTGCCCGACACACATGCGCATCAGCGCCGAAATGATTAAACGCAAAAAACTTGAATTCCCGGACGCGGTAGTCATGGCCCACCCGGAATGCACCCCAGAAGTGGTTGCCGTGGCGGACGTGTCACTCAGCACCGGCGGAATGTTGCGTTTTGCGCGTGAAACCGCCGCCAGACAGATTATCGTCGGCACTGAACAGGGAATTATTCACCGGTTGCAAAAAGAAAATCCGGACAAAATGTTCATTCCGGTTTCAGAACAGGCGGTCTGCCCGAATATGAAACTGATTGAACTTTCCGACGTTCTGCGTTCGCTGGAAAATATGGAAACAGAAATTATTCTGCCAGTTGACATCATTGAAAAAGCCAAAGGCTCAATCGTCAGAATGCTCGAAATGAGCAAATAATTTGCTAAGGATTGATTATTTCATGCAACTGGAAAAAGTTTTCGCTGAATTGAATCTGGATGCCAGCTATCTGCCAGTAGTAAGTTTAAATTGGGAAAAATCAGTGGTCTCCTGCCCGGCGGCAACCTTGCCTTTTCTGGAACACGAGTTCTATGAAAAATATTACTCTTTAATAAACGCTGACCATAAGTTTCTGCCGTTGCTGGCTGATACCGCGACAACTATTTCAGCTTCAAACGCAGCAAAACTACTGGCCTGGCACGCTCACCGGACACTGTGTGAATATGACCGGGAAAAATCAAAGTTTCAAGAATGGCCGGAAATGAGCGAGTTTTTAGGCGAAAACTGCGGACTGTTCTACTTAATCATCGGACTGAGTTCCATTCCGGAATGGGTAAAATCATTCCGGCTGGCGGGAATTCCGGAACAATACGCGTTGGACTGCGCCCCCTGGCTCGGCGGAACAATCGTAATTTATCAGTCTGCGCACAACGGACAGCCGGGGCTGACCCGTCAACAATTACGCTGGACCGGCTGGTACATGATCAACAAATTATTCCGGATTGGCCGTTTTGAATACATGAATCAGGAACTCAGCCAGAATTATCCAACCGTTTTCAGACATAAAATCAACGGTCAAATCATCGCGTTATGCAACGCCGGCTGGCGACTGGATGAAAACGGTTTCTGCCTGTATAACGCCCAAACTGAATCTGAAGCGTATCTGATTGCAGAATTAATTGAAGAATCAAACGCGGTCACCGGCATTCCGATTTCACCACTCGGTCATGCTCTGCCGAAAAATAAAATAAAACTGGCGCTGGCGGAATGGGAAAAAGTTTTAGGACCCGGAGATTTTGCGCCCGGCATTCATATTCCCGGTGGCGGCGGAATGTCGCTGGATGTCTGCGGCGAATCATTACACCTCGCCTCCAACTTTTATCGCAAATACTTCCCGGACAAACCGGTGAAAGCGTTTGTCTGCGCCTCCTGGATATTCAATCCGCAACTCGAAGCCGCGCTCCCGGAATCCAACCTGGCAAATTTCATGCGGCAGTTGTACCTGTCGCCATGGCCGTCAAACGGTCGCGATGGCATGTTTTTCATTTTCGGACGCGACGCTGGCGATTTTAAAACCTATCCACGGGATAACTCCATCCGCCGGGCAATGCTGGAAATTCTCGATTCCGGACAAAAATTACGTTCAGGAGGAATGTTTATTCTCCCGGAACACATTAATCATTTTGGCGAAGAATATTACCGCAAAAACTGGCGACTGTCGCAAACTTGAGTATATGCAGTAATTTTATAGAATTATATCCAATGATTTTCCTGGTAAGCGCGTGTCCGCATAGTCAATCACGGCATAGGTGAAAAGGCAAATCCCGAACATTTCCAGTGTCTCTTCAAACGTTACTAAAATTGCATATTGCAAATTCATCCAATGCCCGGCCTGATCAATCGGACCTTCAATCAATTCAAAACCAATTGCCGTGCCAACATATATTGCGCCTGAAAGAATAAAAAGATTACGGGTTCTGGCTGGCAGACTGAAGATGAATTTCAGGTAAACCAACCCCATAATAATTAATGCGGCCCCCGCCGGAATCACCCATGAATAATAAAAAATGCCACCGGTATTTAACAGGTCATGCGTAGGAGCCATTGCTTTCTCGTGCAGTTCAAAAGTCTCGTCCAGACAAAGATAAAAAAACGCCAGAGACAATAATGTCCACAGCCACTTATAAGATTTTTCCTCTTTGAACATTTGCCTGCTGACGCAGAAAAGCAGAAATGACGCGTACAACAAAAGCAGACCTGACCAGAGTGATGGTATATTATTTTCATACTCCATATTCAACAGATGCACAAAAAAATTCTTAGACGGCACGCCCAACCCGTATTGCAAAATCATTGAAAAAATATGAAGCACAAACATTACCCCGATAATACTCAAAGTAAACCGAAAAGACTTTCTGGAGGAAAATTCAATTTTCATTCCTTTGCACCTCATATTGTGCATATTTTTTTACTAAACACGAACAGCTGATATTAAAGATTAATCTGCATGACATTAAAGTATAATTCATTGGTTTCAATGCAAATAAAAAATAGAAAATCAGCCATGAGATTATTGTCGTTTTAACGCAAAGATTAGCTAAATTTGAGTCTTTCCATTGCGGGCATGAGCGCTCCAGACAGAATAAATTTCAAACTTGCCGTCCTTTAAGATATCCTGCCAGCTATTCCTGAAAGGCGCAAATTTTACCAGCCAGTAATTCATTCTTTGCCTTCAATCCTTTTAATCTCCTGGTCAAAATCGCTTTCAAAAAATTTATCCTGAACAATTCTGTATTTTTAAAATTAGTTTTCGGCAGTATGTTCCAAAATGGAACTAGTTGCCGCCGGTGGCCTTGTATAAACCATAAACTCAGTAAAACTGTTGTTTGGAACAATCGCGTTTTTCTGAACCTCAACACAGGTATAGCCAATCCTCAGCAATCCTCTATTGAGGGCTGGTAAGGGCGTGGTGGAAAAAATTCTTTATTGCTCATTGTAATTGCCTCTTTTTAAAGCATATCTTCTTGTCCGGCGCTCGCCAACAGCAATTATCAAATTGTTTTCAACCATATCTGCCAAAACACGCTTAGTGGTGGACGCGGCAAGTTTCAATATTTCACGGGCTGCCGAGTTCGTAATAAATTCATGGACATGCAGATATTCAATAATCTTCGCATGATATTGCTGCTGCTTTTTATCGGCTTTTTTATCGGCTTTTTTATCGGCTTTTTTATCGGCTTTAGCGTTTTCCGGACGGTAAAAAACAACCATGAACCCGGCTTTCAACAATTGAAAATCTACTTTCACTCCAGCGGCTTCGCAGGTCTGAGTTATTCTCTTCAAGCCTGTACCGAAACTTTCAACATCTTTCGAATAGTACATTAATTGCGCGATCTTCGGATTCCGCTTGATTGAACGCTCCGAGCCGTTTATAAAGTCGTCCGGCGTCAGACCTTCGGGGAAGGCCCCCGGATTGTATATCTCAATGCGGTTTTTGTAAATCGCCACTTCATTATTCTGAGAAACCTGGTAATCCTTGTGACAGAATGAATTGACCAGCGCTTCGCGCACCGCTTCCATCGGAATCTCCGGAATTTCGCGCCGGTGAATAGAACCGTCAAGCTCCACACGCCATTTGATATTATTCCTGACGTACTTTTCGGCAATCTCAATGAGCTCAAAAGCATTGCCGGAATGACGCTTGATATCATTAAACGTAACTCTTTCCACGGTCGCGAAAATCGCCATCTGGATTTCCAAATCTTGCGGACTGGCAAACAAAACTCTGGCGGCGTTTATTACTTTGTCGCCAACCAGAAGCCCAAGCTTATTTAAAATGTCCCGCTTAGTTGTGTAAACATAATCAACCCGTCCAGCTATGTTCGCGCGTTCTAAAAATTCTTTTAAAACGTTTTCACCGATCTCGCCAAGCGTGCAGTCAGAAACTCCGGCATCCCATTTTTCAAGCGCCTTATTCTTCTTTAAAATATAGCGCTCCAGTTCTTTGGGCGGCATCAGCTTATCCTCGTCGGCAACCCGCAGATAGGCCCGCCCATAAGCAAAATATGGAACATGCTCCCCAGAAAACGCGACATGAATGCAATTCTGATGGTTGATAACCACTTGTGCAATCCGCGGAAAAATTTTCGGCTCAATATGATTGGCTATCGCCTGGCTGACATCACGCAGCGTTTTCTCCGAAACATCCTGCCCGGTCACCATGCCGTCGTTCCGGATGCCAAAATAGAGCTCACCGCTATTGTGCTTGTTGATAATGGCAACTATCGAAATAATGCCTTCCTTCAACTCTCCGGCGCTCTTTTTAAACTCTAATGTTTCGCTTTCATGACCAATCTTCATAAATTTAATCCACCGAATTGCCTGCTAACTGTTCCCGTCATTATTCTTCGATTGCGGACTTTCAACATCCATCGGACGAATCATTGACTCTATAAATTCTATTTTTTCCCTGCTTAAACCATATTTTTTGTAGAGCTTTTCGTCGGTCCATGATTCAGCAAAATCCTGCACTGACTTTCCGCCTGGCGGCATAAATTTCACCATGATCGGTAACTCTTTTTTTTGAAACAACCTGTTTTTCAGGCGCTTTCAGTTTTGTGTCATCAAGACTTGCCATCAAATATTTCCCTCAGTATTTTTTTCGTCCGGCGGCTTACAGACAAGAATATCTTTTTGATTTACCGCCAATCTTACGGAATTCGGTAACAATATTATCAGAGCAATGTATTTTCAGATTTTTATTTTCATTATCTAAAATCATTATTTTTGTCCAGTCCAAAATACAAGTTCAGATTTTGTTATCCCTCACCGCTCAAAAGTCTCTAAATAGTCGTTCACCTGACGAATGCAACTATGTGACAGGCAGAAGAATGCCGGGTGGGCAGCAAAGCCGCCGCGCACCCGGACATTCGCAAAAAGTTTTCAGGATTCTATTTTCTTGATGCCATTTGAGACTGGCGGATGTATTCAGCGTTTTTAGCTTCGAGTTTTCTTTCCAGCTCGTTTTTCTGGCGGTTGAGATCTTTTAACTCCTGTTCAACCGGCTTGGACTTGACAGCAATAATTTCCTCTTTGCTTTCCATTATCCAGGTAACTGGACGATTTCTCATACTGCGACTGTTATAGTCTTCCGGGCGATAGATATGACCGGGATAGTCTCTATAGTACCAGCCTTTTTTCTTCCGCTTAGTAATCATGAAATTTTTGATATTGGACAGCTCGCGTTCTTTTGACGCAATCTGGTTATTCAGATTTTTCAAGTCAAAGGTCAAATCGTTGATGTCATTTTTGAGTTTTTCCGCTTGAGCCTTGACTGCCGGGTCAACCATTTTCACCGGAACAGCGACGGCAGTCACAACCGTTGCGGGGGCTTCAACTTTTTCGTAAATGGGTGTTTTCCCGACCACAACTCCGTTTATTTTCTGTTCTTTGTAACCGATTATTTTTGGTTGGCCCGATGGTGGTTGAATCATTTCCGGAGTTGCTTGGGCTACGGCCGGGCTTTCGTTTGAACTCTTGTCTGCATTATCCAATTTTCTGCGAAGCGCGTTCCGGTCCTGTTCAAGGCTGCGGAGGGTAGTGTTAGTTTTGTCCAGGCTGGCTTGCAATTCCGTGGCTTTCGTTTCCGCCGCGGAAAGTTTGGTTTTCAACGAATTCATTTCCGTCAAAGATTTATCGAGTGATTTTGAGCAACTCCAACCCCACAATCCAACCAGCGCCAATATTACCAGCGTTACGAAAAAAAGTCCCTTCATGATTACACCTCATTTTATTTAATTTATTTATTTTGAAAGAGCTCCGCCAACTCATACTGCAGAAGTTGACGGAGCGATGCCGCCCCCAAAACGGCATCATAAAGCACGCAATTTCATTTCCCCTCTCCTTTCGTTTTTCGATTATAAAACAATCAGACACAGTTACTCTGTTCTGACACAAAATTTGGAATTACAAGAGGGAATATATTGCGGAGGGATGGACATCTTGCG
>Ga0172380_10004351_pt1 | contig 18282 bp, 18 predicted proteins | sample Leawe162metaG_FD_119747 | JGI IMG/M metagenome (GOLD analysis project Ga0172380, IMG submission 119747) | Leachate microbial communities from a municipal landfill in Southern Ontario, Canada - Leachate well 162 metaG | ecosystem: Engineered > Solid waste > Landfill > Unclassified | place... | reverse complement strand
TGGCCTCATACAAGAAGCCGACGACGGTGGATATCTGGGATAGCCTGCCCAAGACCGGCAGCAACAAAATATGGAAGCTGCCGATCAAAGAACACTACTGGGCAGGCCTGGACAAGCGCGTCAACTAACCCGCCTATCCGGCCATGCACAGTCCGCCGGACACGCTGATCACCTGACCCGTAACATAGCTGCACTCGTCGCTCGCCAAGCAGGCGACGATGCCTGAGATGTCGTCGGGTTGCCCGAAACGGCGCATGGGGATCGCGCGCAGCATAGCGCCGCGAAATTTATTCGGCGACGAGGCGGAGGCCATCATCTTGTGCATCATGTTCGACTCTGTCGGTCCGGGTCAGACGCAGTTGACCGTGCTCTTCTTCCCGGCGGTTTCGCGCGCCACGGACTTGCTGAAGGCGATGACTCCGCCCTTGGCAGCTGCGTAGGCGGTCTCGCCCGAGGATCCGTTGCGGCCGGCGTCGGACGCGATGTTGATCACCCTGCCCGCCTCCTTGGCGATCATCCCTGGAACGACGATGTGGGTGACGTTCATCATTCCGATGAGATTGATAGCGATCACTTTGTTCATATTTTCCGGCGTCATCTTCACGAATGCGCCGAATATATCCCAGCCGGCGTTATTCACCAGAATGTCGATGTCGCGCTTTTGTTCCGCGACGAAGGCCTTGATGGCTGCGTCAAGGGCCGGGTAGTTGCAGATATCGGCCTGTATCGGGAAAGCGGCTCCACCGCTGGCCTTGACGGCGTCGCATGCCTTGCGTGCTGCGTCCGCGTTGATATCCAGAATGCCGATGGCGCAGCCTTCGGCCGCCAAACGACTGACAATCGCCAGCCCGATGCCACCACCACCACCGGTCACCAGCGCGAGTTTCCCCTTGAGTCCTTTCATTTCCTGCTCCTTCTTCGTTATCGATCCAATGGCGAGTCGCTTCGCGCGGCAAGCTTTACCGCTCCTCAGCTATCCGTCCAAACCGGCTTGCGCTTTTCCAGAAAAGCCTGCATGCCCTCGGTAAAATCGTGGGTGGGCAGGGCCTCGACGACACATAGCTTCTCGACTTCGCGGAAGCGCTTAGCGATGCGTTGCGCGTAAGGCCGGTGCACGCCCTTCAGAGCGAGGCGAATGGCAATGGCGCTCTTCGCCAGGAGGTGCTTGTCGACCCAGTCCAGGGCCGCCTGTTCGGGGTTTTCCGAAACGGACGTGACGAGACCGAATTGGAACGCCTCATCCGCCCCGATCGACCGCCCCGAAATCAGGAGATCCTCCGCCCTGGCTTGACCAATTCTCTCCGGCAGGATGCAGCTACCCGCCGGCGCAAATCCGGCGAGCTGAATTTCCGGTTGGCCGAACGCGGCGTCCTTCGCGGCAAAAATCAGGTTGCCGGCAATAGCCAATTCGAGGCCGCCCCCCAGGCACATGCCGCGCACCACGACGAGCGTCGGCACGGGATATTCGAGTATGTTTTCCAGGAGGCCGTGCAACTCGGTCAGCATGGCTTCCATCTGATCCGGCAGGTGCTCCTGTATGCTGGCGCCAAAGCTGAAATGCGGCCCCTCGTGATCGAGCAATACCGCCTTCAGTTTGGCATTGCCGGCGTGTGCGGCGAGAGCCTGGCCGAGTTCCGACATCATTTTGCGGTCGACGATATTCGCCTTCGGCCGGGTAAGACGCAGACGCAGCAGAGCGCCATCACGGTCCAGCCAACTCTTAATCGATGGGTCACTCATCTCGCCAACTCCCATATTAAAGAACTAAGGCACAAGGGGAACCGATAATAGCAAAGCCGACATCAGTTTGTCATCGAGTATGTGATATCCAGCATCGCATACTTGACTCAAAATATTTTGCAGCAAATACTGCACACCTCTGAGGGTTCGCACCACGGCACTCGATGCTCTTTGCCGGGAGCGAGCTTGGCTGATCCGAGATGGTGGCCAAATAATCCAGCACGTTGTGACGCCGCGCGCGTTTATGGCCTGCAGGCGTGGCAATAGCTTTACTTTAAGGAGTTTAGGATGGCGAAAATGGCGGAAGATATCGTGGCGGTTGGAGCCGCACGCACCCCTTTCGGTTCCTTTGGTGGGACCCTCAGAGACGTCGTGGTGTGGGACTTGGGGGCGACAGCCATACGCGCCGCGCTTGAGCGCGCCGGTATCAGCGGCGACGTGGTCGATCAGGTCATCTTCGCTAACTGCCGCCAGGCAGGCAACGGGGCCAATCCGGCGCGCACAGCGGCGGTTCGCGGCGGTGTCACGATCAAGGCGCCCATGTTTACCATCAACATGGCCTGCCCCTCCTCGATGAAGAGTTTAATGCTCGCGAGCAGGGAGATCGCTTGCGGCGCTGCCAAGATTGTCGTGGCCGGCGGCATGGAGTCGATGAGCACCATGCCCTATCTGCTCAAGAATGCGCGCTGGCAGGGATTCAAGACCGGCGACCGCACGCTGCTGGACAGCTGGAACGACACCGCTGTCGACCCGCTCTGCGGCATGTCTGTCGGTCTCCAGACCGAGGTGCAGGCGACGAAGTACAACATCTCACGGGCGGAACAGGACGAATTCGCGCTGCAGTCGCAGCTCAAGGCAGCCAAGGCGCGGGCCGAAGGCCTGACCGCCAGCGAGATCGTTCCCTTCAAGTTGCCGGCGACGAAGAAGTCTCCCGAAGGCGAGCTGTTTACGCAGGATGAAGCTATCCGGGATGACGCCAATGCCGCAGCTTTGGCGCGCCTGAAGCCCGTCTTCAAGGCCGATGGCGGCACGGTAACCGCCGGTAACGCCACACCCATGGGTGACGGGGCATGTGCCGTGGTTCTTACCACTCGGGCGAACGCCAAGGCACTGGGCTTGAAACCGATGTTCTCGATCGTGTCGTTCGCCGACACCGGTTGCGATCCCGCCATGATGGGTGAAGGCCCGTCCTATTCGATTCCCCTGGCGCTGGCGCAGGCCGGGATGAAGATCTCCGACGTCGACTTCATCGAGGTCAACGAGGCCTTTGCCGCTCAAGTGATAGCGAACGAACGTGTGCTCGGCTGGGATCGCGCCAAGCTGAACGTTTATGGCGGCTCCCTCGCGCTCACCCATCCCACCGGCGTCTCGGGTGCTCGACTATTGGTTACCCTCGAAAACATCCTGCGCCGGCAGAACAAGGAAATCGGCCTGGCATCCATATGCGGCGGCGGTGGCGTCACCACGGCCATGGTCATTCGCCGCGAGAGCTGATTCCGAAGGAAGCGCAAATGGCGAACGAAATCCTGCTCGAAAAGCGCGACGGCATCGCCGTGCTGACCTTGAATCGACCCCACGCCCTGAACGCTGCGGATCGCGCGATGGTTCGCGCTCTGCGGCTGGCGATTCGCAGCGTAGAGGACGATCCGCAGATCGGCGTGGTCATCGTGACCGGTGCCGGCGATAAATCGTTTTGCGTCGGCGTCGACTTGAAAGAGCGTCAAGACTGGAGCGACGACGAGGCGCAGGCGTTCCGCATGGGCGAAATGTTTCCGCTGTTTCACGAACTGGAAGAGATGTTGAAGCCCTCGATCGCAGTGGTCAAAGGTCACTGCCTGGGTGGCGGTTTCGAACTCGCGCTGACTTGCGACCTGATCATCGCCACGCCCCAGGCCAAGTTCGCTTCTCCCGAGGTCAAATGGGGACTGACGCCGTCGGGGGGAGCCGCGCGCAAGCTGCCCAAATTGATCGGGATGGCGAGGGGCAAGGAAATGGTCTTGACCGGCCAGGGAATCAGCGCGGCGCAGGCCGAACAGTGGGGGCTGATCAATCGCGTCGTCGCTCCCGAGTTGGCGCTAGCCGAGGCGGAGAATCTGGCCCGACAAATCCTCGGCAACGTTCAGGTCGCCGTGCGCGCGGCGAAACGCAGCATGGATCAGAGTTTGGACTTTCAGCGAACAACCGCGTTCGATCTCGAGGCCTCCAACGCCTGCTATGCGGCCAAGGATCGCAAGGACGCCATCGGGGGTTTTGGCCAGAACAAGCCAGCGTAGCCGCGGCAGGAGAAAAAATAGAATGACCAGCCAGACATCTGCGCGGAGGATCACGGGCTTGGACGAGGTAGTGCGACACCTCGGACCCGGTTCGTCGGTTGTCCTGCATTCTGCCTACGCAGAGCCCACGTTCCTCGCAGCCGAGTTGGCGCGGGTGGGCAAGGGCCTCGATCGGGTCACCGTGTATGCGATGATGCCGATGGGCGCAACACCGTACGCCGCCGCCGATCTCAAAGGCCACCTGGCGGTGCGCACCTTCTTCCCCGGCAAAGGCTTGCGCGAGGCGGTGAACGATGGCCGCGCCGAGTTGATCCGCGCGCCCGTGTCGGCCATTCCACCGATGTTCTCGCAGGGGCTGATCAAGGCCGATGTGCTGCTGCTCCAGGTATCTTCTCCCGACAGCGACGGAAAAGTTTCCCTGGGACTATCGGTCGACTACATGCCGGCGGTCCTCGCCCAGAACCCCATCATCGTGGCGGAGATCAACCCTGCCATGCCCCACACCTGCGGTGACAGCTGCATCAGCGTCGAGCAGCTCGATTATGTCGTCGACGCGCGGACACCGCCGCTAGCGCTGCCCGCCGCCGGCCCCGCGGATGAGACCGACCGGCGAATCGCCGAGCACGTCGCCGGTCTGATCGGGCACGGCGCCATTATTCAACTGGGCATAGGCTCGATCCCGGATCTGGTCCTCGGTCATCTCGGTCACCTGCGTGATCTGGGCATACACAGCGGGATCATCACCGATGCCGTGCGGCCGTTGATCGAGCGCGGTGTCGTGAATAACGCCACCAAGCGCCGCTTTACCGGTAAGACCGTCACCACGATGGCGGCAGGAACGCCGGACTTCTACAAGTACCTGCACCAGAACCCGCTGATAGAATTTCATCCCTGCTCGCTCACCCACGATGCCGATGAACTCGCCGCCATCGATGACCTCTGTGCCATCAACAGCGTACTGCAAGTCGATCTGGATGGACAGGCAAACGCCGAGCAGATCGACGGCCGGATAATATCCAGCCTCGGTGGGCTTCCCGATTTTGCCCGCGGCGCCTCGGTCGCAAAAGGCGGTCGCAGCATCATCACCTTGCGTTCGTCCTCCCGGGACGGAACGAGCAGCAATATTATGGCCAAATTCCCGGACGGCGGACCGGTCACCGTCGCTGCCAACGACGTCGACTTCGTGGTAACGGAGTACGGTGTGGCCAGCATCCGCGGTCTTGGCCCGCTAGAACGCGCGCGCGCCCTGATCGAAGTCGCGCATCCCAACCACCGTGCCGATTTACGGCGCCACCGCCTGGCAGAATAGACATGATCAAACCCCTTCCGATAACGGCTATCCCGCCGGAGGACGAGGCCTTGCGGCCTCCCGTGCGCGCCTTCCTCGCCGAGGCGCTCGCTGCCACCCCGTTCCAACGCGTCCATTCCTGGATGGGATTCGACGCCGATTTCAGCCGCGCCTTGGCAGCGCGTGGCTGGCTGGGTCTGACGCTGCCGCCCCAATACGGCGGCGGCGGACGCAGTCCCTTCGCCCGACTGGTGGTGGTCGAGGAACTGTTGGCGGCGGGGGCGCCGGTAGCCGCGCATTGGATCGCCGACCGACAGAGCGGGCCGCTGATCGCCAAGTACGGAAGCGAAGAGCAGAAGCGCTTCTACCTGCCGAAGATCTGTCGCGCCGAGGCTTTTTTCTGCATCGGCATGAGCGAGCCGGGCGCCGGATCTGACCTCGCCAGCGTTCGCACCAAGGCGAGCAAGACGGCCAGCGGCTGGAGACTCAATGGCCGCAAGATCTGGACGACGAACGCCTACCGGGATCACTACATGATTGCCCTGGTGCGAACCTCCGGTACCTCTGAAGATCGCCACAGCGGCTTGTCTCAGCTGATCATAGACCTGACCCTGCCCGGGGTGATCGTCACCCCGATACGCGACCTCGCGGGCGAGGCCCACTTTTGCGAAGTCCTGTTCGAGGATGTCGAACTTGCCGACGCAGCGCTGATCGGCAAGGAGGGCGGCGGCTGGGAGCAGGTCACGGCCGAACTCGTGTTCGAACGCAGCGGTCCGGAGCGCATCTATTCCAGCGTCGTCCTGGTGGACGCTTGGGTCGACTACCTGCGCAGGACGGGACAGGCGAGCGAGAGCGACCTCGCCACGCTCGGCCGCTTGCTCGCTAACCTGGCGGTGCTGCGCGCCATGTCCATCTCGGTGACCGGGCAGATCTGCGCGGGTAACAACCCGGGCGTGGAGGCGGCGCTGGTCAAGGACCTGGGTACCGAATTGGAGCAACAGATTCCGATCCTGATCGCCGATGCATTGGGCTCGCAACCCGACCGGTCGATTCCCGGTGAGCTGATTCGATCATTGGCATTCGTCACCCAGCTCGCGCCTTCCTTCTCCTTACGCGGCGGGACGCGGGAGATACTGCGCGGCATGATCGCCCGCGGACTTGGCCTGAGGTAAACCATGAGCGAATTCTCCGATACCATTGAGCGTCTGTTTTCCGTCGAGTGCCCGCCGCAACAGGTGCGGGCCATCGAGGCGGGTTCGCCCTCTCTCCCCCTCTGGGAAAAGATCGCCGAAACGGAATTTCACAACGCACTGGTCAAAGATGCGCAGGGCGGCGCCGGACTCAGCCTGTCGGAGGTATTCGACGTGCTGTTCGCCTGCGGCGCGCACTGCCTTCCGCTTCCGCTGCCCCTGACCATGATGGCGCGGGCAGTGCTGGCCGAGGCGGACCTGGTCCTTCCAGACGGACCTATCACGGTGGCCACGGTCGTGTTCGAACGCGGCGCTGTCATCGTTTGCGAACGCGTCCCCTACGCGCTCACTGCGCGCTGGGTGCTCGCCGTCATGGGTGAATCCTGCGCCCTGCTGCCCGTCGAAAAGGGCCGGCTGACCCCCAACGGCGTACATGCCAGCCTCGAAGGCAACTTTGAATTCGCTGCAGCCCTGTTCGAGTCGCTGAAGTTTCGCTCGTCTTTCGACTGGCAGGCAGCTTGCGCCGCGATGATCTCAGCGCAAATGGCCGGCGCCATGGAACGCGTGCTGACCGACACGATCAGCTTTGCCAATGAGCGTTCGCAATTCGGGAAACCGATCGGCAAGTTCCAGTCGATCCAGCAACAAATAAGCAGCATGGCCGAGCAGGTCTTTGCCGCCCGGATGGCCGCCCAGCTGGGCTGCGCCAGCGCCGACCACAGACCGGACTCGCACCTCGCCGCCATCGCCAAGGCCCGCACCAGCGAGGCCGTGGTGTCGGTGACGGCCGTCGCCCATGCGGTGCACGGTGCCATGGGCATCACGGAGGAGTACAACTTGCAGCTGTTCACTCGACGCCTGCACGAATGGCGGCTGGCGTACGGATCCGAGGGTTACTGGAACCGGAGAGTCGGGCAGCTCTTGCTCGCCGGCGCCAGCGAGGGAAGCGTAGACTTCATCCGCGCGCAGCTGTCGCCAAATCCGGCCTGACGGTGCCTTGACGGCGCCCATTACGCAAGAGAAAGAGACGATGGGAAACTTCCTTATCTATGAAAAGCGCTCCGGCATCGTCACGCTGACGATGAATCAGCCGGAGGTTCGCAACGCCTTGACCGGCAATACCGCGATCGAAGACTTTGTCGCGGCCTGCGCCCAGATATCCGCCGATACTTCCGTTCGGGTGGTGGTTCTGACGGGGGCCGATCCGGCGTTCTGCTCCGGCGGCAACGTCAAAGAGATGCGCCGCTTCTTCCCGGACGACGTGGATTCCACCCATATACGCGATGAGTATCGCCACGGCATACAGCGGCTGACGCTGGCCGTATACAACCTCGAGGTGCCTATCATCGCCGCGGTCAACGGGCCGGCGATCGGGGCAGGCTGCGATCTTGCCTGCATGTGCGACGTCCGGATAGCCTCCGAGAAGGCTTTGTTCGCCGAGAGCTTCGTCAAGGTCGGCATTGTTCCTGGGGATGGCGGTGCGTGGCTTCTGCCGCGTGCGGTCGGCATGTCCAAGGCCGCGGAAATGGCCTTCACCGGAGACACGATCAACGCCGCCGAGGCCCAGGCGTGCGGGCTGGTATCGCGGGTAGTCGGTCATGAATCCCTGCTCGACGAAGCGAACAGCCTCGCCTCTCGCATCGCAGCAAATCCCGGCAAGGTCTTGAGGATGACCAAGCGCCTTCTGCGTGAGGCCGAGCACGTGCGCCTCGAGTCGCTGCTCGAAATGTCTGCAGCCTTCCAGGCGATCGCCCACAAGACCAAGCAACACCGCGAAGCCGTGGAGGCCTTCATCGAAAAGCGCAAGCCGATCTTCTCCGATGACTGAGCACGGCGTCAGGTGACCCTAGCGTCAGCCGGGTCAACACGGCATCGCAATGACATCCGTGATCTCGTTGCGCTCCTGATGGGCGACAAAATTTTTGCGGTAAATACCCCCTCCGGGGAAATGTTGGCTCTACAATAGCCAATTTTCTGCCGGCAGGGATGCCGGCAGAAAATTGAAAGTGGATTTTCGATGCTGCAAAAGTTCGGGGCATACGTCACGCAAGTGCAAAGAGAGGTAGCCCACATGGTCTGCACCACGACAAACTGGAGATGAAATCATGTTCAAGAAAATCGCATTAGGCATCGCCGCGACGATGCTGGTCGCGCTTCCTGCGCTGGCTCAGCAGACGCTCAAGATCGGCTACATCACCATGCTCACCGGACCCATCTCTAACATCGGCAACGATATGCGCGACGGCTTCGAGTTGGCTATCGACCACAAGAACCGACTGTTGGGGGGGCTGAAGACCGAGGTGATCTACCTCGACAGCCAGATGAAGCCCGAGATCGCCAAGCAGATGACAGACAAGCTGATCGACAGCGACCATGTCAACTTCCTCAGCGGCTACGCACTCTCCAATGAGTTGCTCGCTTCGTTGAAGTCAGCGAACGACGGCAAGACGTTCCTCATCAGCAATAACGCCGGAGCCTCGCAAGTCGCCGGCGAGATGTGTTCGCCCTGGTTCTTCTCGACAGCTTTTGAAAATAACCAGAGGCCTTCGGCGATGGGGCAATTGCTCAACAAGAGGGGGATCAAGAAACTCTTCGTTCTGGCTCCTAACTATACCGCTGGCAAAGACATGGTGGCCGGCGTCAAGGCCACTTACAAGGGCGAGATCGTCGGCGAGGAATATACGCGCTGGCCGAGCCAACTGGATTTCTCGGTCGAAATGAGCAAGATCCGTGCTGCCAAACCCGACGCGATCTGGGTGTTTACGCCGGGCAGCTACGGCGTGCAATTCTTCGCCCAATTCCAACAGGCCGGACTGCTCGGCAAGCTCCCGATCTACTCCAACTTTTCGGTTGACGCGATGAGCCTTCCGCTTATCGGCGAGGCGGCAATGGGCGCGCTCAGCACCGACAACTGGGTCGAAGACCTCGACATCCCGACGAACAAGCGCTTCGTCGCCGACTTCAAGAAGAAATACAAGCACACGCCGAGTTTTTACGCCGCTCAAGCCTATGACGGCGCTCTGCTGATCGACAGCGCCGTCAGGGCGGTGAAGGGCGATCTCGCCAACAAGGACGGCATGCGCGAGGCCATGAAGAAAATCGATTTCGAAACCACGCGCGGCCGCCTCAAGTACGGCAACAACCACTTTCTGATCCAGAACATCTACGTCGCCGAAGCGGTCAAGACCGCCGACGGCATCATGGGCTTGCACGTGCTGGACAACATCTCGCCCAACAATCAGGACACCCACCACAGCCAGTGCCCGATGAAGTGATGAGTCTGGAGAGGCAAAGCCATGCTTCTTGAACAATGCATGAACGGGCTGCAGTTCGGGCTGCTGCTGTTCCTGTTGGCGGCGGGGTTGTCGCTGATTTTCGGCATCATGAATCTGATCAACCTGGCGCACGGGTCGCTGTACATGGTGGGCGCGTTTCTGGCGGCGACATTCACGGTGGTGCTGGACAGCTTCGTTCTGGGAATGGTGGTGGCGGTGACGGGGACGCTGCTCTTGGGCATCGTCCTCGATGTGGTGGTTTTTCGGCGGCTGTATGCGCGTACCCATCTCGACCAAGTGCTGGCGACCTTCGGGTTGATCTGGTTTTTCGACGAAGCGGTGCGCATGATCTGGGGGCCCGATAGCAAGACGCTGCACGTACCGGCAGCGCTGGCGGGCTGGGTGGAGTTGTTCCAAGGCATCCCCTATCCGGTGTATCGGCTGCTGATCATCGGCGTCGGCCTGGGCGTGGCGGTGCTGCTCTACGTGCTGGTGCAGCATACGCGCATCGGCATGCTGATCCGGGCCGGTGCTTCGGATCGGGAGATGATCAGCGCCCTGGGTGCGAACATCAACCTGCTGTACACGCTGGTGGTGGGGCTCGGCGCCGGTCTGGCGGCGCTGGCCGGGGTGATGGCGGCACCTTTGATGACGGTATCGGTGGGGATGGGGGAGAGCATACTGATATTGACCTTCGTGGTGATCGTCATCGGGGGCATCGGTTCAATCAGGGGGGCGTTCGTGGCGGCGGTAATGGTGGGAATGATCGATACGGTGGGGCGAGCCTACCTGCCGGAAATTCTGCGGCTGGTGATGAGCCGGGGTGCTGCCTCGACCGCTGCGCCGGGCCTGTCGGCGATGTTGATCTACCTCTTGATGACGGTCTTCCTGATCTTGAGACCGGCAGGGATGTTCCCGGCTGCGGGCGCGCAGAAATGATGGGGTCGCCGCGCAAGCTGGCCACGGCCGTACTGTTGATCGCGCTGTTGTTGCTACCGGTCGCGGCTATGGCGATGTCGAACCCGTTTCTGATCAAGCTGGTGACGCGGGCGGTGATCATGGCGATCGCGGCGCTGAGCCTGGACATCATACTGGGCTTGGGCGGCATGGTTGCCTTCAGCCATGCCATTTTTCTGGGTGTGGGCGGCTACGTGGTGGCCATCGCTGCCAGTCAGGGACAATTTTCGGCTTGGGTTCAGTGGCCGATCGCCTTAGGGCTGTCGGCGCTGATCTCTCTCGTCGTGGGATCGATCAGCCTGCGCAGCAAGGGGGTGTATTTCATCATGATCACCCTGGCTTTCTGCCAACTCTTTTACTTTCTGGCGATCGGCACCGAGGCCTATGGAGGAGACGACGGTCTGGCGATCCCCATGCGCAGTTCTCTGGGCGGGGTGATCGACCTGTCGGACAAGATCACCTTCTACTATTTTTGCTTCTTCTGCCTGGCGGCCTGCCTGCTTTTCGCGTGGCGGCTGTCGAACTCGCATTTCGGCCGGGTTCTCAAGGCGGCGAGCCTCAACGAAGAGCGGGTCCAGGCCTTGGGCATATCGACGTACGGCTACAGGCTAACGGCTTTCGTGATCGCTGGGACGATGTGCGGTCTGGCCGGGATACTGCTGGCGAACCACAACGATTTTGTCAGTCCGGCGCTGTTGGGCTGGATGCAGTCGGGAGACCTGATCGTGATGCTGGTGTTGGGAGGCATAGGGACTTTGGTTGGTCCGATCGTCGGCGCGCTATTTTTGTTGCTGATCGAGCATACGCTGTCGACGGTGACTGAGCACTGGCAGATCATATTGGGACCCGTACTGGTGCTGATGGCGCTCTACAGCCATGGTGGGGTTGCCGCTTTCTTGCCCAAGGGTTGGCGCCGTGGCTGAAGAACTGGTCCGCATCGAGCACCTGGTCAAGCGTTTTTCCGGATTGGTGGCAACCGACGATGTGTCCCTGTCGCTGTTCAAGGGGCAGATCCACGCGGTGATCGGGCCCAACGGGGCGGGCAAGACGACGCTGATCAATCAATTATCCGGGCGCTTGCGACCGGATTCCGGGCGGGTGATCATGGGAGGGCAGGACGTCACCTACGCATCGGTGGCGGCGCGGGCGCACAAGGGACTGGCGCGGCAGTTTCAGATTGCCTCGCTGTGCTACGGGGAGTTCACGGTGCTGGACAACGTGGCGCTGGCAGTGCAGGCGTGCCAAGGCCATTCGTACCGCTTCTGGCGCGACGTGTCCAAGGATGCGGCGGTGGTCGATCCGGCGATGGCGATGTTGAAGCGATTGCGCATCGAGCACCGCGCCGACGTTCTGGCGGTGAATCTGTCGCACGGAGAGCACCGGCAACTGGAACTGGCGATGGCGTTGGCGACCCAGCCTACGATATTGCTGCTCGACGAACCGACGGCCGGGACGAGCCACGACGAAGCGGCGAGGATCGTCGGGCTGCTGGCCGAGATCAAGGCCGACTATGCGATCCTGCTGGTCGAACACGACATGAACACGGTCTTCGCTCTGGCCGATGTGATCACCGTGCTGGTGAATGGTCAGCAGTTGGCGAGCGGTCCGCCGAGTCTGATTCGCGGCAATCCGGCGGTTCGCGCCGTATATCTCGGCGAAGAGAAGACGCAGGGCGAGACCCGCCAACCGCAATAGGGGACAGGTTATGGCAGCTGCGCTTCTGGCGGTCGATGCAATCGAGACGTTCTACGGATACAGTCAGGCGCTGTTTGGCGTCTCCCTGGTCGTGCAAGCGGGGGAGGTGGTGACCTTGCTGGGGCGCAATGGGATGGGAAAGACGACCACGATTCGCTCGATCATGGGCCTGACACCGACGGCACGCGGTTCCATCCAGGTCAACGGTGCGACGGTGAGCGGTATTCCCGCCTATCGAATCGCCCAGCGAGGCCTGGGATTGGTGCCTGAAGGGCGGCGCATATTCCCCAACCTATCGGTTGTGGAGAATCTGATGGTGGCAGCGGCGAATCGGCGGGAGGTGAAGCAGCCTTGGACCACCGAGCGCATCTTCGAGCTGTTTCCGCGCTTGGCTGAACGAAAGCGCAGCATGGGGGCGCAACTGTCCGGCGGAGAGCAGCAGATGCTGGCCATCGGCCGGGCGCTGACGACCAACCCCATCCTGCTGCTATTGGATGAGGCGACGGAGGGCCTGGCACCCCTGATCCGCGAGGAAATCTGGCGCTGCATCGGCCTGCTCAAAAGCGAAGGTCAATCCATTCTGCTGATCGACAAGCATCTCGATTCCATCCTCGCCATCGCCGACCGTCACTACGTGCTCGAAAAAGGCCGATTGGTCTGGCAAGGCACCTCCGCCCAACTCGCTGCCGATACCAAAGCGCAGCATGAGTTTCTCAGCATCTGACGTCGAGACAAGATCCGCCCTAAGCTGCGCCGGATCTCATCCGAATTGCCGACGCGGGCGTTGCTAAGGCGTTAGAACAGCCTTGCGCACCTCGGCGAGTTCATTGACCATGCGATCGACGAGCGTGGTGCTGACCCGGCCGTGGACGAAGTCGGGATGAACCATCACGTAACGCAGGAACTCCAGGGTGGTGGCTATCCCCGACACCTTGAAGCGTGCGAGAGCCTGGCTCATGCGCGCCAGCGCTTCGGCCCGGTCGCAGCCATAGACGATGAGCTTCCCAATCATGGAGTCGTAGTAGGGAGGGACGGCGTAGCCTTCATAGCAGTGGCTGTCGAGGCGGATATTGGGTCCTTGCGGAGGGGCCCACTCGGTAATGCTACCGGGGCTGGGCCTGAACCCCTCGGCCGGCACCTCGGCGTTGATGCGGCACTCGATCGCGTGCCCACGCAACATGATGTCCTGCTGGCGGTGACGCAGCGGCTCGCCCCGGGCTACGCGCAACTGCTCCTGGACCAGGTCGATGCCCGACACCATTTCGGTGACCGTATGTTCGACCTGAATCCGCGTGTTCATCTCGAGGAAGTAAAACTTCTTCGCGTCCTCGTCGAAGATGAACTCGACGGTGCCGGCACTTTCGTAACCTATGCTGAGCGCGAGCGTCTGGCCGGCATTGCAGATTTCCGCGCGCAGTGACTCGGCTATGGCCGGCGCGGGCGATTCTTCCACCAGCTTCTGGTGGCGGCGCTGCAGCGAGCAGTCGCGCTCGCCGAGATGGATGACATTGCCGTGGGCGTCACCGAGAACCTGCACCTCGACGTGGCGCGCGTTGGCAATATAGCGCTCGAGGTAGAGGGTATTGTCGCCGAAGGCGGCGCGCGCCTCGGCGGAAGCCGACTCGAACATGCGCTGCAACTGGTCGGGCTGCAAGACGATCTTCATGCCCCGCCCGCCGCCGCCGGCTGCCGCCTTGAGCATCACCGGGAATCCGATCTGTTGAGCGACCGCCGCTGCATCCTGGTAGGTATGAACCTTCTCGGAACCCGGCAGCACGGGCAGCCCGAAGGCCTTGGCACTTTCCCGCGCCTTGAGCTTGTTTCCCATGTCGCGGATGTGTTCCGGCCGGGGTCCGATGAAGACCAGCCCTTCGGCCGCACAAGTCTCAGCGAGTTCCGGCGATTCGGACAGGAAGCCGTAGCCCGGGTGCACGGCGTCGGCACCGGTGCCCTTGGCGGCCGCGACGATCGCGCGAACGTCGAGATAACTCTGTGCGGCGGGGGCCGGACCGATGCAGACGGTGCGGTCGGCGACGCGCGAGGGCAGGCTGTCGCGATCCGCCACCGAGGCAGCGAGCACCGTTTCGATGCCCATCTGCTGGCAGGCTCGGATCACGCGGAGCGCGATCTCGCCCCGGTTGGCGACGAGGACGCGTTTCAGCTCCAAGCTCAGCCCCCCCTGCCAGTGCCTGCGGGCCGCACCAGGAAGATCGGGGTACCGAATTCGATGAATACGCCGTCTTCGACGCAGACCTCTATGATGGTTCCACGCAGACCGGCCTGCACGGTGTTGAAGAGTTTCATGACCTCGATCAGCCCGACGGGGGTGTCCTCGCTGACTTCGGCGCCGACCGTGACAAAGGGTGGCGCTCCCGGTTCGGGCCGGGAGTAGAAGCGCCCCATGATCGGGGCGAGGATGGCCAACGTGCCCTCCTCCTGGGCGGCTTTGGCCGCTGCGGTCGCCGCCGGAGCGCTCGCCGCCACGGCGGCCTGCGGCGCCACCGGCGCGGCGGCGGGCGCGCTGACGGTCGCCGCGGACGGTAACGGCGACAACGCCACCGGCGCGGCGCCGCCTTTGCTGATCGTCACTTTGAAATTGCCCGAATCGATTTGTAGGAAGTCCAGGGTCGAGCGGTCGAGCGTCTCGATCAGCAGGGAGATCTGGCTGACCTCGTCGTCGGTGAGCGTATCAATCGGCGTGTTCAAAGATGGTCTCCTGTGTTGGTGTCAGGCTGAGGTCGGCGTCGAGCGCCCAAGCTGTATTACCGTTGCGCCCTTCTCGATGCGCACCAGGCCGAAGCGCTCTTTCTTTGCCAGCGCTCCGATCAGGCGGACGAGGGGCTGGTTTGAGTCCAGACTCGGGTCACGCGGCGGTGCGGCGCGCATCGCTTTGGTCTCCTCGATGCCGGCGAAATAGCGCAGCATCATTTCGTCGTCATCGACGCCCGGACCTCCGAACTGGCGTCGCAATTCGGCCACCGTGGTATCCGGCGGTGTCCATGCGGCGACCTCGCGCGCCCGCGGCCGGGACAGGATCCTGTCCCGGGCGTTCGGGTCCATGGCGTCGCGTTCGGCGGCGCCCCAGAACCCCAGCGCGTATTCCAGGACCTGGTCGGTGACCTCCTTGTAGCGTTCGCCGAGCATGACGTTGAGCACCGCCTGGACGCCGACGAACTGCGAATATGGCGTTACCATGATCGGGTAGCCCATATCGCGGCGCACGCGTCCGACCTCAACGATCACCTCGGGTAACCGATCGAGCATCCCCGCCTGGCCGAGTTGAAAGCGGAAGTTGGAGATCATCCCGCCGGGCACCTGGTGCGCGTAGTGCGACTCCTTGTATTCGAGGGGTGCCCCGATCGGCAGGCCCTCGCGCTTGGCGACGGCGGTCAGGTGTTCGGAGATCGGTACGATGGCGGCGACATCGATCGTCGGCTCGAAACCAAGCGCTTGTGCGTTCTCGAATACGGTGAACACCGACGGGTGGGAAGAGCCGTTGGCGAGCGGCGGCGTGGCGGTGTTGACGATATTCACGCCCAGTTTGATCGCCTCCAGCATGTTCAGCGGTCCGAGGCCGGTGTTGCAGTGGGAGTGAAATTCGACCGGGATGTCGCCGGTTTCGGCGAGTACGGCTGGCACGAGGGTCCGGGTGCGGTCCGGTGTGAGCAGGCCACCGGGGTCCTTGATGCAGATGTGCCCCGGACGGATGCGCGCTGCGGCACGGGCAATTGTGCGGTAGTAGTCGTCCGTGTGGATCGGGGATATCGAGAAGATCAGGTTGAGTATCGTCGAAAGTCCGGCGCGGTGGGCATCGCCCACCACGCGCTCCCAGTTCACCGCGGTGTTGGACGGGTCGGAGATACGAACCTGCCTGGCGCCGTTGGCTGCCAGCCGCTCCATATAGAATTGCTCGATTGCCGGTGCGGAATATTCGAAGGTCAGATGCCGGGAGACGATGGCGCGCAACGGCGTCCGCGGGCAGGCCGCCGCGAAGCGGCGAATCCGCTCCCAGGGGTCGTCGTTCAATTCGCGCACCGCCTTCTTGAAGAAGGAGGTGTCGATGATCTCCATGGCTTGGTAGCCGACTCGGTCGAAGCAATCAATGATGGGCAACAGCATGTCGGTGCGCATATTGCTCGCCCACAGGCTGATATTGCCATCACGCAGCGTCGTGTCGACGAAATGCAGTGGCTTCATGGCTCGCGCCCTCTTACTTCTTCGGGGGAATTTCGCCGACGTACGGCACCGCATCCTGCGCCATCATGACCATGCGCAGGCCGATCGGATTCTGGATCTCCTCGTAGATGTGCCCGACGATGCCGGGCGCGCGCGAGATGCAGGCGAAACCGCGCATGATTCGCGCCGGCACGCCGAGTTCTCCCAGCAGGGCCGCGATTCCCGCTGTGGCGTTGATGGTGATGTGTTTTCCCAGGGAGGCATCGACCGCTTTGGCCAGGGTGCGCAGCGCCGCGACGTACCGGCCCGCCAAGCCTTCTTCTTCAGCGACCTTGAGCAGTTTGATGGTACGCGGGTCCTCGGGCCGATGTTGCGGATGGCCGAAACCCGGTACCGACTTCTTGGCCGCGCGATAGCCGGCGACGATTCTCGCGGCCTCGGCATCGCCATCCGGCGCCGCGATGATCGCCTCGAGGTCCCTGCCGACCACCTCCATCACCCCGCCGAACTGGCTGCCCATGGCGAGGATTCCTGTGGCGATCGCGCCCTGGATCGAATCCGGCGCACCCATGTAGACCAGCCGAGCACCGAGCGCCGGCCCGACCCCATGCTCGAGCAGCGTGACGAGCAGCGAGTCGAGCACGCGAACTTGCCCCGGCGTCGGCAGGTGGCCGAGGATCTGCAGGTAAATCATTTGCGTGAAGGTCACCTCGCCGATGAGTTCGGAGACGAGATCCTTGCCGCGGATGGTCACCCCGTGCTCGTCCAAGGTCGAAATGCTCGTGGACAGTTCCTTCGTCTTCATAGCGCCTCCGTATGCAGCCGCTCGCCGAGCGGCGCCGTTCTAAGTTGCCCCTGATCAACACGCATCAAATGTCTCCCTTGTGAATGCGCGAACCTACATAGACTCATCGCGTAAGTTCCAGCGTCGAGGAATTCTAGCAGGATAGTCAGCGGCTGATCGCCCCTCAAATATCACATGGATGATTTTGACTATCGCATGCTTGACTGGGACGAGATTGCCGCAGATACTGACGCTCCCCAGCATTTGGGGACTGCCCCCCCGGGCACAGGAGTCGACGCAGACGGCGAGAGTATGAAGAGTAGGGCTTATGACGGCGCTACGCGAGAAAGACGCGGTCCGGCAGGAGTGGACCACAACCAGGAGATGATGACGATGTTGAAGAAACTTGCGGCGATTATGGCGGCGGCGACGATGCTGATCGCGCTTCCGGCGCTGGCTCAGCAGACGCTCAAGATCGGTTTCGTCGGCATATTCAGCGGGCCGATATCCAATGTCGGCACCGACATGCGCGACGGCTTCGAGTTGGCTCTCGACCACAAGAACCGACTGTTGGGCGGCCTGAAAACCGAGGTGATCTACGTCGATGACCAGATGCGGCCCGATGTCGGCAAGCAGGTGACCGACAAACTGATCGAGAGCGACAACGTCAATTTCCTCGTCGGCTATCCCTTCTCCAACGTGCTGCTTTCGTCTCTGAAGTCGGCGATCGAGTCCAAGACATTCCTCGTCGGCACAAATGCGGGACTCTCTTACCCGGCCGGTGAGCACTGCACGCCGTGGTACTTCTCGACGTCTGCGGACAATGTCCAGAGGCCGTCGGCGATGGGGCAATTGCTCAACAAGAGGGGGATCAAGAAGCTCTTCATCATGGCCCCCAACTATA
>Ga0172380_10004350_pt1 | contig 18285 bp, 19 predicted proteins | sample Leawe162metaG_FD_119747 | JGI IMG/M metagenome (GOLD analysis project Ga0172380, IMG submission 119747) | Leachate microbial communities from a municipal landfill in Southern Ontario, Canada - Leachate well 162 metaG | ecosystem: Engineered > Solid waste > Landfill > Unclassified | place... | reverse complement strand
GCGCCCCGGCGCCTCTACCGCTTGTTCACGGGGGAGATGGGGCAGAAGCTGGCCAGCCAGCCCTTCATGGAGGCGCTGCCGCTGCCGGCGGTGCCGACCCGGATCTATGCCGGCACGGGCGGGTTGCGCGGCCGCCTTTCCATCTTCGGCGACGAGCCGAACGACGGCGTGCTGGCCGTCAGGGAGACGCGGCTGGCGGACATCCCGCTGCGAACCGTGCCTTCGCTGCACACTTTCATCATGAATTCCCGCGCCGTCGCCGAGGACATTGCGGGATTTGTCCGTGCCAGGGTGCCTGGATTTCCGCTTCCGCAGGAATGACGCGGCGGGATGTCCATGTCGGCCGGTAAATCCCCCCTAACCCCCCTTTTTCAAAGGGGGGGATGGTCGCGACAACACTGTCGGTCAAATGCAATCGCTCTGATGAAATTCGGCGTTTCTCCCGTGAAGACGCCGGCCATGGCGTAAAATGGCGCCTTTCGCGCCGGGGGCGGTTCGTCCCGGCTGGATTCCAGAGGCTTCGATGAAATGTGTGGATGATTTCCGCCTGCAGCTCGGTGGGCGGGAGCTGGTGCCGATCATGATCGGCGGCATGGGCGTGGATATCTCCACGGCGGAACTGGCGCTGGAGGCGGCGCGGCTGGGCGGCGTCGGCCACATCTCGGACGCCATGATCAAGACGGTCTCCGACCGCCGCTACGACACCAAGTTCGTCAGCGTCAAGCAGAAGCGCTACAAGCACAACGTCGCCAACGTCGACAAGTCCGAGGTGAAGTTCGACCTCGCCGACGTGGCCGAGGCGACCCGGCTGCACGTCCAGACGACGATGGAAGCCAAGCGCGGCGAAGGGCTGATCTTCATCAACTGCATGGAGAAGCTCACCATGAACGCGCCGCGGGAGACGCTGCGCGTCCGCCTGACGGCGGCCATGGACGCCGGCATCGACGGCATCACGCTCGCCGCCGGCCTGCACCTGGGCTCCTTCGGCCTGATCGAGGACCACCCGCGCTTCAAGGACGCCAGGCTCGGCATCATCGTCTCGTCGCTGCGCGCGCTGCAACTGTTCCTGCGCAAGAGCGCGCGCACCGGGCGGCTGCCCGACTACGTGGTGGTGGAGGGTCCGCTCGCCGGCGGCCACCTCGGCTTCGGCCTCGACGACTGGATGAAGTACGACCTGCGCGTCATCACGACGGAAATCCTCGCCTGGCTGCGGCAGGAGAAGCTCGACATTCCGGTGATCCCGGCCGGCGGCATCTTCACCGGCACCGACGCGGTGTCCTACCTGGAGAGCGGCGCCGCCGCGGTGCAGGTGGCGACGCGCTTCACCGTGGCCGAAGAATGCGGCCTGCCGCCGGATGTGCAGCAGGAGTACTTCAAGGCGGGCGAGGACGACATCGAAGTGAATGGCATTTCGCCGACCGGCTACCCGATGCGCATGCTGAAGAACAGCCCGGCCATCGGCTCGGGCATCCGGCCGAATTGCGAGGCCTACGGCTACCTGCTCGACTCGAACGGCCACTGCGCCTACATCGACGCCTACTACCGCGAGGTGGCGCTGCATCCCGGCGCGAAGAAGCTCGAGGTGCGGGACAAGACCTGCCTGTGCACCCACATGCGCAACTTCGATTGCTGGACCTGCGGCCACACCACCTACCGCCTGAAGGACACCTCGCGCAAGCTGGAGGACGGCAGCTACCGGCTGCTCAGCGCCGAGCACGTCTTCCGCGACTACCAGTTCAGCAAGGACGGCAAGGTCGCGCTGCCGGAGTGACGGCACGTCATTCCCGCGCAGGCGGGAATCCAGCGGCGCGATGTAAGACACTGGGTCCCCGCCTGCGCGGGGACGACCAGCTCAACTTCAACTCTTCTTCGGCTCTTCCGCAGACACCTGAATCGCCATCGAGCGCGCCGAGATCGTGAAGGCGTCGGAGAAACACATGCCTTCCTCGGCGCCCTGGCCCTTGAGCTTGGGGAAGATCGCCTCGACCATCTTCACCGAACCGCAGGCGTAGATCTCGTTGCCGGCGAGGCTGGGGAAATCCTGCAGGATGGCTTCGTGCACCAGGCCGGTGCGGCCGCTCCAGTTGTCTTCCGGATGCGGTTCGGAGAGCACCGGCACGAACTTGAAATTGGCGTGTTCGCGCGCCCATTGCTCGGGCAGGCCGACGAGGTAGAGATCCTCCGGACGCCGCACGCCCCAGTAGAGGTGGATCGGCCGGTGCAGGCCGCGATGGAAGGCGTCCTCGACCATGCTCTTCACCGGCGCGAAGCCGGTGGCGCCGGCGACGAAGATGATCGGCCGGTTCGATTCGCGCAGCACGAAGTCGCCGAGCGGGCCCTCGAAGCGGAGCGGGTCGCCGACCTTCATCTTCTCGAAGACGTGGGTGGTGAAGCGCCCGCCCGGTACCAGGCGGATTTGCAGCTCGATGTCGTGGGCCTGGTGCGGCGCGCTGGCGAAGGAGAAGGCGCGGCGCTCGCCGTCGTCGAGGATGATGTTGATGTACTGGCCGGCGGTAAAGGGAACGCTCTGGCCCTCGGGCAGCTTGACGACCACGCCCATGACGTCGTGGGTAAGGCGTTCCATCCTGGCGACCGTGCCGACGTATTCCTTCACCGCGGCGCGCGTCAGGGCGAACTCCGGTTCGTATTCGATCTCGATGTCGGAGAGCGGCGTGGCGCAGCACATGAGGACCTTGCCCTGCGCCCGCTCGGCCGGACTCAGCGCACTGGGCTGGTAGACGCCGGGATCGACCTCGCCATTGAGCACCGTGCATTTGCACAGGCCGCAGCCGCCGTTGCGGCAGTCGAAGGGCAGGTTGATTTCGGCGCGCAGGCCGGCGTCCAGAATCGGTTCGTCGAAGCGCGCCTTGACCGTGCGGTTGTCGGGATGCACGCTGATCAGCAGTTCCGCGCTGGTGCCGCGGCGCAGCTTGGGCGGCAGCCAGGGTGCGAAGAACAGCAGCGCACTGGCACCGATCAGGAACATCCAGAGACGCTCCAGCGGCCACTCGTAAATGAATGGATAGATCGGCAGCAGGAACCAGTCGAAATCGAGGGAAGCGACCTCCACCGACAGGTTGGCCGGCCCCTGGCTCACCACGGGTTTTGCAAGGGAAAGCACCAGCATGGTGATGAGCACGGCGATCCAGATCGGCCGCGGCGGATTGGTGTGCGAGCGCGGCACGCGCTGCACGTGAATCCACATGAGCATGACGACGAACAGCGGCGCGCCGAGGTGCACGAACGAGAGCAGGGTGAACAGGCGGTCGTTGACCGCGCCCTCGAAGATGAAGTTGCGGATCAGCGCACCCCTGAACATCGGGATCCAGTCGAGCATCTCGGCCGTGGCGACGGTGACGAATTGCGCGAGCCTGTCCCAGGGCAGCATGAAGCCGTTGATGCCGGAGATGTACACCAGCCAGATGAGGATGACGCCGGTGGCCCAGGAGAACCAGCGGAAGCCGCGGTACTTGTCGAAGGAGAAGTGGCGCACCATGTGCAGAAGCATGGTGAGGACCATGCCGTCCGAGGCATAGCGGTGGATGCTGCGCATGATGCCGCCCAGCCACCACTGCTTGTGGGTGAGCCGCTCCATCGAGAGATAGGCATCCGTCACGCCCGTGTCCATGAAGACGTACAGGTAGAGCCCGCTGATCGAGACCAGCCAGAACTGGAAGAAGGTGATGGTGCCGAGGTGGTAGAGCGGATTCAGCTTGTCGCCGAAGGCGATGTTGAAGAGGCCTTCGACGCGCATGAAGAACCATTGCAGCGTTTTGTGGATGAGCTTGAGCATGGCGATCGCGCGGGGTTGTGAGGCAATAACCTTAAAAAGTGTGCGGAATATAAGGGTTTAATAATTTAACCGCCATGATTTGCATCAAGGCCGCGCCAGCATACGGCAACGACAATTCCTTCGCAGCGCAATGCGCCGCCAAATCCCACAACAGGAGTAATGACATGTCCAATCCCCATCTGCATCTGCAAGCCGATCAGCTCTATCCCTTCGACGCGCGCGGCATCGCCAAGCGCTTCCGCCATGCCGCCATCTTCGGCGCGCTCGACGCGCTGTACGCCGGCGAGACGATGCGCTTCTGCAACGACCACGATCCGCTGCCGCTGCTCGACCAGTTGCGCGCCCGCTACGGCGAAAAGGTTGACATCAACTACGTGCAGCGCGAGCCGGGCGCGATCGTCATCGACTTCATCAAGAAGCAGGCCTGAGTCTTGTCGTCCCCGCGCAGGCGGGGACCCAGGGTCTCTGCCAAGAAGTGGATTCCCGCTTGCGCGGGAATGACGAATCCCATGCTGCCTTTCCTCGTCGCCAGCGCGATCGCCGCCTTCGCCGCGGCGATCGCGCTGGCGTTTTCCGGCGCGGCCTCGCCCGCCGCTGCGGCGCACATCGCCTTCGCCGCAGGCATCATGCCGCTGATCTTCGGCGCCATGATGCATTTCGTGCCGGTGCTCACGCGCGGCCGCCCGCCGCAGGCGAGGGCGCAGGCAATCCCGCCGGCCATGCTGGGCGCCGGCCTGCTGGCCGCAGCCGCTTTTCTGCTGCCGGCCTTCTTTCACGCCGGCATCCGCATCGCCGCCCTGGCGGGACTGACTTTTGCGTTGGCCATGGCCGTCTGGATGATGCGTTGTGCACGCGCCGCGCTCGGTGCGCCGCATCCGTGCCTGCGCTGGTATCTGGCCGCCGTCGGCTGCCTGATCCTGGCCTTGCTGGCGGTGCTGGCGATGGAAATATTTCCTGCGCACCGCGCGGCGCTGCGCCTGTTCCACCTGCATCTCAACACGCTCGGCTTCATCGGCCTCACCGCGCTGGGCACGCTCACCGTGCTGCTACCCACGGCCGCCGGCCAGCCGGATCCCGATGCGGCTGGCCGGCTGCGCCGCGATCTGCCGCTGGCCGTGGCCGGTGTGCTGCTGACGGCTGCGGGCGCCGCCTGGTGGCCGCCGCTGGCCTATGCCGGGCTGGTGCTGCTGTTCCTGCCGGTTGCATTGCTCGGCACCGCCTGGGTGGTGCGCTTCCCGCGTGAAATGCTGCGCGCCCACGGCGCCGCGCCTTCGCTGGCGCTGGCGCTGGCCGGACTGATGGCGCTGCTTTTTGTGAGTGCGCTGCACGCCCAGCGGCGTCTCGATGGCGGCGATGCCGTTTTCGGTTTCCTGCTGGCCTTCCTCCTGCCGCTGGTCAGCGGCGCCGCCAGCCAGTTGCTGCCGTTGTGGCTGAAGCCCGGCGTGCAGACGGACTGGCACCGCGCGGCGCGCGAGACGCTGGGCCGCTACGCCGTGTTGCGGGGACTGACTTTTGTTGCGGCCGGCTTGGCCGTGGCGCTAGGCTGGCCAGCAGCGGCCTGGCTGGCGCTGGCCGGGCTCGCCGCTTTCGTGACTCAGGCGCTGCGGGTCGCGGCGCGGCGCTAATTCTGTTTTTCTGCGGCAGCGATCACCGCCGTGACATCCAGCGTGCGGACGGCCTCGATGGCGACTTCCCATGCGCCTTCGCGGCACAGTCCCCTGATCTGCGCATCCTCATAGGCGTCGAGTGCGGCCGCGACACAGGCCTGGCGCACGGCTTCGGCGATCTTCTGCGGATCGGCCATGGAAAGGTCAGTCCGTTGCAGGCGGGGAACGCCGCATCGCGCCGATCACCACCAGCACGAAGACGATACCGCCGACGATGGCGATGAGGCCGCCCAGGCCCATGATGCCCATGGCGGCGATTTCACTGGTGCTTCTCAGCGCCTGCTCGGCGCCGGCCACCTTGCGCTGTACGCCGTAGCCGCCCGACCACATCAGGCCGCCGATGTGCATGGCCTGGCCCGCCGCGTAGCAGTAAGAGGAGAAGGTCGCCCATTTGCGTGCCGGCAGGCCGTAGCCGAGGCGCGGCAGCAGGTGGTAGACGAGACCCATCAGTGCCAGCGTGACGCCGACGATGGCGCCGTGGTAGTGCGCCGGAATCTTGACGTTGCTGCCGGCGATGGTGAAGCCGATCAGTCCGCCGAAGCAGAACAGGGCGAGCGAGGAATACAGCGCGGCGCGCAAGGGGCGGGCGTCTTCGGCGACGGGCATGCCGGGGCGCACCGCCATCAGGACGGCCAGCGCCACCGGCAGGATGGGCAGGCCGCCGCCGAGGCCCATGGCGAAGGTGAGCAGGTTGCGGTGCTCGACGGCGTGCGCCGGCCACAGCAGGTAGGCGACGGGGATCGCCAGCGCGCAGACGGTGGCAAGGACGAAGCAGAGCAGGGCGACGCGCGGCGACATCGGCACGCGCCCGCCGCAGGCGCTGGCCAGCCAGAGCCAGGCGACCAGCATGAACAGCGTCCAGATGAACTGCAGGGCGTGGCCGCCGCCCCAGAAAAGGATTTCGTAATAGGCCTTGCCGGAGAGGTCGCCCGGCGTGGTCAGCCAGGACCAGGCTAAGGCGATGAGGGCGATGACGGCCGGCAGGAGGCCGAGCGCGAGGCCGCTGCGCAGCACATCGGCGCCGTCGCGCGGCGCAACCCAGGCGGGAAGGGCGATGAGGCTGCGTGCCACCAGCAGCACCGCGCCGGCGCCGAAGATCGCCAGCCCCCAGAGGAAGACCGGGTCGTCGAGCACGGGAATGTAGTTGGCCATCACCGGCCCGCCGCGGCCGACGAAGGGCGAGACCGTCATCAGCAGGGTGCCGAGTCCGGCGACGGCCAGGGCGGCGCCATTCAGGCCGAGGGCGCGCGTGCTGCCGGACAGGGTCCACAGGATGCCGCCGAGGGAGACGAACCATACCAGCACGGAAAGATCGACGTGCACCACCAGGGCGACGCGGAAGAAATCGCCGACCGGCATCAGGTTCTGGAACTGCGGCGCACGCGAAAGGACCAGCACGACGGACAGCAGGCCAGAACCGATCAGCGCCAGCAGGCCCAGCCAGAGCCAGCCGCGGGCGAGGCGCCGCAGGCCCGGATGCGTGACCTCCAGCGAGTAGTCGGCGCCGGATGCGCCGGCGAACAGCGTCATTGCGCGAAGAAGATGCCGCCCTTGTCGGCGGCGAAATCAATTACTACGATCTGCGCCGGTTTCAACGTCAGCTTCTCTTCCTTGACATAGTTGAAGCCCTCGATGCGTATGCTGTCGTTCATTTTCACCGCCAGCGTATGCTCGCCGGCCGGCACCTCGAAACGCTGGTAGGTGGTCGAGGTACCGTCCTTCGACAGCCCCGAGGGAGCGATCACGCTCTTGTGCAGGGGCTTGCCGTCGAGTTCGATCTGCACCGTCACCGGCGAGCGCTCGCGCGGGCAGGCCATCGGCGCACGCATGTTCGGCGCCAGCTTGGCCAGCTCTTCGGCGGTGCGCTTGCGGCACTCGGTGACCGGCTGGCCGTGGTGACTGAAGGAGAGCTTGATCAGCGCCTGGTCGGGCGCCAGGTGCTGGTATCTCGGCGCGGTCGAGAAATAGCCGATGATGACGGCGAAGAGGCCGTAGAAAATGGCCTGGCCGACGATCGACATCGGCGTGAATTTGAAGGCGTGGGCTTGGCTCACAGCGGCGTTATCCATGATGGGCAATTCTCCGAGTATAGGCGCGCGGACGGTTTTCGTCAGCGCCCAGGTTTTGCAGATGCTTGCGGAATTCATTCAGCGCAGCCTCGAGGCTGCCGCTTTCGTGAGCGTCGGCCCAGGCCTGGCGCAGCCGCTCCGGCGGCACGCCGGCGCGCAGGTGCGGCTCGCGTGCGCCGCGCAGGCGCTGTTCCGTCCATTGCGTGCCGAAGCGATAGGCACAACTGCCTTCCCGGCAGCCCGTCACCAGCACGCCGTCGGCGCCGCCGCGCAGGGCGTACTCGACGAAAGAGGGCGGCAGCAGGCCGCTGCACATCAGGTTCAGCACGGCGGTGCCGGCGTTTTCAAGGCGGCGCGCGTCGGCGGCGCACTCGCAGCCGAAGACGACGATTTTCGGCGAGGCGGTGAGCGCGGCGATCTTGCGTTCCATCTCTTCGCGCAATGCCGAGACCGGCTGCCGCGGCATGTCGATGCCGGTGACGAGCTGTTCCACGCTGCGGAAGGGTGTCGAGGAGGGGCAGGCGCCGGCGCAGATGCCGCAGCTGGCGCACAGATCGGGGATGACGCGGGCCAGTTCGTGGCCGGGTTTGTCGGGATGCGGTTCCATCACTACTGCGGTGAAGGGGCAGTCCTCGAAGCAGCGGCGGCAGCCGTTGCAATTGGGCGGATTGACGACGGCGATCGGTTCCTGCTTGCGATGGGGCAGCAGCGGCAACACGAGCAGCAGCAGTGTGAGTGCGCCGGCGATGGCCCACAGGCCTGCTGGCGAGGTCAGGTACATCAGCGGATGGATGAACAGGTAGTACCAGTCGAAATCCAGCGCGGTCGGGACGACGGACAGGTCGGCGCGGCCGTGCGACACCGTCGGCTTGGCGAGCGCGAGCGCCAGCAGCATGGCGAGGCTGCCCCAGCCGAGCGCGCGCGAGGGGAACACGTCGGGGCGCGAGACGCGCAGCAGATGCGCCCATAGCGCCAGCATGAGCAGCAGCGGAATGCCGATGTGCAGGAACACCAGCAGGGAAAAGAAACGGTCGTTGAGCGATTCCGGCATGAGGAAATTCCGTGTCGCCGGATCGCTGAAGATGGGCAGCCAGTCGAACCATTCCGCGCTGGCGATGGCGGAGAACTGGCCGAGTCTGTCCCACACCAGCCAGTAGCCGCCGATGCCCGAGGCGTAGACCAGCCAGATCACCGGTACGCCGGTGATCCAGGAAAACCAGCGGAAGCCGTGGTAGCGGCCATAGAAGAATTCGCGCGTCAGGTGCAGGAACATGACAACGACCAGCGCGTCGGCGGAATAGCGATGCAGGCTGCGCAGGATGCCGCCCAGCCACCACTGCTCGTGGGTGTAGTAGTTGATCGAGGTGTAGACGTCCTCGATGCCGGTATCCAGCACGATGAAGAGGTAGATGCCGGTGCCCATCGCCAGCCAGGCGAAATAGAAACCGAGCGCGCCGAGGTGGCGCCAGGGGTTGCCTGCGGCGCCGAACAGCGCATCGAAAAACGATTCGATGCGCTGCTGGACGGACAGGCCGCCTTCGCGGAAGGCGTTGAAAGGGCTCACGTTGGGGTCAGGCTGAAGCGTATTAGGGTTTTATAATATGTTTGGCAGTCAAATTATTGCTTGACCCGAGTCAAGCGCTTGTGAATCAAGTGTTTTTTGACTGGCGCAGGCCGCGCCGGATGTACCAGAGGATGTAGCCGGCGAAAGTGAGAAAGCCGCCGATTTCAAAGAACAGGACGTAGTTCAGCCGGTATTTTCCGGTGTTCGGATCGTATACCGAGCAGAGGATGCGCACGCGATCCACCAGGTCGGCCACTGCGCCGCTCTGTGCCACTGGCGCGCCGGTGATGAGCTGCTTGAGCGGCTCGACCAGCATGTCCGTGCTGAGTGCCTCGCCATAGATCTGGCGGTAGATTTTCCCATCCGCGTCCACCAGGGTCACCTGAACGACGTGGTCGAAGCCGGCCGGCGTGGCCGCGTAGCTGAAGCCGAAACCGGCCGTCAGCTCGGCGAGAATCGCCTGCGCCGGGCTGAGGAACTCCCAGTTGGGGAAGACAATGCCGTTCTGCGTGGCGAAAGCCTTAAGGGCCGTGGGGGAATCGAAGGGCTGGTTGAAGCCGATGCTGACGACGTTGAAACGATCCGCACCGAGCACCGCCACCGTGTTGGTGACCGCTTTCTGCAGGTTGCGCGTGGTGGTCGGGCAGACCTCGAAGCAGCCGGTGTAGATGAAGCTCACCAGCAGGGGCTTGCCGCGGTAGTCGGCCAGGCGCACCGGTTTGCCTTCGCGATTGAGCAGGACGAAGTCGCCGACCGGCTGGTTTACGACGGATTGCGACAGCGCGAGTGCCTTGTCCTGGTCGAGGACCGGCACGTTGGGCGCCAGCGCCGGATCGAGCGGACGCGACGAAACGGCCGAAGCGGCATTCGGCGTGGCGGCCAGCGCGGAGGCGCAAACCAGCAGAAGGGCCGCGAGGCCGCGCAGGACGGATTTCAGTGTGCAATGCATGCGGGGATGATCTCTGCCGCCGCGGGGAGCGTCAAGCGTCGGCGTCAAGCGGGAATGAAAAAGCGATAATAAAAAAAGGGCCGCTTGCGCGGCCCTTTTTCATGCAGTCCGGCGCTGCCGCCGGACGGGTTTCTTATGCCATGCCCCACAGCGAGGACAGGTACTTCCAGTTCACGAAGTAGTACAGGATGAACGAAACCAGGAAGACCAGCGCCAGCACCATGGTGCCCGGGGTGCCGATATGCGCGGCATGCGCGCCCGTCTGCGGCGGCAGGGTCAGCGGAATCGGCGTGCTGCGCGTCTCGCCTTCGTCCAGCTTCTTGCCGAAGAGGAGCGAGAAGACGATCTGCAGGATCCAGCCGCCGCCGCCGATGATCGCAACCACGCCGGCAATGCCCGTCAGGCCCATCATCAGGTAGGCGGCACCCGGCCACTCGTAGGCCATGCCCGAGCCGGCGAAAGCCATGTCCCAGTGACGGCGGGATACGCCCAGCGTGCCGGCGCCCATCATCACCAGGGCCACGACGTACATGGAGAGGCCGAAGAGGTAGGGCTGCAGCTTGGCGAAGCCGGGGAAAAGCACTTCGCGGCGGAACAGCACCGGCACCAGGAAGTAGGTCAGGCCCATGAACGCCAGCGTGGTGCCGATGACGACTGTCGCGTGGAAGTGGCCCGGCACGTAGATGGTGTTGTGGATCAGCAGGTTCAGCTGTTCCGTGCCCATCATGACGCCGGAGATGCCGCCGAGGAAGCCGAAGCCGACCAGCGAGAGGAACATCGACGAGAAGGCCGGGTTGCCCCACGGCGCCTTGCGCAGCCACTCGAAGAGGCCCTTGTTGTAGCCCTTGGCGCGCTGCGCCTGCTCGATGGCGCCCGGCACGGTCATGCCGTGGATCATCGAGGCCAGCACCGCGAAGTACATGAAGTACGAGGTGTTGACCACCTTCCACTCGGAACCGACGCCCGGGTCGGACAGCAGGTGGTGTGCGCTGGCGAGCTGCAGGAACAGGATGTAGAGGAGGAAAGCCGAACGGCTCACTTTCTCGGACATCGGCTTGGCGCCGAAGACGATGGCGGCGACGGCGTACCAGATGGCGACGTGCGCGGAAACGTTGATCTGTTGCGAGCTGTGGCCCATCGCCCACCAGACGATACGGTACATGATGGTGTCGATTTCCCGGATGTAGCCAAGCGACCAGAGCAGCGTCGGGATCAGGATGACGGCACCGGAGGCGATGGTGAAGATGGCGATGATGGCTGCCGTCAGCGCGCCGAAGGTGACCAGCGGGATCGAGCCTTCGTAGGTCTTCTCCGCCTTGGCCACCACCAGCGTGCCGAGGAAGACGAAGCAGCCGATCAATGCGCCCACGGCGAAGAGGATCAGGCCGAGATAGAAGTGCGGCTTGGCCTGCATCGGCACGTAGGAGGTGAACATCACGCTCGACTCGCCCTGGAAGATGGCGACGTTGGTCATGATGGCGCCGATGGCCATCAGCCAGAAGCCGGCCCAGGCGATCTTCGGCGTCGCCAGGCGGCAATGCAGCAGCGTGGACGAGGCGAAGTAGAGCACGGCCATCTCGAAGAAGATGATCCAGAACAACAGCATGTTGACGCCGTGCGACGTGAGCGCCAGATAGAACTGGTCGGCCGGGAGGAGGTGCACCGCCGGCCAGCGGGTGAGGATGACGCCCAGCGCCATGATGCCGCCGAGCAGGAGCGCCAGCACGCCGGCAACGGCGTTCCAGCGCATCAGCTTCTCTGCGGCGGTGTCGAATTGCAGCCCGGATCGCGGGCAGATGCGGTAAGTCGTAGCCATTTACGCGCCCCTTATTTCACGTAGATGCGTCCGACCATCGTATGATGGCCGATGCCGCAGTATTCGTTGCAAACGATGGAGTAGGTACCCTTCTGGTTCGGCGTGATTTTCACCACGTGCTCGTAGTTCGGGTGGACCTGGATGTTGATGTTCTGCGGCTGCAGCGAGAAGCCGTGCATGTAGTCCATCGCGGAGAGGTGCAGTTTGTAGGTCTTGCCGACTTCCAGTTCGTAGATCGGCCACCAGTCCCACAGGCGTCCGATCAGGTAGATGTCGGAGCCGGCGGGCGGCTTGACGACCGGGAACTGCTTTTCGGCGTCGGTGCCGGTGCGCACCGTGTATTTGTCGACCACGGCCTGGGTCTTGGCGGCGAACATCTCCTTGGTGGTCTTGTAGGTTTCGTTCGACAGGTTCTGGCCGCCGGCGATATGCCAGTAGACCATCATGACGAACATCACCAGCGACCAGACGAAGGCAATGGCGATCCAGGTGAACTCAAGCTTGTCGATCGGCTGTTTCCACCAGATTCGCTCTGCGGGCGGGCTGATAGCGCTCATTTCATACTCCCTGTGTTGTTGAATTCGGACCGTTCAGCGAGCGACGGCAATGTTCGCCACTTCCATCACGCCCCACAGGACATAGAGGACGGTGGGAATGGTTATGCCCAGAAAGAGCAGCAGGAAATGGTTGTCCAGCACCTGCTGCATCACAGGTACGGGTTCTTCTTGATCAGCCATGTAAGCCTCCTTTTTTGCGCCTTGGGCGGCGCGGTTTTTCGATAAGACAAACTACGGGGATTTAACGGGCGAAATGGTGCGCCGGGGCAGTGTTGAATTGTTTGATCTAGGTTAAGAAAGGCCTAAATACGCAGCAACTTGCATGCGGCAGTGCGTCATGTTGTCGCATATAATCCGCGCTGGCCCCATCAGCGATTATCCTCACAAAAACCTGTCCTGATGATGAATTTTTCCGCCCGCCGCCATATCGCCTTGTGGCTTTTCGTCTGCTCCGCCATGGTCTTCGCCACGCTGGTCGTGGGCGGCGTGACGCGCCTGACGCATTCCGGCCTGTCGATTGTCGAGTGGCAGCCGCTGGTCGGCGTCCTGCCGCCGCTGTCGCAGGCGGAATGGAGCGAAGTATTCGCGAAATACCAGCAAACCCCCGAGTACAAGCAGGTAAATCACAGCATGTCGCTGGATGAGTTCAAGGGGATCTTCTGGTGGGAGTACTTCCATCGCGTGCTGGGCAGGACCATCGGCCTGGTTTTCTTGCTGCCTTTCCTTTATTTCCTGCTGCGGCGCAAGATCGAACGCAAGCTGGCGCCGAAGTTGTTGGGCATTTTCTTCCTGGGCGGTCTGCAGGGCGCCATGGGGTGGTACATGGTGAAGAGCGGACTGGTGGACGATCCGCGTGTCAGCCAGTACCGCCTCACCGCGCATCTCTCGCTAGCCTTCGTCATTTTCATCGCAATGATGTGGGTGGCGCTTGGGCTCATCGAGGAACGCTCGCGCTATTTCGCCCATGAAGGTTACCGTCGGCTGCAGCGTTTCGGCTTCTGGCTGTTCGTGCTGACCTGCTACATGGTCGTCACCGGCGGCTTCGTTGCCGGCATTCGGGCGGGCAAGGCCTACAATACCTTTCCGCTCATGAACGGCCATGTCGTGCCGCCGGAGATCTTCATGATCGAGCCGTGGTACCTGAACTTCTTCAACAACATGGCGACCGTGCAGTTCGACCACCGTCTCGGCGCCTGGCTGCTGGCTTTTCTAGCGCCCTGGTTCTGGCTCAGGCTGCGCCAGTTTCCCGATCGCGTGCGGGCTCAGCGGGCGGCCGGCCTGATGCTCGCCGTGCTTGCCGTGCAGATCACGCTGGGCATCCTGACGGTGCTGCATGCCGTGCCGGTGGCGCTCGGCGCTGCGCACCAGGGCGGTTCCATGGTGCTGATGGCGGCGGTGCTCTGGCTCAACCACGAATTGCGCGTGCCGTCCCAGTTGCGGGCGTTCTGACAGGGCGTCCGGGATGCCGCTGCCGCCATTCGGTCCCGCGCGCAGCAGGCACATTCGCGCCCTCGCGACATTCACCTGCCTGATGTCCGTACTGGTCGTGGCGGTCAGCGCCTACCTGCGCCTGTCCGGCGCCGGGCTGGGCTGCGCCGACTGGCCGGGATGCTATGGCCGCATCCTGGCCGGCGTGTCGCAGGCGCCGTGGGAAGGGGCCCGGCTGGCGCATCGCATCGTCGCCACGCTGGCCTTGCTGGCGGGCATCCTGCTGGTCTGGCACTGCTGGCGGCCGCAGCCGCTGCAGCCGGCTGCGCGCTATGCAACGCTGCTGCTGACGCTGATGCTCTTCCTGTCCGTCGTCGGTGTGTGGAGTTCCGATCCGCGCATGGCTGCCGTCAACTTCATCAACCTGATCGGCGGGCTTGGCCTGGTGACTTACTCGTGGCGGGTAGCCATCACCTCGGAGCCGTCGCAGTGGATCGACAGGGTGCCGGGCGGGTTGTTTTGCCGGCTGGCTCTGGGTGCCTTGACCCTGACCGTGCTGCTCGGCGGCCTCATCGGCGCGCGCTATGCTGCACCGGCCTGCGCCACACTGCCTGATTGCCAGGGTGCCTGGTGGCCTGCGCCGTCCGGCTGGCTGGCGTTGAACCCCTTTGTCACCCTGGCCGGACCGGGCGGCCCAGGCGAAGCCGGCGGGGTGGCACTGCACCTGCTGCACCGCTATGCCGCGCTGCTCGCCGCATCGCTGCTGATCGTCGTGGCGCTGCGCCTGCGCACGGCCCGACGGGCGCGCAACGCCGTCCTGGCGGTGCTGACTTTGCTGCTGCTGGAAGGCCTGCTCGGCGCGCTGACGGTGGCGAGCGGTTTTTCGCTCTGGCTGGCCGTCGCCCATAATGTCGGCGCGGCCCTCCTGCTGGCCGCGGCAGCCAGACTGATGCACGCAGTAAAGCAATAAAAACTATCTCCCTGGCCCCCTTTCCAAGAAAGGGGGTAACGGGCGTTCGGCTGCGCTGGCGCAGCCTCCACATGATTGGCTTCGCCCGCCTTGGGGCACCCCAAGGGTACTTCCTGCGGGGCGCGGCCCAGCGCCGGGCGATAAAAAAGCCCGCGGATCGCGCGGGCTTTCACTCCCTGGGGCCTGGGTCAGGCCAATTGCACGGGAATCTTGTGGCGCTGGTTCATCATGCGGTTGCGTGAATCGACATAAACCAGGTCCGGCTCGAATTTCGCGAGTTCCGACTCGTCGTACATCGCATAGGTGGCGATGATGAGCAGGTCGCCGGGCGAGGCCTTGCGCGCCGCAGCGCCGTTCACCGAAATGATGCCGCTGCCGCGCTCGGCGGAAATGGCATAGGTGGTGAAGCGTTCGCCGTTGTTGACGTTGTAGATGTCGATCTGCTGGTACTCGCGGATATCCGCGGCATCGAGCAGATCCTGGTCGATCGCGCAGGAACCTTCATAGTGCAGCTCGGCATGCGTGACCGTCACGCGGTGCAGCTTGGACTTCAGCATCATCCGTTGCATCGTGGTCGCTCCTTCTCTCAGTACCCCATAAGCAGGGGCGGGCATCAGTAGCTGGCAGGTTGCGGTTTTCCTCTCCCGCAAGGTGCGCTGCTGGTGCACCGACGGCCTGAGCGCAAGACGGTGCCCTAAACTTCCAGGTTGTCGATCAGGCGCGTGCTCCCAAGGAGTGCCGCGCCCAGCACCACCAACCCGGAATCGTGAGCGGCTGGCAATTGTAGATCAAGTTGTTTTCGCACCGCAACATATTGCGGAATCCAGCCACTGGCGCGGAGTTCCGCCATGGCCCCCTGCTCAAGCCGCGCCAGGTCTCGTTCTCCGGCCTGCAGGGCACGCCGGACCGCGTCCAGCGCAAGATACAGCCGGGGGGCCTCGGCCCGTTCGGCTGCGGACAGGTAGCTATTGCGTGAAGACAGCGCCAGACCGTCCGCCGCCCGCACCGTTTCGCCGGGAACGATCTCGATGGGCAGGGCGAACTCCCGCACCATGTTGCGGATGATCATCAGCTGTTGGTAGTCCTTCTTGCCGAACAGCGCCGCCTGCGGCTGCACGAGGGAGAACAGCTTCATCACCACCGTGGCGACGCCGCGGAAGAAGCCGGGGCGGAACTCGCCCTCGAGGATGTCGGCCTGCGCCGGGTCGGGCTGGACGAAGTAGACCTGCGGCGTCGGATACATCTCTCGCTCGTCGGGCGCGAAGAGATGGGCCACGCCGGCCGCCGCCATTTTCTCGCAGTCGGCCTCGAAGGTGCGCGGGTAGGTGCCGAAGTCCTCCTTCGGGCCGAACTGCAGGCGATTCACGAAGAGGCTGGAGACGACGCTGTCGCCATGGGCCTGCGCCTGGCGCATGAGGGCGACGTGGCCTTCGTGCAGGTTGCCCATGGTGGGAACGAAGGCGACGCGGCCGGCGCCCTTCAGCGCCGCGCGAAAGCCGGCGACGGTGGTGTGGATCTGCATTTCAGTAGCAGTGTTCGGGAGCGGGGAAGGAGCCGTCCTTGACGGCGGCGACGTAGGCCTTTACCGCGTCGTCGATGCTGGCGGCGCCGTCCATGAAGTTCTTCACGAAGCGCGCCTTCTTGCCGGGGTAGACGCCGAGCATGTCGTGCAGCACCAGCACCTGGCCGTGGCAGTCCTTGCCGGCGCCGATTCCTATTGAAGCCATCGTCGTCAGCGTGCGGGTGATCTCGGCGGCGAGCGGGGCGGGCACCATCTCCAGCACAATGAGCGCGGCGCCGGCCTCCTGCAGCGCCGCGGCGTCGCGCTTCATCTGTTGCGCGCCGGCGTCGGTCTTGCCCTGCACGCGGTAGCCGCCGAGCTGGTGCACCGACTGCGGCGTGAGGCCGATGTGGGCGCACACCGGCACGCCGCGCTCGACGAGGAAGCGCACCGTCTCCGCCATGAAGGCGCCGCCCTCGAGCTTGACCATCTGCGCGCCGGCGGCCATCAACGGCACTGCCGAGCGCATCGCCTGCGCCGGGCTTTCCTGATATGAGCCGAAGGGCATGTCGGCGACGAGGAAGGGGCGCCCCTGCTTGCCGAGGCCGCGCGCGACGCAGCCGGTGTGGTAGGCCATTTGCTCCAGCGTCACCGGCAGGGTGGAGGACTGTCCCTGCAGCACGTTGCCGAGGGAATCGCCGACGAGGGCGACATCCACGCCGCAGCGGTCCACCAGGGCGGCGAAGCTCGCGTCGTAGCAGGTCAGCACGGCGATCTTCTCGCCCTCGGCGCGCATGCGCGCGAGTTCGGCGAGGGTCACCGGCTTGGAGTTTTCCAGGTAGCTCATGTCATGCCCGATTCAGGGATGGAGCGCGCATGATAGCCGCGCGGGGCTAGGAGCGGAAGATGAAGTAAACCGCACCGAGGATGCACAGCGCAGCCCACAGGTAGTCGAGCTTGAGCGGCTGCTCCATGTAGAACAGCACGAAGGGCACGAAGATCGCCAGGGTGATGGCTTCCTGGAGGATCTTCAGCTGTCCCAGCGACAGCTCGGCGGCGCCGATGCGGTTGGCCGGCACCTGCAGCATGTACTCGAACAGTGCGATGCCCCAGGAGAAGACGGCGGCGAACCACCAGGGCCGGTCGTTGAGGTTCTTCAGATGGGCATACCAGGCGAAGGTCATGAAGACGTTCGAGGCCGCCAGCAGGAAGGCGGTCTGCAGGATGACCGGGATCTGCGGAAACATCAGGCGATCCTGACCGGGTCGAACCGGACCAGCACCTGGTCGCGCACGCCTTCGAGCAGTGCGACGGCCGCTCCGTGGCCAGGAATCACCGTCTCCGGCGCGATTTCGACGAGCGGCAGCAGGACGAAGGCGCGCTCATGCATGCGCGGGTGCGGCAGCGTCAGCCGCGGCGTGCTGCGCGTTTCGTTACCGTAGAGGAGTAGGTCGAGGTCGAGGGTACGCGGGGCATGGTGAAATTCCCGTTTGCGTCCGAAGCGCGCCTCGATCGCGAAGAGCTCATCGAGCAGGTTGTCGGCGCTCAGTTGCGTATCGAGGGCGGCGACGGCATTGATGAAGTCCGGCTGGTTCTTCAGGCCAACCGGCACGCTTCGGTAGAGCGGGGAGGCCGCAGCCAGTGCGCTGCCGGGCAAGGACTGCAGGGCCGCGAGCGCCGCCTGCACGGTCGCCTGCGGATAGCCGAGATTGCTGCCCAGCGCGACGAAGGCCCGGATGGTCACTCCCTGCCTTCCGAACCGGCACCCTCCCCGCCGCCCTTGCCGCGCCGCCGTCTTCTGCGGGCTGGCTTTTTCTCCGGTGTCAGCATGGCCAGCCGCGCCTCGGTGTCGGCTTCGATGAAATCCCGCCACCAGTCGGCCAGTTCATGATCCAGTTCGCCGCTCTCGGCGCGCAGCAAAAGGAAGTCGTAGCCGGCCCTGAAGCGCGGCTGCTCGATCACGCGCAGCGG
>Ga0172380_10004349_pt1 | contig 18288 bp, 25 predicted proteins | sample Leawe162metaG_FD_119747 | JGI IMG/M metagenome (GOLD analysis project Ga0172380, IMG submission 119747) | Leachate microbial communities from a municipal landfill in Southern Ontario, Canada - Leachate well 162 metaG | ecosystem: Engineered > Solid waste > Landfill > Unclassified | place... | reverse complement strand
CAAGGGCACCCGGACGGATAAGGGCCGTCGTAGCGGCAATCTCTAGAATCGACCGCGGCTTGATGCGCAAGATGTAGGGCTTGACGGTGTCAGTGTTCAGCTGGAAGATGGCTTCCAGGTGGTTTTTATCAATGATTTCGGTGTAGACGTCCGGATCGTGATCGAATTCGCGCCACGGCAACTTGAGGCCAGTGCGGGCGTAGATCGATTTGAGCGCGATACCGAGGGCGTCGAGCGTCTCTAGGCCGAGGAAGTCAAATTTCACGCCGCCGCACGACTCGACACCCTTCATGTCGTAGGACGTCGCCCAGCCCTGATTTGTCTTGATCAGCGGGAAGTATTTTTGAATGGCCTCCGGCGTAATGACCACGCCGCCGGCATGCACGCCTTTGCCTCTGGTGATGCCAATGCAGCGCTGCGCCGTTGCCCAGATCTGGGGATTGTCGCCGGCATACTTGCGCAGCATGATGGCAAATTCGTCGGTCTCGTCGTCCCAAAAACCTTTGACGTGCTCGCCGGTGCTCTTGTCCTTGTAGCCAAAGAGCCAGTCCTTGTCCGTTTGGCCTTGCGGTGCCGCGGTGATGTTTTTGAGCATCACTTCGGTGGCCGGCCTGACATACCCGAGTGTCGAGCGCTCAACGTCCTTGACTGACATCTTCAAGCGCAACATGAGGTTGGTCGAAATGAGAGCGACCTTGTCCCCGTACTTTTTGCGGAGATAGTCAAGGATGATGTCCCGACCTTCCCAGTCAGAGTCAATGTCTGGCAGGCTGCCCGACTTCACGCGCCCGACCGTCAGGAAGCGCTCGAACGGCAATTCGTACTTGATCGGGTCAGTAATTGACACGTTGAGGGCAAAGAGCGCCAGAGAGCCGCCGGCACTGCCACGGCACGTAAATGTAATGTCGTTGTCGTGAGCGAACTGGGCGGCGTCCTCGATGATGAAGAAGTATGGGAGGAAGTCGGCGACGCCGTTGTCGCAGAGGACAGAGATTTCGTACTCGAGACGGTCCCAATAGACTTTGTAATTTGGGTCGCCCTCTTTGGGCATCTTGTCGTGCTTTTTGACCAGCTCGTAGAATTTGTCCTTCGTTGAGCCGGTGACGTTGTAAACCATCTCCATGGTTGGCAACAACAATCGGTCGTTCAGCGTCTCGAGCTTGTAGTCCTTGAACTGTTCAACAAAAAGGTAAGAGTTGTCGATCCACTCTTCGATGTCTCGATCGCTGGCTCCCAGATTGGCCTTGAGATTCGCTGCCCACTCATCGGAGTCTGCCATGTGGTAGGAAGTTTTGAATTTCCAACGCTCTTGGCCGTTGCCGAGACGCACCTCCTGGATCAAGTAATCTTCAGGGACGGCAAGGTGACTGTCTTCGGAGATGACGATCGGGTCGCCGTGTTTTCTGGCCATCTCGATGACGAATTTGTTGGCGGCATCTTGGAGGTCGATTTGAATCGTTTTGTGGCCGCACTCATCGACAAAGTGATCTATGCCGGCACACGTTGGCGAACAGACGTGCATCTTTTCGTAGATGGGGATGAATTCGCCGGCCGTGACTAGCTGACGCTTGTTCTTCTTGTCGTAGACCGGACGCTTCCAGTCAACATCGACTTTGTGCGGAAAAACTTCCACAAAGAAGTTGCCCGGGCCCGCGATCGACCGGATACGCTCGTATGAGGCGACGGCCGCGGCATACCGCTGGTCTTTGGTCAACGACCAGTCGTTGATGTTTTTCATCACGATGCCAACAAGGCACCCGCTGCCGATGGTGATCTGGCCGCGCATCTGCTCAATCTCTTCGAGCTTCAGGAGCGGCTTGGCTTCACCGAAGCGCACGACGGCTCGCGCCTCCATGATTGGCGACAGCTGGCAAAAATAGCTGTAGGCCGCGGCGGTCTTGAAGTGAATCGTAAGGTGGAAGTAGCGCGGCTCGACCTTGCCGTGCTTACTGGTTGACGGGCCGCGGACGTCATCGATCACGTAGGCTTCAATGCCGTGAATCGACTGAACTTTGGTGGGTATTTTCTTGTCTTTGTAGAGCTTTTGGGCAGAAAACCAGTGCTGGGCCAGCGCGTTCATTGTCCCGTGGTCGGTGACGCAATCCGCAACCCTACCAAGCGCGGCAGCCCGGATGATTTTGGCATCCGGGGTTGCTGCGCCATCGAGGCTGCCGACGTCTGTATGGCTGTGGAAACCACAGGCCAGGGGCTTAAACTTCACCAGACCACCTCATTACTTGCCGACACCAATAGTAGCACCAGGAACGACAACTTTCAAAGGCTTTGATGGCGTCGGGAGGTCCCCGATGGCCGGAACACCAGACATTTTGCCGTCGGTGGTGGTGCGCTTGAGGAACGCAAACTTTGCCATGTACTGGAGCGGCTCGAGCTTTTCCATGCGGCCGTTTTTCGAGTACGTCTTCAGGTCAATGCTATTTGGGCCCTGATTGTAGGCCACAATAGCAATGAACGGGTCGTTGTTGACCGACGGCATCTCGAGAATCATCCGGAAATAGCACGCCCCGGCATACAGATTTAGGTCTGTCTCCCAAACGTCCTCGTCAAAGACTTTGAGGCCGCACAATCCCATACCTTCGTGGAAGCTGGCCTTGGCCACTTGCGCGTACCCCTTAGGGCCGGTTGGCGATTGAGCGAATTTGTCGAATTGAGACTCGATGGCAAGTGCAGCGACAAAAGCGCGACGGTGTTCTTCAGTTTCAAAAATCTCGGTCGCGACCCTCACGATGGCGCGCGCCAGGACCTGCTTTTTGCCGTCCGAGAGCTTCTCGCCCTTGTAGGTGCGAAACATCATGTTTACGGCATATTGGCCGAGACGCTCTTCTTTGAGGCGCTGCTCTTCGATTTTAACCAGTTCTGCCTCGGCCGCTGCTGCCTTGGTGCGATTTTGAACGTTGTCCATAACCGCCAAGACGCTGACTGCGGAGGTGATGGCGATGATTATACCGATAAGTGTCTTTTTCATGGCTTGTTTCCTTTCGTTGCGATGTATTCTCGAGCGCGCCTGACTTTGTCCATCAGGTATATTGTCAAAGCCATTTCAACGATGGCTATTTTCTGATCGGCAGAAGCCTTTGGGTACAGGTGCTGGGTCGAATCCGCATGTGTCATTTTATTGTCTGCGGCGTACTCCAAAACTTTGGTTGCTCTGATTTTGACTGCATCGCCAATGGGCCTGACATTACAACTCAATGATTTCGTCATAGATGCCTTCGGGAGATCCGTGTTGAATGACTACAACCAGCTTGGTTTGACTGATTTCTTTGAGAACCCCGAGACCGAGGTCAAGGGTTTTGATGAAGTCTGCGCCGGTGAATCCCTCGTCCACAAAAAGGATCGGGCTGCCGTACATGTCCGACAACGACAGCTGAAAGGCCAGTACGATTCGATCCTGCTCGCCGCCGGACAACTCGCCGAGGTCGCTGCCCACCTCTTGACCCTTGTGGACAATGTCCAAAGACAGCTTTGCGCGATCTTCGCCCTTGGTTGTCTTGGTCAAGTTGAGGATGCGCACCACGGTGCCGTCGTCCGGGAACAGCTGATCGATATACTTCTGCGCGTTCCGGTTGATGTCTTCAATGATGCCATCGACAGCCTCGACGGCCGCTTTGTCACTCAGCTCTTTGATGCGCGTTTGAGCCCCAAGGCGCTTGATTGAGGTCAGCAAGTTTGCCTTGGCCGTGACCGTCTTTGCCTTGGCTTCACCCAGGAGGTCGTTGAGAGTCTTGACGACGCTCTGTGCGGCGGCGTAACGGGACATTTCAAGTTTGTGGGCGCGAATCTTTTCGGTCTGCAGTGACAGGGCGGTGACCGTACCGGCAACCGCGTTCATTGAGGCGAATGTTTCAGCTTTCAGCAGCTCGAGGCCGGCAGCCGGCGTCAATGCCTTGGCAGCGGTCGCGTCGGCGGCGATGGCTGCCAGCTCACCTTCGAACTTTTTGATTTTGACCGCGGACTGAGCAACCTGACGCCCCATCTCGTCGCTTTGCGATTTGGCTGCCGATCGAGCTGCCATCTTGTCGCCGAGGTCTTTCGAAAAAGCGTTCAGTTCGTCTTCTGTCTTGATGGCAGGCATTGGGTCGATCTGGATCAGCGACTTGATCGATTCGACCTGAGTCAGGAACGCCCTAGCTGCCTTGGCTTTGACGTCGGCGTCCTTGGTGATTGGAGCCAGCAGGGCCAATTCGGCCCTAATGTCAGCGAGACGTTTTTGTTTTTCGGCTGATGAGCCATCGTGCTTGTGAATTTTTCCAGAGCGAATCGACAGCTCGATGCCACAGCCAGGACATGGCTGTCCATCCGGTGTGGTTTCCAAGGCGCTGAACTCGGCCATCAAAGTTGCCGCCTTGGCTGTGGAGCCAGAGTAGGCTGCATCAGCTTCGGCAATAACATTTTTCAGGATGGCCGAGGCTGATAGCGGCTCGGTCGTCGGGAAGGTTTTTTTGACTGCCTCAACCAGATTACCAGCCGCCGTGCAGTTCTTGAACCAAGTACGCTTGGTTTCAATCGCGGCCATCTGGCCAAGAAAGTCGATTGCCGGGAGTGCGGCCAGCTGCTCGGACATCTCTTTGACTGCCGCCTGGAAAGAGGTCAGGCGTTCAGATTCTGCTTTCAGAAGATCCGACGTCTGGCGCTCGAGCGACTCGAGGACCGACAGCTTTTTATAGAGCGGGTTGGACAGTTTGACGTCGATGTCTTGAATCATCTGACGCAGCCGCGTTGACAGCTCAGTCGATTCAGTCAGCTTGGCCTCGATCGCCGCGGCGTCTTCGGCAGAGAATGGTGCAACCGGCTCAACCAGGGCGGAACTCTCTCTCGCCACGCGCTCAGCGGCTGACTTTTCGTTGCTCTCGGCGTCAGCCAGGGCCGCGGTCTTCCAGGTAATTTCACTCTTGGTGTGCGCGATGCCGGCGGTGATTTTGGCGCGGGTCGTCTCTGGGTCTTCGCCCTGAAAGGCGAGACGCTGAATGAATCGCAGCTGCTCCGCCGGCCCAAGCTTCAGAAGGCTGCCGTCCATGCGCTGGCGGATGTATGACGAGGCAAGGAATTCACCCTTGTTCATGCCGAGGACGCGCTGGATTTCAGTTTCGGCTGAGTCGTCGCGGAACACGCCTGCGAGCGTCTCAACCTGAAGCGTGTTCGGTGACCGCGTCCTGACGACCTTCATGGCTTCTGGACGCGCGCTCTCGACTGTGACGGCCGGCGCGCCGCCGGACCACGGCTTAACCTTGGCGGCGGTGTTGCCCTCGTACCAAGCGTCGTAGATGGCCTCGACGACAGTCGATTTGCCAGCGCCGGAAATGCCCTTGATCAGGACCAAACCGCTGTCTGGCAGTTTAAGCTCTAAGTGAGCGTGTTGTTTGAAATTTTTAAGGCGAACTAGCATTGGCTGCCTTTGATTGTGTCAGCTCGTCGAAGATGGCCTTGACTTCACTAGATTCCGTCTCGCAGGCATTCTTCAGGAGCTGCAGATAACTGACGCGCTCCCTGTTGGCGCGCACTACAACCTTATCGGCAAACTTGGGGACAATCTTAACTAATTTCGACAACTCTGTGTATTCTTTTGTCTTTTTGAACGCGATGTGCTCCGCGGTCGTGCCGATCAGGTTAACCCTAACGTGGCAATTTTCCGGAACTTTGTAGTCCTTGGCGGCAGCAACCTGCAGGTCAACGGTGATTTTGCGCGGCAAACCCAGATCGAATGCCTTTTCGCCCTGAAAAACTTCCCCATACTGGCCACGGAAAAGCAAGATGCTGATCGTTCTCGCCTGGGTGTTGCCGTAGGCAGAATCCATCGGCTCGCCGACGTAGAGGACGTTCGGTTGCAGCCACTGCCGATCGTGGATGTGGCCGCTGCATGCCAGCGGGAAGTCTGCCGGCCACTCGTCGCCGACCTTGCTCTCGATTGGCCCCATTTTGGCACCGCGGAACTCCTGGTGACAGAACACGGCGGCATGGCCGATAAGAGCCTCATCTCGCTGCAGAAGCGACGGATTGACCGTCAAGTGGGCATTTTTTTCGATCCACGGCGCAAGGGCCTCTTTGAGACGACCGGGCGGGGTGTACGGGCAGAAGATGAAGCCGAGGTCAGAGATTGGCCGGTCGATAATGCGCAGATACGGCATCTGAATGCCGACAAACGCGTGCAGGTCCTCAAGAAAGACCTGATTGTTGATCATGTCGTGGTTGCCGACCAAATAGTAGACGGGGACCTTGGCTTCGGTGATTTTCCTGAGGAAATGGACGATTGAGCGGAGGGCCAGGATGTGGACGCGCTCAAATGTGTCGGAGAGGTCGCCAAGGATGACCACGATGATGATCGAATTGGGGTTACGTTCTTTGAGACGCAAAACAATGTCGCGGACCTTCAGGCCAAGCGCCTGAATCTCGGCAACATTCGAATATTTGGCGTGAGGGTCGCCGACCGCAACTACGATTTTTTCGATTTGTCCATCAGTCATTAAACTCTCATCATGGCTAGGAAGAAGGCGATAACCACCGTCAACCCGGCCATGATAAACCATGCGAAGCTCTGAAGCAACATGGAATTTGTGCCCGTATTTGCTGGAATTTGTTCGTAGTGATGGTGGTGCTGTACGGAAAATGACTTTGCCTGACTGCCATGGTCAAAATCAATATCAGGCATGCTGCCAGATTCCCGATGCTCGTGGGTCAGGAAGCGCTCAAATGACGGCCTTGGTGCCGCGACTTGGTTGCGCACGGCGACGGTTGCCTGCTCCAGGAGGATGGTCTTCGCCATGCTCAGCTCGAGCTGCTGCTCGATGTCTGGCTTGCGCGCCATGGCCGCTTGGTAAGCCGTTTCGATCTCTTTCGAAGATGCGCTTTCCGCTACGCCTAAGATTTGATGAAAAAACATAAGCCCTCCACTGTTCATAGAGGGCTTATCGGAATTTTTCGGAAAAACTTTAGTCTTTTATGGCTTGATCTGCTTTGTGTAATAAGTATAGGTAGTTGAGACTTCTTCGCCGGCTTCTGCCTTGGATTTCACGTAGCACTGACCCTTTTGCACGAAGCCGAAAGGCTCGAATTGCTTGGGGTAGCTCGCCGGCAGCTGCTCGACCGGTGGGACGAACATTTCAACGTACTGTTCGCCAGACTCGAGGTTGGCGAAAATGAACCCTTCGACGCCGCCGCGGTCTGCACCGGTCTGGACGAGTTGACGACCGGCATCGCGGTGATCTTTGATCAAGCCGTCAATTACGGTTTTGCATTCGACGTCCGGGACGGTTTGACATCCAAAGAGCATCGCAACGATAAGGAAAAGCTGATAAAATCTCATTTTCTAACTCCGGGTACGGTTTTAAGACACTGCCAGTTCTTATGCTACCTTGTGCAGGTCGTAAAAGTCAACCTCGTAAACGCGGTCGCGATAGGCGAAGCGAGAAATGCGGTTTTTGTGGTCGTGGAGCACGATCTTCGGGTTGACCGCGGCGACGCCCTTGTATTTTGTCAGGCTAGTCACTTGGCTGATCCAGCTGGTGACGCGGTTGGCGACGTATGCTGGGCCGAGGCCGGCACCGCATCCGACCATGACCGCGCGGCGATACACGTTGTATCGGTGATGGTGGCCACACATGTATTTGCCTTGCGGAGACATCCCCTCGCCTTCGCGAAGGTTCTCTTGGTCACCGTGCCGGATGACGTAGTCGCCGAACATGTAAATGACGTTCTCGCCGCTGTCGCGAGTCATGACCGTCCAGTCCGGATAGTGGGTCCTCGAGAGGGTGTCCCAGTCGAATGTGCCCTTCAGGGACGGGTTCTCGTCTACGAAAATTGCTGGCCATTCGTGGTGGTTTGAATCGATCAGAATCTTTCTCTTGATCGACGACACGTTAGCCTGAGCGTCCAGGAGGCGGCGCAGCGCGGCCAAGTCATCGCACAGACGCAGGCCTTCGCGCGCGCCCGGAACGTTTTTCGTGTGCCGGCAGACCGATGTGAAGTCTGCGGCGTCGCCGCCGTTGATCAGCGTGCCCGGCTTGTGAAGAGTATTCAACATTCGTAAGCTGGCGAGGGTGCCGGCGTGCTGGTGCGGTGCGTGGTCATCGGTGGAATACGTAGCCTTGTCGTCCGAGCCAACTTCGCGCATACCCTCGCCAGAGAAGACCATGCCGTCGTCGAGAACGATTGGGCGGTAGTTCCCGCGCATCGGCTCATAGTCGATGTACAACTGTTTGGCGTGATACTCGCCGTTTTCGTCGATCAAGACCATGATCGCACAGGGCATATGGGCGATTCGGTGGAAGTCGCGCGAATGCTGCGGCATCGAAACGTGCTTGAGCGCACCGACGGTGTAGTATTTGTGCGCTTCATTGAGGCCGGGCTTGGAGGTGGTCTCAATTGACGGCACTGGGTGGGCCGAGATCCAGCTTGTTTTTCCGGTGCGTTTGTAGACGCCCTTGGCGTTGGTCGTCACCGGGCGGCTGACCGTGCGGTCGCCAGACGGCTGGACAGCCGACAAAGACATGTACTTTGACAGCATCAAGGCCTCGTCGATTGCCGTCACGCCCTTCATGGTCCTGATCTCCGGGGTATGGAGGCCGGGTGCCAAAACCAAATTGATCTTACCGAAACGGTCAACAAGAGAGCTGATCTTGGACCGTTCATCGTGTACGATCGACTGCTCCACCGCTTCGACCGTCTCAAGGCGCGCTTCGAGTAGGGCAACGCGGCGTTCAGACTTCTTCCGGCCGGCGAGCATGTCTATCTCAGAGGTCAGGGTGACCGCGGCGCGCTGGCATTTGATCACCGACTTTGCGTCTTTTTCGGAAATGGTCGCGCCGAGGTGGTAGACCTCGGCCCGATAGAATTTTGCGACTTGCGCGTACACCTTGATGATGTCCTCGGAAACGCCAAGGTGCGCGGACGACAAAATGAGATACTGTTTGCATTTACGTTGTTTCATCTTTTACCTGCTCCAATTTTTCACACAGAAGGTCAAACTGAGTCTTACCTTCCGGTGGATCTTTGTCTAAAATTTCCTCAAGAAACTCCAACACTGAGCGCCTTTCAGCTAAAATCTTCTGCAGTGAGGCTTCCATTTGCTCTCTGGTTTTCATCAGAGAATCTCGCTTTGTTTGATCTGTTCGGTCGTCTGAAGAACTGAAATCTGCCCCGAGGTTGGGTTCAGCCAAGTGCTCTCACTCATCTCCCAGCGAGCGCGCGCAAAGTCGGTCTTCACAAGAAAGAGACCGCCGACGCCGCCGTCACGGCCCTTGCACGAGTGCAAGATGGCTTGGTTGTTGTCGCGAAGCTTCGGCCACCGATTGAGAGAGAAAATGGTGTCAAAGACCTGAGCCATGTCGAAACTGCCGGCAAGGTCGGAGTGAGTGATCGGCTTCTCGTCCTGAAATTTGTGTGTGCCCTCGCGATTGATCTGGGCAGCATCAAAGCCGATTTTGTTATACTTGAGCACGAAGTCTTTGCGCTCTTTGTAAGCGGTGTGGATTTTGTCGTACTTCTTGTCGCCGGGAGACGCGCCCGCAACGTGAGCGGTGTAGTCTACGATGTCGATGACGTACGGCTCGAGACCTTTGACCTTGCGCTCGTAGTCATAGTCGCGCTTGCGTTTGTGGATTGACGTAATCGATTCGCCGTAGACGAAATCGACCTGAATGTACTCCTTGATGTACTTCTTGGCTTCATCGATCAGGCTCTTCTCTGCTGCAGTCAGCGAGTAGAACTCAGCGCGCAGGCGCTTGATCGGAATGCCAGTCAGGGATGCGATGAGGCGACGCGTAAAGGACTTCGGACGGTCCTCGACGCAAGTGATGTGGACGGTTTTCTTCTGCTTCACAGCCATTCTCAGGATATGCTGCATCATCATCGATTTGCCGCCGTTGGTGACGGAAATGAATCCGTTCAGCGTCTGGCGCTCAAAGCCACCGACCTCTTCATCGAGGGCCGGGCAGCCAAGGTAAAGAACGTCCATGTTGATGCCGGTGTCGTTTGGCACCAGCTTTTCAATGTCGTCAATGTTAAAGCGGTAGTCCTCGTCCATCGAGATCTGGTCGAGGGTTGGCAGGACATCGCGCATGCTTTCGATTGCGGCAGCGATGTTGCCCGATTTGTACTCAGACTGAAATGGCTTGGACCACTTCAGAAGGTGAGTCACCTTGAGGTAGTCCATAAAGAGCGCAAAGCACCCGTCGTCGGCAGCCTTGCTCCGCACCGTTGCATTGGCGAGCATCCAGTCCCAAAGAGTCTTGGCCTCGTCGTTTTCTTCTGAGTTGACGGCCGACTTCACGACAGAGTCGATACTTTGAATCGAGATCTTGTCTGCGCCGTGGCGCTCTTTGTGCTTCTGGATGTTGTCGATGATCTTGCGAAGCGCGCGAATGCGGATGGACTTGTCGCCGTAGAAGAAATAGTCGGAGTCAATCATGTTGCCGAATTTGTCCAGCATGCGGACATCGGTAACGAGACGGAGGATGCCAGCACAGATCAGTTCGAAGTCAAAGAGTGCTGTGATGTTTTGCTGGTCACTCATAGATTCCGGCGTACCTCGTTAAACATTTGCATCTCTTTGGCTTCCCTGACCTCAATGTTGAGGATGCGGTCAAGCTCATAAGTCGATTCGAACGAGTCCAGGTGCGGCTCCGACATCCAGGTGTCCGTTGTGTGAACGACCGTCGGAGTTGGCGGCATGATGCGGTAATCATGACACCACCGTAAGAGTCTGCCACAGTTGCCCTGCCGAAGTCTATGCTCTTCTCCGTCAAAGACGAGCTGGCCGTGGCCGCAGCGAACGCACCTATGCTCACGCAGGGCCATTACTTTTTCGCCTTAACAAGTTCGCCACCGACAACCCACTTGACGTCTTCGCCCATGTTCACGACATCACTGTATTCTATGTCGTCATTGCAGCCACAAGCTTCGTGGGAGATGAAAGAAGTGCCTTTGTTTATCGGCGTGATGTGCCAGATGCCGCCCTTGCCGTACGAGACGTCAAGAAGCGTGCCATCGCTGAACGCGAGATGGAACGGCTTTTCCCGATCAGGGTAAAATTCCTGAGAGATTCTGCCTGCGACATCGAGGATGTCATCGCTGTAGCCGCGAACGATAATCATACCCACAACCACCTCAATAGTCTGACATCAGCATGTCGTTTTGGCCACTCGCGCCTTGGACGCGCAAGCTGTAGCCGCCGAGAGTCGCAATCTTGACACCGAGACTGACGCCGTTTTTGATCACGGCGCAAACCGTGTCGCATGCGTCCATGACTTTGAGGAGTTTGCAGTCGCCCTTGACAGCGCCGCTTTCGGAAATGTAGACGGTCTCGCCTTGCTCAAAGCTCGGCACCGGGTTGACGCCGCGGTTGGCCATAATGAGGCCGTGGACCATGCGCAACGCTGCCTGAAGCTCTGGACCCACGTTCGCTAGCTGGGCCGCGCGGATGTAGCTTGCGCCGCAGCCTGGAAGAGCGCCATTTTGCATGCAGGCCTGGACAGCTTTAGAGGCGTCGTCGAGACGGTCCGCACGCTCTTGCAGATCCGGCATGAGTCCGCCGCCGACTTCAACTTTGACAAGGCCTTCGGTGAGCTGGGAGTTTCGAATGGCAGTGACCTCTTTATCGTGCTGGGCGCGCGCTTCTGCAATGATATTAGCATTCTGCTGAACACGCTTCTCAACCCAGTGGTTCGAAGCCCTGCCCATCAAGACGGTGTTGACGGGGGAGATCTTGATTTTATCACATGTACCAAAGAACGCTGGGGAAACTGTGGTGTAGTTACCACCATCAATAACTTTAGATTCTTCAACACCGGTGAATGCAGCAAGGTCACGTACGACCTGTAGGCCGCTGTTGATTTCTGACGAGAGGCGCGGCTTAACCACGAAGACCGATAGGCCGAATTTCGCCAAGGTGCGGTTTGCAATCAGCAGCTTGTTCGCGACGGCGTCGCCGATGTCATAGGCGAAGATCACGAGGTTACGGTTGACGGATTCCGCCTTATTTGCGGTGTCCCAGGCAACCAGGATGGGGTCAACTTGGTGATCGGCCATGAGGTGACCGTTGAAAATGGCAACCCGTGGCTTCTCCCACTCGATCGTCTCGTTGGAGGCTGCCTTTTCGCTCGCCGACCACGCCAATGTGTTGTTGTAGTCGTAACCGTAGCAATGGCTGTAACCGTCTTGGGTGACGATCCGGTACCGGGACTTGGAGCCGGGGTTTTTCTCTGTCACGATCGTCCCGAAGGCGCTGCTACGCTCAATAGCCTCGAGGACCACATTCGTCAGCTCCTCGTCACCGTTGGTTGACGTCAGGGCCACTAGGCGCGGCACGTCGTCGTCGGTGATGGCCTCTGCCTTGATCGCCTCGATGGCCGCGTCGGCTTCCTTCTCGATCAGGCGCGCAAAGGCCTGGGGCTGCATCTTGGTGGCGGACGCTCCAATGGCCTCTGCAACCGCGCTGGCGAGCACGATGGTGGACGTGGTGCCGTCGCCGCTGGCAATGACGCTGTGGGCCGCGGACTGCTTGCAATACTGCAATACGGCCGCAGGAGCAGGGTTCTGGAAGCCAAGCGCCCGCAGCACCGTCAGTCCGTCTTTGGTCATGGTCGCCTGAAGCCGCATGTCCGGGCCCATTTTGTCGAAGGCGAATGGACGGCCTCCGGGCCCAAGGGTCGAGCCGACCGCCTGGGAAATGCCACTGAGGGCCTCTGTCATCTCTTTGCGCGCGCTTTCGCCGACCTTAACGTGGAACATTTTCACCTCTGGAAGAGTTTTGAGCGGTTTCCATCAATTTGGCTGCTGATTCGTCCGGGCCAATGTAGACGACGGTCTGCTGGCCGTACTCTCTACAAAACTTAAACACATGCTCGTAGTCGCCGTCAAGGGCATAGATGAACCGGCCAGTTTGGGCTGGGTCGGACATCGTGGCCATCAACAATGCGACTTCCCACGAGAACTTGCGATAGTAGGTGTGGGCGCGCTTCTCGTATTCGGCCGGCGACACGCCCCAGGTCGTGGTGGCGTTGGGTGAACCGCTGCCAAACCAGCTGGTGTTTTTGATATTGGGGACGGCACCCTTGTAGAAGATAAACGCCTCTTCAGAGACCGGCAGCAGACCAATGTTCGAAGAGGTCGATGGTTTCTCATACCACACAGACACCGAGTCAAGAAAGTTCCACTCTGCCCCAGGGGTCTTAGCGGCAATGCCCGCAGCCTTAACGGCCGACATGCCAGCGTGGATGTTGGCGAGCGCCTTGGTCTTATCCTCGCGAGAGTGCCGACAGAACAGAAGCAGGATGTGGCGCTCAACTGGGATATTGTAGAGATTTTTTAGAAAGTCCTCAGCCTCGCCCTGCTCGATCGGGATGTTAGCCATGGTGAAGTCAGCCGCAGGGAAGATAGAATCCCCGAGCTTAGTGGTTTCGATTTGAATGACGCCGTCTTGTGTGCGCATAGATGCCTCCGGTCAGGACTTTACTACAGTTCGATCAAGGAGTAAACCAGCATTTTCTTGTGCTTCTTGTCTTCTGGCAAATACCCGCCCCGGTCAGGATAGAGGCCAGTGAGGCTCCATCATGCAGTAGCGTGTACACTGATATCTTTAGTCCCTTGTTCTTCCCAGGCACCTGACCGTTTTACCTGGGTAGTCCTCGAGGTAACATTTTCAGTGAATTTTCTGTTGGGGCTGTAGGGCAAGCAGGTGGTGCTGCGGGTGGCATCCAATTGCGTCTTCTTGACGTCCTACTCCGGCATCGACAGCCCAACATGAACACTTACGTGCTCAATAAATTCCTAAGACCGTGATCTTCAATTCTTTTTCTCGTTCCTGGCCGTTCCATAAACATGTGCTTTTTGGTGCCCATCGCTGGAGGCACTTCTGGGAACACCTCGGCAAGGATGGCGTGAGCCCTTTCTCTGAAAGGGTAGGGACCTTTGCCGGGGTAGCACTTGATCCAGTCGTAATTCAGCCGGAAGAGGAGGTCGGCAGCCCGCTTGGCTCCCGTCTCGTCTCCAAACCTGACTCGGATGATCGTCCATCCCAGCTCGTTGAGAATTTTCGTCCTCACGAAGTCCTTGGCCCTCTGCTCAGAGCTTAGGTGCGATGGGTCATCAATTTCGATGCCAACCTTGTATTTTGTGTTGGCAAAATCGAGATTGTACCGTCCCTCTGGGTGGTTTTGATGCAAGATTTCTCCACAAAAAACCCACCGCTTGCGAAGAATGGCCTTGAACCATTCTTCCGAGACGGGCGTCATGGCGTTGATGACGCCCTGGAAGCGCTTGGCCTTGTCCCTCATGCGTTGGTGTCCGTGGCCGTTCTTTTTGCTGACCTTGGCTGCTGAGCGCAAGATCTGGTCGGCGACGAACTTGGCGTACTTCTGCTTTTGAGACAAACTCACCTCGGCTGCCTGATCTGACACCGCTCTACGGGAATCGAGTTGACGAATTTGACAATGTCGTTGAAATTATAGGTAATATCCCATTTTCGGATCGACGGATCTTGGGATAAACGACCAAAACGTGTTTCAAACCAGCGATCGAGTTGATTTTTCATAAACGTGGCTTCGATTTTTTGCACGCCTCTGACCACATCGTTCTCGATGAACGACTCAAGGATGTCGAGCGCCGTTTGGTAGCGCATGTGAATGCTTGGGTGGTGGAGGTCTTGGGCTTCCATCACACCTTCTCCGTTGATGAGACAAATTCCACCCGGTAGGACTTGCCGAGGCTGAAGAGTGGGTTGCGGATAATTTTCCACACTTCCTTGCGCCGGACTTCCTTCACCGTGACGTTTTTGATGCTGCTCCAGGTGTGGAGCGTCTCACCGTCGTCCAGGTGAATGGTGATGCCGGCCGGGCTCAGTTTCTTTTGCTCCCAGGCGTGGCGGGCGTTTTTGGTCATGACGCCGAGCCCAGGCACATAGCCGGTGACTTCGGTTTTCATCGTACATTCAAACGAGCCGCCCGCGTGGAGGGTGATCTTGATGTCGAGATCAGTGACGTCGATTTCTTGGGTCTTCATAGTCTGCGCCCTCCGCGGTAAGAGAGGACTCCGCCTCTCAGTTTCTTTGCTTTGCCGCACCGGAACCGTTTTCGGTACTTACCGCACAACCTGTAAAGCTCTTTTGCTATCTTCGTTGCGGTCTTTTTGTCTTTTGCGATGATCTCCGCCTTGTAGAAGTACACGATGTCGCGGGCGGTCCGCGGCAAACGCTTTTCCCATGTGAATCTGTAGTAGCGCATTCATAGATCCAAGATGATATCACACTTGAATTTGATTGCCTTGACCGGCCCCGTGTACGGCTCGGTCCGAAACGGAATTTTGTGAATGACGAGAAGGTCTTCCAGATCGTCACCACCCATTGCTGGCCACGACACGCGCTTCTTGTCGGCGAGCTGTTTCAGCCAATCGCCGTAGAGACTGCCCTGGGACTTGAGCTGTTTTGCCAACGCGCGAATCTCTTTGAGAGTTCGCATCAGTCGCCCCTGTCGGTCTTGAAGGCTTCATACGATTCGCAGCCGGTCCAGCCCTTGACCATGACGCGGCGCTGTCCGGTCACCATGGGCTCGAACGTGATGCCGTTGTCCTGGAGCTTGATGCCGACGTCTTCTTCGAAGGACATGTGCTCTGCGTAGCATTCGATGACTTCGCCGGTCATTGTGTCAGTGACTGAAATTTTGTACTTCATGACGCCTCCGCAAGAGCAAGCAAGGCCAACAAAACGATGGCCGCGGTGATTAGGAAGCCGACAACAGCATCTTTGACTGCCGGGTCTTTCCAGAAATCGAACTTCATGCGACCGTCGCCATTCGGTTCAAAATGAGAGAAACTTTGGTATTGACGGTCTTGCTGTCTGTTGACAACGTGATCGTCCTCAGCGCTCGCACGGCACGATCGGTCAGATCAATGCCGTCATTGTAGATGCGATCTAGCAATGCAATCAGGCGTTTCTCGACTTCGAACAGAGAGACTTGCTTGCCGTTAGACCATTCGCCGGTGCGTGCGCAGCGGACATACATGCAGATGGTCTGGCTGACTTTGCCAGATTCTGTCCATTCGCGCTTCTTCTTGACTGTCGGCTTTGGCACCAGCAAGTCGTAGACCTGATCGAAGGTGAATTCGAAGAGGTTGCCTGCTGGTGATTTGATCAGAAGTTCGTCGCCGGGCTGAAGTTTGACAATCATGTGTCCCTCAAAGGTTAGCGTTACACTTTTTGCAAAATGAAGAGTAGACCATTTGAACTGGCTGGTGTGGACCGCCGTCCATGCACTTGTCGCCGTCATAAACGCGCAGCGGCTCATATTTTTCGACAGCCTTCTGGACGACATTTGGCGGCGCGATTTGGGCGCTACTGTTCATGGGCGCATTCTGAACGATCGGACTTGGCGCGCCGGCCTTCCAGAGCTGGTATGCGAACGGATTCTGGTCCTTCAGACCCAAGACTTGCGCAAAGACCGGCTTGGGGTCGAGGAAGATGGCGTTGATTTCGCACTTGGTGATGATGTTGTTGTCGTTTGGGTCTCTCTTGAGAGTCATGCCAGCCAAGCACGGAGCGCTCAGCCACATACTCTCTGTCATGCAGAGCTTGGGAATGTCGAGCGTCGCCCGCAACTCTGAGGCGACTATGTAGTAGTGCAGCTCTGCCTCGCCGACGATCGAATTTGGCTGCATCATTATGTCGCAGTAGATCGGAACCACGCTTTTTTGTGAAGATGCGCCACTGCTCAGGATGGTCTCGCCGGTGAGATCCTTTTGGTTGAACAGGTGGACCAAATTTTGGATCATGTGGATCATTTTGGTGCCCGACGTTTGTTGATCATGTGGGCCGTGAAGTTCGACGCCGGGATCTCAGCGATGGTGGCCTGACCGCCTTTGCTGTAGCGGATTTCAAAATCGAGGCCATCGACGTTTAGGCCGACCCGGAAGCCGCCATTTGGCACGCTGGCGAGATAGGCGACCGTCGCGGTCTCCATCATCAGCCGCCGCGGCATCTGAAGGCCGTTGATTGAGTTGACCTTGCCTTCCACCGTGTTGCTCGCGAATTCGTGACCGACCTTGCGGTTGAATTCGTCGTGCGGGTGGGTGACCGAATAGCCGGCACGGAAGCTCCAAGTGACTTCGCGCTCGAGCATGTCTTTCTGGGCGAGGATCAAATCGTCCCGAGTCGGCAGATTGTCGATCACCAGGGTGAATGACTTGGGTGACAATTCGCGCTGCTCGCGCTTGGGGGTCTTGCCCTTGTGACTGCGGTGGTAAACGATCTTCATTTGGTTCCCTTTAGAGCTTTGAGCAGCTCGTTGATTTTCTGTTCGACAGATCCTGTTGGAATTTCGATTGGTCCGCTGGCGTAGACCGTTCCGTTGACAATCACCAGTTTGGCTGCGTATTTGATCAGAGCACCCCGCGCTTTATTTCGTCCCGGATCTTCTCCCACTCCTCTACCAGCCACTTGTGGCCGGCGGGCTTCACATCGTCGTGCGGGGAGTAGTAGTGTTCGAACGGGAGGACGCTGGCCTTCAGCTCGTAGTAGAGCCCCGGCAGAGCCTTCACCTTGTCACGCAGCGCCCGGCGAATTTTGGTCTGGAAACCGGCGAGGTGCAGAGAGAGGTTGGTCTCTTCGCGGCGCATCTTGGGGCCAATCTCTTTGGCGTCTTTCCCGGACACCTTACGCAAGACGTCGCGGTTTTTGGCGGTGGTGCCAAGCCAGAACCAATAGCCTTCGATGGTGCAGAAGAGACCGTCCTCGGTCTCGATCCCGCCCATGACGTAGTACCAATTGCTGAGCATGCGTCCTAGCAAGGTGCTCCCCTTGGAGTAGATGTTGATGTGGTCAACACCATCTTTTCGTGCATCAATTTGCTGGTTTGGTGTCAATTCTTGGTCCGATCCAGATATTCGCGCAGGACGTCCGACGGAACTTTGTCGGTCGGGACGACGCGGCGGTAGTTGTCTTCGATTGTTGGGCCGGTCGAATCGACCAAAACCCATTGATAGGTCAACATGAAGCCAAGAATTTTCCACTGCATTGTCATTACCTTTTGACTGAAACGTAGTTGAACGGGCCGCGGACACCACCACTGAACTTCTCGGCGATCTTCAATGCTTCCTCGCAGGCGGCGCTTGGTGCGAGAAAAGAACCATCTTCGGTCTCGGTGCCGCGCAGCATGACCGCACAGGCTCCGAGGGCGTATGACTCGCCGCAACCCACCGACACGTATGGCTCGGTTGCGATCCCAACTTGGAAGTCGGAGTCGATGTGATAGATCTCACCACGGTACGCCACGATGAACGATCCGCCCT
>Ga0172380_10004348_pt1 | contig 18292 bp, 8 predicted proteins | sample Leawe162metaG_FD_119747 | JGI IMG/M metagenome (GOLD analysis project Ga0172380, IMG submission 119747) | Leachate microbial communities from a municipal landfill in Southern Ontario, Canada - Leachate well 162 metaG | ecosystem: Engineered > Solid waste > Landfill > Unclassified | place... | reverse complement strand
GCCGCATCTGCAGATGGCCACGATGCGCCTGGCGGAAAGCAACAACACCGACCCCGAGACCCCCTTCGCCGCCGGCAAGCGCCTGGTCACCGAGCGCGAAGTCGAAATCCTGCGCCTGGTGCAGCAGGGCAAGAGCAACCACGAAATCGGCGCCGTACTGGGCATCAGCCCGCTGACGGTGAAGAACCATGTCCAGAAAATCTACCGCAAGCTCAATGTGCAAAACCGCGCCCACGCCGTCTCCCGCGGCATCTCCCTGCGCCTGCTCGATTTCGCGGCGGGCTGACGGCGTGGCGCGGCACCTTCCCGTCCTCGTCGTAACGCTGGGCATGCTGCTCGCCAGTGCCCCAGCGCGCGCGTTCGACTCGATTCCGGACATTGACTGGCTGCAACCGCAAACGCTGCCGCCACCGCAGCAGCGCCACGGTGCCGACATCGCTCCCGTGTTCCGCGCCGCGCTGCCGCAGCAGGAAGCCGTCATCGCCGAGCCCCTTCCCGAAACACTCGAGCTGCTGGCCGCCGTCCGTGCCGGCAATCCGGCCCGGGTCAAGATGCTGCTCAAGGCCGGCGTCCAACCCAATGCCGCCGACCTGCGCGGCGAACGCGCCTTGCCGCTGGCAGTGCGCGCCGGCCGGCTGGAGCTCGCGCGCCAGTTGCTCGCCCAGGGCGCTGCACCCGACCTGCGCGGCGCCGACGGCCGCACCCCGCTGGGCATCGCCGCGCTCGACGGCAATGCCGCGTTGGTGCGCGTCCTGCTCAAGGCCGGCGCCGACGTGGATCTGCGCGGCCCCCACGGCAACACGCCGCTGCTCGACGCCGTGCTGATGAACCGCGTCGACGTCGTGCGCGCACTGCTGGCGCACGCCCCCGACCTCGAACGCTTCGATCGCGAGGGCCTGCACGCGCTGGCCCTGGCCGCGCGCGAGGGCCGCAGCGAAATCATCGAAGCCCTGCTTGCCCATGGCGCGGAGATCGAATTCCCCGACAAGGGCAATCGCACCGCATTGTTCTGGGCGATCTACAAGCGCCAGCGGCACAGCGCCGACCTGCTGCTGACGCACGGCGCCGATGCCGGCGCAATGTCGACCGAGTTCTGAATCCGCGGGCCTCTTCGCGAGGCGCCGCAATGAATCAGCAGATCAGCCCTCCCTGCCTTGTCCGCACGGAGGGCTTTTTCACATCCGGAACTGCAACATTCCCATCAGTTTATCGAGGGCTGACGAGTTCTTCGCGCCGACGCCTGCGCGATGTCGACGCATGTCTGCAACACGCCGCAGTTACTTCGGATCATGTCGACGTCACGCCAATAAACCGTTCGGATCATGCACCGACCGTCGGGTCGGAATCACGCAGGCGCCACGATCGGAAAGGCATGGTCCGTTTGCGTAGTCGCTAGGTCAAAGCGACTACGAAATCGCTCCGCAGAAATGGTAAGGACGTAAAGAGCACGCGCCAAAGTGCGCTACAGGTTCTGCGAAGTTTGCGGTCCTGTTCTTCCCCACCCATCTCTCCAGGAGAAATCTGCATGAAATTGAAATCCAAACTGATGGCCGCGGCCATCGCGCTGGTCGCCGCTTCCGGCGCCAACGCTGCCATCACGAACTCCGCCAGTGGCAACGGCGAACTGTTCATCACCATTTACGACGGAGGCGCTGACCTCGTAAGTAGTGCCGACGACCGCGCCTATGTGCGTGACCTCGGTTCGCTGCTGAATGGCGGTAGCCTGAACGATTGGGCTTCGGTTACCACCAGCCCGGCTGCGACCTTGGCCGCCAACAAGCAGGCATTTGGCAACATCTACTCGGTCGGCGCCGATGCCAACCTGACTTCCTTCCTCGCTGCTTCTACCGATACTTCGCGCCTGAAATGGAACATCGTCGCTACCGATGAGAATGGCACCGACCGCTTCCTGACCACGGCCAGCTCGATCTCCTTGGCACAAACCCCGACCTATACCCAGTTCCGCAATTTCGACGGCAGGACCGACACCTACCTGGCAGCCATGAACCCGGCCCTGACCGGTGAATCCGCACTGTATAGCGGTGCCGGCGCAGCCTTGAATCTTTGGGGCGACAACCTTGTTGCTGCGGCCGCGTTCAGCAACACCGCCGGGCTCGGCGGCAGCAACGGCTTCTTCCTGCTCTCCGAGAAGGCGACCACGGGCACGACAACCAAAGCCACCGTTCAGCAGTACATGGCCGACAGCACGACAGCCATGCAATGGACCCTGGCCAACGACGGCAACCTGAGCTACGGCGCCATCGCCGCCGTTCCCGAGCCGTCGGAATATGCGCTGATGCTGGCCGGCCTCGGCATGCTCGGCTTCATGGCTCGCCGCCGCCTCAACAATCGCGCCTGATTCTCACTCTTACCTAAAGGAAACATTCCATGCAGATCAATAAGCTCGCCGCCGCCTGCGCCGTCGCCTTGGCCGGCCTTTCCGCTCCCGCCTTCGCCCTGACCGCCTTCGACACGCCGGACCTCAAGATCCACCTCTCCGGCGCCTCGGCGCCCGACAACTTCCTCGAGACCCTTGCCACCGGCATGTACGTCGGCGCCAAGGGCACCGACTGGTTCGCCTTCGTCGACGACGGCGACGGCAAGCAGCAGCGCGCCTTTTTCGGCGTCATGAAGGGCGTCGTCGACGGCGTGCCGGCCAGCCTGGCGGGCAAGAAGGTGCTGTTCATCAAGCGCTCCACCGGCGGCTCGGTGTTCGGCGTGAACCCCGTCGCCCGCGCCGAGGCGCTGGCCATCCTGAAGGTCGATTCCGGCGTCTGCAGCAACGTCAGCGTGCCCGCCGGCTACAACTACAAGTGCCCGGTGGTCGGCGTCGACCCCGGCGTCGGCACCCCGACCGGTGAAGAACTGGTCGCCGACTTCGGCGTCTCCGACGTCGGCCCCGCGCTGTTCAAGGAGCCGCTCAACGTCGAATTCGGCAAGACCCAGTTGTCGCCGGGCGAAGTCGCCGGCATGACCGTGACTCAGGTCAATACCCTGGCCATGGGGCTTGCCGTGACCAATGCGATCCCCGACACCACCTACTTCAGCAAGGCCGTCTATGGCGCCCTGCTGTCGGGCAACATCGGTGACTGGACTCAGGTCGATGCGACCCTGGCTCCGGCCGCCGGCAATCAGGTCGTGGTTTGCCGCCGCGTCCCCGGCTCGGGCACCCAGACCAGCTACAACTGGTTCTTCAACAATTTCCCCTGCGCCACAGGTTCCATCGCGGGTTCGGGCGATACAGCCCCGACGCGCATGGGCGACTCCGCCAGCGGCATTGTCAGTGGTACCGGTACCGTCGCCGATCCTTTCATCATTGATCCGAACGCCGGCTACACCGTGTTGGAGAACTCCTCGTCGGGCAACGTCGCCGACTGCATGACCAAGGCCGCGGCCGGTGGCGTGCATACCTTCAAGGACGAACAAGGCAAGTCCTACAAGGTAACCTTCGACAGCGATCCCGTCGCGGCCGGCAACCAGGGTGGCTACGGCGCGATCGCCGTCCTCTCGGTCGACAGCCTGGACAAGACTGGCAATGCTGCTGCCAAGTGGAGCTATCGTTCCATCGACGGCGCTGGCATGTACTACGACAGCGATGCCAACGTCACGACCTCGACCGCGCTCAACGTGACCCCGGCCATAACCGGCAACGGCGTGCATCCCTCGAAGGCCAACCTGATCGAGGGCAAGTACGAGTTCGCCTCCGAGCTGACCATGCAGTATCGCAACGATCTGGCCAGCCTGAAGAAGGAATTTGCCGACTTCTTCATCGCCCGTGCCGGCCATCCGGACTTCAACACCAAGCCGTGGATTGCCGCCCTGCCGCCGGCCTACGACCCGACGACGACGGCCAACGTCGCCAAGGGCACGCGCTTCGGCAACATGTGCGCGCCGTTGCAGCGCCTGTACTAAGCAGCTAAGGGACGGCCGGGAAGCCCCCTTCCCGACCGCCTCGATGGACTTGACCGGCCGCTCTTGCGGCCGGTTTTTTTGCACCCGGCAAGGTGCATTCACTTGGGGCAGGTTCGCCATGGCCCATGGATGCTGCGTGATGGTCTGATCGGATCATGAAATGGCACCGCTGCATTACAACGCCTGTTATCTGGCGCGGCGATACTGCCCAAGTTATGCGCCACGCCCTGATTTCCCTCCTTGTCCTGCCCGCCATCGCGCTGGCCGCGCCGTCTTTCGACCTCAACGAAATCCAGGTCGACGGCAATACTGTGCTGCCCGCCGTCGAGGTGGAGCGCGCGGTCTATCCCCACCTCGGCCCGGCAAAATCCATCGCCGACCTGGAAAAGGCCCGCGAGGCGCTGGAGCGCGCCTATCACGATGCGGGCTACCTGACGGTGGTGGTGGACATTCCCGAACAGAGGGTGGCCGAGGGCACGGTCAGCCTGCGCGTCACCGAGGGCCGCGTCGAGCGGCTCAAGGTGGCCGGCAACCGCTATACCTCGCGCAGCGCGATCCGCGCCGATGCGCCGGCGCTGGCGCCGGGCGAAGTGCCCAACTTCAGCGACGTGCAGCAGGAACTGGCGAAGGCGCAGCGCGCCGACCGCAAGCTGACCCCGCTGCTGCGCCCCGGCAAGGCGCCGGGAACGGTGGAAGTCGAACTCAAGGTCGATGACGCGCTGCCGCTGCACGGCTCGGTCGAATACAACAACAAGCAGAGCCCGGACACCACGCGCGACCGGCTGGAAGCCTCGCTGCGCTACGACAACCTGTGGCAGAAGGGCCACAGCGTCGGGCTTTCATTCCAGGGCTCGCCGAAGAAGAGCGACGAAGTGGAGGTGTGGACCGGCACCTATTCGGCGTCGCTGGGCGCCGGCACGCTGGCGGCCTACGCGGTGAAGTCGAACAGCAACGTCGCCACCGCCGCCGAAAGCACCGTGCTCGGCAAGGGCACCACGCTGGGCCTGCGCTACATCCGGCCGCTGCCCGGTCGCGAAGGCTACTTCCACAGCCTGACGGCGGGCTTCGACTACAAGGACTTCGACGAAACCACCAACCTGATCGGCGCCGACACGACGAACAAGCCGCTGCGCTACGTGCCGCTTCTCCTGCAATACACCGCCGGCCTGCAGGATGCCGGCGGCCAGTGGCAATTCAACTTCGGCACCGCCTGGTCGCTGCGCAACTTCGCCGATCTCGACGTGACATGCGATGGCGGCGTGGTCAAGGACCAGTTCGACTGCAAGCGCAGCGGTGCGCGCTCCAATTTCACGGTGCTGCGCGGCGACGTTCAGCGCAGCCAGGTGCTGGGCGCCGGCTGGGACATGCTGGCACGCCTGGATTTCCAGGTCGCCAGCCAGCCGCTGGTGTCCAACGAGCAGTTTTCGGCCGGCGGCGTCGATTCGGTGCGCGGCTATCTCGATGCCGAACGCCAGGGCGACGACGGCGTGCGCGCGCGCTTCGAGTTGCGCACGCCGGGAGTGCTGTCCGACATGCGTCTGGATGCGCGCCTGATCGGCTTTTTCGACTGGGCCGGCCTGCGCGTGCAGGAGCCGCTACCGCAACAGGAAGCGCGCTTCGGCCTCGGCAGCTACGGCATCGGCCTGCGTCTGCGCGATACCAGCGGCGTGCGCCTGTTCGTCGATCTCGCGCACACCCTGCGCAACGGTGCCGGCGCGCCGGGTGGCGGCTGGCGCACGGCGAAAAACGACACGCGGGTGCACATGCGCCTGACCTACGAGTTCTAGCGGGATATTGCGAAAGTGAGCGAATCATGAATAACGGAATATTTCGGCTGGTCTTCAATCGCGAGCGCGGCGTCTGGATGGCCGCCGCCGAGTTCGTGCGCGGTCACCGCAAGAGTGCGCGAGCCGGGCGCAGCGTCCGGCGCGTTGTCGCCATGACGCTGCTGGCTGCGGCGACGCTGGACGCGTCGGCGGCGGCCCGTGTCGGCGGCGCCGCGCCGCGCCTGCCGGCCGGGACCGTGCCGATCCCGGTCAACGGCGGCGGCGGCGGCTTCGTCTCCCAGGGCACGGCCAGCTATGCCGCTCCCGTTGCCACCGCCACCGGCAATGCGCTGACCGTCACCCAGACCTCGCAGAAGGCCGTGCTCAACTGGGACAGCTTCAACCTCGCTGCCGGAAGCCTGGTGAATTTCAGCCACCCTTCGGCAGCGGCAGCCACGATGAACAAGATCGGCAGCGCCGATCCCAGCGTGATCCAGGGCATGATCACGTCGACCGCGCGCGACAGCGGCGGCGTCGGCGGCGCGGTGTATCTGATCAATCGCAACGGCATCCTGTTCGACAAGGGCGCGCAGGTGAATGTCGGCGGCCTGGTCGCCTCGGCGCTGGATATTGCCGACGACGTGTTCATGAACGGCCTGCTGTCGGTGACGCAAGGCACGGCGACATCGATCGTTGAACCGGCATTCACTTGGGGCGGCAGCGCGGAGCAGTTCCGCACCAGCTACGTGCGGGTGGAAGCCGGCGCCGACATCGCCACCAGCCAGGAAGGCCGCGTCATGCTGCTGGCCCCAGCGGTGGAAAACCGCGGCAGCATCGCCACGCCGCAGGGCCAGACCATCCTCGCCGCGGGCGCGAAGGTCTACCTCGCCTCGCCGGTCAGCGGCTCGAAGCTGCGCGGCTTCCTGGTCGAGGTCGATCCCTATGTCGGCACTGACGCCGACGGCAATTCGGTGACGCTGGCCGGCAGCGTGTCGAACCGGCGATCCAGCGTCGCCGATCTGGCGGCGGACGCGACCGAAATCAACGACCGGCTGCGCGCCAACGGCGCCATCGGCGCCACCGACCTCAGCGCCGAGCAATTGCACGAGCGCGTCGGCCGGATCGTCGCCGAACGCGGCAACGTCACGCTGGCGGCACTTGCCGTGAACCAGAGCGGTTTGCTGAAAGCTACCACCTCGGTGGACATGAACGGTTCGATCTACCTGCAGGCGCGGGATACGGTGGTTCCCGGCGCCAAGGAAGTGGCGAGCGACAACACCGAGATTTACAACCCGCTCGCCCGGCGCATGGGCACGCTCGCCTTCGGCGCGGGCAGCCTCACCGAAGTGTCGCCGGACACTGCCAGCACGCACACGCTGCGCGACGACCAGACCTTCAACAAATCCGAAGTGCGCGGCAGCGGCAAATCGATCACGGTCGAGGACGATGCCGCCATCGTCGCCCGCGCGGGCGAGGTGAGCCTAGTCGCGCAGGACGACATCGCCAATTCCGGCGACCTGTTTGGCGACAATTCCGACACTCAGGCGCGCGTCTACCTCGCCGCCGGCAGCCGCATCGATGTTTCCGGCCTGCGCGATGTCGCGCTTTCGGTGGAACGCAACGTGATCGAGGTGGAACTGCGCGGCAACGAACTGAAGGACTCCCCGTTACTGCGCGATGGCGTCCTCGCCGGCGAAAAGGTGCTGATCGACATTCGCGAAGGCACCACGCTGGGCGACGTGTCGGGCTACATCGACGGCGTGCAGCGCGGCATCGCCGAGAAAAGCGGCACTGGCGGCAGCGTCGTGCTGAAGTCGGAAGGCGACGTGGTGGTACGCGCCGGTTCCAGTCTCGACGTTTCCGGCGGCAGCATCGCCTATGCCGCCGGCGATACGGGCACCACGCGCCTGGTTTCCGACGGGCGATCCTTCGACATCGCCACCGCATCGGCCGAGCGCAGCTACAGCTCCTTCGTCAAGGACACCTACCGCTACGAGGCCGGCTATGTCGAGGGCAAGGATGCCGGCTCCGTCGCTATCTACGGCAACAAGGTGGCGCTCGACGGCAGCCTCAAGGGCGGCACGGTGGCGGGTGTTCATCAACGCGACATCGCCAGGCGGCCGCTCGGCGCCAGGCTGACGGTCGGCAAATGGGCGCTCGCCGCAGATGGCGTCAGTGCGGGCCTGACCGGCATGAACTCGGCGGTACGCTTTGCCAACGGCGGCAACGGCCTGCCGGCGAGCTTCGGCGTCGGCGACGCCTTGCCCGACACGATGAATCTCGACAGCGGCATCTTCGCCGCAGGCGGTTTTACCCGCCTGCAACTGGCGAGCGCCGCCCGGGTAGACGTGCCGGCCGATATACGCCTGGTTGCCGGACCGGGCGGCGAGCTTTCGATCACCGGTCGCCGCATCGACGTTCAGGGCACGCTGGCGACGCCCGGCGGCAGCATCGCGCTGACGACGCTGGCCGACGCGAGTTCTGTCGATCCGGGCGATTTCGCGCTGACCGTGGGCGGCACCGCTCAGCTTTCGACCGCCGGCGCCTGGGTCAGCGACATGGCGGCCCTGCGTAGCGGCGACGGCAACGACCCGGTGGTACTCAAGGGCGGCAGCGTGAGCCTCAAATCGGCCGCGGGGCTCAGTCTCGCCGACGGCAGCTTGGTCGATGTTTCCGGCGGGGGCTGGCTGCAAGCCAACGGCAAGTACAAGTTCGGCGATGCCGGAAGCATCACGCTGTCGACCGGCACCCTGACATCCGCCGCCCGGCCCGACGCCCGCCTGGTGCTGGACGGAACGCTCGCCGGCTACGGGTTGAGCAACGGAGTCACGGCCGGCAAGGGCGGCAGCCTCAACATCACGGCATCCAATGTCAGCCTGGGGGGCAATGCGCTCGGCGATGCCGGCGAACTCCATCTGGGCGAAAGCTTCTTTGCGCAAGGGGGCTTCCGTAACTATTCGATCACCGGCCGCGACCAGTTGAGCGTGGCCGCCGGCGCAGCGATCCGGCCGGCACCGGCCTCGCGCGTGGTCGGCCTCGCGCGCAGCGGGCGCGACCTGTCGTGGGCGTGGACCACGCAGCTGCTGCCGGAGCTGATACGCAGCGCGGGCAGCCTCAAGCTGGCGACGCTGTCCATCGATTTCGGCGACCTCACGGTCGGCACCGGCGCGCATCTCGCGGTCGATCCGGGCGGCAGCATTTCGCTGACGAGCGCCAAATCGATCCACGTCGACGGCACCCTCGAGGCGGCGGGTGGCAGCATCAGCCTGACCCAGACCGCACCGACGACCAGTGATGACTATCTGGCCGAGCGTGCGATCTGGTTGGGCGCCAATGCGCGCCTGCTCGCGCGCGGCTACGCGCGGCTGACGCCGAACGCGCAAGGGCTGCGCCAGGGAACCGTCTTCGACGGCGGCAGCATCGCGATCGACGCCGCCAAGGGCTACCTGGTGACCGAAGCGCTGTCCGCCGAGGCGAAGGAACGGGGCGAGGCCATGGTCGACGTCAGCGGCGCCGTGGCGACGCTGGATTTCGTCGACACCTCCGGCGGTCGGCCGGTGCGCACGGCGAAGCAGATCGGCAGCGACGGCGGCACGGTCAGCCTCACCGCGCGCGAAGGCATGCTGCTCGACGGCAACATGAAGGCGACGGGGGGCGCCGGCGCGCTCGGCGGTGCGCTCGCGGTCACGTTCGACCGGGGATCGAGCTCATGGACAACTTTTGATCCGGTCCTTGCCGCGCAACTCGCCAGTTCGCGGCGACTGGTGCTGACACAGAGCCATGACGCCGGCACCGGCAGCATGACGTTCGGCCAGGCCATCGATACCGCAAACCAAAATGGATTGGCCACCGTCGCCACGGACATGATCGAGGCCGGCGGTTTTGCCGACGTGACGTTGACCTCGCAAAATCGCATCGAACTCGACGGAACCCTGAGCCTCACCGCGCAGAGAGCCATACGTCTCGACGCGCCGAACCTGAAAGCGACCAATACCGCGGCGGCGACGCTGCACGCCGGTCTGGTGAGCCTCGGTAACAGGAACGCCGAACGGCAAGGCGCCGGGTATCGCGACGATGCCAGTACCGGCAACGGCGTGTTGACGGTGGATGCGAACCACATCGCGCTTGAAGGCACGCTGACCCAGCAGGGCTTCGCCGCGACGACGCTGAACAGCCAGGGCGACGTGATGATGAACGGAGTGGTCACCGGCAGCGACTACCTCGGCGCGTTCATCAGCGGCGGCGACATCGCGATCAACGCGGCGCGCCTCTATCCCAGCACGCTGACCGACTTCGCCGTCGAGATCCACAACAACGCCGCCGGCACCATCAGCATCGGTCATCTCGAAGGTCAGAGCGGCGGCGGCGGCGCGGTGCTGTCTGCCGCTGGCCGGCTGGCGTTCGCCGCGCCCAATATAGTCCAGGGCGGCACGATCAAGGCGCCTTTCGGCACGATCGAACTGCGCAGCGAATCCATCGTCCGCGTCGGCGACGCCGAGACCCGCGTTTCCCGGCCGGCCGACGGCACGGTGAGCCTCACCGACGGCAGCGTGACGTCCGTTTCGGGCGAGGGACAGGTGATCCCCTTCGGCAAGACCGAGCTTTCCGGCCAGGACTGGGTTTACCTGCTCGGCGCCGCCAGCCGCACACTGAATCTGGCGCCGGAAAAGCGCATCCTGCTCGACGGCGACAGCGTCGCCAAGTCGACCGGCGCGAGCATCGACCTGTCCGGCGGCGGCGACATGAAGGCCTGGGAATTCCTGCCCGGCACCGGCGGCTCGAAGGACGTGCTCGACCCGGCCGTCAGCGCCAACACCTATGCCATCGTGCCGACCCTGCAAGGCGCCTATGCGCCCTACGACCTGCATAGCTGGAGCGGCACCAGCGGCCTTGCCGGCGGCGACAGCATCGTGCTGGGCGCCAGCGTCGGCGGCCTTGTCGCGGGGACCACCTACGTTCTGTTGCCGGCCCGCTACGCCCTGCTGCCCGGCGCCTATACGGTGAGCTTCACCGGCGTCTCCGACGCCAAGGCTGGCGCGGTGCAGGCGCTGGCCGGCGGCGGCTGGCAGATGGCGGCCAATCGTGCCACCGCGACGCTCGGCGGGCTGGTCACGGCGCCGCGCGGCGAACTGGTGACAATCGCCTCCGGCGATGTCGCGCGTACGCGTTCGGAATACATCGAGACCTCTGCGAGCGAGCATTTCGCCGGCGGCAATTCGCGCCTGCCGGGCGACGCCGGCCAGCTGGCGGTTCGTGCCGGCACCTCCCTGACGCTGGGCGGCACCCTGAATACCGGCTTCGCCGCCAACCATCGCGGCGCCGAGGTTGACATCACGGCCAACAAGCTGGCGGTGGTCGCCCATGCGGGCACCGACTACGGTAGCGGCTACATGACGCTGGCGGCCGACACGCTCAACCAGCTGGGCGCCGCCAGCCTGGTGCTGGGCGGCATCCGCTCGCGCGACGAAAACGGCACCACGCTGACGGTGGGCGCCAGCGACGTGGTGCTCGACAACGCCGGCAGCGTTCTTGCGGCGCCGGACCTGGTCCTTGCCGCCACCGACAAGGTGACCGTGGCGGAGAATGCCGCGGTCAGCGCAACAGGCGGCGCCAGCGCAGAGGCGCTGCGCATCGCCGGCGACGGCGCGCTGCTGCGCGTGTCCGGCAACGGCCTGGGCGAACTGGTGCGCACCGGCACGACGCGCGCCGCCGGCACGCTGGAGGTCAAGTCCGGCGCCACGCTGAGCGCCGCCGCCGTGACGCTCGATGCCACCCGCGAGAGCAGCTTCGCCGGTATCTTCGGCAAGACACCCGACGGCAAGGACATGGTCAAGGCGCTGGCGCTGGGCGCCAGCCGCATCAGCCTGGGCGAAGTACCTGGCGGCACCGCCGGCCTCACGCTGAACACCGCCCGGCTCGCCGAACTCGGCGCCGTCGACACCCTGCGCCTGAAGAGCTACACCAGCATCGACCTTTACGGAGAAGTCGGCGCTGGCGACACGCTGAAGACGCTCGAATTGCAGGCCGGAGGCATCGCCGGCGTCGCAAATGCCGGGCAGACCGCCAGCCTCGCCGCCAACAACATCACGCTCTCCAATCCCGACGGCATCGATTTCGACGCCGTCAAGCCGACGGTTCTGGGCAGCGGCACGCTGAACCTCACCGCGACCAACACCCTTACGCTCGGCGCCGGCGACTTCAAGGTCGCGGGCTTCGGCGACACGACGCTGCATGCCGGGCGCGAAATCGTCGCCACCGGCAGCGGCAGCCACGGCAATGCCGGCAACCTGAGGCTGGAAGCCGGACGCATCACTGCCAGCTCGGCCGCTCGGCAGAAGATCGCCGCCGCCGGAGCGCTGGTTACCGCGGCGGTGGCGCAGGCTTCGCCCTTCGCCGCCGCCGCGGCCGGCGGCCAGTTGAGCTTCTCCGGGGCGACGCTGGACCATGGCGGACGCATCGACCTGCCGTCGGGCAAGATCACCCTGACCGCCACCGCCGGCGATCTCAATCTGCTGGCCGGCTCGCAACTGAATGCCGAGGGCACCGTACAGGCATTCGCCGACACGACAGTGTTCGCCTCGGGCGGCCAGGTCGTACTCGAAGCCCAAGGTGGCGGCGTGACGCAGGACGCGACGGCGACCATCGACGTTTCCGGTGCGTCCGACGCGGCGGGCAACGGCAGCCACGCCGGCGCCCTGAGCGTCGTTGCCAGCGGCATCGCGACGCTGGCCGGCGCCATCGATGCGACCGCCGGTTCGGCGACCGCGAAGGGCGGGCGCTTCAGTCTCGATGCCGGCGGCGTCGCCGACCTCACCGCACTGGCCGCCAAGCTGGGTTCCAGCGGCTTCAACGAAAGTGTCTCCGTGCGCGCACGCAGCGGCGACATGAGCCTCGATGCCGGCGCGACGCTGACGGCACACGAAGTTCAGCTCGCCACCGACAACGGCAACCTGACCGTCGCCGGCACCATCGATGCTTCTGGCAGCAAGGGCGGCAGCATCGAGCTGTACGCCAATCGCGGCGCCACAGCGGGGACCGGCAAGCTGACCTTGAGCGGGGCGCTGAATGCCTCGGCGACGGAGGTGCTGACGACCGACGACGGCACGCGCGGCCAGGGCGGCGACGTCACGCTGGGCGTTTCCGCCGCCGATGCGAGCCTTGCCGATCAGGCGCGGTTGATCCTGCTGGCGGGATCGAGCATCGACGTCAATGCGGCGGCCGGCAGCGCGGCGCGCGGCGGAACCGTCACCCTGCGGGCGCCGCGGGTAAGTACGAACGAAATCGCGATCACCGCCAATACGGACGGCTCGCTGACCCATCAGCCCGGCACGACCAGTGCCGCGATCGGCACCACCATCACCGGCGCGTCGAGCGTGGTCGCCGAGGCCGTGCGCGTCTACGCCACGACCGGCAATCTGAACATCGACTCGGCCCAGCTCACCAGTTGGAAGACCGACACCAACACTTTCATGGCCAACGCCGCCACGATCAAGGACCGGCTAGGCTGGATGGACGCGGCCTACCCGGCCTACCACGTGCGTCCCGGCATCGAAGCGCGCGCCACGGGGGACATCACCCTCGCGACCGATTGGGACTTCCAGAAGAAGACGGGGTCCGTCTTCGACTGGCGCTACCTGAACGGCGCCGAATCCGGCTTCCTGAGCCTGCGCGCCGCCGGCAACGTGAATCTCAACGCCTCGCTCAGCGATGGTTTCGCCAGCGCCCTGACCACGGCCGCGCTGGCGAGTGTGCAAAACGCGCAGAACTCCTGGTCGTATCGCATTGCCTCCGGCGCCGATACGACCGCTGCGGCGCCGTTGTCGCTGCAATCTTCGGCACAGCTCGGCAGTGGCGGCGATTTGACGCTGGCGGCCGGCAAGCTGGTGCGCACCGGCACGGGATCGATCAGCCTAGCTGCTGGCGGCGACATCACCGCGGCCGCCGCGACTTCCGTCGTCTATACCGCCGGCACCACCGGGACAAGCATTCCCACTTCGGAATTCGCCTCTATCCACAGTTCGAACAATCCGAGTTTCCCGACCAATGGCGGCGACCTCGAACTTTACGCCCAGGGCGACATCGGCTTTGTCCGCGGCACGCAGACCATCGTCGACTGGCTCTACCGGCAGGGCGGCTGGAAGGCGGTGGCACGCTCGGCAACACGAGCCACGGCAATGCCGACAACACCGCATGGTGGCTCAACTTCGCCCAGTTCAAGCAAGGCGTGGGCGCGCTGGGCGGCGGCGACGTCAAGGTCGGCGCGGGCGGCGATATCAGCGAGCTTTCCGTGTCGACGCCGACCAACGCGCGCCTCAAGGGCGCCGCAAACTCCCTGCCGAACGCGGCCAATCTTGTCACGCAAGGCGGCGGCGACATCGCCGTCAGAGCCGGCGGCGACATCCTTGGCGGAGCCTTCTACGCGGCCACCGGTCAGCTCGACATCGCGGCGGCCGGGGTGGTGGGCAGCACGGGCAACGGCGTCACACTTGCACTCGGTGGTAGCCAACTCAATGTTGAGGCCGGACAAGGCCTCGTTGTCAATAAGATCATCGATCCCTTCCTCACGGCCCAGGCCAGCGGCAACATCACGGGAACCGGTCTCACCGGAAACATCAACCGCATCACCTATTTCTCGGGCTACAACGCCGAATCCAGCGTGGATCTGAGCACACTGTCCGGCGATCTGGTGCTTGGCACCGGCACGGTGGCCCCGCCATCGATCAAGCTCGCCAGCCTCGACGGATCGATTCACCTGACCGGTGGCGGATTCACTATGGCTCCGGCTGCACGCGGGAAGCTCGGCCTGTTCGCCGCCGCCTCGATCGTTTTCGATGAATCCTACCTCACCATGTCGGATGCGCCGGTCAGCGCGCTGGCAAGCCCGCTGACCCCGAAACTGGTGCTCGCCGAAGCAATCGCGGTCGGCAACAAGAACAGCAGTCCCGTGTTGCACGAAGGCGATCCGGAGCCGGTACGCATCGTCGCCCTGCGCGGCGACATCGAGGGCTACACGGAAGCCAACTCGCTGGTCCTGCCGAAGCGGGCGACCATCATCGCCGGCGGCGACATCACCAATCTCGGCGTTGTCGCCCAGAACCTCGCCGACACCGACACCAGCCGCATCGAAGCCGGCGGCGATATCGTGTTCGAGTCGAGTCGAAACTCCAGCGGCGGCCTCGCCACCAACACCAAGGGTATCGAATGGGGCGGGCCGGGCCGGCTGGAAATCGTCGCCGGGGGCGACATCGATCTCGGCAGCTCGAAGGGCGTGGTCACCCGCGGCAACTTGGGCAATGCCTTCCTGCCCGAAGCCGGCGCCAGCGTGTTCATGCAGGCGGGCGCCGCCGCCGCGGACTACGCGGGCTTCCTCGCCTGGCTTGAGCAACCGGAGCAGGCGCAGGTGCGCGAACTGGCGGCCTACGCGAGCCTCGGCGGCGACACGGAACGCGCGGCCTTCCTGGCCCGGCCAGACGCCAAGCCGCTGCTGCGCGATGCTTTCTACGCCATCCTGCGCGGCGTCGGCCGCGCCGCGGCAAGCACCGGCGATGCCAAGGACTACAGCGACGGCTACGATGCCATCGCCGCCTTGTTCCCCGAGGCGACCGGGCCCTACCGCGGCAACATCGACATGTTCTTCAGCCAGGTCAAGACCGAGCAGGGCGGCGGCATCGACCTGATGGCGCCCGGCGGCCGGGTGAATGCCGGTCTCGCCGTGAGCAGCGGGCTCGACAAGGGCGCCAGCGAACTGGGCATCGTCACCGCGCGCGGCGGCAGTGTGCGCGCCTTCGTGCGCGACGAGTTCGCGGTGAATCAGTCGCGGGTATTCACCCTGCAAGGCGGCGACATCCTGATCTGGTCGTCGGAGAGCGACATCGACGCCGGCAAGGGATCGAAGACCGCCGCCGCGACGCCGCCGCCGCAGATCATCGTGCGCGGCGACAAGATCATCCTCGACACCTCGAACTCGGTCAGCGGTTCGGGCATCGGCGTATTGCTCGGCAAGGAAGGCGTCGCGCCCGGCTCGGTCGATCTCATCGCGCCCAAGGGCACGGTGATTGCGGGCGAGGCCGGCATCCGCGCCACCGGCGACGTGGTGATTCCCGGCAAGGTGTCGGGCGCCGACAACATCCAGGCCGGCGGCAGCAAGGTCGGCGTGCCGCAAGTCGAGGTCGCCGCGGCTCCGCCGTCGCCTCCTCCTCCGCCGACCGATGCCGGCAAGGCGGGCGAACAGGCCTTGGCCTCTTCCGGAACCGGCGGATCGCGCGAGCCAGGGGCCAATTCCATCCTGACTGTCGAAGTGCTCGGCGTCGGCGAAGACGACGACGACAAGCGTCGCAACAATTGAGACACCTCCGGATAACAAGACTGCAACCTGTCCTTAATAGACTCATCGTTCGAATTCCAACTCTCCTATGAAGATGAAACGCCTGCTCGCCATCGCCCTGCTGCTGATGACGCTGACTCCGCTTACGGCCTCGGCCTGGTGGAACGGCGACTGGACCCAGCGCCGCAAGATCGTCCTCAACACCACCGCCACCGGCGCCGATGTCGGCGAGGTTCTGGTCCAGGTGCCGCTGCTGGTTCGACTGCACACCGGCAATTTCAGTTTTGTCGACGCCAAGCCGGACGGTTCCGATCTGCGATTCGTCACCGCCGACGACAAGACGCCGCTCAAGCACCACATCGAGAAGTTCGACGGCGCCAATGAACTGGCGGTGGCCTGGGTACAACTGCCCAAACTGCCGGCCAACAGCGACAAGGAGTACGTCTGGCTGTACTACGGCAACGGCAAGGCGCCCGTCGCCGACGACGCCAAGGGCAGCTATGACGGCATGCAGACGGCGGTGTTCCATTTCGCCGAGAAGGACGGACAGTTCGCCGACTCCGGCGCCGCCGGCATCAAGCCCTCGCAGCCCGGCGGTCAGGTCGATGCGAGCGGCTTCATCGACGGCGCGGCGACGTTTTCCGGCCAGGCCATGGTTCTCGGCGCCCATCCGGCGCTGGCGCTGACGGCCAGCGGCGCGCTGACGGTATCGGCCTGGCTGCGTCCCGACGGCGCCCAGCAGGGCGCCGCGATCTACAGCCAGGAACAGGCAGGCAAGTCGGTGCAGTTCCTGGTCGATGGCGCCCGCCTGGCAGCGCGCATCGGCGCCGTTCAACTGGCCGGAGGCGAACTCAGGCCCGGTGTCTGGCAGCACGTGGCGTTGACAGTCGGCGCCGGCAGGACGGCGATTTATGTCGACGGCAAGGAAGTCGCCAATGCCGCGGCGACGCTGCCCGACATTCAGGGTGAAGTGAAGGTCGGCGCCAACTATCGCGGCGGCATGGATGAATTCCAGCTGGCGCGCGCGGCGCGCGGCGCGGCCTGGTTCAAGGCGACCGCCGCGCAAGGCGCGGAAGACCGGCTCGCCGTTGTCGCCGTCGAAACCGAGGAGGCCGAGAGCGGCGGCGGGACATCCTACTTCGGCATCCTGATCGGCAACCTGACGACCGATGCATGGGTGGTGATCATCATCCTCGCCGCCATGTTCATCATCAGCTCGTCGGTCATGGTGGCCAAGGCGCTGCTCATCCAGCGCGTCGAGAAAGGCAATGCGTCCTTCATGCACGGCTTCCGCCAGCTCGGCGCCGGCGCCCTGCTCGATCTCGGCAATGACAATACCCCCACGCTGAAGGATTCCTCGCTGCATCGCCTGTACGAAGCGGGGGTAAACGAACTCAGGAAGCGCTTTGCCGCCACGGCGAAGGAAGACCTCTCGGCACAGTCGATCGACGCCATCAAGGCCAGCATCGATGCCAGCCTGATCCGCGAGACGCACAAGCTCAACGCCAAGATGGTGCTGCTGACCATCGCGATTTCCGGCGGGCCCTTCCTCGGCCTGCTCGGCACCGTGGTCGGCGTCATGATCACCTTCGCCGCCATCGCCGCCGCCGGCGACGTCAATGTGAATTCAATCGCGCCAGGCATCGCCGCGGCGCTGCTGGCCACCGTGGCCGGCCTCGGTGTCGCCATCCCGGCGCTGTTCGGCTACAACTGGCTGGCCAGCCGGATCAAGACCATCAGCGCGGACATGCACATCTTCGTCGACGAGTTCGTGACGCGCATGGCCGAGGACTACAGCAGGTAGGCGCCATGAAGGTACAGGACGAGAACGAACCCTACGACGAGATCAACATCACGCCGATGCTGGACCTGGCCTATGTGCTGCTGATCATTTTCATCATCATGACCACGGCATCGGTGCAGGGCATCAAGGTCAATCTGCCGAAAGCCAGCGCCGCGCCCAGCCTGGCCAAACCGTCGACCAAGGCAATCACGGTCACGGCCGAGGGCCGGATATTCCTCGACGCCTACCCGGTCACCCTGGACGAACTCGAAACCATGCTGCGCAACCACAAGGCGGTGAATCCCGATTTCCCCGTGGTGGTCAAGGGCGATTCGCAGGTGCAGTACGAAAAGGTGGTGGAAGTGCTGGACCTGCTCGGCCGCCTTGAGATTTCGCAGCTGGGCCTGGTGACGCAAAGGCTGGTCAAGTAGGCGGTGGACTACCTTGAGGATAAATCGCCGCGGGTGTGGCCGACGCGCCTGCTGGTCGCGGTGGTGGTCATCGCCG
>Ga0172380_10004346_pt1 | contig 18299 bp, 22 predicted proteins | sample Leawe162metaG_FD_119747 | JGI IMG/M metagenome (GOLD analysis project Ga0172380, IMG submission 119747) | Leachate microbial communities from a municipal landfill in Southern Ontario, Canada - Leachate well 162 metaG | ecosystem: Engineered > Solid waste > Landfill > Unclassified | place... | reverse complement strand
TTTAGACGTAAAGTCAAAAGAGAGGCTGAGAGTGTTGCCAAGAGTAAACCATATTGGAATGAGGGTAGGAAGTGATAGTGAATATAGGACAGTTTTGCAAGCTTTAAGGAAGGCAGGTATTCAAGGCGAGGAAAGCCAGGCACCAGGGCACAGGAGAACTTTTTTTAATATAGGGGAAGGCTTGAGATTTGAAGTGCAATTGTGGGACGCTACAATGCCCGAAATGAGAACTCCAAAAACTCACATTGATTTGGAGTCGGACGATCCGATGGGAACCTTGAATTTAATAGATTCGATGAAGGCAAAGGATTGGGGAGAAGGAGAAATCCCGAGGGGAGGGATTGAAGTAAGCCCAAATTTTGCAATAATGGCTAGGCAAAAAAGTAGATAAAATCCCCTATTTTTGCTATAATATGGGTACTGGAGATGTATTGCATCGACGGGAAAAGCACTTTAATAAACTGCAAGCCGGCTTTGATCAGTGAGCCGTTAAACAGGGTCAAAATATAATGCCAAAAAAACTTTTGGTGTTGATCTGACCAAAGTTGCAAACGCCTTTACCGGCGCTTTTGCACCTGAGGCTCCAGCTTTTGCATTAGCTTAAGCTCATCAACCATTTTCTAGTCCCCTATTTCGGGGGAGATTAGGGAGTGTTAACTAAACCGAAATGCTATCCGACAGATCTCGGTTTTTATCGGATTTAAGAGAGGGGTAATGCCCTCGGTAATCGACATTCCGACACTTTTGGGATATTTTAGTTGTCGGAAGTGTAGGATAAAGTATCTCTAAGCTTGTAGACGTTTTTAAAATCTTTTTTCGGACCTGAGCTCAATACTCAGCATCTCCGCCACGATACAAAAACCCGCTAACAGCGGGTTTTTTATGGCGAAAGGTTAAGTAGAGTGAAATTGAGAGATTGGGCAAAAATAGCCGGGAGAATAAACAAAATTCCATAACGAAAGGGAATAGATTCGATTAATTTAGAAAAAGCAATATAAGCAAGGGGTAATAATGGAAGGGAATATCGACTAATGTCGGTATGAACTAAGAAGGGTAAGGGAAGAAAATATGCCAGAGAAATAAAGGCAAAAAGATATAGTTTTTTTTGAAATAAACTATATATAGCCAGAAAATAAATTAGATAAAAATAAATATAAATTTCTTTCCAAATGTTTAAGGAAGTAGTAAGGTGTAAAAAAGAAAAAACATTAAAGGGAGGCATTTGAAGATGGTGATAAGAGCTGATAGATCGGAAAAAAGCAAAAAAATCACCATATTGAATCAGATAAACAAAAAATACCAAAGCTAGAGCAAGAGGAACAAGAATAAAGGGAAAATATTTGGAGATTAAATTTTTAACATCGATTTTTTTTTGAAATATTTCAAATATGAAAAGGCCTAAAAGTCCAAGACAAATTAATATTCCCTGGGGACGGGCTAGCTGAGCTAAAGCAGCGAAAACAGCGGCAGACCAATATTTTTGACGTTGAAAATATAATAAAAATAGAGTTAAAAAGAATAGAAAAACAGGTTCTGAGGAGCCAACATGGCTAACAATAAACCAACGAGAGGGAAAGAAAATCAGGGGAAGAACTATCCAAAGGGGGTTGGGGGAAATTTTTAATTCGGAAATGAGTTTGTAAAAAGCGAGGAGAAATAGGAGAGAAAAAAGTAGGGAAACAAAAAGCATGGAACGATAATAACCGATGAAAGAAAAAAGACGGATAAAAATCGGATAAAGAGGGAAATGGTTGGCATAATAAGTAGGATCGTGACCAAAAATATTCATTTGACCTAAGAGTTGAGGATTGTAAAAAGTTTGGGCGATGTGAATGTAGTTGGGTCCGTCCCAGTTTTGATAAAGAAATTGAAGTTTACCGGGAACAAAAAACCAAAAATAGCCATAGAAAACCAAAGTGGCTAGAAAAAACACCAAAGAAATTATGAAATAATCTTTTTTCATGACTTATTCTAACTTATGTCTCTTTTGATTTCCTTGTCCTTAATTTTTTGACGTTTTTCATATTTGCGGATTTTACGGCCGATGCCGATTTCGACTTTGATCCATTGGCCTCTGGTATAAATAACGACGGGAACAATCATGTATTTTTGACGGCGATAGGAAATTAGTTTGGCGATTTGTTTTTGAGATAGAAGAAGAGGGCGGGTGGCAGTTTTGTCGATTTGTTGGTTTTGAGCGTATTTATAAGGTTCGATGGTTAGATTAATTAAAACCGGACGATTGCCAATTAGGTCAATTTTGGCACCGTTAAAACTAGCACCTTGAGTGCGAAGTGATTTGGCATCAGAACCAGTAAGAACGATTCCGGCTTCCATGGTTTCTTCAAAATGGTAGTCGCGGGAATCGCGATTAAAGTAACGCATATAGGGGGAATTATACAATTTTTTATTACATAAAAAATTTTGTAACGTCTGGAATTAGATTATTGGTATCGTGAGAAAAACAGGAGTGTTTAATAATCTATTTTGTAGATTTTTTGATCGTCACAAAGTACATAAATGGCTTGACTGGTTTCGTCGAGGATAATATCAAGAATTTTTTTGTCTCCTAAATTATATTTAGCATGGGCTTTGCCATTTTTATTGATAATATAGACAATATTTTCACCTTCAGTAAAGGCTAAAATTTCATTGTCCAGGCCAGTTACTAAATTATTGGCAGAAGTGAGTTGAGTATCGACGGGAGTTTGGTAGGACTCTTGAACTCCCCTATTGTAAGGGGAAATACGACCGGATTGGGTGAGTACCCAAATACGACCGTTGATTGCAAGTGAAGTGGGATTGGAGTCAAGAGTTTCACCGTCGGGGATCCAATTTTGAGCGGAGCCAAATCCGGAAGAATTGGGGTTATATTTCCAAATAGTTTGGTTTTGAGAATCGAGAAAATAGATGGCGCCGTTCCAGGATTGGGCATCGAGCATGGTGACCGATTGATCTATATCACCAAAATCAATTTGAGATTCGGCTTTGTCATTTTGAACCAGGTAAAGTTGATTTGAAGTATAGAAATAAGGTTTGGAAGCGGCAACAAGATTGATTGCCTGTTTAAGTAAGTCTGACCTGAGTAAATTTTTGGTAGATTTTTGAGATATGTCTAAGATATCGAGACGACCAGAGACGGTGTCCATTAGGATTAAGGAATTGTCTGATAGAATCATTTTCCGATAGCGAGGATTATCGGTAATAAGGGAGGTATCATAAAATTTTTGCGGGGTATAATCGGAAGAAGAACCGGTTTGAGATAGAAGTGATTTGATGTCTGAAGATATTTTTTTGACTTCGTCGGAATGAACATCGAGAGTTTCCATCTGGACCAAGATTTTTTGAGCTTCGTTACCTAACTGAAGAGCCGATTCCAATTTTAAATTTTTGATGGCATTGGCATCGGTGAGTTTTTTGTCAACCTGGGATTTTAGTTCCTGATATTTGGTTTCGACACGAGCAGCTGAATTTTTTCGATAACCAATATAAACACTGGCAAAAAGGGAAAAAAGCAAAAGTAAAGCAATGATGAGATTGAGGCGTTTGCGTTTGTTGAGTTGATGGGGCTGATAATTGTCGACAATGATCCCCTTTTTTGGCGGGAGTAACTTTTTAACAAAATTAAATTTGGGAAGCGAGGGAGGGTTAAATGGATGAGAAGTGGGAATTGAAGCAGGAGGAAGTAGTTCGGTTTGGAGAGGAGGGGTAACTTCTTCCGGTTGTGAGAGTAGCTCTTCATCATCGAAATGAACCTGAATAAAAGCAGCGGCCAGATTTGCGGATTGATTGAGTGAATAGAGAGAGGAAATAAAGTTTTCTTCAATTTCGGAAACATTGGGAGAGCTGAGTAATTGTTTTATTTTTGACCAAGTAATTTGATCAAAAAAACTTTGGCTAATTAACAGGATACGATCACCTTGTTTTATTTTGCCCGACACTTGGGTAATTTTGTCAATATCACCGTTGAGTATTTGGGAAATTTTTGATGACCGACAAATAACTACCACTCCGGTACGATATGAAGCTAGATAAAGATTTTGTTGATAAACAACGGCTAAAATCAGGGAAACGCCGGTGAGATTGGGATTGGAGGAGACGAATTGGTCGATAACTTTTTTTAATTGGTGAGGGATATCAAGGGCATCAGGTGAAAAATATTTTTGACTTAAATCTTCAATAAATTGATGGCCGAGTTGACTTTGAGATTCGGAATTTTGAGGACCGGTAAAACTGATAAGTCCAAATAAGTGACCGAGTCGGGAAACTAAAGAAAGATCATCGGGTTCGTTTTCCCAATACTGAGACCAGGTGGTGGCCTCCGGTTTGCCAATAAAAGAACGACAGGTAAAGTGCATCAAGATAAGTTTAGAATAAAAAGGGCAAAGTTGAAAGTAAAAGGAAATATCAAAGGATGATAAAGGTCAAAAGAATCAAAAAAAAGGAGAAAGCCAGATGAGCGTAGGAGAAAATAATTAAGATTGTATTAAATTTATCGTAGACACTTCGGGATAAAGTAGTGGTTTGCTTGACGACAATAAGAGCAAAGATAAAATAAATCAAAGTACCCAACAAAAAAATAAATTTGGTTGCCAGCAAAATATAATTGTTAATGATTTCCATTATTTTACCCTGCCTTCAATATTTTCAAGCTCTTCTTCCTGACGAAGTTGGCCTAAAACTTTAATAATTATTTCGGGATTGGGGACCTTTTCGAAAGTAATTTCAGGTACCTCTGCAGCGGTTTGGATTTGGATGTTGCCGAAATTAAAGAATGTCTGACTGACACCGATAATAGTAGAAGTAACATCCTGAATCATAGAAATTTTGGCTTCAGAAAAATTTTTACTTAGAAGATTATTGAAGTCGATATCGATGACTCTTTCGTCGGTGATAATGTATACGTTAAAATACCAAGAAAGAAGTTGCTCGAACGAATAGATAAAAGTGATTAAATACCAAAAAATTATTGAAATGAATTGATAGGCGGGTGGAAAGGATTCGAGTAAAGGAACTGTAGTCAAAAGAATCGGACCAATAATCATAGAAATAGTGATTAGGATCCAGGTAAGATTGGTAATCCAGTGACGACGGAGAACAAGAATTATTTCTTCGTCGGTGTCTCTTTCACGAAAGTTGAATACTTTTGGTTTGACTAAAAATGAGGAGAAAGGATGTTTTGTTTTACCTAAGATACCGTAAATATTTTGGCGGAATTGAGTCGAGTGAGATTTTTCGTTTGAGGGTTGATGGAGATGTTTAATTTTTTTGTTTTGGAGTTTTTTGATAGGACGGGGGGGGAGAGGAGATTTTGGAGTAGAGTTAATAATGTCATCGGGAGCAACGGTATCGAGATCTTTGGCTCTTGGCATAGCTTATTTTAGCAGAAATTAGGATAAAAGGTTATTGTTTTTAAAAAGATCGAGGAGGTTACCCGCCAAAAGTGAAGCGTTTTGGGATTTGGGGAGGTGGAAAAATAATTGTTTGGTGTGGGGAGAGTGATCGTTTATCCAACGCTGAATTTCAAAAGCGATATAGTTACAGTTGTAGGTACCCATATTTTCACTGATGATAAAGTTTTGAGGATCGACTAAATCCAGACTGGGAAGAGAAAGTTCTAAATTGATAGGAGCGAATTCGTAGATGGAGCGATTGTCGTAGGCGTTGCGAGCAGAGGTCTCGATTTTGATTTTGGAGATATTGCCATAATAATCCCCTAACCCGATGATCAGATCATATTTATTGTTACGGATGTATTTTTGGAAAAAATCTTTGGGGTGGAAGCGAATAATTTGGAAAACAAAATCTCCCCCAACCCCCTCTTTGACAAGAGGGGGAATTATAGTATTTTGATTTAGTAGTTTTTGCAGTTCCAAGAGGGTGCGACGGGAAATGTTGGTGGCCCATTGGTTACTGAAGGCGTAGAGGAGGATCATGGCATTGGTAAGGGAAATTGGGAATCAAATTCTTTGTAAGCAGACTTGAACATTACGACAGGCAGAGAGAAGGCGGATAAAAGATCGGTCCATGAGCCAGCTTTGTTTAAGGATGTCAGAAAATGATCATATCTGTCCTGGTGAATGCCACCGTGACGGTTGAGGAATTGTCCCCAAAGAGAATCACCACCGAAGCTCATATCGGGAGGAGTTAAAATCTGACCGGAGGTAACGAAGGTAGGAGGCAGAGAAGCCTGAACACCGGGAAGATTATTCATCCAAGAGCCCAGAGTTACGGTTTGAGGAAGAAAGTCAGGGTTTGAGTCAATTTTTTTACGGATAATTTCGTTGATACGGTTGATTTCACCAATACGAAGGGCGGTTTGGGATCGGGAAAAGTTACTCGGAAGAGATCGGTCCTGATCCTCAAAGTGCAGTTCGAGGTTTAATTTATCTGGTTTATATTTCCAAATAAAAGCTCCAATATGGTGGTCATCGTGATTGGGAGTTGGCGGATGATAATAACTACCTGGATTTGCCAGATATAAAGACCACAGTTCTTCAAGTAAAGAATTGTCGGATATATCGGGAGATATTTTGTCGATAAATTTATTCCATGAGTCAGAGGCTTGTCCGCTTTCCGGTTTTCCGAATAGCCGACGGTGGATAGCGGTATATTTAAAAAGGGCATTGGGGAGATCACATGGACCTCCATCAATATTACCAATGTCGGCAATTCGACGAGCAAAATAAAGTTGGGCGTAAAAATAACCCTTGGGGTAATTTCTGTCACAGGGGGCTAATAGTTCCTGGTTGGAAGGTAAGATTGACGATTCCTTGGTGATGTTTTTATTATATTTAAGGCTTTACTTTTTTTCAATGTTATAGAGGGCGGATTTGGCGGTGAGGGCGCCGGGAGCGCGGAGAGGGCGTATATGAGGATCACTTTTTGGTATTTTCTACTTCATGTTTTCTTAAGACATAGTAGACATGATCTCTTTCGAAAGGATCTGGTTCCTGTTCTGGTGATTTCTTGGCTGTACAGAGTTGCCAGTAGTTGTCAGACAAAGCAACCTGGCTTCCAATTTCTTCAATGGATAATTCAAGTGCGGTTCGACTTACGGTACCATTTGGTTCGAATGGTTTGAAGGAATAAATTGATTCCCAACCCTCTTGTTGTAATTGGTCGACAGTTAATTGCGAAGGCCGGGCTAGGTTAAAAAGATAATTTAGTAAATCTATATTGGGTAATTTTGTTAATTCTTCTGATGTTTTTATTGTTTCATTCATAGTGTATTTTAACTCAGATAGATTATTTTTTCTCAATATTGTATAGAGCGGACTTGGCAGTCAAAGCGCCGGGAGCGCGAAGAGTGAAGATATCTTTGAAATCTCCACCATCGAAAGTAAAATCACCTTTGTCGGTACTTACTCGGACTGATTGAGTGTAACCACCGGTGGAATAATCGACAGAAACGGAATTTACAGAGGAAACAGGTCCGCCTTTGTCGCTGACCTGACGACGGAGTTCGTCTGGAGACCAGGCATTGGAATCGCAGGAACCGATACAATTTTGAGTCTGAGAGAGATGGCTGGAATCTTTGGTTTTGGAAAAATATAAAATCGCATTGATAATGTCTGAAAATTCGGCATTAGTAAGCCAGGGGTGGCTTCTGCCATAAGAAGCGTTGCTACGAGTTTTGTACCATCCTTTGTAATACCAAGGGGATCCGGATACCTTTTCGAAAGAATCATTTGGCCAACAAGATTGGGAATTGCATTTGGAATCCCAAAGCATGGGAGTTGAGTGGCCGGCAGTGGAATAAGAATAAACAGAACCTCCGGAAGTAGAAGCATACATGGTGGAAAAAATGTCATTGGTAGAATTGCTGACAATAACCTGGCCTTTGGTGGCATTGACAGCGTCTCGCCAAAGGCCGGGGTTGGTGGCTTTGGAACCGGAATAGACTTGACAACTTTCGGTAGTACAAATAGTACCAGTAGAACTCCGATTATTAAAATGCCAACCGGTTGAATAAAGGGCATAGGTACGAGCGGCAATAGCCTGAGCTTTAAGGGCTTCCATACCACCATTTTCTCCCCAACTTGTTGGCATTTCTGCTATGCCAAGAAGATAATTATCTTCAAAAGGCAGAGTACCAACAGTGGTATTGATACTTCCGGGCATATCAACGGTTTCGATACGTATATTTCCGTAATAAGCCTTAAGGATAGTTTCAGAGTTTTGGCCCTCCTTGGCGCGACCATAAGCGCCATACTGACTCATACCTTTACGATGAGGGGCACCGAAAGAAAATACGGCGAAGGCAGGAGAAAAACCAGGATTAAAATCGGAGCGGGAGGCGGGATCATCAGATGAGGAAACATTACCGACCGAGGTATTGAACATGGCAGTTTTGGCTGAGATGAGGTCCTTTTGTTTTTGAGATAATTCTTTTTTGTAATCTTCGGCTTTTTTGATTTCACCGGCCAAGAAACCAAAACGACTTTCAAGAGATTTTTTGAGAGTTGTGAGTTTGATAGTTTCTTTTTCAAGGGAGGATTTGCTGTCGACTAATTTTTTAATTTCGGTATTGTAGTCGATAATCATAGTTTTGTCCTGATTGATGATGGCCTGATACCAGGAATATTCACGAATCAAAGAGGAGCTGCCGCTACTGGAGAGGAAAATCATTAGAGGATTAAATTTTTTGGTATTGATGTAATATCTTTTGACCCGCTCTCCAAGCAAAACATGTTGAACTTCAAGATCGGCCTCACGATCGATAATACGTTGACCCAGATTATTTATTTGGGTTTCGGTTTTAATAATTTGAGCTTTGGCGGTGGTAATTTTGGAATTTAGAGAAGAAGATTCAGATTTTAAAGGAGCAATGGCCGCTTCAAGGTCTGCAATTTGTTTGGTAACTTCAGCTATTTCTTCATCAATTGTTTTGGCATGAACAATAGAAGTCAGAAGTGAGAAACTTGACAATAGAACAAAAACATAGAGTAAAATTTTTTTGGAATTAAAAGGCACAGACTAATTTTAACATTGTAGATATACAAATATTGACATGTTAAACTATAGCCATGAAAGTTCGTAAGGTTAAGAGTTTTTTGCTGATGTTGACGGTTTTGTTTGTGTTGGCCGGTCAAAAAACGGTTTGGGCGGCGGATGCATTTTGTACGGCGCAAGGACACGGAGGAAATACTTCGAGTCCTTATATCAATACAGCCTTGGGATGTGTACCGGTAAAGGTAGATGAATTTGTAATGTGGTTACTGCCGAATTTATTTGGAATCGCCGGGGGAATTTCTTTGGTGTTGATGATTTACGGATTTATTTTGATGGCAACATCTTCGGGAGATCCAAAAGCGGTGCAAGGAGCAAAAGAAACGATATCTTCAGCATTTACCGGTTTGATTATTTCAATATTTTCAATATTTATTTTAAGATATGTATTGGTAAGTGTGTTAAAAATTCCAGGAATAAATTAATATGGCGGTTACATTACCAGGCTATCAAGGAAGCGGATTTAAGTTCGAAAACAAGACTGTCGGAGATGTAATTAGTGCTTTATTACCTTATGTGTACGTATTTGCCGGATTGGCGTTGTTGGTGATGTTAATTATGGGAGGAATTACATTGATGACTTCGGCGGGAGACCAGGGAAAAACTAAAACCGGATACGGAATGATTACCGGAGGCTTGATAGGATTTTTATTGATATTTATTTCTTATTTTGTGGTGCAAATTGTACAAGTAATTCTGGGAGTAAAGATACTTTAACGTGGTTTGGGTAAAATGGCTTGATTGCCGGTAGGTCCAATAATAACGATTGTGTCTGGTAAGTCTCTGACTTTAATATTTCGGATTGTATCGGCCAGCTGAAGGAGGATCTGATCGTCATATAGTCTGGCAGAATTAAGATGAAGAGATCTGGGAATTGTTAGTCTGTAATTTATTTCTTGTCGAAAAAGAGTGGATTTGGTGGTGTGATAAATTTCCATAACATCGGCTGCAGTTAAGGAAAAAGAAACTCCGTTGGTGGCTTCTTTGGTTTTGCGAATGCCGTTTTGTGTAACAATAGTCTTTATTGGCGACATAATATATTTTACTATAAAACAAAGTTTGCTAAAATTGGATAATTATGGAAAAAAGCGCAAGTGAGTTGTTGACAATTTGGGAACAAAGAATTGATGGATATATGATGAGAGATCCGGGAATCAGTCTGGAAGTCGCTCAAAAAGCGGCAATGGAAAGGGAGAAATTTTACCGAGGGCGTTTTTGTGACGGAAAAATAAGTGGAGGATTGTCCGAACTTGCAGAAAATTTTCGTAGACGACAATTGAATGAATTAGGTATTGACCCGGAGACACTGGAAGTAAAAAAATAAAATCTAGGCAATTGCAGAGACTTGAGGATTTATCTTTACTTTTTTAGAATCCCCACCAAAGCGGCGGTCGCGTTGTTGATAGGCAACAATAATTTCTTCAAGTTTTTGAGGGGTAAAATCGGGAAAAAGGGTGTCGGTAAAGAATAATTCGGAGTAGACGGTTTGCCAGGGTAAATAGCCAGAGGTACGTTTTTCGCCACCGGTACGAATGACAATATCAGGATCAGGAATTCCGGCGGTATCGAGATAAGAGGAAAAAAGTTCTTCGTTGACTGAATCAGGCTGAATGCCGTCGGTGATCATTTTTTTGATAGCCCGAAGAATTTCGTCACGACCGCCGTAGTTTAGGGCAAAAGTGACGGTTATTTTGTGATTTTTTGAAGATTGGGTCATTATATCCAGGGATTGCTTGGCGATATCTTTGGGAAATTTGTTGATATCTCCAAGAATTCTGAGTCTGGCGCCTTTTTTGATAAATTTAGATGCCAGGTTTTTAAGTCCAAGACGAAAAACATTAAAAAGACCGGTGAGTTCGATTTTATCCCGTTTCCAATTTTCGGTAGAGAAAGCCCAAAAGGTAACGTAAGAGATACCTAATTGGCCACATCTATCGATTAAAGGTTCTATCACATTTAGAGCAGCTTGTTCATGACCTTTGATGGGATTGAGGCCGCGACTTCTGGCCCAGCGGCGGTTGCCATCCATAATAATGGCGATATGTTTGGGTAAATTTGAAGGATCAATGGGAAAATCGACTGAAAGAAGATTTTTTAAATTAGCAGTCATATTGTTTAAGTCGAATTATAACCTATTTATATTCGATTTTAGACACTAAAAAATCCCCTGTTGCCAGAGGATTTTTTTTAAAATTTCACCAGTTTTGTCTAGAGCTAAATTGTTAGTACCAGAAAGAGTTTATTGAGTAATGAATTTAGTTTGAGAAAAATAAATTTTTCTTAGTGACTAAATTATTAAACCTCAAAGGAGGTGATCCATCCGCACCTTCCAGTACGGATACCTTGTTACGACTTAACCCTCATCGCTGAATTCACCTTGGTTCTACAAAACTCTGTAAAGCTTCAGGTGCCCTCAACTTTGCTGATTTGACGGGCAGTGTGTGCAAGAGGCGAGAACGTATTCACCGCAATCTGCTGATTTGCGATTACTACCAATTCCAAGTTCATGCAGGCGAGTTTCAGCCTGCAATCCCAACTGAGAGAGGTTTTAAGGATTGGCTCCACCTCGCGGTATTGCGACCCTCTGTACCACCCATTGTAGGATGTGTGTAGCCCTGGATATAAGCATCATGCTGACTTGACGTCGTCCCCTCCTTCCTCCCAACAAAATAATGCTGGGCAGTCTCGTATGACACGATAACATACGATGGGGGTTGCGCTCGTTACCTCACTTAAGAGAACAACTCACGTCACGAGCTGACGACAGCCATGCAACAGCTGTGTACCACCCTCGAAGGCTGACTCATCTCTGAGCCGTGCAGGTACATTTCAAACCCAGGTAAGGTTCATCGCTTCGTATCGAATTGAACCACATGCTCCACTGGTTGTGCGCCTCCCCGCCAATTCGTTTGAGTTTCGGCCTTGCGGCTATACTCCCCAGGCGGCCTGTTTAACGCGTTAGCTTACATCCCGCAGATAAATCCACAGAACTAACAGGCAACGTTTACGGCTAGGACTACTCAGGTCTCTAATCTGATTTGCTACCCTAGCTTTCGTCTCTGAGTGTCAGTTGGTATCTAGTGACCCGCCTTCGCTCTTGGTGTTCTTTGTAGTATCCACGGATTTTACCCCTACACTACAAATTCCAGTCACTCCGATACAACTCTAGTCTTCCAGTATCCTGCCCCTCTCTCCGGTTGAGCCGGAGTCTTTGAAACAAGACTTAGAAAACCACCTACAGACTCTTTACGCCCAGTAAAACCGGGTAACGCTCGGAACCTACGTATTACCGCGACTGCTGGCACGTAGTTAGTAGTTCCTTATTCAAATTTCCTTCATGGAAAAATAAAAGAAGTTTACAACCCGAGGGCCTTCATCCTTCACGCGATGTCGCTGCGTCAGACTTTCGTCCATTGCGCAAAATTCCTAACTGCTGCCACCCGTAGGTGTATGGGCCGTGTCTCAGTCCCATTGTGACGGACTCTCCGCTAAGAGCCGTTAACCGTCATAGCCTTGGTGAGCCATTACCTCACCAACTAGCTGGTAGTAGATACGCCGCTTCCAAAGTGATTTGCATCTTTACCCCGGAGGGACTATGGAGAATTACCCCACCTTTCGGTGGACTATGCTCCGCTTTGGAGTACGTTCGTATCTTATACTCACCCGTTTGCCACTAAACTCGTGTATAGCACGAGAAATTCCAAAAACCAAATTACAAAAACCCAAACAAATTACAATTTTCAGATTCAAAATAAAAAATACTTAAGGAAAATTAATTGATGGAGAATTGGATTGAAACGTCTCGTGCTACACACAAATCTCGTTCGACTTGCATGTCTTAGGCACATCGCCAGCGTTCACCCTGAGCCACGATCAAACTCTTAGTACTAACCTCCCGATAAATCGGGAGAAAAAAGTTTTTTGAAAATTCCAAAGAGATTTTGGAATAGTTTTTCATTCCAATAAATTGGAATGAACTTTCTGGTACTAACAATTGGCTCTAAACGCACTGGTGAAATTTTAAAGTACATTTCCCGGTGGACACCGGGATGTGGAGTTATTATATTACACAAGTCTAAAATTTGCACTAGGCAAATGAAGCCAGAGTAATATGAAAAAAACAGACCAAAATTTGATTAATTTTGTAGATTTATTATAGCAAACTTTGAGGCTAAAGTCGAGGATAAGAAAAATATTTATTCCAATTTAATCAAATTGGATTCAGGGATAATGTCGCGGGTTTGGGGATCGGAGGAAGTGATGATAGTTTGATAATTACGGCAAATGTCGGTAACCAGTTTTTGATGATCGGAGTCGAGTTCGGAAAAAATATCATCGAGAAGCAGGACGGGGCGGGATCCGGAAAATTCGAGTAAAAAATGAATTTCGGCGAGTTTGATGGCTAAAACAGCTAAACGTTGCTGACCGCGGCTGCCCCAAAAAGCCAGATTTTTATCCTGATTTGAAAACAGAGAAAATTCAAAAATAAAATCATCGCGATGGGGACCGAATTGAGTGTGGCCGCGTTGAATATCGAAATTCAAATTTTGGTTTAATTTTTCAAGGGTAAGAATAGAGGGTTGATATTTGAGAGAAAGTCCCTTAACTTCGGGGTAGTTGTTTTGTAAAAAAAAGGAATTAGCTGAATTGAAAAAAGAAAGTCTGAGGTCGTAGAGAATGGCAGCATTTTTGACAAGTGATTGATCCCAGTAAAATAATTCATTGGCGGAAGCACGATTGGTTCGGATAAGATCGAGAAGTTCGTTCCGATGTTTGAGAGCTTTGTGATATTGGGACAGTGAGGAGTTATATTTCCAATCAATTTGGGTAAAAATATTGTCCAGAAAATCACGGCGACGAGTGGGAGAGCCGTTGACCAGACGAATATCTTCAGGATTAAAAACTACGGTGTTGAGACAGGTCAAAAAAGTTTTTCGAGGTTTGGGAACTTTGTCGATTAAAAAACGTCTTTTAACAGAATTTATTGGAGACTCCTGATTTTTTATGAGTTGAACTTCGACTTCGGATTCCTGTTTTTTTTTGATTACCTTACCTCTAACAGAAGAAAGATTTTGATTCCAGGCGATCATTTGAGAAATAGAAGATGAACGGAAACTTTTTCCTGTTGATAAAAGATAGATAGATTCGAGGATGTTGGATTTGCCGGAGCCGTTGGGACCAATAATTAAATTGGATTTGGAGCTGAATTCCAAAAGTTTTTGATCGTAGGAACGAAAATTTTGTAAGAGTATCTTTTTTACGTGCATCTACTGTATTTTAGTAGATTTTGGGGCAGTTTCCAAAAAGTTGATTACAGTGCGGGCAAATGGATAGTATTTGTGTAAAAGCATGTGATGGTCGCCACCGGCAATTCGCTGATACTGGGCTTGAGGAAGAGTCTTGGCGAGATAATCCATATCTTTTTGAAGTTCGAGATATTCATTTTGACCGACGAGAAGAAGGGTGGGTAAATTGGGGAAATTGATTAGATATTGGCTTAAATCTCGGGTGAGAATTTCTTTCATGGTTTCGATAATGGCACGATTGTTGGTGTGTGAAGTGCTTTCCAAAAATTGTTGATACGCCAGGGGAGAGACAGAGTCTTTATGAGATCGGAGAGTGTAGATAATATTTAAAATACGGCCTTTTTTGAAAGAATTAATGATTTTATCGGTAAAAAGTGGATATCTGGAAACAAATTTGATTAGTAATTTAAAAATGAGACGATGTTTGGAATAAAGGTCGACAGGAGGACTGTTGAGAATGAGTTTTCCGATACGTTGGGGATATTGATGGGCAAATTTGAGGGCGAGGGCAGCACCAAGAGAAACTCCCAATAAATTCGTTTTGGTTATTTTTTGATGATCCATGAAATTACGGATAAAGACAGTAAAAGTGTCATAGGAATAAAGGCTATCCGGTTCATCGGAGAGACCAAATCCCGGAAGATCCGGGGCAAAAACATGAAACTTGGCAGCTAAAATTTTGATGGAAGGATAATAAATTTGAGAGGTTGAAGGCCAGGTGTGGAGAAGGAGAAGCTTGGGAAGGGAAGGGTCGCCGGCTTCAAGGAAATGGACGGTACGGTGATTGATTTGGATGAATTTTTGGAGAACCTCGATTTTTGGGGTCAGGGACATAGATTGGATTGTAACACTAGCAGGACGACATTTGAAATTTAAATCAGTCGAGTAGAATATGTGGGGTTTTAATCTGAAAGTAGTTCACAATTGCATAGATTAGACTGTCTTTCATGAAAGTGAGGACACTATCTTTTTCACCTTGTTGTTCGGAACATTTTAGAATTGGTGTGGGGAAATAAAGATGATTTGATATTTTGTTAAGAGGGGTGGACCAAGAAAGAACAAAGGGCGGATATAGATAATAGGGATGAGGAATGCAGGGATAATCCAAGGATGGGGAGAAGCATTTGATAAAACCACAGTGACCTACCGTTAACCAAGAAGCGTCGGAATTGCTGATAAAATCATTTTTCCGATTAATAAGATCAACAATTTGTTTAATATCATTTGGGTCGTCAATACTGAATTGGGGTAATTGAGAAAGTAGCTCGCGGATTTTGATTTCATTTTTTGATGGCATTTTTTTTAATGATTAATTAGTTAAGATTAAATTCTTCATCCAGTGATTGATATAACAGCGTCTGGATATAAAAACAAAATTATTAGGTATATGAAGAGTGTTTTATTTTGTGTTTTATACAATTTTTATGTATATATATAGATATGATTTGTCCGAATTGTAACAGCGAACAATTGTTTGTCAGCAATTCCCGACCGACTCGGAAAAATACCCAAATTTGGAGGAGGAGAAAATGTCTTAAGTGCGGGTTTATATTTACTACAAATGAAAAAATAAATTTAAACCATATTACGGTAGTTAAAAAATCGGGAAAAAGAGTTAGATTTTCGCGAGCCAAGTTGTATTCGGGAATTTATCATGTGGTGGTGGGAGGAAAAAAAATTGACAGAGGTGACGCCGGAGTGGAAGCAGAAGAAATTATGGAAAAGATTGAGGAAATAATTACTTTGCTGAAAAAAAGGGAATTGCGTACAGAAGAAATCGGAGATATCGCTTTAAGTGTGTTGAAAATAAAAAATCAGGGGGCATTTTTGTCGTATATTGCCTATTTTAAGATTGGCAAGGAGAGGAAGAGGGTGAGAGTGAAAAAATGGCTTAAATAGTGTAAAATATAGGTGTTTAATAAAATTATGGTAAGAATAAATTACGAAAATCCTGATTTGAAAGGTTCTCTGGAAACCAAACAATTTATTTCAAGATTGAACAAAGATCCCAGAATAAAATCAATCACTTTTGGTGAAGGAAAAGTCCGGGTAGACATAGGTGAAATAGAAACTGGTCAAAGCTTAATGGTTTTCTCTGTAAGTGGTAAAAATTTGAAAGATCCTGCGGTAGTATCTTTTTTGGGATTGTTTGATGAAGGCCATGTATCGTATAACATTGAAGGAATGGGTGAAAATTCGAGTTTTATCGGGGTAAGATTTAGTTTTGAAGAATCGCCCCCAATTAAATTCAGAACGAGGTTTTTAGAACCAGATGGTGGAATTAAACAGGGAGAAACCCCAAGACCAGTTAGCGGAGGTTCCCAGTTGTCTGTAGATACTACTGTCAGTGTGGGGGAAATGAAAGATGATATGGAAGTAATAGTTAAGGGAGGGAGTGTTATTTTTGAGAAGCGGGGGGAGTAGTTAGGTTGGATAGCTGACCTTGGAGTAAGGAGATTTGAGATTTTTCAATTTGAGTAATCTTGCCGTTTTGAAGAGTTTCGGCAATGGGTTTGGCATGATCTCGACCAATAACTACTAGTAAATTTCGCCCAGACAAATTTTGATGAATGCCCTTAAGCCTTTTTTGGTAATAAATTTCGCGAGCCAGGGAGTCGATCTTTGTCAATCTCAGGATTATGTCGGTAATCAAATCTAATTTTTGATAGGAAGTATCTTTAAAGACAGTCTGATAAACAGATTGTGACATTGAATGGCAAAGGTCTTTATCGGGAAAGTAATTTTGGAAAAAATTGTTTAAATCGGACAAAGTAGAAGCAGGAGCAGTTTGGAGAGAAAAGTTTTTAATGGCTAAGTGTAGGCCAAGAATAAAATAGAAATCTTCCCGAGAGATGTCGACATTAGTGTCAGGCCAAAGTTGATAACGATCTTTATCAATTTCATTGTCGAGGATTAAAAGAGGTGTCCCTGTACTTAGAGAATGTTCTTGAGCTTGTTGCATGAATCTCGGATGAGAACTTTGAGCCGAAAATAGATTGCCATCAAGACAATCATGTTCGATAACAATGAAACGGGCTTGATTAAGCCTGGATTGGAAGTCGGCTTCAACTTTTGGGTCAGTGGCCGTTTTAATGTGGTTTTCACCAACAATTGTAGTATTTTCTTGGATAAGAATTTCCGGAAATGGACCTTCGGAAAATAATTGATCGTGATTTTTTTGAAGCACTGATTTAGTTTAGCATCAGATTTAGGCAAGTTCCTCGAGAGTGCGTCTGCCTTTTAAAACAGCGTCTATATGTTCAATTTGAGAATATATTTCCTCCAAATCAAGTATTTCTTCAGGGTCTAGATGATGACATCGTTTGACATGTTGCTCGATTGTGGGAAAGATCTCTTTAATTGGCGGATCACTCAAATACATCATTTCCGCAATTTCTCCATATTTCTCTGGCGGAAGGGTAATTTCTTGTGTCATCTACTTAGTTTATTGTAAGTAATTAAGCTTTTTTTGTCCAGCGGGTGTTGGTAGGTTGGAACCCATTATTATTAAACCTAAAAAATATCTACGACACGCTTAAACCTAATATACCCGAAGATAAGTTAGTTTTAAGTTTATTGATATAATGAACTATTATGTCATTATCACCGGAAAATGAGGCTATGCTTACAGAAATGGAAACATTGGCATGGCAGCTAATCAGAGAGGCAGATCCGGACTGGGCGCAGCAACATTTAACTGAATTTGAGGCATTGGGGTTAGATGATGTTGTTTTTGCTAGAGTCGAATTACTGGAACAAAAGCGGGCGATGGAATACGAAGTTCTTCAAGCCCAAGGTTTGGTTCCAGATTTCTTTTGCCTGCGAAATCAGGCACGGATAAATCTGGGGCTATCACCTATTGATGTGTAATTAAGATTCGTTTGTCCAACGGGCAGGAGTTGATAGGATGGAACGAAGAAAATTTAACTTTGAATTGTTTGTGGGATTAAAGTTTTCTCCTGATTAATCAAACGGAATAAT
>Ga0172380_10004345_pt1 | contig 18300 bp, 26 predicted proteins | sample Leawe162metaG_FD_119747 | JGI IMG/M metagenome (GOLD analysis project Ga0172380, IMG submission 119747) | Leachate microbial communities from a municipal landfill in Southern Ontario, Canada - Leachate well 162 metaG | ecosystem: Engineered > Solid waste > Landfill > Unclassified | place... | reverse complement strand
GAGGAAGAACTCACAAGAGGGACGTTGAGCTTGATATTCACTATTCGATGACCACAGTCCTTCGACTATGATTGTCCCCGTGGTGGTGGTGATGCCGACAACCTCATGCTCTCCGATGAAGTCACAGGCGGTCACGATCTGAGTCCCGCCTTCAGAGACGATGCGGTCCCCGACCCTGAGCGCGTCTGTCCTGACGAACTCGCGGTGGCCGTTCTTGACGAGCCACTTGTGGCCGACTGAGGCAATGACCTCCACCCCGGCCTTGACCCGATGGCATGGCCGATTGATGCGGCTCACGCTCTGGACAGTCGCGTTCATGGCCTTGGTCATGCCGCCCTTCTCGAAAGCTGATACCGATGTCCCGGCCTTCACGTCCCCGATGGGCACCCACTGAGAATCGGCGGTGAGGATCTTGGTGTCGGGCGCTAGGCAGTCCTGGGCCATGTCCACGCCGTACACGTGAATCACCTGATACCCTTCGTCAATCGCCATCGCCAGCATGAAGCTGATGCTGTTGGTGAAGTAATCCCCGAACTGCGTCTTCATCCTCTCAATGGGGTACTCCACCGAGGTAGGCACCTCCGGGCGGACTTTCTGCATGTAGACCGGGCAGTTGAGTTTTGACAGCCCCTCCAGGTATGGCACTCCCGCCTTCCTTGAGCAGTAGTCCTTGATCTGTGCGTCGCTGTGCATCTCGAACCAGCGATTCCACCGGGGGATGCTTTCATGCAAATCGTTCAACCCCCAGATTTCAAAGGTCGGGTCAGCGTAGGGCGCCTCAACCTTGTGCTGGCTGAACCCCACGATGGCCACCTTTTTGAGAGGGGGAGGAGTACCCTCCCCCATCTCAAGTTCCCTTGTTGCTTCCTTCTCCACTCTTTCTCCTTTCGAACTAGGTTGTGTGTGAACTCACGTAGAACACACTGACCACACCGTCCAGGCCCATCACTCCGTCTGAACTGGAGGCGACGTAGGCCGTCAGGTAAGAGGTGGCGTTCCACGCAATTGGGAACGTACCCGAACTGTTGAGCAGCACTAGGCCCGCCGTAGTGCATTCCACCGTGGCATCGGCGATGTTGGATGCCGAGGAACTGGCAGCCGTGGCAATACCCAGACTGAGGAACGAACTGGACGATGATGCCGTCTCAATCGAGATGATGGCACTCTCAACCCAGAGCGTCTCAGTCGTGGGGTTGGCCACTGAGTTGACTACCCCGCCTCCAGCAGTCGCCCCGGAGGCTACGATGTCCATGTTGATTCTGCCCCTAAGTGGGGGGGCGCTGAGGTTGTCGCCGTCGAAGAACAGCAACTCTCTGCCGCTGGTTGATCCCTCGAAGTACAGGCTTCCCGAGGACCAACCTGCCGTCTGTTCCCATACTGTCATTATCTTTCTCCTTGGCCCCTCTAGGAGCCTCGATCATTCGGTGTAGAGGGGGGCGAGCCAGCGCCCGCCCACCCACGTTGGTATCCATTACAGGGTCGTGTAGTCGCTCAGCACGCTCACCTGGGCGTCCTGCGGGTATCGCGGATTCAGCACGGCCAGAACGCCGCACTGGAAACCCGTGGAGTCGGCCAGGATGTCCAGCCGTACCGCCTGAGCGGTCGAGAGGGCCGCCGCCGGCACGTTGAGCTCGTACATGAAGTTGCTGGACCCGGTGACCCATGCCATGCCAGCCGTGGTGCCAGCGGTCACGTCTCCGAATGTGTCTCCGCCGCCGGTCGAGTTCTCGGTTGCACCAGCGGACAGTGCCCGGTAGGTCCAGCCGTCGATGAGGGTGCCGGCAGACGATGAGCCGGTCGAGGTCGGGACACGCTCCACGTAGACGGTGCCAGCCGCAGTGCCAGCCCCGTATAACATCACAAAAGTGACGTCATGGTAGTGGCTCATGTCGATGTTGCGGGTGAAGTACTCGGTGCTCGTCGCAGTCGTCGCGCACATCGTGAGCGCGTAGACTATGTGCTTCTCTTGCGAAAGTATGCCCATTACTCATTACCTCCTAGTTATGCCCTGACGGCCAGATTCACGAATGGCGAAACGGTGTTGGTTCCCTTGTGCGGGGTGAGCGGCTGAGACCAGATGGGCTGGCCATCTACACGATAGATGAACCGGAAGCACTGCTGGTCCGTGAGAAATTCCACATGAATGGAGCTGGCCGCCTGGACGTCGCCCTTGTCAGCCAGGATGTACTGGCCGAAGTCCGCCAGGGTGATGTCCCCTTCGCTTCCCACGGTCTCGGCGTACTCGATGGGGATTACAGGCCGTCCCATCAGCGTACCGTAGGGCTTCTCCGAGAGGCCATTGGCAGGCATGTAGACGGGGACTCCTCCCACGCCCACGACCTTGTAGAGTGAGAACAACTGTGGCTCGCAGTCCTGGTTGATGTACCAGGCGGCATTGGCGCGGCAGGGGGCATACATCCGACTCCACATCTTGAAGATGTTCTCAGTCAGGATGGTGGCCGCTGCCTGAGCGGGGGCCGTCTCCTTGGCCACGGTTACATGAGCGTTCCCGGCCTGAATGCCGAGGGGCTTGCCCACGCCGTTGCCACTGAAGATTGCGCCCTCCACCTGGAAGGTCAACTCCTGTGCGCAGCCGTTGGAAACTACAGCCTCCATCGCCGGCAGGTCCTGCAACAGTTCGTCAGTGGCATAGAACAGCGCGCCGACTTTCTTGAGGTCCAGGGTCATCACTCTGAACTTCGGCTTGGATGCGGTGATCGTCCCGGCCTCTTCGAGCCAGTAGCCGACTATTCCGCCCATGCGCGTGGATGCGCGGGAGGTTTCGTCTACGGCATTGAGCTTGAGGGTGTTGGCACCGGAACCGATGGTGATCTTCTGACACCGGCTAGTTATCTGGCCGATCTCATAGACCCGCTGGATAAGGCCAGAGCTGATCTGCGGCTGCAAAAGGAATCCGCCGTCCGCACTGATACCCTCGCCCAGGCCGGTGGCCGCCTTGTAGGTCAACCTCGGGTCAACCTGGCCCCGAGTGGTGGCGGTCTTGACGGCCCGAAGAGTCTCACTCAGACTCTTGAACTTCATCTTCGGGTCTTCGCCGACTTCGACGTTGGTCGTCCGCTCGCCGATCTCGGCCCGCTTGACCTCTTTCATCTTCGCCAGGTCTGCCATGGTTTCCTTGGTGACGCCCAGCTCTGCGAGAGCCTGAGCTACACCCTGCTTTACCTGTTCGTCTATTTCAGGCATTTATCCTCCTAGAATTTCTGTGACCGCCGCTCGTGCGGCAGCCACGATGTCGATTGGCTGTATGTCCTCGGGGTTTGGCCCCGCGTTTGTCCTGAGAGCGTTGATGACCTTCCAGGCGTAGGAGTAGTTGTCCCTCGTAAGAGTCCCGCCCTGGTCGAACCACGTCACGATCTCGTCCATGTCGTCGGCTATGTCGCCTTCGGTGACGGCCTTCTCGGAGATGGTGCAGTCGTGGATGTCCACCGTCCCCTTGATTCCGTAGGTGCCGGGGTCCACGTAGGCGGCGGTGTCGGTGCCGCCCGTGGTAGTGATGGTGTAGTCGTTGGCTGCGCCAGTCGTGTCATTGCCGTTGTCCCACTGGACGTAGCCCGTCGTGACTATCGGACTGACCTCCGGCTCGATCTCAATGACGAACGCCTTCTCGTGGTCCTTCAACCACTCCTTGGCGCTCTCCATGTCCCAGACATCGGTGCTGAACAGGTACGTCACGATCACCTTGTCCTGGATGCAGTAGAGGGCGTTGATCTGGTCATCCTTGCTGACCGTGATGGTCCGCATCTTGTGATCGTCATGGCCTTCACTGACCGGGAGTCTGATCCAGAGATCGGTCTCTTCGGGCTTCTTCTCGATCAGGTCCGACTCCAGTACCTCGTCAAGAAGAGCGGCCTCCACGCCGAAGGCTTTGGACCTGAGTCCCTGGATGGCGTCACGGTTGGAAGGGACTGTCACCTGTGAAATCTCCAGCAGCTCGACCTCGGTGTAAGTGCGCCGGGGGTCTTTGTCGCTCTTGCCCTCTTCGGCCTTCTTGGGGATGAAGCCCACGCTGAACGCCGCCATGTTGTGCTGCGCCAGCTTGTAGGCCCAATCAGCCTCAGGGTTGCCCTCGTTGATGTAGTACTTCGGCTTGGCGAACAGCCCCTTCCCCTTGATCTTCAGGTCGACGAACTCGCCCACCTGATTCTGGAGCGAGCCGTAGTTGTGAGACGAAAGGAGTACCGGCCTCTTCATGAAGATCGGCAACGTCTTCTCGAAGGCCGTGGGGAGGATCACCTCTTCATCCCGATCTCGGGTAGACATCGACATGGGGATGAAGGCGTCAACCACGCCATCTTCCTCGGTGGCCTTGCACTCGACCCTGAACGTCTTGAACTTTGGTTCCTGTTTCTTCATCCTCATGTCCTCCAGAAAACAAAAAGGCGAGCCCTGATTTCTCAGGTACTCGCCGCCGATAGTCTCGGTAGGCCGGGTTACTCTATCTCTTGACCTTCATCGTCTCTATCTGTTGAATCTCCCCGTCACGTATCTTCACGGTCACCGTGCCAAAGCCGTGTTTGACTACTTCCCTGACCTCTGCCAACGCTTGGTCTAGTGTCAATGTACCTCATGCAAGGGGCTGTCAGGCCTCACGACTGGAGCCACACTACACCTACAGTTGCAATCCTCCGCTGGATCGCCGATGCTCCCCGGACATGGGCCTGAGCTGTAGCCGACTTTGAAATCGTCCTCCAGGTCCACAATGTCACCATTGGCCATCATGTGACTCTCCCTTGTCCTCTCGTCCAGCGCTGCCAACCATTGCTTCTGCTGCACCACTCCCGACTGCCGGTAGGACTCCAGCGCCCCCTCATTAGAGCAGGCCACCATCTCTGTCCGGGCGATCATTGTCGCCCTGTTCTCTGCCGCGTCAAAGACGTTCTCTATCCTGGCCGCTATCTGTGGGATGGACTCCCCTGCATTGTAGGCCGCTTGAAGCTCTCTGGTAATGTCCTTCGATATGGTGTCGGTGACATAGATGCCAAACTTCGCCGTCCTGGTGCCCAAATACTCCAGCACTCGCGGGTTCGACATGGAGAACATGGTCCCCAACTCTGCCGCGCCAGCTTCGCCCGCCACTGATATCATGGCCCTCAGATATGGGTTCGCACCCTTGGAGATGTCGCGGGCGTACTTGCCAGCCTCGTAGACCTCACCCAAGACCTTGACCGACTTCTTGACCTTGGATAGCGTCTCCCGGCGCTGTCGGACAAACTCACCCTTCACCCACCCGCCGAACTTGTTCTCCATCGGAGTCAGGCGCTTCACGAAGGCATCCCATCGAACCTCGGGGGTGAGACCCTTACCCTTCGGCTCGACTATGACATCGGGCGTGAAATTGGAGGCTGCGGTTATCATGCTCTGCGCCCGCTCCCTGTCTATGCCCACGGCAACCAGCAGCTCCAGGGCGACGCCTGCCGGGATGGCCCCGGCGATCAGTTGGTTAATCACCGCCATTGCTGCCTGAATCTGGACGCCGCTCAACTTCTCGCCAGAGGCTATGTTCTCGGCAGTATCTTGCGTGGCGTCGGGGGCCGTGACCGATGCCTTACCCTCATCATCCTGCGCGTCTCCTGCGTCACTTGGTGAAGCCGTGGGCGAAAATGCGGTAACTTCCTCGTCTATCTTCTGAGGCTGCACCATGATGCCCATAAAGAAGATGTCTCCGGTCGGTCCGAGGTTGTCCATGCCCACCAACTCCCGCGCCTCATTCCGAGTCAGGAAGCCAGCGGCGAAACCGTCCTTCGCCAGTTGAAGATCGAACTCCTGATTCTCCGGGGTCGGGTCGTCGAACTCCAGCCACATATCCTCTGACTTGGGGAACTGCGGCAGCAGGAACTCGTTGATCTTCCCGGCGATGCGGCGCAAACGGGGCAGGACCACCCATCGATCGAAGACGAACTCGCTGGACTCCGCGGTTGATCTGTTGGTTGTCTCTTCCGCGCCCAACATATGAGGCGACATGCCGAACGCGCCCAGCACGATATCACGATTCGCCCGTCGCAGGTTGGGGAAGTCCATGTCCTTCAAGGCAGAGGCCGGAGGCACCCACTTGGCACCGCCCTGAAGGATGGCTATGCGGTGAGCGTTGGCGACTCCCTGATGCCCCTGCTTCCACTGAGCGACCAGGCGCTCGTAGGCATCCGGCGTCAGTTCCTTCGGCACTTCGATGGCGCCGCCGTGGCTCGCGCCGTTGATGAAGAAGTTCTTGTTCCACAGACTCGCGTACCGGTCAGCGTCTATGTCCGTGGCTATGGCCTGGATGGCGCCCTGGCCGCGGTAGAGCGAATTAGGGTTCGGCGTCTTGATGAACAGCACGTCCCGCTTCTCAAGGGGAACCTTCGTCTTCCCGTCGTTGGAGTTGAAGACATACCCACTGATGTACTCCGTGGGGTGAGGCACCACTGAAAGCTGCCGGGGGTTGATCGGCCAGAGTTCTTTAATGCCGAACCCGTTCCGGAAGATGAGCATGGCCCACTCGCCCATCAGGTCAAGGTAGGTTTCCTCCAACTCAAACGCCTCTTGCCGGGTGTGGAAGTCGGTCATGTGCGCTAAGACATCCAAGAGAGGATGACTGAACACCTCTTCCACGTCGTCATTCTTGCGCCGGTACATGTGAGGCTCGGCCTCGCCGACTGCCTGCGCGATGCGACTGGAGCACGCGTAGACCCAGCCGTTTGACCCATATGCAGAGGCGTAGTTCGACGTGCCGCCATCAGATCCAAAGGACAGTTGCGTGCCAATCGGCGCCCGCTTGGGGTCGAGTGTCTTGATGACGAAATCAGCGAAGCGAGTCCGTATGCTCACTCTGGCCTCCGGCCCAACTGGACAGCCTTGGTGTATGGCGTGACCATCACTGGCGTCTTGACGGGCTTGCGCTTACCCTTCTTCAATTCGTATACACCATCATCGTGCGGCACTCGCTCTTCTTCTCCAGAAGACACGCCGCTTCGTTGAACAGGTCGCATATCGAGTACACATCCGGGTCAGGGTCATGAAGCGCGCACTTGCCGCAGTCCTGCTCTCCGTCGCAGTTGCACCAGACGATGAAGGCTTGGGCTATATCCATCCGATGCTCACCTCCGGCTCCAGTGCGTGGCCCACACAGGCATACCGCCTGGCGTCCATGATGTGACTGAAGGCGTGGGTAGTCTTGTCCGTCAGTCGGCCGTCCTTGTCCGTGACATACCGGAAGTTGCGCTGCTCCTTGATGGCGTTGAGTGAGTCCTTCGTCCAGAACTGCTTGAGCTGTCTGACCTTCTGATGGCCGAACTCCACCGAGTCAGCCCCCTTCGGACAAGGCTTGACGTTGAACCCGAAGCGCGATATCTCTTCGATGCTCTTGGGCTCTGCTGAGTCGGCGAATATCTCGTCATATCCACGCTTCACGCCTACCTCGTCCATCCTGTGAGCGATGGCGTCGTTCGTCAGGCCCTTCTCGTAGATCAACTCCTGGCAGTATAGGACATCACCCCGAGTGACAGTCTTGACCAGCGCGGTCGGGTCGTTCGAGTAGCCGAAGTCCAGGCCGAGGATGGCATCACCGGAGGGCAATTCGTCGCACACCTCGAAGTAGGGATAGACCAGGCCTTCGACGCGGCCCAACTTCCCATGCAGGTAGACGTTGGCCCAATTGGGATCGCGCTTGCCCATCTCTTCGATGTTCTTCACCACGTCGGCGGGGATGACGCCGAGGGCGTCCTTGTACGTGGCGTGGACATACTCGCTGTCGGGGGCATCGCCCAAGTGCTGCTCGTGATACCAGAACTCGTGGGTCGGATTCCAGTCACAAATCGTCAAGAGTCGTGTCCGGCTGTCCAGTTCCCGGTAGGCGTCATAGGGGATGTTGTTGGCCTCGTTCACGAAGAGGATGTCCCTCCGCGCGCCCCTGAGCTTTGAGGGCACGTCGGCAGAGAAGAACTCCACCTTGGCTTTGCCGAAGTCATAGACGAAATCAGTGTGGTTATACTTCTCTTCGACCAGATCAGCCCCCATCGCCAAAGCGAAATCTCTCAGTGCCCCACGCTTCAGGTGTGGTATGGACTCGCTCACCACTGATATCAAGGCAGGTTTCTTCGCGCTCTCTGCGGTCAGGCAAAGGAACTGCATCGCGCTGAAGGTCTTTGAGGCCCAGGTGCCACCCTCAATCCAGATGTGCCTCTTCTTCTCCAATGCCGCCGTAGCCAGCTTCTCGAACACCTTAGAGAAGCGGAGGGCCTGCACTATCCAGTCACCTCACCGAGTAACAGCCTCTCAACCGCTTGCGCCCCAGCCTGAGACTCGACTGTGATGGAGTAGTTGTGTTCGATGTTCCCGCGATGGTTCACGTCAGCCTTCACCGGCGCATACGAGCCGTCCATCTTGTTCAACTCGGCTATGGCCCGGATCGGGTCCAGCAGTTTGACGGAGGTGTAGACCATGCCCTTGCTGGTCTTGTCGTCGTACTCGGTGCGGCTGTGTATCTCTGCGATGGCTCCGGCGTTAGGTGTCTCTGGCCCTATGTTGATCCATGCACCATCGGCACCGCACTCAACGAAATCAGGGTACTTGGCTCGGGCAATTTCCGAGAGCCGTTCCTTTCGCTCCGCCATGCCCATTACCTTGTCAGTGGTAGAAACTTGCTGTAATTCGTTAATGCGGGCCAGCACCTTACTGTTTTTTACGAGTTCGCACCCGGTCACATGCGCCCGTTTGGGTGAGTAACCGGCGATTACGGCTGACTCTGTGGCCGATTTACCGGAAGCGTAAGCGACCGCAAAAGATTCGTAACGGGGCTTCAGCATCTACTCGCCCCAGCCCTCAGTGTGCCGCGGTTTGATGGTGATATCCAGGTCTTGTCCTTCCGCAAAGTGGCTTAGTATCAGTTCTGACAAGTCAGCGTTTCCGACAAAGCATTCCCCTCTGTGGTCGGATTCCAGTTTCCCGAGAACCCGGAGGGGGCTATATCTCTCGTCCGTAGACGGGTACATCAGGTGGGGTCTGGGTGACCTGGCGCTACTTACTTTTTGCCGTGGTTGACGGTTTCACCCGTTACTCATGCCGGCCTCAAACAGATTGCGCTCTTGCGGCCCGACTCAGACCCCATTGCACTTGTGCATCAAGACAATGTTTAGCATATTAGTCGGGTTTATGGAATGCTGCTGGAGGACAAAATACGGATTCTCACTGAGACATGAGGGCTGGAGAGGTAGCCGATGAGGAAGTCGCCAAGCCGTTCGCAGATGCGGTCATGGGGGCAGTCGTCACAGTCGTTCCACATCCGGCAGGCTGTCGTCCATCGTTCCATCTGGTCGATGGCTAGATTCTGTTTTATACCCGGAGGCTCAGGGGTATCCTTCGGCCTACCAGTCATGACACCTCCTGCACACACTGAATCACGTACCTGACCTCCGCATCCGTCAGTAGCGGATAGATCGGCAGGCTGAGACAATGGTCGCTGAAAGCCTCGGCCTTGGGGCAGGACTGGCCTTTGTAGTACGGATGACGAGTGAGACTTTGGTAGTGTACCTGTGTCTGAATGCCCTTCTCCAAAAGCCTAGCTCTTTCCGCGTCCCGGTCCTCGAACAGCATCACGAACAGGTGATAGGCGTGGCCCTCCACGAAAGGCACGTTGAAGGCCTCGCAGTAGCGCAGGGCGATCTCCCGGCGCCGGTCAAGGAAGCGCGGCAGTTTGCGGAGCTGACTGATTCCCAGAGCCGCTTGAATGTCACTCATTCTAAGGTTCAGCCCGGGCTCCTCCACCATGCCATTGACCCGCCCGTGGTCCCTGAAGGTCTTGAGGCGTTCGTAGTAGACCTCATTGTTGGTCGTGACCATGCCGCCCTCTCCGGTGGTGATCGCCTTCACCGGGTGGAATGAATAGCAGCACATGTCGGCAGTTGCGCCTACGTGCCGACCTTTGTAGACCGCCCCGAGTGCGTGACAGGCATCCTCGATGATGACCGGGGCATTGATGGTGTCCATGTCCACCGGCCTCCCGGCGAAGTCCACGGGGATTGTCACCTCAGCCTGGTAGTTGGAGATGTTCCAGGTATCGTCAATGTCGTGGAACTCTACCCAGCCGCCCTGTATCTCAATGGCGTTGGCTGTGGCGGCGAAGGTCATGGGGGTTGTCACTACATCCTCGCCGTAGCTGATACCCGCCGCATTGCACGCCGCCAGGAGCGCAGAGGTGCCGTTGTTCACGGCGACGGCGAACCTGGCGCCGACGTATTCAGCGAGTCTATCCTCGAACTCCCTGACCTTGGGGCCTTGAGTGAGGTAGTCGCTCCGAAGCACCTCGGAGACAGCATCAAGGTCGTCTTGCTCGATAGTCTGATGACCGTAGGTTATTAGGCCCATTCCCCCCCCGTCCATCGCTTGCCGTACTTCTGGTGCATCACGAGGGCCAACCAGAGTTGTTCCATTGAAGCTTGACCAGACCACCCTTTCACCGGCAAGTCCATAACGAATGATGCGAAACTCTCCACCAGACGCCAAATCGGTCTGTCGGTCCATGGGACGTTCGGCACCATCGCCTGCAACTGGTCCTGGCGGGGAAGCCAGATATATTCCGAGCGCGTGTATTCCCCTACATGAACATCCCCATAGGAATCCTTGACGTTGCACATCTCGCAGAGTGCCACCACCGTGTTGATTGGGCGCGTCTGATGTTCTGCTACCCATTCATCAGCCTTCTGTTGGACATCAGGATCCTGGTAAAAATCGCCATCATCGAACTGCCATGCCGCCTGTATCTCTGTGGCCTTCTGGCATTGATTGATGTAGGTCTCCGAAGTGTCCATCAGTTCTCTTCCCTCACTTCCAGCCGTATGTTGAACAGTTTGGCAATGCACCCAAGCAACCGTAACCCGAAGCGACTATTTCCGATGCCGATGAGTTTCACCTTTACCTCAAGTAATGATGCATCAGCCATCACACCAACGCCTCCATTTCCTCTCTACTCAGCATTTCATTCCGGTCTGAGCTGTACTCGAATCCCTTGGGGAGAGCCTTCCCCGGTGTACAGTTGTCGAATGCCTCCCGTATCACGTAGGCCGTGGGGAACTCCCGCGCATTGGCTGATTCGTTCTTTGAGAGCAAGACCTCGTGCCTCTTTTCCCCCGGCCGCAGTCCGGTGATGTTCCACTCCGACTGCGGCGCAATCACATTCGCCAAGTCCCCGAGCCTCATCGAAGGGATGCGAGGGACGAATATCTCGCCCCCGGCCATCTGGCTCAGGCAGTTCAGCACGAACTCGACACCCCTATTGATGGGCAGCCAGAAGCGCGTCATGTCGGGGTCGGTGATCGTGATGGTCCCGGTCTTTGCCTGCTCCCGCCAGAGCTTGACCACGCTTCCCCTAGAGCCGATCACATTCCCATACCGTGTGCATGAGAGTCTAATCCCTGGCCGGCTGGCCCATATCAACTCCGCCTCCATGATGGCCTTGGTATGGCCGTAAAGGTTGTGTGCGTCTACGGCCTTGTCCGTGGACAGGCCTATGACCCGCTTGACCCCACATTCGATGGCCGCGTCCCTGACGTTGATGGACCCCATGATGTTCGTCTTGACTGCCTCATCTGGATTTCCCTGGCAGGTGTCCACCTCTTTGAGAGCTGCCGCGTGCAGAACGTAGTCCACCCCGCTCATGGCTGTGACCAGGCGCTCCCGCTCCCGAACATCTCCGATCAGGAACCGCAGTCGCTCGTCGTTGAACCGCTTCCGCATCTCGCTCTGGAGGTTCTCGTGCCTTGAGAAGATGCGGATAGCGCGCGGGTTCATGGTCAGCAGTTTCGCAGTGGCCGCCTGGCCAAAGCTGCCGGTTCCGCCGGTCACGAGTATCACGCTACCTTCAATCATTTGGTCCCCTTTCGGCTGGCCTTCCACTTCTCCCAATCGTCGGCAGACTTCAGGAGCAGCTCGCCTACTGGCTTCAGGTCCTCTTCTCGGAACACGAAGCCATCCATGTACGCCTCTTTGCCCCGAAGGATGGCCCAGGCGTCACGGATTCGCTGTTTCCAGTTGCGCCAGTCATGCCGTACATAGGTGGACTCGATCATTAAACCCTGCCGGTAGTCGTCAAACTCCACGGTGATGTCCCTGGCATCCTCTGGCGACAGGCAGTTGCATTGAAGCCGATAGGTCACCATTCCGTCTTCGTCCTCGTATATCTTTTCCATTCACGCCTCCCTTTCTTCGTACATCCCAAAGCCCAATTCCCCGTAATTTCTCGAACTCGCCAGCACGTAAGTCTTGCCCCTGTGCTCTATCGGGAAGGGATAGGCGCACCACTCGCCGTCCGTCTCGATCGGCCCCAGGCGCTCCCACTTCTCGCCTACCCTCTGCGCCTCGAAGATGCGGTAGTCCCGGCTGTCACCATCTGCTGTGCAGAAGAATCCCCGATTGCCGATCGCACGGAAGCATGAGGTTCGCGATTCGTTGCCTTCAGGGGGGCACACCGTTGCCGGATCGTTGAGCCAGTAGTTCCCAGCATAGAAGCGCCGCTTGATCGAGTAGTACCGCTCTTGTGGAGACACGAACCTGTCGGCTCCATCGTAGTAGACCTCATAGATTCCCGACTGCTCTACCAGGCAACTCACTACGGCCACGTTGAATCCCGGCTTCGCCGCAGGGGGGCGCACGATCTTCCCCGTGTCCAAGTACAGAATCCCTGACCGTTCCTCTGGCCCCCACTTCTTGTTCTGCCGCCAGCCCATGATGTAGAGCGCCCGACGTTCAGGCACGTACCATGTCGGGGAGACGCCATCCCGCATGAACCCCTTACCCGGAGAGAGGATCGGCTCAGGGTTCACCTTCGTGTCTCCCGTCACAATATCCAGGTCCAGGTATCCGATGTGGCTTTCGTTCTTCTCGTCCCGCCCCGAGAAGTAGACGCGATACCAGTCACCTTCGAGGTGCTGCGGGACAGGCAACATGCCGTGAGTCCTGGCCCACCACAGGTCATGCTTTGAGGGGTCGAAGATCACGCCGCGGTTGAGGTAGGTCATGGCTTCACCCGCTCATAGTCAACACCTTCCTCGAAGTGGACATACCTCACGAATGGCACCGTGACACAACGAGAGGTGTCTGCCAAGCCCAGTCTCTCCATCTGCTCTATTCCCTTGGCAACATCCTCGGCAGGCACATGTAGCCTCACCTTCTCGATCCCTGATGGTGTCAGGCGGATCACCTCAGTATCTCCGCAATCACCTCGTCTACCCCCTCGCCAATCTGCCACCTCTCGGAGGGCATGGCCCACTCCTGCCGCTTGATCGCCGTCCGGATGCTACCCACTTCCCCGAGTTGGAACGTCGGCCCGTACTGCTTGGCCTGAGCCTCATTCGATGCGAACGGGATGGCCGGCACTCCCCCCTTGAGGCTCTCCCAGAACGATTGCCCGCAGCCGGTCAGCATGACCTCACACATCCTCATCTGGAAAGCGATGTCCCTGCCCTTGAGGACCAGCACCCTCATGCCCTTCAGTTGCTCGCGGATTCGCTCAGTCAGGTCCAGCGGATCTGTCCCGCCTATCAGGATACCCACGTCATAGAAGGGCATCGGCTTCTCTGGGGGTAGGTTGAACTCGTCGCGGAGGAACCAGTAGCGCGGGCCGCGGAACCAAGTAGTCTTGAGGTCTGATGCCGCATCGTAGACTGTGCGGACATTCTCAAAGCAAGGCGAGATATCGGGCGTCACCACGATATCGGCCAACCCTTGAGACCCGGGGTAAAGGCAGTTGAACAGCACCAGCTTCGCGTTGTTGGCCGCAGCGTAAGTCATGCCTACCGTCGGCACCAGGGAGTCGATGATGATGGCATCCCGCTTCGCCTCACTCTCAAACGGTGCCAACCGCTGAGACACCACGCTCGAGTGATACGAGTGTCCCTTGCCCAGTTCCTTCGATGAGTCTCGGATGTAGATGAACCTACTCATGCTGGTCCTCCACGGTGTATCCGCGTTCCAAGAGCCACGCCAGTGACACATACCCCTTGATGCTCTCGTCGGCCAACTCCTCTCCCAAGGATGGAAGCTCGGCCCGGCAACACGGGCATAGCCATATGGGGATGTAACAGGTCCGGGTTTTCTTCGGGTTGAGTTTCGCCTTCATCTCTCCCCCTTCACCGCTCCGACTATCCCAAGGGCGGTGCCGCCGATGCTCACCGCAAACTCAGTCCACCGAACAACCACGCTGTGCTCATGGACTTCCATCTCCCCACCACTCAGGAGCAAGGGCAGGAAGATGGCGAACGCCATCACTGACGAACTGAGTAGCAGCCATGCCGATATCAACCGGAACATCTCTCCACCTTTCTGATGGACTCAACCATCGCCTTGAACTGCTCGGGTGTTGCCGCGTACAGGTCCAGCCCCTCGTCTATCCTGAAATGCTGCTCGACTATGACCGCGCCTCGCTTGACCGCCTCGACACACTGCATGGGGTCGCCGTGGTTAGAGTAGCCGACAGGGACGTTGAAGGCTACTGCCTCCCTGACTATTGGCTCGATGGCATCCCTCGACAGCAGCGCCCATTCATACATTGCCCCCCACGGGATGCTGAATCCAGTCTCGTAGAGGTCAGAGGCGATTATGACTGGTCGCCCGGTCTCCGCAGTATGCCCGATCAGTTCTGAGTAGTTGGCTTGCCACCCCGCTATCTTGTAGGCCGGCAGACTCCCATTGCGCTCCCAGAAGTCCACCGCCGCCTTGGAGTAGACGGATGCGAAGAATGTCATACCAATTGTCATCGCAAATTCTTTGAGCCTCAACTGGTCCTGCCATGGTAGAAACGTTGCCTTGTAGACCTCCAGCCAGCGCCGCCCTATCCACTTGGAGACAACCCCTTCCTTGACCGTCTCGTCCTTGTCCGGCATGTCGAACGGGTCTAGTGTCTGGACCTTCACGGCATCGGCGCCGCATCGCTTGGCCTCAAGGACCATCTGCTTGGCCGTCTCCAGGCTGCCATTGTGGTTGCCTGAAAGTTCTGCGACGATGAGGCAAGAACCAGTTCCGATCTCGTGTCCGTCAATGTGCATGGCACCCCCTTTCGTATGATCTCCAAGGCGTTCCCGGTGTTCATCATCAGGTCCACGACGCTCATGTACGCCATGAAGTCTCCGTGTATCTGCGGGTACTCCGGGTGTATGTAGTCGAACCAAGTCACCTTGCACCCGAGGTCGGGATTCTCGCCCATGTACGCCTTTGATCCAGGGTTGGCGATGTACTCCGTCGCGCCGACTTCCCGGAGGATAGCCCGGAGGCGGTCAGTCTTGACGCCGCCAATCCCCAACTCTGAGGTCCGGCGTATCTCGGTCTTGATCCCCAGTGCTCTCGCTATGTCCGTCGTGAGGTTGCACGTCAGGTCGGCCAGTATCTCGGGCTTTGAGTTGAGATGCGCCCCCACGATCTCAAGGGCTTCTCCGGAATACCTGACCTTAGAGTAGGACTGCCGGAGACTTTCGAGGTGCTTCTTAACCCAGTCCGTCTCGTAGTTGATGCGCGTCTCGTTGATCTTCTGGCCCTTGACACGAACGGTCGGCACCCTGAGCCAGATGGGACCGTTTGCCCCCTTGATCTTGTTGGCCGTCTGCCATGGCGAATCCTTCCGCGATGTGCGCTCAAGCTGGGCATCGTCCAGGAAGAGGAACAGGTCGGCAGAGTCAATCTGCCCGAAGTGCCCCATCCATCCTAGGAAAATGGGCTGAGTGACCATCACCCTCATGACAGCGTGTCCTCTCCGGGCAGCACCCCCCCGAAAGGCGAGTGCTCAGGATCGGCGCACAGGCAGGGAATCCTTGGCCTGTCCTTGATCTTCCTAGCCGGGTTGCCTACCCAAATCTCCCACGGCGGTATGTCCCGGTTGACCACGCCCCCCATGCCGATCACCGCGCCCTGCCCGACGTGGACACCCCTTCGGATAGACACGTTGCAGCCGATGTAGGCATCAGAGTCAATCCGGGTAGGCGGCACCGACACCCCGGCATAGGTGGCCTGATGAGGTTCCTCGAAGTCCACCATGAACAAGGGGGCCTCCGCTGTCCCCATCTCGTACTCACCAGTGAGGATGACGGTATTCGCCCCGACGGAAACTCGGTCCCCGATCTCGCACGACCCGCCGCCCCATACCACGACGCCCGGCTGGAGGTCGCACTTCTGGCCTATCTTCAGGCCGTTGCCGCCGAGCAGGAACACCGAGTCACACAGCCGCGTCCCTGCCCCGATCTCGATCACCTCGGGCTGAACCATCTTCACGAGGTCATTGATCCTCACACCCTCGCCGCATGACTTCAGCAGTGGCCGGTAGTCGACGAACATGGAGGGGAGCATCAGGCCGCCCCCTCGGGGAAGAACCCGAAGAACCCGGCGATGTCCTCTCCGTTGATGACGCGCCGCCCGTCATTGAGTTGATAGACGCGCATCTTGTATTCTCCGATGGCGAGAATCCCCTCGTGGGTGGCATAGGGTAAATCGCCCTCGGGCGTCCCCTTCAATTCGCGCCATTCCAGTCCATCAAGCATCCGATCTATCGGGCTTGTCATTACTCCGCTCCTTTCAGTTCGCTCACCATCTCCTTGAACGCCCACCTCGGCTCCCATCCCGGTATGCCCGTCACTTCGATATCCTGACTGATACCGTTGTCTATCTCGGGCCGATAGACCAGCTCGCCGCCGAATACCTCTCTGACCGTCTGCGCCTCACTTTCCAGACTCAGGGGGATGCCGATTGAGTACACCCCCTGAAGGTCTGACCGCACTAGATACTGGATCGCTGACACCACGTCATGCACGCTGATGACCGCCCTTGTTGCTTCTGGTTTGCCCCAGACCTCTATCCTTCCCCGCTTCGCGCCCTCGATCATCTGGCCGAGTCCTGAGTTGGCGATGTAGGGGCCAGGGCCAATGACGGGCGGAAGGCGAAGGGTCGCCGTTCGCACATGAAACCCGTAGCGGTAGACATCCATGGCCCGCCTGACTTCCATGTCAGTCCTGACCAGCTTGCCCACTTCGCCCTGCATTGATGTTTTCTGGGAGTTCATGGCTATGACTTTGGGGATAGACCACGACCACGCCCACCCCAGAACGTGCCACATGCCAGTCGCGTTGACATCAAAGTATTCCTCGAAGGGAAACCCGCCCCGCGCCGGCTGAACACATGCCAGATTCACCGCCGCCTCAAAGCCTTTGCCTACGGGCCAAGCGTCCGGATGTGTCCGGACGTCCACATCTATCCCCACAAACTCAGGGGGCAGATAAGAGCCGATGAAGCCGCCCTTACCGAAGGTGGCGATCATCTTCCATCCATGTACTTCACTATCTCCCGCGTCCGGCAATCTGGGCCAAGTGCTTCCATGACTGCCCTCACCCTCTCCAAGTCCTCTAGTGTGTCCACCGAGAGTTTCCATGGACGCTCTACGTCAATCCACCGCGCCTGGCTCGGCATCGTTCGCATGTAGGTTGTGACGTGCTCCCGCTCCACGCTTTTCACATACGCTTCCTCCAGCGCCGCAAACGTGAAGGCCTCCATGCCCAGGCCGTCTATGTACGGCTCATTGGCGCAGTAGTCCGCCCGAACAGACTCCCGCAGACGGACGACTTCGTCTATCGTTTCCAGGTCAATCAGCGGGCAATCCGCCGTGACGCGCACGATCACGTCAGCCTTGTACCTCTGAGCGGCCAGGTAGTAGCGAGTCAGCACATCCTCTTCCGGGCCTTCCACTGTCGCGCAGAATCGCCGCATCGCCAACTCCGCTATCGTCTGGGGATACGGGACGGCCAGGACCACGCTATCAACGTGGCTCTTCAGACACCGCTCCACGACGTGCTGAAGCATCGGCTTACCACGGATGTCCATGAGCACCTTGCCGGGCAGCCGGTGTGATCCCGTCCTGGCCTGAATGATGCAGACCGTATTCATTGCTTCTCCAAGAGGTAGAGTTCATCCACGCACCCCGAGTCGTCCTTGTATTCCAACTGGTGATACCGACGCAGGTCCAGGCCCTTCGCCTTCCAAAGCTCCGCATACGGGCCCTTCCACATGAGCCCCATCTGCCCGCGATACTCGACCTCGACCAGTTCCGGATGCCAGTATTCCAGCCCGTGAATGTACTGCCTGCTGACCCGGAGCATTTCGTCCATAACGGTCTCCAGGTCTACCGGGGGAATGTGGATCAAGACGCCCGACGTGAACACCATGTCAAAAGCCCCATCCTTGAAGGGAAGACTCTTGGCGTCACCCTCAACGACGTCCCACCCAATCTCCTGCGCCCGCTTGATCGCCTCGGGTTGAATGTCCACGCCGGTCACG
>Ga0172380_10004344_pt1 | contig 18302 bp, 18 predicted proteins | sample Leawe162metaG_FD_119747 | JGI IMG/M metagenome (GOLD analysis project Ga0172380, IMG submission 119747) | Leachate microbial communities from a municipal landfill in Southern Ontario, Canada - Leachate well 162 metaG | ecosystem: Engineered > Solid waste > Landfill > Unclassified | place... | reverse complement strand
CATTGCCACCTCGTTGATCACCGCACTCGTCACGACGATCCACGCCATCCGAGTCGCCTCCGCCGCCGGTCGCCCTACCTGCGGCCTCTGGCCTCGCTATCTCCCCACTGTCTGAATCGCAGAAACGCTCCGAAAAACGATTTGACAGCGGGGCAATCATGTAATAACATTCACGCTGCGTTGGAATCGGGAAGACGGTGCAAATCCGTCGTGGTCCCGCCGCTGTAACCGGGGACGAATGCCACAAAGGTCACTGTCGCAAGACGGGAAGACGCGGCTGACAGGATGATCCGGAAGCCAGAATACCTTTTCCACGGTGAATAGCGCCTATTGACCCTCGCGGACTGGGGTTTTACGATAACAGGCGTATATTTTTTAGGGATGAAACATCGGCATCCCGACTCTTCGAGGGGTCGGGATGCTTTTTTTTGTGCGCACCCATGACAACCGATCCACATGGCGGCAATCGGAATCGGCTGGCGCAACTGCTCGGCAAAACGCCGGACGATATCCTCGATTTTTCCGCCAATATCAACCCTTTAGGCCCGCCCGAATGGCTGCGATCGGTAATCAGCCGCCACATCGGCGAGTTGGCGCACTATCCGGATTCCTGCTCCGGCGCCCTGGTCGCGGCGGCGTCCCGCCGCTACGGCGCCGCGGCCGATGAAATCCTGGCCGGCAACGGTTCCACGGAATTGCTCTACCTGCTGGCGCAGGTCGCCGGAATGAAGCGCTCCGTCATCCCCGTGCCGTGCTACACGGATTATGCCCGCGCCGCCCGGCTGGCGGGCATGGAATCGGTCAGTGTGCCCATCGCGGAGCAAGACGGTTTCCAGTTCGCGCCGGAGCGGCTCGAGCCGCTGTTGAACGAACCGGCGGCGGTTTTTATCGGCCGCCCCAATAATCCCACCGGCCAGGTCTGCGCCGCGTCGTCCATCCGGGCCTTGGCGCAGGCGCATTCGAAATGCCTCTTTATTGTGGATGAAGCCTTCGGAGATTTTGTGGAAGACTTCGACAGCCTGACGTCGAATCGGCCGTTCAACGTTGCTGTCCTGTTGTCTCTGACTAAAATTTTCGCCATTCCCGGCCTGCGGCTGGGATGCGCGGTGGCCGATGCGGCCCTGGCCAAAAGCGTTCGCGAACGCCAGCCGCCGTGGAGCGTCAATACTCTGGCGCAGGCTGTGGGCGTTGCGGCGCTGGACGATGCGGATTATGCGGCGCGCTCGCGCGCCATGGTGCATGTTCAGCGGGAGGCATTGCTGGCCGAATTGCGCCGAATCCGGGGGCTGACTGTTTTCCCCGGTGCGGCGAATTTTTTGCTGGCGCGTCTGGACCTGTCCGCTCCGGATGCCCCCATTCTGGCGCAACGCTTGCTCTCCGAGGACGGCATTGCGATTCGCGTCTGCGCCAATTTCGAGGGGCTGGATGCGCGTTTCTTCCGCGTGGCCGTGCGCGCGGCGGATGAAAACGCGCGCCTGGTCGCGGCGCTCCGGCGGGTTCTGGGCGGATGCGCGGCGCAACCCAAGGTTCGCCGCGCGCCGGCGATCATGTTCCAGGGCACAAGCTCCAATGCCGGCAAGAGCATACTGACGGCGGCGCTTTGCCGGATCCTGCTTCAGGACGGCTTGCGCGTTGCGCCGTTCAAGGCGCAGAACATGTCGCTCAACTCCTTCGTCACCCGCGATGGCGGCGAGATGGGCCGCGCCCAGGCGGTCCAGGCGCAGGCCTGCCGGGTCGAGCCGGATGTCCGTATGAATCCGATATTGCTGAAGCCCAGCTCCGACACCGGTTCGCAGTTTATCGTGATGGGCCGGCCGATTGGCAACATGCTTGTGGACGAATATATCCGTTACAAGCCAAAAGCTTTCAAGACGGCGGCCCAGGCCTATGACGGCCTGGCCGCCGAATACGATGCGATCGTGTTGGAAGGCGCCGGCAGTCCGGCGGAAGTGAATCTCAAGCGCCACGATATCGTCAACATGGCCATGGCGCAATATGCCCGCTCGCCGGTTCTGCTGGTGGGCGATGTCGATCGCGGCGGCGTGTTCGCCTCGTTCGTCGGCACGCTGGAGGTGTTGGCCGAGTGGGAGCGCGCCCTGGTGGCCGGTTTTGTGGTCAACCGTTTTCGCGGTCAGGAAGATTTGCTGCGCGACGCTCTCGATTATACCGAACGGCACACCGGCAAGCCGGTGTTGGGTGTTGTCCCTTACCTTGCCAACCTGAACCTGCCGGAAGAGGACTCCGTCACCTTCAAAAGCCGCGCGTTGGACCAGGCAAGGACGGGGAACAACAACGCGGTGGAAATCGCGGTGGTCGATTTGCCGCACGTCTCCAATTTCACCGATTTCGATCCTTTCCGCGCGGAGGCCGACGTTCATCTCCGGATCGCGCGTTCGGCCGCGGAACTCCGCAACCCCGATGCCGTTATCGTGCCCGGCAGCAAGAACACGCTCGGCGATCTGGCTTATCTGAAGAGTTCCGGTCTGGCCGGGCGAATTATTCGACTGGCCGCCGAAGGCAAAACCGAGATCGTCGGCATCTGCGGCGGATTCCAGATGATCGGGAAGGAAATCCGCGATCCGCAATGCGTGGAGTCCGGCGCGGGCGCGTCCGCCGGTTTGGAATTGCTGGATGTTCAAACCGTTATGGCCGCCGAAAAGACATTGCTGCGTTCATCCGCCCGCCATGCGCTTTCCGGCTTGGAAGTTCAGGGCTACGAAATTCACCACGGCCGGACGCCCGCCGCCGCGGTGGCGCCGCTGTTTGTGCGTCCCGACGGCGAAGTCGTCGGTTTGGCAACGGCAAATGGCCGCATCTGGGGCACTTACCTTCACGGTGTCTTTGACGCCGACGGGTTCCGCCGTTGGTTCATTGACCGCCTCCGGGTGCGGCGCGGCTTGCCTGCCCTGGGCCGGGTCATGGCAAACTATACGATCGAACCGGCCTTGGATCGCCTGGCCCAGATTGTGCGCCAAAGTCTGAAGATGGACGCGATTTACCGGCTCATGGGGCTATAAATGAATTTAACGTATCAAATCATAGCCGCGGTGGCGCTGGATCTCCTGCTGGGCGATCCGCGCTGGCTGCCGCATCCGGCGCGCGGCATCGGCCGGCTGGCCCAGTGGCTGGAGCAGTCCACGCGGCATCTGATCCGAAGTCAGAGGGCGGCCGGTATTGTGACGGTCTTGCTGGTGATTGTAACCGCCGTCGCAAGCGCGTGGGGCGCGATTTATCTCGCGGGGCTTTGCCATCCGCTGGCGGCCGACATCGTTTCCATAATCGTGATCTATACGACCATCGCGGCGCGCGATCTGGTCCGCCATAGTTGCGCGGTATTCCGCGCCCTGACCGCGGGCGATCTGGAGCAGGCCCGCCGGCGCGTGGCGGAGATTGTCGGTCGCGACACGGCCAATCTTGACGAGGCCGGGGTCGCCCGCGCGGCGGTCGAATGTGTGGCCGAAAGCACGGTGGATGGCGTCACGGCGCCCTTGTTTTTCGCGATCGTGGCCGGGCCGGTGGGGGCGATTGTCTATCGGGCCATCAACACCCTGGATTCGACCTTCGGTTATACGACCGACCGCTATATCCGCTTTGGCTGGGCGGCGGCCAAACTTGACGATCTGGCGAATTACCTGCCGGCGCGTATCACGGCGCCGCTCATCGGGTTGGCGGCGGCGCTCCTGGGCCGGCATCCGATGCAATCGTGGCGCATCCTGCGGCGCGACGGCCGCAAGCACGAGAGTCCCAATGCCGGATTGCCGGAGGCCGCGCTGGCCGGCGCCCTGGGCATTCGACTGGGCGGGTTGAACTATTACGGCGGCGAGCCGCTGGCAAAGCCCGCTATCGGCGAACCGCTCGTTCCCATTCAAGCCGAACACATTCTCGCGGCCAACGCCGTGATGCTCGTCACGCTGGCGTTGTTCCTGGCGCTCGGCCTGGCGGTCCGTTTTTACGTTGTTCAATATATGTGAAAACCGCCCCGTTGCGGGGGCTAACTTGATGTTAAGGAAATTCAATCTGATGTAGAGCCGGTTTTTCCGCCAGAGGCGGATCCGCCTACGGCATGACAAAACATAGCGGTTCTAACGAACCGCAACCACACCAAATCGGTGTAGAGGCCGTTCGATAGAACGGCAAAGTTGCCGAAGGCCTAATTTGTTTTTGGCGTGTCTGGAGAATAATCCTATGAATCCACCACCGCGCATTCTGCTTTTCACCGGCGACGGCAAGGGCAAGACCACCGCCGCGCTCGGCATCGCCCTCCGCGCCCTGGGCCATAATCTGCCGACGCTGATTGTTCAGTTTATCAAATGCGATGACTCTACGGGCGAATATTCCGTGTTCCGTCGCTTTCCGTGTGTTGAAATCAGGCAGTCCGGCTTGGGCTTCCTGCCGCCGCCTTCGTCGTCGAAATTCGCGGCGCACCAACAGGCGGCGCACCAGGCGCTGGATGCGGCCTCGCGCGCCCTGGTGGAGGGAAAATATCGCGTGGTCATCCTCGACGAAATTTGCGTCGCTGTCGCCAAAAACCTGGTTGACGAGGAGGACGTTATCCGGGCGATAAAGCGGGCGCCGCACGGCGCCATCGTGGTGCTGACCGGCCGGGAGGCGTCGCAAAAACTGATCGACCTTGCGGATACCGTGACCGAAATGCGCTGTCTGAAACACGCCTATCGGCAAGGCCGGCAGGCGCAGGAAGGGGTGGAATTCTGATATGAGCTGTGCGCGCATAGTCATAGCGGCCACCGGCAGCGGCGTCGGCAAGACTTCCGTCGCCATTGCGCTGGTCCATGCCCTGCGGCGGCGCGGAATGCGCGTGCAGGCCTTCAAGGTCGGCCCGGATTTTCTCGATCCCACCCATCTGGCGATAGCGTCCGGCCGGCCTTGCTACAACCTCGATGGTTGGATGTGCGGACGGGATTATGTGCCGGACCTTTTCAAGCGCAAGACGGCCGACGCCGATATTGCCGTGATTGAGGGCGTCATGGGGTTGTTCGACGGCGCCTCCCCGGAAAACGCGGAAGGCAGCACCGCGGAAATCGCCCTGTGGCTGAAGGCGCCCGTTCTGCTGGTGGCCGGCGCCCACGGCGTGGCGCGCAGTCTGGCCGCCGTGGTGAAAGGCTTTACCACGTTCGAGCCCGACCTGACTCTGGCCGGCGTCATCGCCAACCATTGCGGATCAGAACGTCACGCCGGCTGGCTGGCGGCTTCGTTGGCGTCGGCTTCGTTGCCGTCCTTGTTCGGCGCCATTCCCCGCGGCGCGTTCCCTGAGTTGCCCAGCCGTCACCTCGGTCTGGTAACCGCCAACCGCCGGAGTCTTTCGGCAACCATCCTGGACGCTTTCGCCGACGCGTTGGAGCGGCATGTGAAAGTTGATGAAATTATCCGGTTGGCGCAAAGCGCGCCGGAACTGCATTCGCCGGGCGGGGCACAGACCTTAAAATCCCCAAACACGCCGGTCGCCATCGGCATCGCGCGCGACGATGCTTTCCATTTCTATTATCCGGATAATCTCGAAGCCTTGCAGTCCCAGGGCGCCCAATTGGTTTTCTTCTCCCCGCTGTACGATCACGCCTTGCCTGATCGTCTCGATGCCGTTTATCTCGGCGGCGGCTACCCCGAAGAATATGCCGCGGAGTTGTCGGGCAACACGGGGATGCTCGAATCTCTGCGCGGTTTTGCCGCCGGGGGCGGCGCGCTTTACGCCGAATGCGGCGGATTGATCTACCTCTCGCAAGGCATCGAGACCCGCGCCGGCGCGCGCTTTGCCCTGGCCGGCATCCTGCCGTTCCGGACGCGCATGCACGCGAAGTGCAAAGCGCTCGGTTATGTTGAAGCGACATTGACGGACGATGCCATGTGGGGGCGGCGCGGCGACGTCCTGCGCGGCCATGAATTCCACTACTCCGCTATCGCGGATATCAAGGGGTCAGTCCTGCAAACAAGCAATAACATTCGACCCGCAGTCGCTGTCCGTCGGCTGACGGATTGCGGACAGACGGATTGGCAAACGGTCTATCAAATCCGTTATCGGCAAGAGGCGGTTCCGATTCAGGAGGGATTCCGGCGCGGCCGCGTGCTGGCCAGTTACGCGCATCTGCATTTCGCCGCGCATCCGGGCGCGGCGCGGTCGTTCGTTGAATTCATCCGGAAAGGAAAAACATCATGACGAAAGCCCGTATCCATGCCTTTCTGGCCAATCCCCGGAGCGGGCCGGAGATCGAGCGGCGCTCGTTCGCGATCATTGACGCCGAAATCGGCGCCCACGGGTTTGCGCCGGACCAGTGGGAGATCGTGCGCCGTATGCTCCACACTGCCGGCGACTTGGGCCTGGCGCAAGCGATCCGGTTCACGCCGGACGCCGTAATGCGCGGGGTGGGGGCCCTGCGCGCGGGCGCGTATAAGTTTATCGGCGGGCGCAGGCCGGATTTGCTCGCGCTGTTTATCAAGGAGGGCGCGCGATGAAGAAGATTCGATCTGTATCCTCCACTTTGTTTGCGATCGGCCTGGTCACGATGCTTGCCCCGGCCGTCACGTGCCAGGCGGCCTGGGAAGGCGTCGATGTGAACGTGGTCGAAAAATTTGCGGAAAAGGCGGGCCGTCCGGCGCGCACGCCGCTGATTAACACTGACCAGGGCGACTTGCTCTTGTTCGTATTCCTGCTGGCGGGGATAACGGGCGGATTTATCGGCGGCTATTTGTTCCGCGGCCTGTTCGTTCCGCCCAAGCGATCTAGATCGGAGATGTTCCATGATTAACCCCGGATTAACGCCGCGTGAGGGCACGCGGCCTACAGGAAATGGGCCGTTTTGTAGGCCCGGCGCCCCCGCCGGGCGGGTTTTTCAGCCGGAGACGCCACATGATGTTTGACGTGTTCATGGATATTTTTACGTGCCGGGACAGCGTCCTGCGGCGGTTGGATGCGCGTCCGAAACTATTTTGCGCGTGTCTTGCCGCCCGCGGCCTCGCTCGCGGCTTGCCTGGAGGCCGGCATCGCGGAAAAACGGATCGTGGCCGCCCGCGGCCCATTCGGCGTGGAGCAGAATCGCGCGCTCATTCGCCAATTTGGCGTGGACGTGGTGGTGACCAAGGATGGCGGCGCGGCGGGCGGTTTCCAAGCCAAGCGCGATGCGGCCCGGCTGGAATCCTGCCGGCTGGTTGTTGTCGGCCGGCCGGGGCCGCCATCGAAAAATGTATTTAACGACACGACCGCCCTCGCGCGGGCGGTCTTGGAGGCCATATGATGCATGGGGATTTTGCGCCAGGCGGACAATCCGATGTAGAGCCGGTTTTTCCGCCAGAGGCGGATCCGCCTCCGGCGGAATACCGGCTATTCTGCCCGAAGATAGCCGACGTGAGGTCGGCTCTACATGAAAAATTCGCCCCGTTCCTCGGGGACTAATTTGAAAGAGATTATTCAATGAATAAGTCGTGTCTCGTTCTTCTCGCGCATGGCAGCCGCAATCCGGGGTGACGCGCGCCATTCGAGGATCTGGTCGAGAATTTGCGGCGTGAATCGGGCGAGGATCGGATTTGCCTGGCGTATCTGCAAATGGCGGAGCCGAGCCTGGCGAACGTCGCGCGGAACCTGGACTCCGCCGGGACCCGCGCCATCCGGATTTTACCGATGCTGATCTCGGCCGGGAACCATGCCGAGGCGGATATCCCGGCGGAGGTTGCCGCCTTGCGCAAGAAGCATCCGCAGATCGCGATGGAAATCCTGCCGCCGATCGGCAGTCATCCGCGCTTCAAGACCATGATGCGCGAACTTGTCGGGGAGTTGTTATGAAATCCTATTTCAAACGAACAGTCTTTCCCGTCGGCATGTTGGTGAAGGGCCGGCCCTGCCTGGTGGCCGGCGGCGGCAAGGTGGCCTTGCGCAAAGTCGCCGGCCTGCTGGACGCCGGCGCGGACGTGACCGTGGTGAGCCCGGAGATGGACGAAGGGTTGGCGGCCCTGGCGGCGGACGGCCGCATCCGCCCCATCCGGCGCGTGTTCGAGGAGAACGATCCGCAGGGACAAGAACTCGTTTTTGCCGCCACCGGCAACAAATTCGTTAATCGCCAGGTTCTGGCCGCCTGCCGCGCGCGCCGCGTATTCTGCTGCCCGGTGGACGGCAATTGGGTGGATGGCGACTTCGTGACTCCCGCGACCTTCCGCAAGGGGCATTTGACGGTTTCCATTTCCACGGGCGGGCAAAGCTGCCGGCGTTCGCGCCTGATTAAAAACAGCCTGGCCCGCCATGTGGACATGGTGGCCACCGCCGATTTCACCGTCATCGGCACAAGCCATCAGCAATTGAAACTTGGGGAGCGCGAGCATTTTCATCTGGGCGGCGAGCGGCTGGATCGAACGGGCCGCATGCTGATGCGCGTCTGGGGCGTCCACGAGTTTATGCTGCTCGACACCTGTAATCGCCTGGAGCTGTTGGCGGTGAAGTCCCGTGACGCGGGGACCCACGATGTGCTCCGCCGGATCATGGGGTTCGATCGCCTGGCGCCGGAACAGTGCTACGTCAAGCGCGGCTTCGAGGCGTTCGAGCATGTGGCCCTGCTCGCGGCGGGACTGCTCTCGCAGGCGCCGGGCGAGAACCATATTGTCGCCCAGGTAAAGGAGTCCCTGGCCCATGCCGCCAAATGCGGCTGGGCCGGCGGCATGATCGCCGAATGGATGGCGGCCGCTTTGCATATTTCCAAGGACATTCGCCAACAGATGCCGGACTTGGCGAAGGGCGGAGAAATCGAAGACGCTTGTGTCGGGTATATACGCCAAAATGTCACGCGCCCGGATGCGCGTATCGTTGTGCTCGGAAGCGGTGTGATCGGCCGGGGCGTGGTCCAGCGTCTGGTTGGGGCGCGCGGGACGTGCGACTGGATTTATCACCGTCATGCTCCGGATGCCGCCGGCGTTCCGGCGGGTGTGCGGCTGCATCCCTGGCGCGAACTTGCGGCGAACCTGCGCCAGGCGGATGTGGTTGTCTGCGCGACGGCCGGCCGGGAGCCGGTGCTCGGTTCGGCGCAGGCCGCTGATTTTTCGCGGGACCACGAGGTGTTGCTGATCGACCTGGCGACGCCGCGCAATATCGATCCGGCGCTGGCCGCCGCGCTGCCCAAGGCGCGCCTGGCGGATTTGGATGTTTTAAAAGGGTGGGAGCGGCAAACGGCCGCTTCGCTGGAGCCGGCGCTGAAACTGAGCCGCGCCGCCATCCACGAACACAGGGCCATGTATGAAAAAATCGTCGAGAGTTTTCAAGGTCGGAACGAGGGCGAGTAAGCTGGCGCGCCTTCAAACGCATGGCGCGCTGGAGCGCCTTGGGCGTCTGCTTCCCGGTCCGCGGTTCGAGGAGGCGCCGTTGAGCACGCCCGGCGATCGCGATTTGCGGACCGACCTGCGCGCCAGTCCGGCTGATTTTTTCACGCGCGATCTGGATCAAGCTGTTCTGGCCGGCGCGCTGGATGCGGCCGTGCATAGCGCCAAAGACCTGCCCGATCCCGTTCCGCCCGGTCTCGATTGGTGCTGGCTCCCCTGGCGCGAGGACCCGCGCGATGTGCTCGTGGTGCGCCGCGGTTTCGCGTTGGCGGATTTGACAAAGGCGCCGGTCATCGGCGTGAGCAGTGTGCGGCGCGAGGAATACTGCCGCCGCCGCTTCCCGGACGCGACACTCAAACCCGCGCGCGGGGCCATCGAGGACCGGATTCGCCAACTGGATGCCGGCGATTTTGACGTTATGGTCCTGGCCGCCGCCGGATTGGCCCGCCTCGGACTTGCGGAGCGCATCGCCGAATGGATCCCCCTTTCCGATCTGCCGACACCGCCCGGACAAGGCGCCCTCTCCGTCACGTTTCGCGCCGGCGACCGCTTCTGGCGTCGGATCCGCAGTCTGCTGGTCCACCCCGTGGTCTTTGCCGGCGCCGGCAGCGGCTCGGCGGAAACCTGCACGCTTGGCGCGCTGGAGGCGATCGCGCGGTGCGGCATTTGTTTCCATGACAGCCTGCTCGACGCGGCCTTGTTGGAGCGCTTGCCGCGGGGCGCGGAATGCGTGGACGTGGGCAAACGCTGCGGCAATCACAACCGGCCGCAGGCGGAGATCGATGCCCTGCTCACGGCGGCCGCCCGGCGCGGCCAACGTGTCTTGCGTCTTAAAGGCGGCGATCCCGGCATCTTCGGGCGGCTGTCGGAAGAAATCGCGGCCCTTGACGCCCTGGGGCTGCCGTACCGTGTAATTCCAGGCGTTAGCAGTCTCAACAGCGCGACCACGGGCACGGGCATGCTGCTCACACAGCGCGGCATCGCGCGCGGATTTACGGTGATGACGCCGCGCCGGGCGGGCGGCGGAACAGGTTCGGTGGGGGCGGAAGCGCGCGCGCAACTGCCGCTGGTGTTTTTCATGGGATTGGAGATCCTGGGCGAAATCGTCGCGCAACTTCGGGCGGAAGGTTTGCCCGAATCGACGCCGGCGGCGGTGGTGTTTGCCGCGGGGAGCTTTGACGAGCGTGTGGCCCGTGGCTGCCTCTCTGATATCGAGTTGAAGATTGCCGGATATGACGTAAGTAGTCCCGGCCTGGTCGTCGTCGGTTCGCCTGCGGAACACGGCTACCACACGGAATGGGGCGCGCTCAGGGGAAAGCGCATCCTTGTGACGTGCAGTGCGGCCCTGCAGGGGCAGGCGGCCGAAGCGGTCCGCGACTTCGGCGGCGTGCCGGTCGCTTTGCCGCTCATCCAAACGATTCCAGACCCGGCCTGCCTTGCGGCGCTGAAATCCATGGCTGAATTCGATTGGCTGGCGGTCACGTCGCCCTCCTCCGTGCATGTAATGATGCGGCTTATGCGGGAGACCGGCTTGGATTTGCGCCGTTTGCCTAAATTCATAGTGGCCGGACCGGGCACGTCCGAAGCGCTGAAAAGCTATGGGATTTGGGCGGAACTGGTTCCGGCGCGTAACTTCGGCGCGGAAGGCTTGCTCGATCTCGCCAAGAGTGCTATTCCAGCCGGCGCCGCCATCCTGCGCCTGCGTTCGCAACTTGCCGGCTCCCAATTGACGGCGGCCCTGGCGGCGGCCGGCTATCGCGCCACAGATTGCGTGCTGTACGCCAACCAGGCGATCCGCCCGGAGCGGGCGCCTGCTTTTGACGCCGTTTTCTTTGCCAGCGCCTCGGCGGTGGATGCGTTTGTGGCGCTTGCGCCGGCTGTGGCGCTGGCGGGAAAAATGGTGGCGGCGATCGGCGGACCCACCCGGGCCGCGCTGGAGAAACACGGCGTTCGCGTTGACGCCCTCGGCGCGGAAGCCACGGCGCCATCCGCCATTGAAACCCTGGCGGCGATCATGGTGCGAAAGGAATGGGAGGAATTGACATGAGCGCTTATCCCGATGTGCGTTTGCGGCGATTACGGTTGACGGTTGCGCGCCGCCGATTGTTCGATGAGCCGATGCCGGGGCCGGAAAAATTCATCTGGCCGGTATTCGTGCGTTCCGGCCGGAACGTTAAAGAGCCGATCGACGCCATGCCCGGACAGTTCCGGTACAGCGCGGATGCGTTGTTGCGCGATTTGGAGCGCCCCGCGCGCGCCGGCCTGGGCGGCGTCCTGGTATTCGGCCTGACCGAAAACCGGAGGAAAGACAGCATCGGCGCCGAAGCCTGGCGCGCCGCCGCCCCGGCGCAACAAGCGGTGCGCGCGATCAAAAAAGCGTATCCCGATCTCGTGGTCTTTACCGACGTCTGTTTGTGCGCCTACACGCGCCACGGCCACTGCGGTCCCATCGGGGAGGATGGGCAGGTTGATAACGACGCCGCCTGCGCCTGCCTGGCGAAGGTCGCCGTCTCGCATGCCGCCGCCGGCGCCGATGCCGTGGCGCCGAGCGCCATGATGGATGGACAGGTCGGCGTCATTCGCAAGGCGCTGGCCAAGGCCGGGTTCGCCGACACCCTGCTCATGAGCTATTCCACAAAATTCGCCTCCGCCATGTACGGCCCTTTCCGCGAGGCCGAGCAGTCGGCGCCGCAAAAAGGCGACCGCCGGGGCTATCAGGCCTCATATCGCGGTCTCGCGCAAGCCCTGCGCGAATCGGAGCTGGACGAAGCCGAAGGCGCGGATATGTTGATGGTCAAGCCGGCGCTTTTCTACCTGGATGTGATTGCCCGCCTGCGCCAGGCCACGCGCTTGCCGATCGCCGCTTACAATGTCAGCGGCGAGTACGCCATGCTGCAGGCGGCCGCCGACCGCGGCATGGGCGATCTGAAGGCGATGGTGCGCGAATCGATCTTCGCCATCCGCCGCGCCGGGGCCGATTTGATTATTTCATACTGGGCCAACCGGTATGACGAGTTTTGGGGAGACAACGTATGACCATGGATAATCCAAGTTCGGCGGACCTTTTTAAGCGCGCCTGCCGCGTGATCCCCGGCGGCGTCAACAGCCCCGTGCGGGCCTTCGGCGCGGTCGGGGGCGCGCCGGTTTTCATGGCGTCGGGCCGCGGCGCCAAATTGACCACGGTGGATGGCAAGCGTCTGACGGATTATTGCGGCTCGTGGGGTCCGCTCATCCTGGGCCACGCGCATCCGAAAGTGGCGGCCGCCGTCCGGCGGGCGGCGGGCCGGGGCATGTCGTTCGGCGCCTGCACCCGCGCGGAGGTCGAACTGGCCGAACTGCTCTGCGAGAAGATTCCGTATCTGGAGATGGTGCGGTTGGTCAACTCCGGGACGGAGGCGGCCATGACCGCCATCCGGCTCGCGCGCGGATTCACGGGCCGCAATAAGATCCTGAAATTCGACGGCTGTTATCATGGCCATGCGGACAGTATGCTCGTGTCCGCCGGCAGCGGCTTGCTGACCGGCGGGATCGCATCGTCCGCCGGAATACCGCCGGGCGTCGTTGCCGATGTTTTGGTGGCGCCCTATAACGATCTCGCGGCCGTCGCGCGGCACATGGAGCGGGATGGCCAGGATATCGCCGCCGTCATCGTGGAGCCGGTTGCCGGGAATATGGGATTGGTTCCGCCCGACGAAAGTTTTTTGGACGGTTTGCGCAAAATGACGCGCGCCAAGGGGACGCTTTTGATTTTTGACGAAGTTATTTCGGGTTTCCGGCTGGGCCCCACGACCTATGGCGCCCTGTGCGGCATTACGCCGGATTTAACGTGTCTGGGCAAGATCATCGGCGGCGGGATGCCGCTCGGCGCGCTGGGCGGGCGGGCAAAAATCATGCGCTTGCTCGCGCCCCTGGGCGCCGTTTATCAAGCCGGCACTTTGAGCGGGAACCCGGTGGCGGTGGCCGCCGGGTTCAGCACCCTGAACGTGCTGATCGAGGAAAACCCGTATCGCGATATTGCGCGCCGGGGAAAGCGAGTGGCGGACGCCTTCAAGAAACGGACGCTTGACGATGACGGCAACGCGCACTGCGCCAATCTCGGCGGCATGTTCACGGTTTATTTTCGCGCGCCCAAAGTCCGGAACCTGGCGGATGCAAAACGTTGCGATACGGCCCGATATGCGGCTTTTTTTCACGGCATGCTGAAGCGCGGCATCTACCTGCCGCCCTCCCAATTCGAGGTTTGCTTCGTTTCCGCCGCCCATACCGATGGCGACATCGACCGTTTCCTGAACGCCGCGGACGAAGCCTTGGCCGGACACTTTGAATGATGGCGGCGGAACGGTTCAGAACCTCTTTTTGTAGATGTGGCAATATGGGGTCTCGCCGTTCTTCTCGTAGTGCTGCTGGTGGTAGTCCTCGGCCGGCCAGAAGACGCCGGCGGGCGCCACCTGCGTGGCCACCTTATATCCCTTGGCCTTCAGTATCCCGATGAGCTTCGCGGCCGTCGCCTTCTGCCGGTCGTTTTGGTAGAACACGACCGACCGGTACTGCGCGCCAATATCAGGCCCCTGCCGGTCAACTTGCGTAGGGTCGTGTATTTCGAAGAACAGTTTTGCCATGTTCTCATAGGTTGTCTGCGCGGGATCATAGATTATCCGCACCGCCTCGGCATGGCCGGTCATGCCGAGGCAGACCTGCTTGTAAGTGGGGTTGTCCGCCTGGCCGCCCGCATAACCTGCCTGTGTCGAAAGCACGCCCTTCGCCCGTTTGAAATGATATTCGACGCCCCAAAAACACCCGCCGGCAAAAATCGCCGTCTCGGTCTTGGGCGCGGGATCCGGAGCGGCGCGCGCCAATGGCGTGGCCGGCTTCGCCGCTGCCGACGCGCCGGCGGCATTGGTTGCGGATGCCGCATTGTCCGGGACAAACTTCAGCGAAATCGAATTTACGCAGTGGCGCGTGTTCTTGGGCGTCAGCCGTTCCCCTGAAAAAACGTGGCCCAAGTGCGCGCCGCATTTGGCGCACAGGATTTCTGTCCGTATTCCGTCGGCATCCGGCTGGCGCCGCACCGCCCCGTGGATTTCATCGTCAAAACTGGGCCAGCCGCAATCCGAGTCGAATTTGGAATCCGAGCGGTACAACGTTGCGCCGCACCGCCGGCACACATAGACGCCTTTGCCGCGGAAGTTGTTGTACTCGCCTGTGAAAGGCGCCTCGGTCCCCTTGTGCACGATGACGCGTTCTTCCTGGGGAGTCAGTCGATTCATTTCGATATCCCCGGCGTGCCCGCCTTGTATCGGCGCCAGCGCCAAGAATGCCAGAAATATTGCCGGTTCGATTCGCATACGCCAAAACCTTGCCTCGATTTGCCGCCCGGACGGGATGGGCGCCAAAATTCACCCCCATTGACATTCCATGCCTGAGAAAAACAACTGCGCATAGGTGCATACTATGGCAAAACGCGCTCTGAATATCAAGCGCTTTTCGAACCGCGCCCGCACTGCGGTCTTGCATTTCGCGCAAAAACCAACATGATAACTGGCCAGACCGTGTTCGCGTCCGACAAAACCGTTTCCGGCGCCATGTATCGCAAATTACAAATTGGGTTTTACAACGTCGCCTTGGTTCTCTGGGAATCGTTGAAATCGTTCCAGAGAAACTACGGGCTCCAAAAGGCCGCCTTACTGGCCTATTTTTGTTTTCTCGCCATGATCCCGCTTCTCCTGCTGGCGACCCTTCTTATGGGGCGGGTAATTTCTTCGTCACAAAGCGCTTTAAGCGCTCTTCAGGAAACGATCTCCGAACTGTCTCCCGCTATGGCGGATACGGTATTGCGGGAAGTCCAGGCGCTGGCGCACAACAATACCTGGAGCCTGGTCAGCGTGCTTCTGCTGTTCTGGTCGGTGATCCCTTTGGCGTCCGCTTTACGCAGCGAGTTCGGCTCTGTTTTTCGTCTCGATCAACCCTCGCCCTTCTGGCTGGCCAAACTGAGGGAAATAGGCGGGGTCCTGCTCTTGATAATCCTGCTCGCCGCCCTGGCGTCCGGAAAGTTTTTGCATTACGTCTTGCCGGCCGGGCCGGCCCCGCTCCATTTTCAGCTTGGGCTCGTTAAAGCCGTTTTTTCAATGACACTTGTGACAGGCGTATTATATGTTTTCTTTATGATTCTTATCCCCGTGCGCCTCAAAGCTGTCCACTTGTTGACCGGCGCGCTGGTCACAACGCTATTGCTGGCCCTGGTGGGGCCCGCGCTCGCGCTCATGCTGAAAATAAATCCAAACTATGGCGTCACGTTCGGGTCTCTCAAAACCGTGTTTTTCCTGTTGGTTTGGGTTTATTATGCCTTTGCCGCCGTTCTTTTCGGGACCGAAGTCATGGCCAATGTGTGGCGCAAGGAAGCCCTGATTCTCCGGACGCTGTTTGTCCCGTCGCAATCCATTTCGAAGCGGCGCGTCTTGTTGAATCGGTTTGTCCGGGTATTTGGCGAAAACGAGGTCGTTTTCCAGGAAGGCGACGAGGGCCATGAGATGTTCCATATTCTGGCCGGATCGGTGGTGCTCAGCAAAAACGGGAAAGATTTCCGGACCATGCGGACGGGGGAATATTTCGGGGAAATGGCGATGCTGCTCCAGGCGCCCCGCACGGTCAGGGCCCGGGCCGGGGCGCCGCAAACGGAATTAGCCGTCATCGCCCGGCAAAACTTCGACACCGTCCTGCGCGAAAACCCGAAAATCATGTTCGCCATTCTGCGTGAAATGGCCGAGCGCTTGAAAGCCACCACCCAACATCTCGGAGGCGAAGGCGCGTAGAGCTGGAAGGATAAAACAGTCCCGGCGGCGCCGATCATGGATACACTTGCACATGCTATTTATGGAGCCACGCTGTTTAGTCGTACGGGGCTGGCCGGGGGCCGGCACGGCCCGCTGAATGCCCAGGGACGCACAGTTGTCTTCGACTGGACGTTCTGGGCGGCATTCTGCTTCGGACTTCTGCCGGATATTGCCTCTATCGGCGTTTATTTCACACAGTCGGCGCTAAACGGGCATGGGGTCAGTTTTTACGCCCTGCCGGCCTACGTGTTTGGGCTCTACAAACTGACGCACAGCCTGGTGGTGGCATCCATCGCTCTCGGCCTTATCCGCCTTTTTTGGAACCCCTTGACGCTTCCCGCGCTGGCTTGGCCGTTCCATATTTGCCTGGATATTTTTACGCATCCTTTGGGCCGTTTTCAGACCCCGTTCCTGTATCCGCTTTCCGATCTGGCCTTTGACGGCATCAGCTGGTGGATGCATCCCTGGTTCATTCGGGCGTACTGGGGCTTGCTTGCGCTCATCTGGCTGGGCATCGTGCTGGCGCGCCGTTCCATTCGGATGCCGAGCCGTCGGCGCGCATGAGAACCGCGCGCGGCAGCGGCTTGATAAAGCGCTGTCTCAGGCTGTAAGTATAGGCGCCCTGCGACGGGATCAGGAGCGCGTCGCCTGGTCGAATGTCGGCGCCATAATACGCATGGCCCCAGACGTCGTGCGGCGCGCAAAGCGAGCCGAGGACATGGAACGGCCGCTCGACCGGGTCCGGGCGCAAGTCCGCGCCCTGGCCGCGACGTTGAACGGGAAGACCTGCTGGAGTAAGGTGAAAAAGGAATTGATGGAAATTGCGAAATAACAACAGTCCCGGACTGGTGAACCGGGACCGGCGCGTCAAGGTGCGGATGCCGGCATTATTGGCAATCCTTCGGGCATAAAGGGCTTGTGAACAAAATGATTCTTTATTTGTGTGCTTGTGCTCGGTTGCTTGCGGGCTTATATTATGAGTGCGATATGAAAACCATCGTAAATAACGCCAATTATTTGGCCTTCTTTTCCCGTGGCATTCGCACAAAACTCGGGGCGCGAGTCAAGCGGATGATCCTCTTTGGTTCACGGGCGCGCGGCGATGCTCATCCCCAGTCGGACGCCGATTGCCTGGTGATCGTTGATCGTGTTTCCAGCCGGGTAAATGAAAGCATTGATGAGACGGCGGGGGAGACTCTATGCCGTTACGGCATTATGGTTTCCGCCTTTCCAGTCTCCGAGGCGACGTTCAAAAGCCGAAGGTTCAGTCCCTTGCTGATCAATGTGGGGAAAGAAGGTGTTCTGCTGTGACGATGCGTGGTCTCAAAAGTCAATTAAACGAGATGATGCGCAAAGCGAACCGAGCGTTGGCGGCGGCTCGATTGCACGTTAAAGCGGGCGATTACGACTTTGCTTCATCGCGAGCCTATTAGGCCGCCTTTTACAGTATGGAAGCCGCGCTGTTGGAACGGGGCTTGGTTTTTTCAAAACATAGCGGTGTCATGGCCGGCTTTGCCCGGAATTTGATCAAAACCGGCGTCTATCCGAAAGATTTCAGCAAGCGGATTGCGCGCTTATTCCGTGAGCGGCAGATTGGCGATTATGAGTTTGGCGTCAGCATTTCCGCCGATGCCGCGCAGGAAGACATTCGGCACGCAACAGTTATCGTTCATGCGATAGGCATATATTTAAACAGTTCCCAGCGAAACAAAAAAAATTAATGTGAAGCTCACAGGAACAGTCATCGCGACTTTTAAGGGGACGTAGGGTTGGAGACGCCCTGATAATAGATTTGTTTGCGCTGTGATCGGCACACTTCAGGACAGCCACGCAGTGTGTTGCGCTTCGCGAAACTCTGCTATGTGGCGCGCCCGGCAGGATTCGAACCTGCCATAAAATCCAATGTTTATGCGGTCGAAAAGACTGCGCTGTCACAAATACTGTCACACGATAAGCGGTTGTCAATCATTCTTCGCGTTTGGCCGACTCTCCCTGACCCGTTAAAGGACGCAATTCTCGCCATCATTCGCTCTGTGGCAGGGTAATGTCCCGTCGGTTGTTAAAATAAAGTGACGGTTTCCAGTCTGATCCGATACAATCGGATTGGATAAAAACAAAAGAAAGGAAACCGTCATGAGGGCAGATCTTATCAAAGCGGTATTG
>Ga0172380_10004343_pt1 | contig 18304 bp, 21 predicted proteins | sample Leawe162metaG_FD_119747 | JGI IMG/M metagenome (GOLD analysis project Ga0172380, IMG submission 119747) | Leachate microbial communities from a municipal landfill in Southern Ontario, Canada - Leachate well 162 metaG | ecosystem: Engineered > Solid waste > Landfill > Unclassified | place... | reverse complement strand
CTGGCCTTTCCCAGACAGATTGCCATGTATCTCTCGCGGAAATACACCGAGATGCCCCTTGTCGATATCGGCAAGGCATTTAACCGGGATCATTCAACCGTGGTCCATGCCATCAGGGTTATTACCGACAAGCGGATACGAAACACCAGCGTCCGCCGTCAGGTGGAATTTCTGGAAGACAAGCTGGAGAAAAAATTTCTTTAGGAATATCAGAAATAGACTGGTTTAACCGCGGCAGCGGCCTCTTCGCCCCTGCCGCCGGCACTGATGGCCATTGCTGCTTTACGAGCGGATTTCACCATGTCGTTGATGCCCACACCATCCCAGCCGAAACCGCAGATATAAAGTCCCGTATTTTCCTGCTCAAGTCCGGCCCTGTAGGCAAGCATCTTCGGATGATCCATCTCCAGCTGGGGGACGGCGCTGGCCGGACGCAGAACCTTGGCAAACAGCGGCTTTTCCGGCAGCTCCATCAGCTGCCGGATGTCCCGGCAAACCGAGGAGATGATCTCTTCATCGGCAAGCTCCAGCCGTTCAGGATGCCGGCGGCCGCCGACCAGGGCCTCCATCAGCACTTTACCCGCCGGAGCTCGATTGGGAAACATATGGGAGGAGAATAAGACGCCAAGGGTGAAACGCTTCTCGCATTCCGGCGCCAGATAGCCGAAACCATAGGGCACCTTGGCGCTGTCGGCAAAACCCAGCACCACATTGCAGATTCTTGACACAGGAATCTGGGCAAGCGGCGGCTGCTTGATGGCCGACAGGATCTTCAGGCCGCTGTTCACCGGCAGCGCCATCACCACATTTTTGGCTGAAAGAAGCCCTTTTGCCGTGGTGACCCGCCAGCTGCCCTTCTCCCCACTGAGCGCGGTTACGCCGCTGGCAAAGGCAATATTTTTCCCCTGCTCCAGCACCTCCACCAGACGATCCAGCCCCTGGGGGAAATTGTTCATGGCCGGCAGTCTTTTTTTGAGGGAACCCTTCTTCTCTTTCATCTTGCGGATAATGCCGCGAATAACCGAGCCATGCTCGCATTCGAGCTTTCGCAAACCCGGCATGACCGAATCAATGCTGAGCAGGTTGTAATCACCGGAATAGCTGCCGGTGACCGCCGCATCAATTAAAGGCAGCACACTCCTGCCGAATCGCCGGCCGGCCCATTGCCCGAGAGTCTGGTCTTTTGGGTCGGGCTTGATCCACAGATCCCCCAGCACCCGGAGTTTCCCCCAGAAAGGCAGCAGGGGGGTGAAAAGGATCTTCTTTGGTTTCTGCGGTATCTGCACCAGCCGGCCCCGGTGGCAGACATAACGGTGGAAATCACCTAAAGGCGCCTGCTGGGCCTCACTGTAAAGACCTGTATCTTCCAGGATTTCCCTGCTCTCCTCCGCATTGTCCAGAAAACCGTGGGGGCCCCATTCAGCCAGAAAACCGTCCTGATGAAATGACTGGATGGCCCCGCCGGCCCGGCCGCTTGCCTCCAGCAGCATGACCTCCAGGGAAGGGGCCAGCTTTTTGAGGAAATGGGCCGCGGCAAGGCCCGAAATTCCGGCCCCGATGATGATGACATCTGAGATCTTTTCCATAATGAAAAATTCCTTTTCATGAGGTAAAATGAGGCCTCATGGAAATAACTGCAGCAAAGAAAATATTAATTATCTGCTATTCCTTAAGCGGCCAGACGAGTAACCTGCTGGCCAGACTGACCAGCGGGCTGGAATCGGCCGGGGTAACGGTAATCATCGAAAGGCTGCGCCCGCTAAAGCCGCTGCGCTTTCCCTTCGGATCCATCCGGGCAACTGTGCGCATGATGCTGCTGACCTTTTTCAGAAAGCGCATTTCCATAGCACCATTGTCAGATAAATGCAAGGGCCGCTATGATCTTATCATCCTTGCCGGCCCCACCTGGTCCTATCAGCCAAGCGGACCGGTCCTGTCACTTATTGACCGCGACGGCAGCACCCTTTTGGCAAACCGGCCCGTGATCACCCTCATTTCCTGCCGGGGATACTGGCGGATGCACTGGCTCGGCCTGCGCGCCCTGCTGCAAAAAAACGGGGCAACCGTGGTCAACCGCATTGTCTTTACCCATCCCAGCAGGGAGCCCTGGCGCACCCTTGGCGTATTTTTGAAGCTTGCCGGCAGATCCCCGGAGAGATCGAGATTCATCGGCAGATATTACCCCCGGTACGGCCATGAAAAAAACCAGCTGGACGAGGCCGACCGCTTCGGCGCCATGCTCGGCCAGGCCCTGACCAGGGGAAAAGATCTTGCCGCCCTCAATTTCCAGACACCGCTGGCCATCAGCCGCGGCGGCAACCGGCAGAGTCCCCGCTGCTAAGCCCTTACCTCGCTTCACCGTAAGCAGCCGCTGATTTGGTTAAAATTCAATTCCCTTCTGCGCCTTTACCCCGGCGGCATAAGGATGCTTGATCATCCGCACCTCGGACACCAGGTCAGCGGCGTCCACAAGTTTCTCACTGGCATCCCGGCCCGTGATAACCAGATGCAGGCCGGCGGGACGATGGCTGATCAGGTCAAGCACCTCAGCCTCCCCCACCATGCCATAGCTGACCAGATAGGTCAGCTCATCCAGCACCACCATGTCATACCGGCCGCTCATGATCTTTTCCCTGGCAAAGTCAAATGCCTGCCTGGCAACTCTTATCACCTCATCCTTATTCTTCTGCTGCCAGGTAAAGCCGCTGCCCTTGACATGAAACTCCACCTGGCCGGCCAGGGCCTGAAATGCCCTGGCTTCACCGGTCTGGTGCTGCGCTTTGATGAACTGCACGATGCACACCCGCAGCCCCTGGCCAGCAGCCCGCAGAGCCTGGCCGAAGGCGGCCGTCGATTTCCCCTTGCCATCGCCGGTATGGAGCAGTACAAGGCCCCGGCGCTCTCCCTTGTTTCCCTCTTGATTTTCCATGGTCAGTCAATCCGCGCAGGAGTGGTAAATTTCCCCAGCTGTTTTTCATAATATTCACTGTTTTCAGGATCGACCGCAATCGCCTGTTTTTCCGCCTGCTGTGCCCTCTCGGAAAAACCGTTGCGCCAAAAGGCCAGGGCCAGGGTGTCGAGGATATAGCCCGCCGGTTTTTCAGCGGCAGCCTCCCTGGCCAGCATGAGGGCTTTTTTCGGATCGGCAATTTGCGGATCATCGGCCGTGAGCAGAACCCAGGCAAGATTATTCAAGATCTCCGGGTGGTTCGGGGAAATACGCAGCCCCTGCTCATAAGAGGCCACCGACTCTGCATACAATTTCCTTCCCTGCTGCAGGTCGCCAAGCAACTGGTACCAGAGGGGATTATCGGGCTGCTCTGCTGCTTTTTCCGCATAGAGCCTGGTCAGATGATCCAGCGGAGCTCTCTGCAGCAGATCATCCGGCATCTTCCACAGGGTGAAGCCGGTGCCGGCCAGGACAAAAATATAGAGCAAAAGGGCTCCATAGACTTTGCGATGATGTCTGGCGATCTGCCTGGGGTCATGCTCGCAGCGGTCCAGGAAGGTAACCCGTTGGGCGATACCGAAGTGATGCCAGCTGGGCAACTCTCGGATATTGCCGCTGAGCCAGGCCACCTTTTCCAGGGCATTGACGATACCCTGGCTGCTCCCCATACTTTCCATGGCATGCAGATCAGCCTGCCGTTCAAAATTACGCATGAAAAAGCCAAACACAATGCGGAAATAAAAAATCAGCAGCAGCAGCAGGGCAAAGGTGCTGGCAAATATCAGCACCACATCCGTTTTTTTGCCAAGCAAAGCGCTTAATTCGTAAAAATGGTCGGATTTCAACAGAACATACATGAAGAGATAGGAGCCGAGCTGGGCAATGAGGCTGAAACCCAGCAACAGGACAATGTACAGCTGGAGATGGTAGCGTTTCACATGGCCGATTTCATGGGCCATCACCGCATCCACTTCCTCAAAGCTCAGATTTCTTAACAGGGCAGGGGTAAAGAGGATATAGCGGAAGCGACGGATAAGGCCCATGACCCCGGCAGTGAGAACCAGCCCCTCAAACAGGGGCCAGACAAGAATATCGGCATACTTGAGCCCCTGCCGGCTGCAGAAGTCCTCGATATGGCTGCGCGTAAGCCCCTGCGGCATGGAACTGCACCCCCACAGACGCCTGATGATCTCGGGAAAGGCAACGGCCAGCAGGATAAAAAAGGTGAGAAAAAAAAGCGGCTCTCCCCAGGATGATTGAAAAAAGTTTTTAACCGCAGGAAAGGGAAGCAGCAGCAGGGCATCCGCCAGCAGCGAAAGGGTCAGCCATGGCAGGATGATGGGGATATTGTTTTTAAGATTGGTCTTAATAAAGGCGATACCGGAGTGCTGGCGGCCGAAAACCCGGCCATAGCTCTTTCTGGCCCCGTACCAGACCAGGCAGAGATAGAAGAAAAAGAGCAGAACCCCGGCCAGGCTGGCCAGCACTGGCAAACTGTGAACCCCTGGCAGCAAGGCGAAATAATATTGACAGTCCAGGAAATAGACATCAATGGCCAGAGAAATGATGGCCAGGATGGAAAGCTTCTGTTCAGCGGAAAAGTAGTCCGCCGCCTGCGTTATCCGATTCCTGCCATAGGTGAGTGTCACCAGCAGAAAAAAAAAGGCCGCCTTCAGCACAAAAATCAGGGAGGTAAACCCTGCGCCCAGCAGCGGGGTATCCGGGATACTGTTGGTGGAGAGGATAAAAATGACTACGACAAGATATATGAGGTTGTTATAAATCACTATCTTGTCCAGGCGGGACGGGAGCGGGTGAGACTGGCATTATGGCGCTGAAAACGGGCCAGATGCTGCTGCAGCTGCTGGGAGGTCATAATATTCTGCTGGACGAAAAACTCGCCGATTTTCCTATGCTGGCGCCTCTGTTCAAATAAAAGGGCGAGAAGTTGCGACTTGGTGAGCAATCCCTGCTGCAATGCCTGCTGACCGAATGGCAGGGAGGAGCTGACACAGCCCTTTAATACCAGAAAAATTTCGTCGCTGCTGAGCAAACCCCGTGACCGGGCGATTTCCCCCAGCCGCGGCCGCTGGGCCTTCTGCCACATTAATGCCTTGATAACACACTGCCAGCTGACCTGGCCGGCATAGTAGAGATAGTGCCCGAACAGCAGCTGCCGGTCCGGGATTGTGCCGCGATAGAGGTCCTGGGCATAAAAAGGCCTTTTACCCTGCCCTTCCTGGTAAACTCTCCCGGTCCCGCCCTTTTTCTCCCACATTCCGGACGTCTCGGAAAATTTGCTTCTGGCAACAGGGCCTTTCCCCCGCTGCTGTTTTGCCGGGGCTGGGCTGCGCCTGGCCGGGCTGAACGTGACAGGCGAAGAGGGGCCGCCGCCGTGGAAACGAAACCCTTTTTCGCGGGCCTCAAGGTATTGCAGCAACTGTTCATAGGCCTGCCGGACAGAATGAAACATGCGGGCGCTTCTTTTTCTCGCCAGTTCATCATGGCCGGCCAAGCGGTCCGGATGGGTCTCCATGGCCTTTTTGCGAAAAGCGCTTTTTACGCCGGAAAACTGGATATATTCGAGGAATTCCCGCGAAACCGTTAAATCAGACCCAAATATAATCCGGCATGCGCGGTACAATTCCTGCTCTTCGGCAACTCCAGCCATAAAAATCTTCTCCGAACCCGGTTAAGCCGTTGTAACAAAATAATGTCCTCATCTGGCTTGTAAAACGGCACTCTTTTCAGTACCCCCTTGAGGGGTATAGGGAGCCGTAACGAAATGGTTCAGAAAGCCGAGGTTATTTCGCAACGGCTCCTAAACATTCTTTTACCGAAAAATTCAGCCATTTTTCTTCCAGCGCAAGGGATGTCAACAATTATTACTTTCAAGCAGAGAATACCATACAACATAAGGAAGCTAAACGTTTTTTCTTAGAAAAAAAAGGCGGGAAGAAGGGAAAAAGAGAGGGAACTATGGCAGGACGATGTCAACTTCTATCTGGTCAGCCTCGGACTTGCTCAAAATAAGATTCGATTCACCGACACGCAGCTGGATGGGGCCGCCAAGAGGGGCCTTGTTCACCACATTAACCCTGGCAAAAGGGACGAAGCCCAGGTCAAGAAGGCGCTGCCGCATCGCACCGCAGGAGTGGTGCCTTTTGATGCAGACACAGCTTCCCGGGGCAATATCACTGAGCAGCCGGCATTTTTCCCCGCACTGATTCTTACCGCAAGGCGCGCCATGATGGGCACACTTCTTTTTCATCCACCAGAACTTCATCGCCAAACCTTCCTGCCGGTCATTTCTATATTTACCATTTAAGCAGAGCATTACTTTCTAATTTTTTGCCTGTGCCCATTTTATCAAGCAAAAAAGCCTTGGCAGGTCCCTGCCTAGCCAAATGCATCCACCTTGCTTCCTTTCATCTGCAGCAAAGCTTTATCCCAGGCCCGGCGACCGATCCCAGCCTCGACCCTGTGCACCCGGTCCGCCTGATCCTGCAGATTTTTCTGCAGCACCCGGCGGCTCTGTTCCGTCAGGGTAAAGGAGGTATAATGAGCTGCCGTTTGGCTGATATAATCGATCTTGAAATCAAACTTCATATCGCGTTTCTTTTCCGCAGGCCGAAACCCGCCCGCTTTCCGCCCTGCCTGCAACCTTTCCGGGCCAACCGTTACCGGTACAAATCACCGCCGCTGCCTGTCTCGCCTCTGTTACAATAATAATTCTCTTCCTGGAAATATGCCAGGGAGCAGATAAGAATTATTCGCGGCAACACCTTGACGCGGGAGGCAGCTGCATAGCCCGTCTGGTGCAACCCGACACCTCAGGAAATCCAGCCCTGCAGGGCATCAATAATCTTTTGCGCCTGCTCCTTGCTGGAAATGTTAAATTTCCCCTGGGCCTGATAAACCCCCTTCAGCTTACGGTACCGGCGGATGGTATAGCGGTCAGGCCCATATTCATTTAATTTTGTGTCCCATTGCTGATAGCGGAAGATGATGGTCGACCACGCCCCTTTGGACAGCACAACCTTATCCAGTTCCTTGACAATCAAAACGCCATCTTCCTCATAATTAATCGAAATCTCATCAATATTTTCAGCCATCGCCCATTTCCTTTCTCTTTTAAGGTCTGTACTTAAGTGCTTACGCAACCATATGCCAAAAGCGGACTCCCAGCCAAGGAAAATCCGGCCCTATCTTAGCAGTCTACTCAAAAAATAAAATTATTTTTTTTCAGCCAGCCGTTTTATTGAAGTAAACCACAGCCGCCTTTGCCAGTCAGGCTGCCGCCCGGATAAGACAGAAAAGCCTGCGCGCCTGGTTGCGAAGTTCCGGCCAATTTCCTCATTAATGATCACATCGACATCTACCCGCCGTAACCGCGGATATTCATTTCGCCCATGAAACACGCTTTAACTCATGCATTAAAGGTTTACATATGCTAAGATGTAACAATTAATTCCTTTGAAACATATGGAGCCGAAAAACATGCTGGAGCAAATCTTTGCCACAAATGGCCACAAAATTATCGAAACCATGACCGATGGCCTGATGCTGGTGAACCCGTCCGGCAAAATCCTTTATGTTAATAATGCCCTGGAAGAGCTACTGCGCTATAAGAAAAGCGAACTCATCGGCAAAAGCTGTGACATTCTGGGCTGTGACATTTGCGCCAGAACAAAAAGAAGGGGGAGAGCCTGCACCTTGTTTACCAAAGGTGAGGAAAAAAATCAGCGATGCACTTTCCGCCGCAAGGACGGAACCGTGGTAACCGTTCTGAAGAACGCTACGACCTTACGGGACGAAACAGATACTTTGGTGGCTGCAGTTGAAAATCTGACAGACCTGAGCTCCGTTGAGGAAAAAGACAGGGTTATCACCCACCTGAAGCGCCACATTGCTTATGAAGAGGGGTTCCAGGGACTTATCGGCAATTCCGAGGTCATGCGCAAGATGTTTGATCTTACCAGGAGCGCTGCCCATTCCGATGCGCCGGTTATCATTTATGGAGAGAGCGGCACCGGCAAAAAGCTTGTCGCCTCCGCCCTGCACCGGCTCGGCACCCGGCGGGAAGGGCCATTCGTCCAAGTCAACTGTGCCTCCTTGAGTGAGGAACAACTGGAAAGGGAACTGTTCGGCCAGACCAAGGGCGGCTTTACCGGTGCTGATTCATCGGCGGTCAGCCGGCTTGAAGCGGCAAACGGCGGCGATCTCTTTCTTGATGAAATCGGCGATATGCCCCCGGCCCTGCAGCTAAAACTGCTTCGCGTCCTGCAGGAGCGGGAAATTGAAAACGCCGCCGATAACCGTCCCGTCCCTTTACTGCTCCGCATGATTTCCTCAACCAATAAAAATCTGCCGAAACTCATTAAGGAGGGGCGCTTCAGGGAGGATCTTTACTATCGAATCGGTGTCATTCCCATCAATCTCCCCCCGCTCAGTGAAAGGAAAGACGACATCCCTGCCCTGGTTGAATTCTTTATCAACAGCACCAGCATTAAAACCGGCAAAAAAATCAACAGGATAAGCAAACAGGCCCTGGAGATTTTTCATCAATACAGCTGGCCGGGCAACGTGAGAGAACTGATCAATGCCATAGACTATGCCTTTGTCCTCTGCCCCGGCGATGAAATTCTAGCGGAACATCTTCCCCCCCATTTTGCCGCTCAGCTTAAAATACTGAATATCCCCGTGGTCAAATCCCAATTAAACAAAACCGATGATGAACGGCAACGCCTGGTCAAGGCATTAAAGGCAACGAACGGCAACAAATCCGAGGCAGCCCGCCTGATGGGCATCAGCAGGGTAACACTATGGAAATATTTAAAAAAATACCAGATAGAGGTCAACCGGAAGATTCAGGAATAACCCCATACCCCGGTTAGCCGCCCCGCCCCCTGCCTTCCCCCGCGGGGAGTCCCAAAAAAAAATTCCTTTTTTCGGAAAAAAATAGTAAAGTACCTCCTTTTTTTAACAACATCTGCTAATCATCCCTGACGCATTGCGGTTGACGAAAATTACCATGGTGCTTAATTGGTTTTAAAATAGAGGACATCTCATGGCTCCACAAGAAGCCTCATTGCGCCCCCGAGAGGAATGCGGAATCTGCGGTATTTACGGCCACCCTGATTCCGCCAAATTGACATATTTCGGTCTCTACGCCCTCCAGCACCGGGGCCAGGAAAGTGCCGGCATCGTCACCACCGACGGCAAACTGGTTTTTGAACATAAAAGCATGGGGCTTGTCTCCGAGGTTTTCAGTGAAAAGGACCTGCTGCGCCTGCAGGGTTCCCTGTCGGTTGGGCATGTCCGTTACTCCACCACCGGCGCTTCCAACCTTCTCAACGCCCAGCCGTTTACCGCCCGGCACCGTGATCAGTTTTTCGCCGTGGCCCATAACGGCAATCTGGTCAATATCCGTCAGTTACGTGATGAACTGGAAACCAGGGGATCCATCTTTCAGTCCACCATGGACAGCGAAGTGGTTGTCCATCTCCTGGCCTCGTTCAGCCATCTCCCCTTTAACCAGGCCATTACCGAGACCTTCAAGCAGATCAAGGGCGCCTATTCAATCCTGATCTTAACCCACAACAAACTGGTGGCCATTCGCGACCCCAACGGTTTCAGACCCCTCTGCCTCGGCAAAATCTCAAACGGCGCCTATGTCGTTGCCTCGGAAACCTGCGCGCTCGACCTGATTGAAGCAAATTACATCCGCGATATAGAGCCGGGCGAGGTATTGATCATTGATCATAACGGGCTTGAGTCCTTCTTCCCACAGGAAAAGCGGGCCACGAGCTTCTGCATTTTTGAGCATGTCTACTTTGCTAGACCGGACAGCGACATATTCGGCCTGAATGTTTACGCGTGCCGCAAGAGAATGGGCCAGATCCTGGCCAGGGAGACCAATATTGACGCCGACTTTGTCATGCCTTTTCCCGATTCGGGCAACTATGCGGCCATCGGCTTTTCCCAGGCGTCCGGCATTCCGCTGGAAATGGGGGTTATCCGCAACCACTACGTGGGCCGCACCTTTATCCAGCCGACCCAATCCATGCGGGACTTCTCCGTGCGGGTGAAATTAAACCCGGTGCGCTCCTTTCTCAAGGGGAAAAGAGTTGTGATTATCGAAGATTCCATTATTCGCGGCACCACCGGCCGCAGCCGTATCCGCTCCCTGCGCGCCTCCGGGGTCAAAGAGGTGCACATGCTGGTCAGTTGCCCGCCGACCCGTTACCCCTGCTATTACGGCATTGATTTCCCGTCCCAGGACCAGCTGATTGCAGCCAAGAAATCCATCGCTGAAATCCGCGATTTTCTGCATCTTGACACCCTGCACTATCTCAGCCTGGAAGGCCTGGTGGAGGCAACCGGCATGCCGGCCGAATCATTCTGCCTGGCCTGTTTCAACAACACCTATCCGGTGGAGCCGGACACCGGCTTCCACAAACTGTCCCTCGGTTGAAGCTGTGGAACATGGGCACTGATCATGTCATCACTTAGCCTGGCAAAAGAAGTTTTACAGATTGAAGCGGAAGGCATCCAGGCCTTAATCGCGCAGCTTGACGCCAACTTCGACAAAGCCGTTTCCCTGATCATGAACTGCCCCAGCCGCCTTATCATCACCGGCATCGGCAAATCAGGCATCATCGGCCAGAAAATTTCCGCCACCTTAAACAGCACCGGCACGGCATCTTTTTTCCTCCATCCGGTGGAGGCAATGCATGGCGATTTGGGCATTGTCGATCACAATGATGTGGTGCTCGCCCTTTCTTACAGCGGGGAAACAACGGAACTCAACATGTTGCTGCCGGTCCTCAAAAAACGGGGGGTGAAAACCATCGCCCTGACCGGCAACAAAAATTCCACCCTGGCCTCCTTTGCCGACGTTGTGCTGTCTGCCAAAGTCCCGCGGGAGGCTTGCCCGCTTGGCCTTGCCCCCACGGCAAGCACCACTGCCGCCCTGGCCCTTGGCGATGCCCTGGCGGTGGTGCTGATTGCGAAAAAGAAATTCGCGGCCAGCGATTTCCGCAAAAATCACCCCGGCGGCAGCCTGGGTGAACGCCTGAAAACCAAGGTGCAGGAGGTGATGATCACCGGCCCCCTGCTCCCCCTTACCGCGCCGGATTCCTCTTTGCGGGCAGCGATCAATATCTTGAACGAAAAGAATCTGGGGGCTGTTATCATCGCTGACGACAAGAGCAAACTCTGCGGCATTATCACCGACGGCGACCTGCGCCGCCTGCTCAGCCTGACCAAGCCCCTGGATCTTGACCGCCTGCAGGTCAAAGATATCATGACCCCCTCGCCCAAGACCATCCAAGAGGATCTCCTGGCCGCAGACGCTTTAAGTATCATGCAGCGCCATGAGGTGACCATCCTGCCCGTTTTGAACAAAGCCGGCCTGCTGGCCGGGATGCTGCACCTCCATGATCTGCTTGGCAAAGGGGAATTCCGCCTGCTGGTTTAACTTACCCTGGGCCGCCAGACCTTACCCGGTAGAAATACCTATAATACCAACAGGTTATTTCTTTTTTGCCGTTCAAGTCATATTGACAAACCTGCAGCTTTTGGTTAGCATCCCATTTGTACTTCTTTCATGATCGGCACGCATTTTAAGAGCTTGTTCAGAAATAAGCTCGCACGCAAATGCCTTTATTTCTACCTTAAACACGAGGTTACTAATGGGAATCACCAGTAAAGAAATCAATCCAGCCTTCGGCGCTGAGGTGACGAATATCCCAGGTGGTGAATATCTGAATCGATGTTTTTCCTGTGGGGCCTGCAGCGGCATCTGCCCCGTGAGTCAGGCCATCCCTGACTTTGATCCGCGGAAAATCATCCACATGGTCCGCATGGGATTAAAGGACAGGCTGCTCCACTCTGATCTGCTCTGGTTCTGCTCACGCTGCCGGAGCTGCATCTTCGTCTGCCCCCAGGATGTCCGTTTCGCCGATATCATGTCCGCCCTGCGCGACCTGGCCATGCAGGAAGGTATTATCACCGAGGAAAACCTGCGCGAAAAAGGCAAGTCCGCCTGGGTGGAACGGGATCTCTGCGTATCCTGTCTGACCTGCGTCCGGGTTTGCCCCTGGGAGATCCCGAAGATTGACCGGCAGGGGGTTGCCGGTATCGATGCCAGAACCTGCAGGGGTTGCGGGATCTGCGTTGCAGAATGTCCGGCTCAGGCCATCCGGCTCAATGAGTCCGAAGACGAGAAACTTATCGCCGCCTGCGGCGTTTAAAGCCGAGTGGAGAAACGCATGACTTTTACTCCTGATATCCAAGCATTTTGTTGCCACTACACCTCCCAGCAGACCATTGCCGAGGGAAGAGAAGGCCTGAAACAAGACGGCCTGCCGGGAAACGTCACCTTCCATCGCGTGGTCTGCACCGGCAAACTGCAGGTGAGCACCCTGCTCAAGGCCTTTGAAGAGGGCGCTGACGGGGTCTATGTGGTCGGCTGCCCGGCAGACCAATGCCATAATGTCAAAGGCAGCCAGCGGGCGGCAAAGCGGGTGGATGCCATCAAAAAGGCCCTGGCCGAACTTGCCGTTGAACCGGAAAGAATTGAAATGTTTCACCTGGAAAGAGGCTTCCACCCTGAATTTGTTGAAGCCGCCCAGCTCATGAATAAGAGGATCACCGATTTAGGCCCGAGTCCGTTTAAGGGGGAAGCAAAATGATCATCGCCGACAGAAAACCTGTGGATGAAATACTGGGCATGGTAAGCGATGCCAAAAAAATTCTGGTCCTCGGCTGCCGGGGATGCGTCACGGTGTGCTCCGCCGGCGGCGACCGCGAGGTGGAGATCCTTGCCTCGCTCATCAGACTGGGCATGCTGAAACAGGGCAAGAAGATCGAGACCATTGAAGGCTCCCTGGTCAGACAGTGCGACAAGGAATATATCGATGCCATTGATGAGTGGGAAGGCCAATACGATGCCATTGTTTCCATGGCCTGCGGCGTGGGCGTCAATTTCATCGCCAATCTCCGCCCCACCACCAGGGTCTATCCCGCGGTGAACACCAGCTTCTTCGGCGGCTCCGCCGAGCAGGGGGTGTGGAAGGAACAGTGCGCCGGCTGCGGCAACTGTGTGCTGCATCTGACCGGCGGACTCTGCCCGGTAGCCCGCTGCGCCAAAAGCCTGATGAACGGCCCCTGCGGCGGCTCGGTCAATGGCCGCTGCGAGATCCACCCGGATGTGGAATGCATCTGGCAGTCAATCCATGACCGTCTCGGCAGAATCGGTAACGCCGAAGCCATGAACGTCATTGCCCCCATCCGGGACTGGAGCACCGCCGGCCACGGCGGCCCCCGCAAAACCACGCGGGACGATCTGACCATCTGAGCAAACCGCCCTGCCGCCCTTGCCAATAAAAAAAGGCCGCTTCGACAAGCGGCCTTTTTTTATTGGCTTTCGAATCAATCCTTTTCACTGAAGTCGAGCTTGACCTCCTGGGCCGGAATAAATTTCTCGATGGTGGAAATATACCAGGTAATGATTTTCAGGGTGACATCCGGGATATTTTCATGAAACTGCAGGCCGACATTTGCATCATATCTGCTGGTACGCAGATTTTTCACCACCCCGATAATCTCCAGGGTCTGCTTGACCCCGGGGAACTTACAGTTCAATTTTACCTGATCGCCGATCTTGAAGTGAATGAGCCGCTTGTTATTCTTGCCGCGCACCAGGAAATGACAGCCTGATTTGGCAATATCGACAATGGTGCCGTTGTTCTCATTGTCGCCCACTTCAATGGCGGCGGGAATATAGCAGAAGGAGCGTTTTTCGCTGCGCAATTCACTTTTCTGAATAAGCTTCGGGTAATAAATAAACAGAAGCCGCACCGGCTGGTCAATCAGCGAAAAGAGTTTGGTCTGGAAGGCATAGATGGTGCCGTGATAGAAATAACGCACCACCAGTTCCGCGCCGCTGAACAGCTTATGCTGAATCTGGTGATAGGGCGAGGGCGGGGTGATAATAATGTAATTATCCACAAAACCGCAGAAGGTGCTCTCCAGAGGAATATCCACCCCCTCAAGCTCTATTTTCAGCCGAATTCCCAGCTCCAGCGCCAGCCGAATGCCCTGCTCAAATATTTTTTCATCCATGTCTGTCTGTCCTGCCTTTGTGCGCTTCCGCGGATGACAGCCGTGGCAAACCCTGCCGGCTTCCGCGGTTTAAATATTAGGGGCTATCATCCCGAGACGGAGCAGATCCGTTATCACCTCAGCCACCGGCAGGCCGATCACATTGCTGTATGATCCATCGATTTTTTCCACCAGAAAGCCTCCCCTGCCCTGCAGTCCGTAGCTGCCGGCCTTGTCCAGCGGTTCGCCGGTGAGGACATAAGCCCGGCAGAGATCAGCCGTGAGGGGCCTGAACAATACCCTTGTGCAAACCGCCTGTTTGACCATTACTCTGTCCGATTGCCGGCACAGGCAGTAGGCGGTCCACACCTCATGCCAGGCGCCGGACATCTTGCCGAGCATTGCCTCGGCATGGGCGGCATCAGCGGGTTTGCCAAGAATTTCACCGGCCAGCACCACAATGGTATCTGCCGCCAGAATGCAGGCCTGATCATGATGGGCGGCCACGGCCAGGGCCTTTTCCCCGGCCAGCCGCAGGACATATTCCTCCGGGCCTTCGCCGGGCCGGTTCTGTTCATCCACGGCAGCGGGCACGATCGTAAAAACAAGGCCCAGCTCCCGCAGAAACCGCTGGCGCCGGGGCGAGGCCGAGGCCAGTATCAGCGGGCAAACGGTACGAAAACCGCCCGGCATGCCCCCTCCGGCATGGACATGCACTGACGCTGAAGGCTGCCGCTCTGCAGCAACAACCTCAGGCCCTGATTGCATAGCCGCCATCCACCACCAGGGTCTGGCCATGAATCATCTTGGCCAGATCACTGCAGAGAAACAAGGCCAGATCAGCCACATCCTCGGGTGTGGTCAGACAGCCAAGGGGGGTGCGTTCCAGAGCGGTTTCCAGAATCTGGGTGCGGTTGGGGAATTTCTTCAAGGCCTCGGTATCCACCGCGCCGGCACTGATGGTATTCACCGTAATTTTGCGCGGCCCAAGCTCCACGGCCAGATGGCGGACCAGGGATTCCAGGGCCGCCTTGGAGGCCCCCACCGCCGTATAATTCTCCACCGCCCGGACCGAACCGAGACTGGACACCGCCAGTATCCGCCCGCCCTGCTGCATCAGGGGAACCGCCTGCTGGGCCAGGGTGAGCAGTGCCCTGGCATTGATATCCATGGCCCAGTTCCAGTGCCGGGTGTTTAACTCCATAACCGGCTTCAGCACCCCGGAGGCGGCATTGCTCACCAGAATATCGATCCGGCCGAACTCCTCTTTTATCCGCTCGAACATGGCCAGCACGTCCTCATCATTTGCCACATTGGCCTTGACCACCAGGCATTTCACCCCGGTACTTTCAATATCCTTTGCCGTGTCCTCGGCATCCCGCTTATGGCGAACATAGTTTACCACGAGGTTGATACCGTTCTCGGCAAAACGTTTGGCTATGGCCCGGCCTATGCCGCGGGAACTTCCGGTTACCAGGGCAACCTTTCCTTCCAGATTATACATTTATAGAGACTCCTTCATTTACGGAATTGGATGATGATTTTTAGAAGATAAAATGATAAGATTTTCACGAAAGATTGTAAAGATATCTTCACTTTTCATCTGGCATATATCATAACTGTTAGGAAAAACCATGGGGAAAATTCCGAGAAAACGACAACACCTGCTGCTCACGGCTCTTCTTTTCGTGCTGATCATGGGCACGGCCGGTCTGGGCCTGGCCGGCAGCGAGGGCGTTTCCGCCAGGGGACAGCTTCTCTATGTTCCCGTCTATTCCCACATTTATGGGGGCGACAAGGCGGAAGGCAATGAATTTTACCTCACCGCCATCCTGAGCCTGCGCAATACGGACCAGAGCCATCCCATAACCTTTTCGCAGGTCGATTACTATGATGCCGACGGCAAGCTGGTGCGGAAATACCTGGACAAGCCCGTGACGCTCGGCCCTTTCTCATCCTCCGAGTACATCGTGAAAGAGTCGGATACCAGGGGGGGCTTGGGCGCCAAATTCCTGGTGCGCTGGCAGGCGGATAAAATGGTCAATGCCCCGCTGGTGGAAACCGTGATGATCGGCACCAAGATGCAGCAGGGCATTTCCTTTACCTCCCGGGCCATTGTGCTGCAGGAATCCCCGTAGGGGCGGTTCGCGAACCGCCCCCGGTTTCCCGTGCCGGCAAGGCGGGTGATCAATGACGGAGAGAGAGCAGACGCTCAATGCGCTCGCGGATGGGCGGATGGGTGGCGAACAGCCCGGCAATCTGGCCCCCGGACAGGGGATTGACGATATACATCTGGGCCGTGGCCGGGTTGACGTTCATGGGCGCGCGGCGATTGCCCTGCTCAAGCTTGGCCAGGGCATTGGCCAGGGAATGGGGCCGGCCGCAGATAGCGGCGCCAGTGGCATCCGCCTGGAATTCCCGGCTGCGGGAAATCGCCAGCTGGATGATGGTGGCGGCCAGCGGGGCGATGATCATCATGGCCAGTCCGGCCAGCATGTTTCCCCCGCCGCCTTCCTCGTCATCCCCGCGCATGCCGCCGAAAAGCATGGCCCACTGGGCCATGGTGGCCAGGTAACTGATGGCGCCGGCCATGACCGCGGCAATGGAGCTGATGAGGATATCCCGGTTTTTGACATGGCCCAGCTCATGGGCCAGCACTCCTTCCAGTTCATCCCGGCTGAGGAGCTGCAGCAAACCGCTGGTCACCGCCACGGCCGCATGCTGGGGATTGCGTCCGGTGGCAAAGGCGTTGGGCGTATGGTCATTGATAATGTAGACCCTGGGCTTGGGCAACTGAGCCCTGTCGGCCAGGTAACTCACCATCTGATGCAGATCAGGCGCTTCCTGCTCACTGACCTCCCTGGCCCGGCTCATGGCCAGCGCCATCTTGTCGCTGAACCAGTAGGCGAAAAAGTTCATGGAAAGCGCCATCACCAGGGCAAAGGTCATACCGCTCCGGCCGCCTAAAGCCTGGCCGGCCACCAGAAAAAGGCCGGTCAGAACAGCCATCAGGATGCCGGTTTTAATCATACTTGTCATCACAATCCTCCATAAAGTCTCAACCAAATGTTTTCGTCATTTAGGAACCGTTACGAAATACCATGGCCATTTTTTCAATTTCGTTACGGCTCCTTATATTCCTCAAGAGGGTACTGAAAAGAGTGCCGTTTCGCGCATTTCTCTGGCCATGATATTTTTTTACAACGGCTTAATGTAATCATCAACACTTACAAGGCAAGATGCCCTCTCTTCCATTCCAGGCTGGTCTTACCCGTCGCAACATGACTTCCGGCAACAGGGGCGGGCAGTGCCCGCGACAACAGTGTTTTCTCCTTGCCATAGGTCGCGGGCATGGCCCGCTCCTACCCCGCGAGACTTTCATAGGTGCATAACGGCTGGAATTCGTAAATTATATGCCTGAGGTCGTTATTCCGGCGTGTTTTCAGCCGGAATCCGAAAAAAACAGGGGATTCCGGGTCACGCTTTGCTTGCCGGCAATGACGCCCTGGTTGCAAAATTGTGTAATCCTGCCTGGTTACTTAAAATTTAGAGTGTTACTATAGAAAAAAGTTCTCCATCTTCACATGAAAATCGGCAGCAGCAACACGGCAAGCCAACGCTGAGCGAAAATAGCGAAAAAAGGAGAGAAAATTGATTTCTCTTGCGGATTCAATTTTATCGTTTTAACAACAAATGGATGAACAAGGTTTCTTTGGAAATAGGTTGACTGGTTAAAAGAATTTTTCAAAACTTCCGTGATTGTATTCTTTTGAGCGTGATAACCAAAAACTATAACAATAATTTTTTAAGCCGTCAGAAGAGGCAAATTCCAGAGTTTGTCATGGCTGAGTGAACCTCTTTGCCTCGATGCTGCTAAACCAATAAAGGACGATATGAGAATCTATCCGAAAGAGCCAGATCTCTACACTATTTATCGCAGAATAAAACTGGGGGAAATTGATCTTCAGCCTGATTTTCAACGTGATCTTGTATGGAACAAGCCCAAAAAGCAAAGCCTTATTGATACAATTTTAAGGGAGTGGCAGTTTCCGCCGGTTTTTATGGTGGTGCCCTCTACCGGCGGAACGCTAGACGTCCTTGATGGCCAGCAACGACTTAATGCAATACTAGGAGTCTGTCGGACTTAACGCAACTCGTTCTGACAAATTACGTTGATCAAACATAATCAACTTGTTGTATTTTCATTAAAATGCTTGATTCTGGTGATGTTTTCTGTTAAATTAT
>Ga0172380_10004342_pt1 | contig 18305 bp, 7 predicted proteins | sample Leawe162metaG_FD_119747 | JGI IMG/M metagenome (GOLD analysis project Ga0172380, IMG submission 119747) | Leachate microbial communities from a municipal landfill in Southern Ontario, Canada - Leachate well 162 metaG | ecosystem: Engineered > Solid waste > Landfill > Unclassified | place... | reverse complement strand
GATTTTGTAAAAAGTTCAAAATCGTATGTTGCTATACTATAACCCATACCATTGATAGGTCCCATGAGAGGTGATATGAGCATCGCTCCAATTATTACTGCCGTGGAGTTCATATTGAGTCCGACAGAAGCTACAATAATTGCAAAAATTAAAATCCAAAGATTTGTGCCTTTGAATACACTCCCTTTTTTAATTTCATCATATACAGAATCTTGATTTTCGAGTTCGGATTCTAAACTAAAAAAGTGTAAAAATTTTCTAATAAAGTAAATAGTTTTCATATCAGTTTGCTCTTCTTTTTCAATGAACTGTAACGGTTACGTATATGAAATGTTTGGCATTTCTAAATATTTCTAAAATTATTCTAATTTTCTCTTTTACGGGTTCAATTAATTCTTTTGCTTTATAAAACTCGATAGGTGAAGATTAAAAAAAATCTTGCAGCATCTAAATATGTGTTGATGATAGTATCAAATATTGCTTTTTACTTTAGGGCCCCGATTAGATTGCTTACTTCAAAATTGTCTTTATATGTCGTTTTTATTTTTCCTTTTACTCAAAAGACCACTAATCAAAAATGTAGTTGATAAAATCAACAGAAAGAATTTAAACCATCCTGAGTTCCCATAAATATCAGTCAATTCTAATACGAGTAATACCACAAAGAATAGTCCAGAGAGAAAATAATAATTGGTCTGTTTATCCATAATATTCCATATTTTTTTAGTAAGGGATTCGTGGCTCACCTGTCCACCGACACTGAAGTTTTTTCAGGGCTAAATACTTGAGCCAACACCAAAGTCATTATTGCTGCTACATTTTGTTAGTGTTTCGTGCTTTATTTCTTTTCAGCCGAGAAAGGAATGTGTGAGTCATGAAGGATAATTTTCAATTTACCTTCTTTATCTTTCGTATAAGCAAATGAATATTCTACTTTTACTTCATTACCACCTTTTGCAGGTGTGAAATAATAGTTACCCATTGCTACTGCCATATTACCAATGATTTTTATCCCAATACTTTCCCAGCGCACACTACTCCATGGTTTTATAGCAAAGCCATGGTCTTCCGCGTAATTAGCGTTTCCAGCTATGAAATATGATAAAGCTCCTTCAAAATCGGTACGGAATTGCTTTCCTGATGCCATAGTCGGTTTAAACAAAACAGTGCCTTCATGATAATTATAAAAGTTATTTATATGTTCAGTGGCTGCGTTTTTGAAGTCGCCTTTTTCCATAAAAACTTTTCCAATCTTCACAATTCCATCACCCCATGCTTTCTGTACATCCAATACTTCTTGTTCTGCAATAACAACATTTATTTCTGTTTGAGTAGTAGTATTTTCTTTCTGCGTGCTCTGTTTACAGGAAGTAATTCCTAACGAAAAAATCGCTGCAAAAACTAATGCAACTAATGTCGTATTTATTTTCATTTTAAAATTTGTCATTTGAATACTCCTTGTTTTAAAATTTATCCCTACGATAACCAACCCAAAATCTTCAATATAATTGTTGGCGTTCAATTTGCCAAGTAACACACTGCAAATTCCCATTCACAATTAACTCTCCCTAAGATAAGTTAATTATTATTAAAGTTCTTTATTCTAAAAGTTTTCTCTTGGGTAAAAAATGGATTGCTTTCAAATTTCGATATACGGATATTAGATTCAAGCTTTACAATAGAAGACTGAATTCAAACTATACATGATTTCGATAAAAGGTATATAAAAACATATTGAGATGACTAACTTAGACAAAAGAGAAAGGGCTTAAAAAATCTTTAAGCCCCTTTAAAAAACTGTTGCTACTTTCGCATTACCGGCAGGGCGAGCAACCAACCTCTGTAAAGATAGTAAGCGCAGGTATTATTGTCAAGTATTATTGATTGCTTTCAAATTTTGATTACCTGATATTTGGTTAAGAAACATCAATAAGCTATTCGCAGCTATATTCTAAAAATTTAAAATCAATCTAACTATTATTTCTCAGGCATTTTCTTCATAGTAATATGAATAATCGATCCCTTTTATAAACATTTCACGGTTATTAATTTTGTCTGTTAATGCGTTTTTTAAAAGATTATTTATTAACATACTGTTTGTTGGACTTTGCTTCATTGCATTCATATAATCTACTTTGCCTATTTTACTCCATTCTACACATTTTTTCATCCGTTTTTTCAAAATTAAATCCAACCATATTCGAGTGCTCCTACCGTTTCCTTCCATAAAAGGATGTGCGATATTCATTTCCACATATTTATTTACTATATCGTCAAATGTGGTTTCAGGCATTGCATCTATTTGTTTTAATGTTTCGCCTAAAAATCTTGATATTGCAAATTGAAAACCGTCTTTTGAAATGTTTTTTTGCCGGATTTGACCGGCAAAATCATACAATCCGCCAAATAAATATGCGTGAATTTGTTGTAAGCCCTTGGTCGTGCCTACTTCAATGATATTTATAAATGAGCTTTCAAATAATGCATATGCTTTTATTTTACTTTTCCCGTCTATACTATCATCACTGTATGTAAACCATTCAATAAATCGGTTTGCCTTCTTACCGGGGAATTCTTTGCCCAGTGCAATGATACCTTTGAAATCCAACATATCTGAAAAACGTTTTTTGCCGTCGGGAGCCAGTAATTTCAACTGGGTAGTAGTACTAACCACTTGGCTGTTTTCTTTCTTCAACCTAGCTTTAAGATATTTCCAGTAATTACGTGTTTTAGTATAATCGTTTTGATCGGTTAGCACTGCAATAATATCCAATACCGAAAACCACCACTTGGAGTTTTCCTCATCCCATATAGCACGCACTTCACGGTCATCAAAAAATCGAATGGATATTTTTGCTTTATTCATAATGTCTTTTTCAAATTAGTCATGTAATGTTAGCTGCTTTATCTTCAACAATTACTTTACAAAGTTACAAATAATTGTTTATAAAAATGATGTTTAAGTCCACATGAATATTCTATTAAACTTTCTCATTTAGAAAAATGTTTAATAAAAGTCTATTTTTTAGTTAGATTCCGGAATTAAGCGAATTTGCTATTCGTCTCGAAAAATATCTAAAAAGCCAATAGAAATAATGGCTGTGGATTGCTTTCAAATTTTGATTTACTGATATTAGATTCATGTCAGAATGATAATTATATGCTTTTGTTTCTGTTGTGGATTGCTTTCAAATATAGATTTACTCATAATTCTCTATCGCTTCTTTCGCTAATTTCAGGACCATCTCTTTTAATGGTTCGGGGCTTATTACTTTCACTCCTTTACCTCTACTTACTATCCAAGCCGCTATTTCATTGAATGAATTTACCGTAGTTTCAAGAAGTACTTTCCCATCTTCCTGCTGAGTGTAACAAACATTCTCCAATAATAATTTCGGTCTTAATCTTTCTGCCCATTTAGAATCCATTAATATTTTTACTTCAATTTTATCTTTGCCGAGGTAACTTTTAAATGAGCCAGAGAAGAGTTCTCGAATATCTCCATCATTATGTTTGGGGTAAGTTTCGGTAGTCTGTTTAATATTTTGTATGCGCTCCAATAAAAATTGTTTGTAATTATTTTCTTGTAACGCCAATAGCCGCCAGCATCCTTCTGATTCAAAAATAATGAGCGGTGCTATTTTCCTTTCATCTGATGAACTTTGATTCGGCTTCCGATAATTAATGATTACTTTACGATTTGTATCAATCCCTCTTTGTAGATACGACATAGTAATAATCGCTTTGCTGCCGATTTTTTTAGTCAATGCTTGAGTTGCTCTATCAAATGATTTTGTGTAAACTGTTGTTCCTATATATGATTCGAGTATTGGTTTTATTACTTCTTCAGGGATCTCGCCATCAATACAAATTCCTTTTTTAGATCTCGAATGAATGCCAATTCCGCTGCTTCGAAAATCCATCATATCTCGTTTTATCGTAAGGTCATCAATCTCATATTCCAATGCTAAATCAGGGACTAAATATTTTGCGGGTTCATTAAGTACTAATCCAAGTAGTTCAGTTTGCCTTTTGATTTTGCTGCGCAGGTCTTTCATTTTTCGCACTCGCTTTTTGTGGATTGTTTAAACTATTAAAAAATATCATTGAATGATACTGTTTCTTCTTATTCTTAATTTATTTTTCAATCAGTTAATTTATACTGCTCTAAAGGAAAGGGAAAGGATGTTAGATTTATTAGTAGAAGGACCTGAATTAAAGCTATCTCTCAATGGAATGAAAGATCATCTTAATAAAAGGGAAATAAAAAAGATTATTACGAATCCGGAAAATATTAAGCTCGATTTGGAAGCAAAAAAAGTATTTATCACGATTTATAATGAAGGGAATGTGGAATATTACCCTGTTAGAAAAAGTTTTGTATTAAAATTATTCAAATGGTTTCATTTCCCGAGTTCACAATTCCGGTATCTAAACCGTGAAACTTTAGTCTCGGTACTGAACGATTATTTGATTAATATAAAATCAGTTCCCGTTACGATTTATTTAGAAAATTTAAGTGCTATTACTATTACATCCAAACATTATATTGAAATTAACGATAATAATTTGATTGATATGCTCAAGAATTATGATGTATCTTCGGTTATAAAGAACGATTATTTTACACGAATTTTTCTTAAAACGGAATTAACTATTATGCCTTTTGAAAGAGATAAATTTTCATGCGGAATAAACATTATTAATTCCGAAACGGGTTTTAGAGCATTCTCAATATCTACTTATCTGAATAGATATATCTGCTCGAACGGTTCTTTAATTGCTTCAAAAAATTTTGATTCTCGCTTCGTCCACTATGGTCCGAATAAAGAATCTTTTTACGAACGATTTACCAATTCAATAGGGAATGAACTCGCAAATATTAATTCGATAAATGATGCACTCAAAAATTTATCTCGAACTAAAATAGAGAACTATAAAAACGAGAGATACAAATTAAGCAAAGTAACAGGGGCAAAAATATCAAATGAAATCTTTCGGAATTTATCTGAAAAATCCTCTCTATATGATTACTTTAATGAAATTACTTCGTATGCAAAAGGGGAAGGAGAAAATAGGAAATTGATTTTAGAAGAGTATGCGGGATCGCTATTAAATTAAATCTTGATGCCAATTGTTGCATATTAATTGCTGCCGTTTGATTAATGTAGCATTTAAGCTAACAAAAAATTCCGACTGCAGTAGCAGTCATCTTGAGGGCGCCCTGCCGGGATTAATTTCCTGGTGGGGCAATTTTATTTCGTAGTAGAATATTTTTTTTATCTTTGTAAATAATAAATAGAAAGATATTCTTGATAATCGATCTTCCCGAAATAGGTAAAACTGAATTTAGAAAAAATAAACGTGCGAAGCATATAAAGCTTTCGTACCGTCCATTCGAGCATCTTGTCGTAACGGTCCCTTATTTTATGTCAATAAAAAATGCTGCCTCTTTTATTGATTCTAATCAAGAGCGAGTTTTAAAATTTCTTACCAAAATAAAGAAGATTGAAAAAGATAAAACCCCCGTAAGCGATGAATTACTGAAACTCATGCGAAAAGAAGCAAAAGAATATTTACCCAAACGCTTAAGGGAACTTGCCGAAAAAAATAATTTACAAGTAAATGAAATTCGCTTAAAAAACCATAAAACTAAATGGGGAAGCTGTTCCTCAAAAAATAATATTAATCTCAATATTAATTTAATTCGTTTGCCAAATCGCTTAATCGATTATATAATCATGCACGAACTTGCTCATACAATTCATCATAATCATTCTGCGGATTTTTGGAAATATTTAGAAAATATTTTTCCCGGCGCAAAGTTACTTGATAGAGAAATGAAAGGATATCGTGTCGGGATTTACTGATATTTTTTCCGATTTTTATTACTATAAATAAAATATTTTTTTATATTTAAGCCATAATCATCGAAAATAGATAGGCAATTATAAATGAGGGCGCAATTCTCAATAAAGCATATCATATATCCCAAAAGTGTCTCACATCTCTTTATCCGAGTGTGGTTACCCTATGTAATAAAATCAATATCATCAGCGCCCTACCAAAAATTCGTATTCGAGTTTACTAATAAATAAAAGCAATTATAGAAATATTTTTTTTATTACATAAATAGGGTGCAACCATGAAAAAGATTTTCTTTTTTCTAATTCTATTTCTCTCCATTTCATTAAATGCCCAATGGGTTTTCCAGAATTGCGATAATTCTGTAGCTAATAATTTTTGGGATTTAAGCCAGTTTTGGTCAAATGGAATAGGGGCTTATTTAAATATAACAGATAATACAGATGCTTTTGAGGCGAATGGATCTGTAAAGATTGAATATAATGTAGTTGCAGGTGATGATTGGGGAGGTTTTGTTTCTCGTCTCACTAATCAAATTAGTGGCTACTATGATTTTTCCTCTGCACAATACATATCATTTTGGATTAAGAATATTAACCCTCTTGCAAAATCACAAAATGGTGAATTTCATTTGGAGTTTAAGCTCATTGATTATGATGATAATATGAATAGAGATGTATGGATGCAAAACATTCCGTTAGATTTAACTGATGCACCGAGTAATTGGATAAATATAATGATTCCTTTAGTAAATACCGACAATCCAAATACAGGTTTCAAAAATCAATATGCTTTCAACAATGGTGTAATGGAGCTTGATAAAATAAAGAATTTTGAAATTGCCTTATCTTATAATACTGTTGGAGGCGGCACACCAAATCCAACTGCAACGGGCTCGTTTTTACTCGATAAATTTGAAATTGTTGGAAGTAAATATCCTCCATTAACCACTTTCGATAATACCGCAGTAAACTTTTTTAACATGGATGATATGGGCTGGGCAGGTGAATCAGACAAAGGCTCGATACAATTAACTGATGAAACTTTTGATAAGATTGAAGGTAATGCTTCTCTTAAATTAGATTACACCGTTAATGCGTCGCAAAGTTGGGGCGGTTATATTAGAGTCTATAAAGATATTATAAAACCAAATGATTTTGAAAATAGAACTAATTTGGTAATATATGTAAAAAATGAAATTCCTTCTGTCTCTCCTAATACAAATCGGTTAAACCTGAACTTTTATATTGTTGAAGATAATACCGGTGTAGATGAAATGTGGAGGATAAGGCTTCCTATTAATCTACTTCAGGGAACCGGTTGGACTCGATATGTACTTCCTCTTAGACAAAGTCTTACTTCAGCAGAAAATGTTTTACCAACTGATGGTTTCGCTAAATATATTGTTGATTCATCAGGAGATGATATTTTTAATCCTGATTATATAAAGAGTTATGGAATTGATATTGCCGCTTATGGTACTGAAGCCGGACCTTTAGGAGAACAGTTTACAGGAACAATTCTTTTTGATCTACTTCAGCAGGGTGGAGAGACTTTTGATTTAGAAGCTCCCGAAGCTCCGGGCAATTTTACTGTTACTCCGGGGACATATAACAATACATTTACTTGGACTGACGTTACAAATGAAGGTGCCGGCGAAAAATATTTAATCTATGGATCGCAAAATGCCTTTACCGATATAACAGAACCGGGAGTGGAGCTTATTGGTTTCTATTATGAAAATGTTGGTAACGGAATCCACTACTTACGTTCTCCAAAAGTTGATGCAAATGTTACTAATTATTATGGAATAAGATCTGTAGATCTTGCGAATAATATTGGTCCATTTGCATTTGCTAGTCCTGTAACAAATATGGCGAAAGGTATTGGTGTTATTTCTCTTAATCCACCCGTTAATTTTAACGCCGATGGAGATCTAAGTGAATGGAACACTTATCAACCAATTGAAATTAAATTAAGTAATCAAACCGGATTTATTGGACCGAATTTTCAAGTAACTGATGATAATGATCTTTCAGCCGTGGCTCGAATCGCGATCGATAGTAAATATCTTTATGTGGCTTTTGATGTAGAAGATAATGTTGTTTTGCCGAATGAGCCGGTTCCTTCTTATTTAAATGATTCGGCTGAATTATTGATAGGATTATACGATTTAATAGGGTTACAGCATGATTCATATCAGAGAGGTGATTTCCCAGATTATCACCTTCGATTTAATAAATTTGCTCTTAGCAGTGGTAATGTTACAATGTTTGTAAATCAATTATTATTTCCTGGTCCTGATTATGGTTGGTTCGAAAAATTTCCAACAGGGTATGTTGTTGAGGCAAAAATTCCACTTGCCGATTTAGCTCAAATGAGAGATAATTATGGAGAACCAATTGATAGGACTTTTGTTCCCATGCCTGGAATGAAAATCCCGCTCGATATTAATCTTAATGATCAAGATGTTTCCGGTAATAGAGAGGGGCTTTTATACTTCTCACATTTTAATGAAGATCAATCGTGGAATAATCCTCAAAGATGGGGGAATACATGGACAGATACAAAATATCTTATGTTAGTTGCACCAAGAGATATTAGTGTTTTTAATCCTACGGAAGTTATTCCTCTCCAATGGAATTATGCAGGTGTAACAAATATCAAAATTGAATTTAGCACCAATGGGAATAATTATTCTTTGGTCGAAGCTTCTGTTCCTGCAAATCAAACTTACTATTGGACAGTTCCAAATGTAGAAAGCGATATTTGTTATATAAGAATTACCGATGTAGATAATACTTTTTATACATCTAAGAATCCTGATCCATTTACAATTACGATAGCAAATTATACTCTCGAACAGGAGGATAATAATGGATTTAGCAGGGCAAACCAAACACAATTAGGAAATATTATTTCAGGAGAATTAATTAATGGTGATGATACCGATTTCTTTAAGTTTTTCGGAAATGCCGGAGATCAAATAGATATCGAAGGACATGCTAATAATTCTACTCTTAATGGGATGATCTTTTTATTTGATGCGAATAAAAATCAAATAGCCAGCTCTGCAAATTATATGGATGATCATTTAAGGCAAAGAATTGTTTTTTCTTTACCTGAAACGGGTGAATATTATATAAGGTATTCAACTGTATGGAATTATTACATTGATTTTAATAGCTCTATAAAAGAAAAGATTGAGCCGACTGTTACGGAAGCATTATTTAGAGGTGCTTATAAAATATCACTTAAGTTGTGGCAGGTTTCAGAACCCCAATTAAGTTGGAGTGTTAGGAATTCTGATTTATTTAGTAATGACGGAAGAATTGAAATCGAAGCTGCCTCCAACGGTAATCCGATTACACTTAAGTACGCATATTCAACAGATTATTCTTATTCTAATACTGTTCCAGACCAAAGTTTTCCGGCAGCTACTTGGAACTATTGGGCAACCTCAGATAAAATTTCTGGTTTAACTCCTAACACGCAGTATAACGTAAGAGTTACTTTAGAAAGTACTTATGGTACTGTAGAATCATTCGGTCGGTTTACAACTCCACCTGCTTCTCAAACTTTTGTAAAGAAAGCTAATTTAGGCGGGTTCTTTAATGATATAGAATTTTCTGATGGTTCTGCTATTTATGTAGTTGGTTCCGGGATATTTAGATCAACTAATATAGGCGGAAATTGGGAAGACGTTAATGCAATTCCGTTTTTTAGAGAAATATATTCAGCTGAAGTTGTTGGTACATCTGAAGTAGTTACTCTTGGAGATCATATAATAGTAAAATCGATGGATGGAGGAGTTTCTTGGGGATATGAAGACTTCCCTCATAATAATTGGCGTGATGTTGATTTCATTGATTTTAATAATGGATTCTTCTGCGGTGATGGAGAAATTATTAGAACAAATGATAATGGTGCTAACGGAACTAATGTTTATACGGGGGAGAGGAATTTTAACCGTATTATCATGCACGATATCAATACAGTTTATGCGGTTGGTGATAGAGGTGCCATTTTTAAGACTACCGATGCAGGAAACAATTACTCAATAACATTCCACAATTACAAAGGTTGGCAGCTTTATGGTATCGATTTCTTCGATTATAATAATGGTGTTGCGGTTGGCGAAAATGGAAATCTACTTACAACCACCGATGGTGGTGAAACCTGGAAACAACATTATGAATTTAATGAAACTTTATATGATGTAAAAATGGTTTCGGCTACCGAGTTTTACATTGTAGGTAATTATGGTCTAATTATTCATTCAACCGATGGTGGAAATAATTTTGATATAATTGAAAGTGGCACGAGAAATAGATTAAAACGCATTGCAATTAATAATGGGAAAATGTGGATTTGTGGCGATTGGGGTACAGTACTCGGTCCGACGGGCGTTCCGCTTAATGTTACTTTTAATGTCGATATGAAAATTCAACATCTTGAAGGTAAGTTCAATCCTATAACTGATCAAGTATCAGTACGAGGTGCTTTTAATGGATGGGCTGAAGAAATTATGACAGATTCGGATGGTGATGGGGTTTATTCTATAACTAAATCACTTTTTAGTAATTCTAATTTTGAATATAAATTTTATTCCAATTCTCAAACTATGCCAAATTGGGGTTGGGAAACTAACGTAGGCCCAGGTGGTCCTGATGGAAATAGAGTACTAACTTTAGAAGAAGTTGATCTAGATTTAGCTACTGTTAAATTTGATAATAAAAATAATGAAATGTCATGGTATTCTTATATTAGATTGGAAGACGGGGCTGATGTATTTACCGGCTTTTTCGGAACTCATGCGAATGCCACAGATGGAATTGATCAAACTGTTTATGAAAGAGCTCTTCCATCCGATCCGCAAGAGGGTATGATAGACCTTCGCTTCGCAATCCCCGGAGGTGTCGATAAATCAGTCCGTGATTTCAGAAATAATACTTTTGATAAAATTGAATGGATAATTGAATACCAAAGAGGAAGCAGTAACGACCCATTTAAATTCAGATGGAATCCTAATCTATTCCCTAATGATATTAAAATAATAATTTCTGATATCAGCAGTAAGGTTTTTAGTATAGATATGATGAGCACAGATTTTGTTGAGATATCAGATTTCGAAATTTCTTCAGTAAAAATAACTTGCTACAAAGTTCAATCAAAACGTTATGAATTATCAGGCGGCTGGAATATGGTTTCAGTACCTGTAATTGCTGATAATATGTCTCCGGCAGCTATTTTCCCTCATAACGTATCATCAACTTGGGGCTTTAATGAAACAGGATATTATACCGCAAATCCATTAGAATTAGCAAAAGGTTATTGGATTAAGAATCAAGTAACTGAATCATATAATCTTTTGGGTATCCGTTCCGATGACTTTATTATTGACCTAAAAGCCGGTTGGAATATGATAGGTGTATATGACCGTGATGTGATAATTACACAGATAACTACTGATCCGGTAAATATTATTTCTTCCTCCTTCTTTGAATATAATAATGGTTACAATGTTCCGTTCCTCTTAAAATATGGCAAAGGATATTGGGTAAAAGCAACTGCCGATGGAACCATCGACTTAGCTCCTTTCAAAAGCCCTTCAATTAAAAAGGAACGATATTTAGCTTCTCAATACGCAACCGCTCCTGAATTAAATTCAAGCTGGGGTAAGATTATTATTACAGATGCAGCTGGTAGGCAGGGAGTTGTTTACGATTCAGGTAAAGATAATATTAATCTAAGCCAATACGAACTTCCTCCAATTCCTCCGAGTGGGATTTTTGATATTCGCTTTTCCAGTAATCGATATGTAGAAAATCTAAATAGCGAAAATTTATCAATTAAAATTAATTCAGATCAATATCCTATAAAGATTAAGGTAGAAGGTATCGATATATTAATTGATGGCAAGGCATTAAAAAATGGTTCAGAAATTACTATTGCAAAAGAAATGCCCAGTTCTGTAGCTGTTTCTAAACTTGAAATTCCGGTACAATACACTTTGATGCAGAATTATCCTAATCCATTTAATCCATCTACAATTATTCGGTTCGGTCTTCCTGAGCAGACAAACGTTCATCTTGAGATATTCAATGTTCTTGGTGAAAGAGTAGATGAATTGATAAATAAAGAGATGGAACCGGGTTTCCATGAAGTTACTTGGAATGCTAAGTCCTTACCAAGTGGAATTTATATTTATTCAATTAGAACTTCGCAATTCAATGATGTTAAAAAAATGATGTTTATAAAATAAAATGAGGCGCGCTAAAATGAAACGGCTAATAATTAGCTTCATCTTTTTTCTTATTTCGGTCTCTTTTGTAAATGCACAGTTCGATAAAAGTGCATTTAGCAAAAGCACGATTAAGCGGAGCGATAAAAACTTAAAATCCACTTCTGCGACTAACGATTATAGAAATAATACTTATTTCAATATCAATAATATTAATACGTGGCATTTTAATAATAATATTGCAGATCAAAATGGGGCATTCCATTTTCCAAATTATTCAGGTAGCCCTATCGCCATTTACCAATCAGGTTTTATTTGGGGCGGTAAGATCGATGGTAACATTCATGTCGGCGGCTCCGCATATTTAACAGGATTGCAGCCGGGTAAAATTAAAGATGATGGAACGGCTGAAGATCCAAATTTAGAAGTTAATAGAATCTGGAGAGTAAGACCCGATTTCCTCACCGGAGACCTGAGCAAGGAATTACAAAGCGGTGAAGGTACTACTGAAGAAATTCGAGCAGAATATCAATACTGTTGGGATAACTGGCCCGTTGATCGTGGTGCTCCATTCCAAGATATGAATGGAAACAATACTTGGGAACCTGCTTTTGATATCCCTGGTGTTCCGTATGCTTCACAAACTATTTGGTATGTTGCGAATGATCTTAATTCCACTCTTACAAATCAGTTATATGGTTCTGATCCAATGGGAATTGAGCTCCAAGTAACAATTTGGGGCTTTGCAGATCAAACATCTCTAAATAATACTACCTTCAGAAAGTTCACTGTTATAAACAAAAACCCGGATCACAAATCATTTACTGACCTATATTTTTCACTTTGGTCAGATCCGGATCTCGGGAATGCAGGTGATGATTATGTAGGGTGCGACCCGGCACTCAATATGGGATACACATATAATGGTGATCCATATGATGAAGGGGGATATAACGAATTCCCTCCGGCAATAGGCTATAAGCTTGTTCAAGGACCAATCGTATATAGTGCTGATCCTAATGATTATGGATTCTATGATGGTATGTGGCAGCCTAACACCCTTAATGTAACTATGAATGCTTTTTATTTTTCCTTAAATAATGATCCTAATTATAATGATCCTTTACAAGGTGATTATAGTGGTACTCTTGGTTTTTATAACCTCCTTCAAGGAGTAAATAAAAATGGTAATGCTTTTATTGATCCAAATACATTTCAAGCGACTCTATATCCATTAAGCGGAGACCCATATCTTGGAACGGGGTGGATTGAAGAGAATTCATTCCAACCGGGCGATAGAAGAATGGGCGTGCCAACAGGTCCCATAACATTTCATTGGGGAGAACAACAAGATATAGTATATGCTATTATCGCCTCCGAGCCAAATGAAATGTTTAGCTCACCTTCTGTTATTGCTTTTAATAAGGCAAATGAAAATTCTGTTCAAAATCAGATGTCAGGTGAGTCATATAGATTGGTAATAAATAAATTAAAAAAAGATGCGCAAACAGTTCAAAAATTTTATAATGATAAGATAATTCTCTCACTCGAAGGTCCGGATTTAATAAAGGACTTTGCATCAACTCAAATCTTATCAAATTTTAAATCCTTAACACCGGGCGAAACTGTTGCTTCATCAGAGTGGTATTTTACTCTTCGACCTGCCGGAAGCAGCGCAACGCTTTCTAATTTTTCCGATGGAAGTGTCACTTTGCAGACTGATATCGAAGGATATTATACAGTAGTTCAAAAAGTAAATACAAGTCTTAGCAAGGAGGTTTTCGCAGAAATAACTCTCTTTGCTACAAGCAATAAGCCACCAGTACCCGATTTCACATATACACCTGAAATTGTTACTTGGGGCGATTATGTTTATTGTGATGGAAGGATTTCATCCGATTTTGAAAATGATCCTCTTTCTTTTTCATGGAATGTACCTTCGTTAGAATCTTTTTCGTATGATAATAACAGATTATTCAAATTCATTCCTACGTCTGCCGGTCTATATGATATTAGTCTTACCGTAAAAGATCAATTCTATACTGAAAATATTATCAAACGAGTAAAAGTAAATCCACTTATGGATAATATAGAGAATGATTTTTCAGCCACTTTCCCAGAATGGCAGGGTGGCAGAAGAAGTACCTATATTAAAGATAATATTCTCTTTGTTGTTCCCGAAGGTGGTAATAAGATATTAGTTTATGAAATCTCTGGGAGTACGATTAATAAAATTAAAGAGATCCCATTAGTTGGGGCTCAAGGAATAGCTAATTATATCAACAATAAGCTCTATGTATGGGTGGACGCTAATGATATTTATGGTTATTATTTTATGTCGGCAGGTCATCTTTCGATCTATGATGTATCGGGCGATTGGGTACTAACTCCACTTAAAGAGAATTATAAAATCAGCGACGACGTAATGGTAATACAATATTTCGGTAATGATTATGTCCTTATTAATGAATACGGGAATGTTTTTAAGGTTTATAAAGTTGACCTTTTCACCGACCCTACAAATCCACAGATTATAGGGACTTATGATCTTCCTAATGACAAATACAGAACAAAAGTTGCTGTTGTAGGAAATTTTTATTGGCTCGGTTTGAGAGACGGCGACTACAACCATTCAATAAATATTTATAATCTTTCTGATTTTTCCCCTGCTGTTTTGCCAGCCCAACTTGGGCAAGATAATTCACTTTCTTGGAATATAAATAATAACAATCCTGATGTTTTGGTTGTTAGTACTAATAGTAATGTACAGCTATATAAAGTAAATTCCTATCAATCGATCACTTTTTTCAAAAATCTTACAGTCGCTCCTCCATTTGAATTTCAAGACCAGAATCAATGGAATAATTTTGGTAATTATACTGCCTCATTTATATCACCTCGCATATTAGCAATTAATAAATATGCTGGGACAGAATATCTTGATTTTGATACAGGGGCTCAAATTGGTTTCCACTACGCTTCTTATTATTCAAATCAATCAACCCCTTTTCATTATAATGGAAATCTTTATTTACTTCCAAACAGTATGGCTAATGAATTTGTTAAATTAAAATTCAGCGAACCGTTACCTCCAAAAGTCAATGTAACATTCAAAGTAGATCTTAATCCAATAAAGAGATTGGGATTGTATAATGAAATGAACGATTATTTTACAGTAAGTGGATCATTCTGGAATTGGGGTATTTATGAGATGATGCATGAAACAGAAGGAGATGGTATCTTCCAGTTCTCTTCACTTATGTATGGCAATAGAACATATAAATATAGTTATCTATTTGAGAAAGAGGGTGTTCCCGATGGAATATGGGAAAAAAGCCCGATAAGAGAGTTAACCCTCGGTTCTACCGATGTCGTGCTTGATACTGTCTTCTTTGAAAATATGCATACGCCAAATAATGGCAACTGGCTTCAGTATCTAAAATATTATAAACAAGACGATTGGGCTAAGGCATACCTCTTTTTTGGTGAATATAATGATGCAACAGATGATGAAGATGCAATATTCGGAGAGAACTATTTCCCATTCGCTCCTGATGATACACTGCGAGATATCCGTTTTACATACCAAGGAAAAGCGGGTGCAACGATAAATGATTTCAGAGCAATCGCTTCTGATAGAAATGTTTGGAATATTAAAATTAACTCTACCTCCAATATGTTCCCACTTAAATTAGAGTGGAATAAAGATGTTCTACCTCCGGGTAATTTTATTCTTCAAGATAATACTGCACGATTCATAAATATCAATATGCGTTATTTTGATCAAGCTGAAATATACAATAGTGATATTGCTGAATTAAAAATAATTTATGATAAAGGAGATATCACACATTTAACTATTTCTGATCTGAGTGGTATCAGCAAGGGAATTGATTTCGGGATATTAGCAAATGCAACAAATGGGACTGACATTACGTTAGGTGAAAATCCACTTCCACCACTCCCTCCTGATGGTGTTTTAGATGCCCGTTTCAAAATTCCGGGAACTACCGATTATACGGTTTCCGATTTCAGGCAGCGCAGTTCAAATAATTATGAATGGGACTTTTCATTCAAGCCGAGTGCTTCCGGTTATCCTATGAAAGTTCAATGGCGTATAGATGAACTTCCGGCTGGCGATATATTTATTACATCAATCGATAATTCAATCAATCTTGATATGAAAACTCAAGATAGTGTAATGGTTACAAATACTGCTATTACATCATTAAAAATTACTTTGACTACTGGCGGAAATAATGCAATAATACCTTTACAAGCTGGTTGGAATATTGTATCAGTACCATTATTAACTTCGGATATGACTCACTCTGCACTTTTCCCTAATGCGACAGCTAATGGATGGGCTTATAGTAGTGGTTATTCGGCGGTATCAACATATCAAACTGGTATTGGTTATTGGGTGAGATATGGTGCAGCTGAAAATATTAATATTACAGGAGACCCGGTAAATAGCACTTCAATTAATGTGGCTGCAGGCTGGAATCTTGTTGGAGCGTATGATAAAGAAGCTGTTATTTCATCTCTCACTACTATACCGGCTGATAACCTAAGTTCTATTTTCTTCGGTTATGATAATGGTTATAATATGCCGACAAAATTAAGTCCAGGCTATGGTTATTGGATTAGAGCAAAACAAGCAGGTACGATTAATCTGAATTATGCTCCTCCAAAAACCGGTGCTATTTATGCAACCGGATTTGAGATAAATAAAGATTGGGGAAGAATTTCGGTTTCTGATTCTAAGAATAATTCAAAAATCCTTTATCTGGCTGATGAAAACGTAGGAAGTAATTTTGATCTTCCACCTACACCTCCAAATGGAGTATTTGATATTCGATGGGGAAGTGATCGTTTTGTTGAATCAATTAAATCGAATGAACTCGTTCTTAATTCTGTTTCTTTTCCAATTCAGCTAAGAGCTGAAAATATAGATCTTGTTATAAAAGACAAAACTTCAGGCAATATTATTGGTATGATGACTAAAAACAGTCCACAAATTACGATTAATGAAATTGCATTCAATCGGTTAATAATTGAGCCATTAGAGATGCCTATTTCTTATCAATTAATGCAAAATTATCCTAATCCTTTTAATCCGGCAACGATAATTAAATATGGTATTCCTGAAAGGAGTAACGTAAGAATTACGATTTTTAATTCTATCGGCGAAGTTATAGAAACATTAACTAACGAAATTAAAGAGCCGGGATTTTATGAAGCAAAATGGAATGCCGCTGCCTTCGCAAGCGGTGTCTATTTCTATCGTATTACTACGGATCATTTTACTGACATCAAAAAAATGATTTTAGTCAAATAAGGAAAATAGACATGAAAAATTATAAAATAATAGTATTCATTTTGTTCTTTGTTTTGCCTGCTCTTTTAATAGCACAGTCAAAGAACCAAAATGCAGTAACGACAAATAACGAGCCTCGCTTAAGTCATATAACCGGCAGAGCTAATCCAATTACCGAGTTTACGGTAATCGACCCAACATTAATCAATGATGACGACTACTATATTAAATTTCATTATGATGCAGGATTAAAATATTCGGTAAAAAAGATTCAGACCGGATTAGAAGTTGCATCCGGTATTCAAGGAAATCCTGCTTACTTCGGAGGTATGTACTTAAACCTAATTAACTATCCAATTGGACTTAAAAATCAATCGATTAATTCCACGCAGAACCAAGATGAATGGGGGTGGAATGTAACAAATGGCACGAGGAGATTTACTTGGGTAAATGCTGATCCTAACCGTATGTTTAATTTGGAAGCATTCGGTACTTCCGAAAATACTGGCGGTGCAATAGGATATACAAGTCCAAGAGCTATATGGGGAACTGATAATTTAATGATTGTTGCACCGCATGAACTGAAGAAAATTGAAATTAGGCTCGCTACTGTTAATTTTACAGACGATTACAATCCTCCGATTAATCCTGATGATCCAGATGTTTCTTTTGGATATCGTTATCTAAGGAGAGCAGGCGATCCACCGGCTGAACAAAGTTTCTCTCAATTTATTAATAACCCATCAGCAGATGGTTATCCATTGCAAACATTTGGAAAAAACGTACCTCTCTCGGTGTGGGATGTAACTGATCCTTCTAATCAGAGAAGATTAGCAGTAGGTTTCTTGGAAAATAATGTTGTTGGTGGATTAGTCG
>Ga0172380_10004341_pt1 | contig 18310 bp, 23 predicted proteins | sample Leawe162metaG_FD_119747 | JGI IMG/M metagenome (GOLD analysis project Ga0172380, IMG submission 119747) | Leachate microbial communities from a municipal landfill in Southern Ontario, Canada - Leachate well 162 metaG | ecosystem: Engineered > Solid waste > Landfill > Unclassified | place... | reverse complement strand
TCCGGGCGCATGGCGGCGTTGCAACTCCAAGAGAAGGCAATGGAACGACCATTGCGCGTCGTTGCGCCTTGCCCTGCACCCGGAAAACCGCACACTCCAGCCCGTTCAACTGAGCTTTCTAGGTTTAAAGAGGTAAAAAATGACCATCCGTCACGAACAGGATTTTTATCTTTGGACGCAGCAGCAAGCCAATGCACTCAAGGCGGGCAACTTGGCCGACATCGATATGCCGCACTTGGCGGAGGAGTAAAAAAGTGGACCTTTGAATCAAGACAATATCGAGTTTAATTTAAGCAGCACATCCTCATTGGCTTTGTCCATCCCGACAACCCGATGTCGCAGGGTAAATTTGTTCTCAGAAATTCATGATGAAAATCAATGATGGAAAACATTCATGAATTCCAGGTAAACTTAGCGCAACGCTGCTCAACTCATGACGGTAATCCATAAAGACAAAACCTTTTTCACCGCAGAGGACGCAGAGGAAAACCCTCATGCTCTTCCTCCGCGTCCTCTGCGGTGAAAAAGGTTTTTTCCGTGCTGAGAACAAATTTACCCTGTTGCTTTTCCGTCATCACGGTGTAATATCGCGTTTTGTCTTTTCCTTGGAGAATGATGAATGGATAGTATTGCTGCCCTGTCGCAACTGCGCAACGCCAAGTCCGCCATGCTGCATTGGCGTGAATATGCGCACCAGCGCTTGGTTTCCGGTGTGGTTATCGGTTCCAAGGGGACGCCGGTGGCGCCTACCCAATGCGAATTCGGCAAATGGTTTCACGGCGCTGGAGCGGAGATGCTTGGCCACATCCCTCAATTTTGCACCATACGCGATACGCACTCCACGCTTTACGAAGTCCATAAACAAATCCATCACTATTTGCTGAGCGATGAACTGGAATACGCAAAGCAGCAGTGGAAACATTTCACCCATCTTTTTCATCAGATGCTGGACGCAATCATCGTGTTGGAAAAAGACCTGGAACACCAGATCAGGCCACGCGTTGCAGCCTGATCGCACTTTGGCCGCCATGACGCCGGCAAGGAACGTTCATGCCGGATAATTACCAGATTTTTCTCGGTCGCCAGCCAATTCTCGACCGTCGCCAGAACATTGTCGCTTACGAGTTGCTGTTCCGCTCCGGGCAGAGCGCCGGCGCCAACGTTTTCGACGACATGGCGGCGACCGCGCACGTCATCACCCATGCCTTCACCGAACTGGGCGTCAGTGCCGTGCTGGGCAAGCACAGGGGGTTTATCAACGTCCACGCCGATCTGCTGTTGTCGGATATGCTCGAATTGCTACCCAAGGACAAGGTGGTCATCGAACTGCTGGAAAGCATACGGGTGACGCCCGAGATAATCGCGCGCTGCAAGGCGCTCAAGGCTATGGGGTTCACCTTGGCGCTGGATGATTATACCGGCCTGGATGCCCAATTCGAGCCGCTGATCGACTTGGTGGAAGTCGTCAAACTGGATTACCCACTGATCGACAAGAACGATTTGGCGGGCGTTGTGCAGCACCTGAAGCAATGGCCGGTCAAGTTATTGGCGGAAAAAATCGAAGACCGCGCCGAGGCCGATCTGTGCCTGGACTTGGGGTTCGATTTATTTCAGGGGTATTATTTTGCCCGCCCGGTGATCCTTACCGCCACGCGCGCCGACCCTTCCAAGCTGGCGCTGCTGCGCTTGGTCGGCTTGGTGCTGAGCGATGCGGAGACCATGGATATTGAGCATGTTTTCCAGCGCGACCCGTCCCTGTCTTACAAGTTATTGCGCCTGGTCAATTCGGTGGCGCAGGGACTTACGCAAAAGGTCAGTTCCCTGCACCATGCCATCGTCGTATTGGGGCGGCGCCAACTGCAACGCTGGCTGCAACTCCTGATGTTCGTCCCCAACAGCGGCCAAACCGACAACCCCCTGCTGCAACTGGCGGCCACGCGCGGCAAGCTGATGGAACTGCTGGCGCGGGTGCAGGCAGGGCACGACAAGGATTATCAGGATAGCGCCTTCATCGCCGGCATCCTGTCGCTGCTCGATACGCTGCTGGGCATGCCGATGGAAGCCATAATCGAACAAATCAATCTTGCGCCGGATGTTAAGCTCGCATTGCTGCAACGCCAGGGCAGGTTGGGCGATCTGTTGAAACTCGCGGAAAAAATCGAACGCAGCGATTTCGGTGCCGCCGGCGAGTTGCTCGACGCTTCCGGTTTGCAGGCCAACGACCTGTTGCAGGCGCAGATGGCGGCGATGCGCTGGGCTAACGATCTGTCCGAGGAGCATTAGGTGATTTTCAGGCATAAACATTCCAACTGGCTTGTCTTTTTGTCCATCCACTACGTTGTGAAAATGGTTGCATAGCTTAGGCTATGCGCCCATTTTTACGCCTTGTGGATGAACAAAAATCCTGCGCCATTTGGGATGTTTATGCCTGAAAATCACCTTAGCCGGTGGTTTCCCCCGGCAGCCCGGTCGCCGCCAACATCGCGTTGGTGCGCGACAAGCGTTCGACCAGGGTTTTCAGGAAGACGCGGTTGAAGCGCAACTGGCAGCCTTCCGACAACTGTTCGAGCAAATCCGCCTTGATTTTCACCAGCGTTAGCGCGCTGGCTGCGGTGATGGTCGCGTTGCGGTGCGCTTGATCCGGGTTGATGTAGGACATTTCGCCGAAACAATCGCCGGTCTTGAGGGTGTTAAGCAGCCGCCCGCCCTTGGTCACCATCACGCTGCCCGCGACGATAATATAAAAAGCATGGCCGATGTCGCCTTCGAGGAGCACTTGCCGCTTGGGGGTGAAATTCTCCCAGGCGCTGACGCGCACCACTTCCCATAATTGCTCGTCGCGGAAATTGCGGAAAAATTCCAGGCTGCGTAGCGCATTGAATTTCTCCTTGTCGCCGATATCCTCATGCAGTTTTTCCAGCTGCACGAATTCATTTGCCAGGTCCTTGGCGAAATCAAACCAGTTTTTGTAGCGCGTTTCCCGATTTTTGCTCATCGCGCGGCTGACGATTTCTTCCAGGCATTGCGTCACGTCTTGGCGGAAGGCGCTGACCGGCTCGGGCGCTTCGTTGAGTATCTTGGTGAGCATGGCGTAGCCGCTGCCGGCCTTGAAAGGCAGGCGTCCCGTCAACATCTCGTAGAGCACCACGCCCAGCGAATAAATATCGGTTTGCGTGGTCAGCGGCAATTCGCGCACCTGCTCGGGCGACATGTAGGCCGGCGAGCCTAACATGCCGGCCATCTGGGTCTGTTGCGAGGAAGCGATTTGCGCCACGCCGAAATCGGTGATCTTGATGTCCCCGCCTTGCGCCAGCAATATATTGGCGGGCTTGATGTCGCGATGGATCACGCCGTGCTTGTGGGCGAAATCGAGCGCCATGCAGCACTTGTAGATGATGGCGACCACTTTCCCAATGGGCAGCAGGCTTTCGGCGCTGCAATATTTCTTCAGCGTTTCGCCTTTGACATATTCCATCACAATATAGCTGCAATCCTCGTCCACCACCGCATCGTATACCGCGACGATGTTCGGATGGATGAGCTTGCCGGCAAGCGTCGCCTCGTTGAGGAACAACTTGCGAAAGCGCTTGGCTTCAGCCGGGTCGGTGATGTTTTCCGGGCTGGCCAGCTTGAGCGCCACCTCGCGCTGGTTAAAGGGGTCCTGCGCCAGATAGACGATGCCGGAAGAACCGCGTCCGATCTCGCGGATGATCGGGTATTTGCCGATCTTTTCAGGTAATGCGTCAGCCACTTAATCTAAATTCCTTAGTTTCGTAGGCTGGGGTTCGACCCTCACCACCAGCCTACGCGGGCTACATGATTGCGGCAACGATCACTTCAGCTTCGCCTTCACCCACTCGTTGACATTCGCCAGCGCCTCCGCCAGCATCGCAGGCTGTGTGCCGCCGGCCTGCGCCATATCCGGGCGACCACCACCCTTGCCGCCGACTTGTAGCGCAACGAAATTGACCAGTTCGCCAGCCTTGACCTTGGCCGTCAGGTCGGGGGTCACGCCGGCGATTAGGCCGACCTTGCCGCCGTCCACCGTTGCCAGCACGATGGCCGCCGATTTGAGCTTGTCTTTCAGCTTATCCAGCGTAGTGCGCAAGGTTTGCGCGTCCGCGCCTTCCAATACCGCAGCCAGCACCTTGGCGCCGTGGATGTCGATTGCTTGACCGGCCAAGTCGTCGCCTTGCGCGGACGCCAGCTTGGCTTTGAGCTTCGCCAGTTCCTTTTCCAATGTCCTGACGTTGTCCATCACCTGCGCCAGTTTATTGTCGATTTCCTGCGGTTGCGCTTTCAGCGTTCCGGCGATTTCGTCCAACTGCTTTTGCTGCGCCTGGGTGACATCGACCGCCATTTCGCCGGTCACCGCCTCAATGCGGCGCACCCCCGCCGCCACGCCGGATTCCGAGACGATGCGGAACAGGCCGATATCGCCGGTGCGCTTGACATGGATGCCGCCGCACAGTTCGGTGGAAAAATCGCCCATGCCCACCACGCGTACTTCATCACCGTATTTCTCGCCGAACAGCGCCATAGCACCCGCCTTGACTGCCTGGTCGTGCTTCATCAAGCGGGTTTCAACACCGTGGTTGCGGCGGATTTCCTGGTTCACCAAGCGTTCTATCTTGCGTAATTCCTCCGCACTGACCGGTTGATTATGCGAGAAATCGAAGCGCGTGCGGCTATCGTCCACCGCCGAGCCTTTCTGGGTGACGTGCCCGCCCAGCACGGTGCGTAGCGCGGCATGCAGCAAATGGGTGGCGGAATGGTTCCACGCCGATCGGCTGCGCACCTCGCCATTCACTTGGGCTTTCAGCGTATCGCCCACCGCCAGCTTGCCGCTGACCAGTTCGCCCTGGTGGCCGAACACCTCGGGTTTGATCTTGTGGGTGTCTTCGACCAGGAAAGCGCCGTGGTCGGACATCAGTTCGCCGCGTTCGCCGGCCTGGCCGCCGGATTCGGCGTAGAACGGGGTGCGGTCCAGCACCACCACGGTTTCCACCGCCTCGTCGCCCTTATGGATTTCGTTCACCGGCGCGCCGTTGCGATACAGCGCCAGCACCCGTCCTTCGGCGGATAGCGTGCCGTAGCCGAGGAATTCAGTGGCTGGGCCGTCGTATTCGACGCCGGCCTTCATCGCGAATTTGCCGGCGGCGCGGGCACGGGTGCGCTGCGCCGTCATTGCCGTCTCGAAACCGGCAAAATCCACCGTAATGCCGCGTTCGCGCGCGATGTCGGCGGTGAGATCGGTGGGGAAGCCGAACGTATCGTAGAGCTTGAATACGGTTTCGCCGTCCAGCGTCTTAGCATCAAAGTGCAGCGCGGTTTCCAGGATGGACATGCCGTTTTCCAGCGTCTCAGCGAATTTTTCCTCCTCCTGCTTGAGTGCTGCGGCCACGCGCTCTTGCGCCGTCACCAGTTCGGGATAAGCCTCGCCCATCGCCCGCGCCAGATCGTCCACCAGCGAGTAAAAGAACGGCTGCTTCTGACCCAGCTTGTAACCGTGGCGTATCGCGCGGCGAATGATGCGGCGCAGCACATAGCCGCGCCCCTCGTTGCTCGGAATCACGCCATCGACAATCAGGAACGAGCAGGCGCGGATATGGTCGGCGATCACCTTGAGCGAATTATTGGTGAGGTCAATTGTGCCGGTCGCGCGCGCCGCAGCCTTAATCAAATCCTGAAACAGGTCGATCTCGTAATTGCTGTGTACCTGCTGCATCACCGCCGAAATGCGCTCCAGCCCCATGCCGGTATCCACCGAAGGCTTGGGCAGCGGCTTCAAGTTGCCGGCTTCGTCGCGGTTGAACTGCATGAACACCACGTTCCATATTTCGATAAAGCGGTCGCCGTCCTCGTCGGGCGATCCGGGTGGCCCGCCGGGAATCTCCGCGCCGTGATCAAAGAAAATTTCGGTGCAGGGACCGCATGGACCGGTGTCGCCCATTTGCCAAAAATTGTCGGAAGCGTACTTGGCGCCCTTGTTGTCGCCGATGCGGATAATGCGCTCGACCGGCACACCCATCTCATTGGCCCAGATGTTGTAGGCTTCATCGTCCTCATGGTAAACCGTCACCGTCAGCTTGTCCTTGGGGATTTTCATCACCACGGTGAGGAACTCCCACGCGAATTTGATGGCATCCTGTTTGAAATAATCGCCAAAGCTGAAATTGCCCAGCATCTCGAAAAAAGTGTGATGGCGCGCGGTATAGCCGACATTTTCCAGATCGTTGTGCTTGCCCCCGGCGCGCACGCAACGCTGGCTGCTGGCGGCGCGCGCATAAGGGCGCTTGTCGTCGCCCAGGAACACATCCTTGAACTGCACCATGCCCGCGTTGGTAAACAGCAGGGTAGGGTCGTTGCCCGGCACCAGCGGGCTGGAAGGCACCACTTCATGCCCCTTGGAGGCGAAGTAGGCTAGGAATTGCTTGCGGATTTCGCTGCTTTTCATGAATACACCCTAAATTTTATAAATATTGCTTCGATGGCCGATTCGTATGATTTCCACCATTAATTTCCTATCTTGTATCGTATAAACGATTCGATAATTCCCGCAGCGAATCCGGTAGGCATTCTCTGCCCCTGTCAGCTTTCTGACACCCATCGGTCTGGGGTTCGCGGAAAGCGATTTTACCGATTCCAGCACCCTATGGAAAACCGCTTTATCGAGTTTCTTGAGTTCTCCGGCAGCCGAGCTTTTCCACTCGATGCTATAGGAGTCCATGCTGTTTCAACTCAGCCAACAGTGCTTCATGAGATACCGTAGGTTCTTCCCGACGCTCGGCCAGCGTAGCCAAGTCGTCAATGTCCTCCATTAACTCACGGAATTCCTCAATCGGCAGCACAATCGCGGTCTTGTTGCCCGTCGCATCGGTAATGTATTGAGGACGAATTTGATTCAATTCAAAGTGCATGGTAAATACCCTCCTAAACCGGACGAGCCGGAACCAAACAGGCGTTTAGACAGGATGAACAGGATTTACAGGATAGAAAACCCATCCTGTAAATCCTGTTCATCCTGTCCTTGTTTTTTTGCGGAAAGCCGCTCCAGCGCTTGATCTACGATACATTCTTGTCACAAATTGTAATGACTTAACCGATAAGAGACTAAATACTGCATGGGGCTGAAAAAGTCTGGTAGGGTGAGCACGTTGTTTGTGCCCACGCGGTCAGTTGCCGCCTACGATATTGAAATTATCAACACTAAGATAACCTTTTTCTCTTAGCGCCATAGCCAATTCCGCATCCGAGCCTTGAGCCTCTTTGACCTTGAAGGCATCTGAAAGGTCTTTTTCTGCTTCAGCGGTCGCGTGATCTTCTTTAGCATGTACGCTCGTTGGTTTTACCAGAACAAAATGATATTGCCAGCCATCATTGCCGGTCGATTTCAGGCAGGCAAGAGATGGCTTAAAGCGACCAACATCGCCATACGACCCGGCTTCAAAACGATAAACTGTTTTGCGTTGAGGTATTGTATCTTTGTCATCCTTGAATAAGCAACAGTGCTTATATTTTTTGCCGCTACCGCACCGGCAAGGATCGTTTCTTCCAATTCGTATTGCCATATTATGCCGCCAATAACAAACGAGCATTGAAAACTTCATCTTTGCTCAATGGTTTGATTGCCGATTCAGGGACAGTTACTACGGCCACCGTGTCACCTACGGTATTAAAAACATCAAGTGAATATCCGTCTTCACCATTAGGAACCGGGTGATGCTCGACAATGGTTGCAACATCCCCTGATTTTAGCTTTTTTGTAGGAATGTCTTTTGATAAAACAACCTCTTCGAATAATTCATATATCACGGTATTTTTTCTATATGTTAGCGAACAATGGGTAATTTATAACATTTACACATTACACAAAGTGCAAAGTGCAAAGTGTTGGAATGTTATAACTTACTCATTGTGGTACATTGGTGACGGTTTCCTGATGCTTGCACAGCGTTTTCAATCAAGAATAGTTACAGCAAACCTCAAGACAATGGTGGCGGATAAGCGTAATACATAAACCAATACTCGGTGAAACCGCTGTAATCAGTTGAGATCATGGACAACTTGGATTGGTGGAATTTTCAATACGCTATCCACTACTTTTGAAAATATGTCTTTGCGAAGGTCTTCCATCGATACCGCACTTGAACTATTATTGCATCGTCTCTGCATGTCGTCATTTGCAACAAATCCTGCCGAACTAACACCACCGAATACGTTTTGTATTCTTGCATTTTGGCAGCGGTTATATTCACCACCGACCTTGCCACGAATTACTTCATCATGGATCGTCTTGCCATCTACAATCGCCGAAACTACATAGCCGTACTCAATTTCTGCGCCCCCGGATACCACATCATAAAGGTAGGATGCATTGCGCGGCATTAGCAGTACGGCACCTAATAGATTAACCTCATGTGTCGCATAGGTGATGGTCTGCGTCCGTTCTGGAAGGGTTTTCTCATCGTTCCGCACACGTTCGATGACAACAGTCGTCGTCTTGGCACCAGCAGATGGAACCCATTCAACACCTCTAACCTTGTGACGTAGCACTTGCATTAGATCATCATTCACTAAGCGATCAGCATTCTTTATCTGTATAAAAACTTGGGCGGTAAGATCATTTTTTCTAGCTACTGCAAATGTTGGGAAAACTTTCGCTACTACATCAAGCTCATCACGCCGGATATTCATTGTTGGAAGCAGAGATTCTATTCTTTTCCCTTCAACAGAATTTACTCCGACCCGTTGAACATACTCAATTAAGGCTGCAACTAACCTACTTCCAGAACCGTTCCCTTGAAGGTTTTTGATTGAACGGTCAATTATGACTCGCTGATGTTCTGCTGACTTGAGTTCAGGAAAATTACTCAAATTATCACTAAGATCAACAGGAACTAATCCGGATATGTTTCCCTCAATAACCTTTTTCCGTAGATTATCAAAAAGCTCTGCTATTTGATTTTCGGGGAAAACAACTGAATTTTTCGTGGTTGTCAATAATTGAAAAATTGAATTAGCCTGATAAATGCTAGATACTCTGGAAATATCCTTCTCAATATGCATCTTATAATACTCGCGCCCTTTAGGTTGGCTGGCAAATAACTCTCTTACTTTCGCACCACCAGTAGGGAGGTCGAGAGCGCTAGCGATCTGATGCCCGGTATTTTGACTGTCATTTTTCGAAATTGATGAACTTGCGTTACTCACCCAATATGAAGCCTGATCTTCAGGATTTGTTGGCATGGAAGTAGCACATGCGGAAAGCAATAAAGTCAAACCGCTGATTATTAGCGTGGCTAGTCGCATAGTTACAAGCTCCTGAAATCATCTAATTTTAAGTACCAGTAACCGACTGGCTCGGAAATTGGCAATTTGAGCACTGCCTAGCGGCAAGCAGCGCGGTAGGGCGCAATAACGGGCATTGCTCCAAATGTTTTGTTCGGAGCATTACGGCTACGCCAAATGCACTCTACAATTTTTTACGCAGCTCGACAGCCAAACTTCAACCGCAACGCATCGGCGCAAAAATCAACCTTGTCGTTCCAAACAACAGAGCGTCCCCGCGAGCCTATCCGGGCTGAGCCAAACACTGTCGGGTCGCGCAAGGCAGCCATTACGCCGCCTTTGTCCAGCAAGGGGAGAAAGTCGGCAACCAGGGTTTCACCGTCGGCATAAGCGATCGCCAGCGTGTAATTGGCAGGATCAGGCAGAATGGATGTAATTGTCCACATAACTCACTCCAATGGTTCAATCTGCTTGGGTTCATGTAGCGCCTTGCACAAATCCCAATCCGCCAATAATTCCTCCTGATGCAGCGCCGCCCATTCAAGCACCATGGATAGCACCCGCTTCGGCGCTTCGCCACGCACCACTTTGATTGGCGAAATATTCACCACCAACTCATACTCCGCGTATTCCGCATGGAAATGAGGCGGTGCATGATCGTCGAAAAACATCTTGATCAAAATTCCATAAAATATGGAAATGGTTGGCATGGTCTATTTCCCCGGTTCGTTTGATGTACTTGGGCTACGCTTAGAAACTGTCCATTAATTACTTCCCTTCTGGCGTCAGCCGGTAGCATTGGCGCTCCCTCCCCTTCAAGGGGAGGGTTGGGGTGGGGATGGGGTTTAAAACCGCAGATTTAGTTGCAACATGTCGATTTTATGAGCGCTAACTCAACCCCATCCCCCTCCCGGCCTCCCCCTTGAAGGGGGAGGAGCTGCGAATAGGCGCGCCATGCGAACTAAGCAGATCGGGAGGTAATTAATGGACAGTTTCTTAATGTGCTCTCCAAGTTTAATGCTGACGGAGTAAGTCACGTTTTACTTCTTCCCAGTCCAGTCTGGTAGGAGGGCACGTTTTTTGTGCCAACGTGTTCAGCATGAGTTATTTCCGCGTGGGTGCAAAAAACGTGCCCTCCTTACTTGGCTGCAAGTGAGACCAAGCTTCATCCTCCTCGGGGCGGTTCCAGTCTTTTGCCAAAGACGGCTCGCTTAACAATGCCGCTTCCCATCCACTTGCGCTTGGTTCATCTTCCAGGATCGTAACCAAAGCCCGATATGCTTCCTTCAACGCAACCGGTTCAAGCAAGCGAACGGCGCTGCCTGTATCTATCACCGCTTCAATTGTTCGAATCATGTGTTATTCCTGCGCTATGCGATTTGTAGTGGGTAATGCCACAATAATAATGTGTATTATTTCAGCGTAGCACTGACCTATCCGGCGCAATTCGTTCCTCACTCGCATTCCTTGAAATCGCGCACCTGGCATTCATGCGCCAAGTTCTGGGCTTGCGTGAGCTGTCGCTGCGTCATGTGCATTGCGGCGAGGTTGCGGCTTTTCAGCGCAGCCGCATTGCCGGCCATCGCGCTGAGATTGAACCACATGTGCGCACGTGCATAATCCTGCGCGACGCCTTTCCCGGAATCGTACATTGTGCCGAGAATGAAGCGCGCCAGCGCGTTCCCTTGGGCTGAAGCCAGCCGATACCATTTGGCCGCTTCGGCGTAACTCTGCACGACGCCTTCCCCTTTGGTATACATAAGCCCCAAGTGGAATTGCGCCGGTCCATTTCCCTGCTCTGCCGCCAGCCGAAGCCATTTGGCTGCTTCGACATCGTTCCGGGCGATGCCTAGCCCTTGGGCTTGCATATAGCCGAAATGAAATTGCGCAGACGCATTGCCTTGCGCTGCCGCCAGGCGATACCACTTGAGCGCTTCCGCGTGATTCTGCGCGACGCCTTCGCCATTGCTGAACATATTGCCGAGATAAAGTTGCGCCAGCGCATCTCCCTGCACGGCGGCCTGCCGATACCAGTTGGCCGCTTCCGCGTAACTTTGCGGGACGCCCTGCCCATAGGCGCACATGAAGCCCAGATAGAATTGCGCGCGCGCATGTCCTTGCGCCGCCGCCAGCCGAAACCATCGGGCCGCTTCGGCGTAATCCTGCGCGGCGCCCTGGCCTTTGCCATACATCGTGCCGAGGTAGAATTGCGCCTGCACATGCCCCTGAGCCGCCGCCAGCAAGTACCATTTAAGCGCTGCCGCGTAATCCTGCGCAACTCTCCGCCCTGCGTCATACATTACGCCCAGCCTGAATTGCGCTTCCGCATCCCCTCGCTCCGCCGCGAGCAAGGCCAGCGCCGTCGATTCATCCGCGCTCCCGCTCCGTCCCTGGCTGGGAACGCCATTTTCCAATGGGCCGGACGCCGCGCCCAGGCTCAACAGCAACAGGGAAATCGCCATCAGCAGTCGTCGTATCACTTTTCATCTCTCCAAAATGCGCGTTCCTTGCCTGCCGGCGTCGGGATTGCAGCAACCAGTCGTTACAGAACATCCGCAAAAAACCAATCGAATAATAACTGATTTTCGGGGATGGGAGACAAAAACGCTTCCAGGAACGGCATTCACTTCTCCCCGTCGCCTTCCCCCTCCAGCGCCTTGCGCCACTGTCTCATCCGGTATTCGTCATAGCCCTTGCGTCCCTGCTTCATGATCCAGGCAGTGTAGGCGAATAGTTCAACCATCAGGAATAACGTTCCCCAGTTCATCACGTCGCCGATGGCGTAAGCCTGTCCGCGCCCCCAGGTGCTTTGCACGCCGGACAAGCCGAATAGCTGTGGACCCAGCCATGGGCCAATGAGATAAGCCGCCGCAGCCAGCCCCGCGAGGTGCAGCAGCACGCGCCGCAACGGCGGCAGACGATTTCTGATGGATTGTTCCAGGGAGGATTCGTTCACGGCATGGTCAACACGGTCTTGCCGGTGGCATGGCCGGCTTCGATCAGTTCGTGCGCCAGTGTCGCCTGCTCCAGCGGCAGGATGCGGTTGACGATGATTTCCAGTTGGCCGTCTTCTATCATTTTCGCGCCGGTTTCCAGGATTTTGCGCTGAGCGATGCGCGCATCGTGCATATCCAGCACCATCGGGGTGAGCATCAGTTCGAAGTGGATGCTCTGGTTGCGCAGCCGCGCCAGTTTGATGTCGGCGGGCGGGCAGTCGCTTTGCAGCAGCGTGACGATCTTGCCGTACACTTTGGCGGCAGCGAACGAGCGCTGGAAGGTAGCGCCGCCGACCGTATCGAACACCACGTCCACGCCTTTTCCTGCCGTCCAGTCGAGCGCGGCTTGGACGAAATCCTCGCGGGTGTAGTCGATGATCTTTTCCGCGCCCAGGCGGCGCGCCAGCTCGCCCTTTTCCGCGCTGCCGACGGTGGCGGCTATGCGCGCGTCGGCATATTGCGCCAATTGCACCGCGACATGGCCGACGCCGCCGGCTGCGGCGTGGATCAGCACAGTTTGGCCATGTTGCAGGGCGATGCGCTCGAACAGGCTCTCCCAAGCGGTGATCAGCACCAGCGGCACGGCGGCGGCTTGTTCGAATGAGAGGTTTTTCGGCAATGCTGCGGCGTAATCTTCGTGGAGGACGGTAAATTCCGCGTAATTGCCCGGCTCGCCGCCGATGCCGCCATGGCAAAAATAGACTGCGTCGCCCGGCTTGAAACGGGTGACGGCGGCGCCGACGCTTTCCACCACGCCGGCGCCGTCGCAGCCGAGTATAGTCGGGAGTTTGTCGGGAAAATACGTGCCGCCCTTGCGCAGCTTGGCATCCACCGGGTTCACGCCGGCGGCGCGGAGGCGCACCCGCATGGAATTCGCCCCGCTCAATTCGGGCATGGGAACATCGGCATAGCGGAGAGTGTACACTTCTCCCGGCTGGCTCATTAAAATCGCTTTCATGGCGTACTCCAGGATATTTGGAATATTAACGATTGCGGCTCGAAGACAGGGTCAAACTTCCCCGTTCATGGTGGAGCCTCTGTCAAACCTTGTCCCAACTACCCTACAAGCTCCCAACGCGGCCTGACGGTGAATGCGCCGTTGCCGGCGACAGCGTCATGCCGGAAGCGCATCGCGCCGGCAAAGGCGATCATCGCGCCGTTGTCGGTGCAAAATTCGAGCTTGGGATAATAGACTTTATAGCCCCGTTTCGCAGCACGCGCTTCGAGGCCGGCGCGCAATTGCCGGTTGGCGCCGACCCCGCCGGCGACTACCAGGCGTTTCAGCCCGGTTTGATCGAGGGCGGCGAGCGCCTTGACGGCGAGCACTTCGACGATGGCGTCCTGGAATGCGCGGGCGATGTCGGCCAGGGGTTGTCGGTCGTTGGGTTGATGCTTTGCCAGCGTCAATACAGCGGTTTTCAGGCCGCTGAAGCTGAAATTGAGATCGCCGCTATGGAGCATTGGGCGCGGCAACTTGAAGCGCCCCGGCACGCCGCTTTCGGCCAGTGCGGAAATCGCCGGCCCGCCGGGATAGCCCAGGCCGAGCAGCTTGGCGGTTTTGTCGAATGCCTCGCCGGCGGCATCGTCCAGGGTTTCGCCCAGGGTTTCGTAAGCGCCGACGCCGGTCACCCGCATCAATTGGCTATGGCCGCCGGAAACCAGCAGGGCGACGAACGGAAAAGCCGGCGGATCGGGTTCCAGCAACGGGGCAAGCAAATGGCCTTCGAGGTGATGAACGCCGATAGCCGGGATATTCAAGGCAAAACCCAGCGCGGCGCCGACGCCGGCGCCGACCAGCAGCGCCCCGGCCAGCCCCGGCCCCTGGGTATAGGCAATCGCGTCGAGGTCGGCCAGGGTGCAGTCGGCCTCGGCGAGTATTTTGCGTGTCAGCGGCAGAATGCGGCGGATATGGTCGCGCGACGCCAACTCCGGCACCACGCCGCCGTATTCGGCATGCATCGCCACCTGCGAGTGCAGCGCATGCGCCAGCAAACCGCGCTCGCCGTGGTACAGCGCAACGCCGGTTTCGTCGCAGGAAGTTTCGATGCCGAGAATCAACATAGGCGGCACTTTACACGATTTCAGCCTGGTGGGCACACACGCCCACCCTCTGTTTGGCGACTGTTTTATCGTCTTCATCAATGGCGCTTGCGCCTCAGCCGCCACGTTCCTGTTCCCGCCGTTTTCCCGGATGCCCAGGGTAAATTTGTTCTCAAAAATTCATGATGAAAATCAATGATGGAAAACGTTCGTGAATCCCGGACAATCTTAGCGCAACTTTGCTCGACGCTGCTCAACTCATGGCGGCAACCCCTAAAGACAAAACCTTTTTCACCGCAGAGGACGCGGAGGACGCGGAGGAAACCCCTCATGCTTTTCCTCTGCGTCCTCCGCGTCCTCCGCGTCCTCTGCGGTGAATCGGGTTTTTTTCGTACTGAGAACAAATTTACCCTGGTGTGCTGCTTTTGCTTGATTTTCCAATGAGAAATCAGTAAAATGGCCGGTTTTTCAACCTTGCCTCACCGTCCGCATGGCGGGAGGCTATAACCCACAAGGAGAATACATGCGCCACTACGAAATCGTTTTCATCGTTCACCCTGACCAGAGCGAGCAGGTGCCGGCCATGGTCGAGCGTTACCGCAGCCTGATCACCTCCAAGAACGGCGCGATTCATCGCCAGGAGGACTGGGGACGCCGCCAGTTGGCTTATCCTATCCAGAAAATGCACAAGGCGCATTATGTGCTGATGAATATCGAATGCGACCAGGAAACCCTGGACGAACTCGAACATGCCTTTAAGTTCAACGACGCAGTGCTGCGCCATTTAATCATGAAGGAAACCGCTGCGGTCACCACGCCGTCGCCGATGATGCGCGAAGTGAAACGTGCGGTGGAAGCGCCGCAAGCGGCGGTCGCGAAAGTCGAAACCCCCACCGAAGCGCCCGCTGCACCGGAAGCTGCTGCCTAAGTGACATGCAACCGGGTTGATTTAAGCGGCAAGGTTATCGAAATCAGCGTATTGCGCCACACCCCCGCCGGCTTTCCGGTGCTGGCCTTTAAAGTGGGCCATGTTTCCGAGCAGATGGAAGCCGGTGCGATGCGGCAGGTGCAATGCGAGGTTCCGGTGATTGCGATCGGGGAGCCGGTCAAGATGGCAAGCGGCCTGAAGATCGGCGACCGGGTTGCCGTGGAGGGATTTCTGTCCCGCCGCAGCTTGAATAGCCCGCAACTGACATTGCATGTGAACCGAATAAAATTGATTGAAGAGGAAGGTTAATTATGGCTCGCCCAACGAAACCGAAAGACAAACGACCAAGCAACCGCAACATGTTCAAGCGTCGCAAATACTGCCGCTTCACTGCGGAAAAAATCGAACATGTGGATTACAAGGATGTAGAACTGCTGAAGGACTTCATCGCGGAAAACGGCAAGATCATTCCGTCGCGCATCACCGGCACCAAGTCGCGCTTCCAGCGCCAACTGGGCACCGCGATCAAGCGCGCCCGGCTCCTGGCCTTGTTGCCCTTCACCGATCAGCACTAACACCAGCATTTAGAGGGAGCTGTAAAGATGCAAATTATCCTTTTGGAAAAAGTGGCCAACCTGGGGCAACTCGGCGACGTGGTCAAGGTCAAGGACGGCTACGGTCGCAATTTCCTGGTGCCGCAAGGCAAAGCCAAGCGCGCCACGGAAAAGAATATGGCGGAATTCCAAGTGAAGCGCGCCGAACTGGAAAAACAACAGGCGCAAATCCTGGCGGACGCCCAGGCGCGCGCCGAAAAGCTGGAAAACATGACGGTGCGGATTTCCCAGAAGGCCGGGGTGGACGGCAAGCTGTTCGGCTCCGTGACCAACGTGGATATAGCCGACGCCTTGCAAGCTCAAGGCTTCGAAGTCGCCAAAGCGGAAATCAGGATGCCCAACGGCCACCTGAAACAACTCGGCGACTACCCGGTCACCATCGCGTTGCACCACGACGTGACGGCGAACATCACCGTATCGGTATACGGCATCAGCTAAGCCGCTGATAAATAGCGACAACAAAAAGGGGCTGGGAACAGCCCCTTTTTGCTTTTATACTGGGCATTAAACCTAGAAACCTCAGTTGACCGCTCGACTGGAAATTTAATAGCGTGATTCCAATAAACTTCTTCATGATTTACCGTTTCACTCGTTTGGTGAGTCCGCTACGGGGTGGATTGCACGGTTTTTGGGGCGCATGGCGGCGTTGCAACTCCTCGGAATGGAACAACACCATTCCTCGTCGTTGCGCCTTGCCCTGCACCCCAAAAACCGCACACTCCGCCCCGTTCAACTGAGGTTTCTAGGTTAAATGAACGATCCGCAACTCGATTCCATCAGACTCCCCCCGCATTCCATCGAAGCCGAGCAATCGGTGTTGGGTGGTTTGCTGCTGGACAACCACGCCTGGGACAAGATCGCCGATCTGCTGACCGACGCCGATTTTTACCGTCATGACCACCGCCTGATCTATCGCCACATCGGCAAACTGATCGAACAATCCAAGCCGGCGGACGTGATCACGATAGCGGAGATGCTGGAAAACAGCGGCGAGTTGAACAACGTCGGCGGCTTGGCCTATCTGGGGTCACTCGCGCAAAACACACCGAGCGCCGCCAACATCCGCCGCTATGCGGAAATCGTGCGGGAACGCGCGGTAATGCGCAAACTGGTGGAAGTCGGCAGCACCATCTCGGAAAATGCGCTGAACCCGGCGGGGCGCACCACTTCCCAACTCATCGACGAGGCCGAGGCCAAAGTATTCGAAATTGCCCAGGCCGGGGCGCACGGCAAAAAAGGCTTCGTCGAAATCCAGCCATTGCTGACCGAAGTGGTGGAAAAAATCGACCTGCTTTTCCAGCGCGACAACCCCAACGACGTAACCGGCATCCCCACCGGCTTCCACGACCTGGACGAAAAAACCTCCGGTTTCCAGCCGGGCGACCTGATTATCGTCGCCGGTCGCCCGAGTATGGGAAAAACCGCGTTTTCCCTGAACATCGCCGAAAACGTTGCGCTGAACACCGGCTTGCCGGTGGCCGTGTTCAGCATGGAAATGGGCGGCACCCAACTGGTGATGCGGATGATAGGCTCGGTGGGACGCCTCGACCAGCACAAACTGCGCACCGGACGCCTGCAGGACGACGACTGGCACAACCTCACCGTGGCGGTAGGCAAGCTTAACGATGCGCCCATCTTCATCGACGAATCGGCGGCGCTGACCTCCATGGACCTGCGCTCCCGCGCGCGCCGCCTGTACCGCCAGGCCGGCAAGCTGGGGCTGATCGTGATCGACTACCTGCAACTGATGAGCGCCAACCGGGTAGGCGAAAACCGCGCCACCGAAATCTCCGAAATATCCCGCTCCCTAAAGGCGCTGGCGAAAGAACTGAACGTACCGGTGATTGCACTATCGCAACTCAACCGCAGCCTGGAACAGCGTCCCAACAAGCGCCCGGTGATGTCGGATTTACGCGAATCGGGCGCAATCGAACAAGATGCGGATTTAATCCTGTTCATCTACCGCGACGAAGTCTACAACAGCGACACCCAGGACAAGGGCATCGCCGAAATCATCATTGGCAAGCAGCGTAACGGCCCGATAGGCACGGTGCGCATGACCTTCCTCGGTGAATACACCCGCTTCGAGAACTACGCCCACGCCGGTTCGTATTGAACCTGAAAACCTGTGCGCCAGCACAAACTGGCAAGTGATAGTTGGTGAAAGTTCAATACAAGAAAGGAGTAGCGCAGGGTAGATTTGTTCTCAGCACGAAAAAAACCGATTCACCGCAGAGGACGCGGAGGATGCAGAGGAAACCCCTCATGCTTTTCCTCTGCGTCCTCCGCGTCCTCTGCGGTGAAAAAGGTTTTGTTTTGGCTCATATTGGGTTTTGAGGACATATTTCGGGTTGCGGCAAAGGCTGTTTTAGCCTTGGTGATAAAGCGCATTCTCGACACCTTGCATTTTGTATATGCCAAGGAAACGTCACAACCTACAT
>Ga0172380_10004340_pt1 | contig 18310 bp, 23 predicted proteins | sample Leawe162metaG_FD_119747 | JGI IMG/M metagenome (GOLD analysis project Ga0172380, IMG submission 119747) | Leachate microbial communities from a municipal landfill in Southern Ontario, Canada - Leachate well 162 metaG | ecosystem: Engineered > Solid waste > Landfill > Unclassified | place... | reverse complement strand
CATCGCCAACATGGTACAATGTAACATTAATAGGACCGGCAGCAACAACAAGCACAACATTCAACTCGTTGTTTAGAAACGGAATGCACTTAAGAAGATCATCACAGAACAAAATAAGCAATGCATTAATCTTAGGCTGGCCACAAGGCTTGTTGGTAGATGGAACAAATACAGTAGCAGATATGAAGGCCGGAACAGCAGCATTCATAAAGAATAGTATAATAGCTGGTTCAACTACTGCAACATTCAAATCAACAGATGCAACATTCCAGACAGAAATGCCAACATGGTTTACTGGTTTAGGCGGAAAGACATTTGTCACTACTGCCGAAGTTTCTTTGATTGATCCTTTTAATATTGCAAAACCAAATCCAATGCCTAAAGCCGGTTCACCGGTTTATACAGGTGCAGCAACTCCACCTTCCGATGGATTCTTTGATGCAACTGCAAAGTTTATTGGTGCTTTCGGTTCAACTAATTGGGCTGAAGGATGGAGTAGCTTAGTATTTACCGGAACAGATATTAAGGAAGAATTAAATTCTACAGTTCCAACTAAGTATGAATTAAGTCAGAACTATCCAAATCCTTTCAACCCAAGTACTACTATTAAGTTCGCACTTCCAAAAGAAGGATTAGTCAAACTTAGTGTGTTCAATATACTTGGTCAAGAAGTTGGAACTTTGATAAATGGTTTCAAAGCAGCTGGTTCTTATTCGGTTGAATGGAGTGCAAGTAATTTATCGAGCGGAATGTATTTCTATCGCTTAGAAGCCAACAACAACATTATCACTAAAAAAATGACTTTAGTAAAATAGTTCTCTCTCTCTCAGACTCATTGGGCGTCTTTCGTGGGGCGCCCTTTGCTTATTTAGAATAAGAGAAAAGGAAGACCGAAATGAAAAAATATTTATTAGCACTATTTGTTTTGATTGTTACTTTCGGATTCTCATTACCGGAAGAAACAATAACAATTAAAGGTTCAGATACTATGGTAATTCTTGCTCAGAGATGGGCAGAAGTATTTATGAAATCCAACTCCGGAATTACAGTTCAAGTTACCGGAGGCGGGTCTGGTACCGGTATTGCCGCATTGCTGAATGGAGCGACTGATATTTGCAATGCTTCCCGCCCAATGAAACAAAGTGAAATTGAAAAGCTGAAAGAAAAATATGGTTCAAACGGTGTAGAAATAAAAGTAGCAATAGACGGATTAAGCGTTTATGTAAATAAAGCAAATAAAAAAGTGAATGAATTAACCGTTGCACAAATAAAAGATATCTATACCGGTAAAATCACAAACTGGAAAGAAGTAGGCGGCAACGATGCTAAGATAATTACTTATGGCAGAGAGAATAGCTCCGGTACTTATGTTTACTTCAAAGAGCATGTGCTTGAAAATCAAGATTTCAGTTCTAGGGTTCAAAGTTTACCCGGAACAGCCGCAGTAGTTAATGCAGTAAGTAAAGATAAAAATGCAATTGGTTTCGGCGGGGCTGCTTATGCAAAGGGTATAAAAGATCTAGCTATTAAAAAAGACGTTGCTTCCAAAGCTTATTTGCCAAATAAAAAAAATATTGAATCCGGGGAATACCCCATCTCTCGATTTTTATATATGTACACACGAAAGAGGCCGGAAGGCAATATCAAAAAATTTGTTGATTGGGCTTTGAGCAATAAGGGTCAAAGTATAGTTGCAGATGTAGGATATTTTCCGGTAAAAAAAATATCTAAATAACAATCAAATTGGATCAAGAATATGCCGCATCAATTTCATTTAGAGCTGCAAGATCTTAAAACCAATTTGATCAGGATGGCTTCGATAGTTGACGATCAAATTCAAAAAGCAATCTCATCCTTAATTGGTGGAAATGTTTCGTTATATAAAGAAATAAAATCTAAAGATGATGAGGTTGATGCTTACGATGAGTTATTACAAGTCCAGTGCGAAAATATATTGGCTCTTCATCAACCTATTGCATATGATTTGCGATTGGTGTTAACTACACTTATGATAAACAATCAGCTTGAACGTTGCGGTGATCTTTCCGTTAGTATTGCTAGTCGGGCAAGAAAAATGAAAAACTACAATGAGTTGATTGTTGAATCCGGAATAGATGAAATGGGATTGGAAGCTCAAAAGATGATAAGCCGTTCTATAGATTCTTTTATTCATTTGAATAGTGACTTGGCTGAACAGGTTATTAAAAATGATGACAAAGTAGATGTGCTGAATAAACATCTGTTCGCATTCATAACAGCAAAAATGAAGGATAATCCGGAGCTGATTGAACCACTGGCACACTTGCTCATTCTTGCACGTCAGCTTGAAAGGTTGGCTGATCACGCAACAAATATTTCAGAGAACCTTTTATTCCTAATCGAAGCAAAAGTTGTAACCCACAGAAAATTAATTGAAACTGGTAAGTAAAAAACAATGGAGTATTTATGGATGTATGGCATATCCAACTTACAAACTCGGAAAGCTTAAAGATCAAAACCAAAAAGAAAGATTTGTTAAAGAAAGACAAAACTTATTTGACCGGCAAAAGAATTGTTGATGAAAAGGAAGAGGAATTATTTATTAACCGGGATTGCATCCTTTGGTTCAGAAAAGAAGAAGCTGATTCTAATGCTGAATAATTCTCATTACAATATCGCAGTTCTAATATGAGTGCGAAAATTCTAATTGTTGATGATGAAAGGGATATTCTGGAGTTACTCAAATACAATTTAACCCGGAACGGGTATTCGGTATTAACTGCTGAGAATGGAAAAGTGGCTTTGGAAAAACTTTCTCTTAATCCGGACTTAGTTATTCTTGATGTGATGATGCCAATTATGGATGGCTTTGAAGTCTGTTCTAAGATTAAAATGTTAGAAAAGTATAAAAATATACCAATTATATTTTTGACTGCAAGAACTTCGGAAGCAGATGAGATTAAAGGGCTAAGCTTAGGTGCTAACGATTTTATACAAAAGCCGATAGCTATCAATAAAATAATTGCAAGAGTGAAGGCGAACCTTAGAACGTATCATGAGCGAAATGAATCCTTATTACGTTCCGGGGAATTAAGTGTTGGACCAATAGAAATAAGTCGCGAAAAATATTCTGTGTTGGTCGATAAAAAACCGATTGAGCTTGCACGTAAAGAATTTGAGATACTTTTCTTGCTTGCAGCCAACAATGGTTCTGTGTTCAACAGAGAGAGAATTCTGAATGAAGTATGGGGCAGTGATGTGTTTGTAGTAGAAAGAACTGTAGATGTACATTTGTTAAACATAAGAAAAAAGCTCGGTGATTACTCTTCTTTAATAGAAACAATTAAAGGAGTCGGATATAGGTTCAAATCCATTTAGAATACTTCTCTCATCGCTGATATACCCCAGTGTAATAGGTGGACTTTTATAGATGATTCTGTTACGCATAAATCGAAGTCCATTTTTAAATATTATAAGAAAAGTTTGTCAAGAATTATTCCCTCAAGCCTACTATGCACCTTGCGGTTATTACTATTCCATTTATTCTTTATCTTAGGCTTGATTATTTGATAAAATGATAGTTATAGTGCAGCTGCTAAGTTAGTAGTTAGTAGATTTAATCAATTTTGAAATACTGGGAGTAGTCGAATGGAAGCTAAAATTGAAGATGGTAAACTTATTATTACTATCGAACTTCAAGAACCAACGCCAAGCGCATCGGGCAAAACGCTAGTAGTTGCCACAACACACGGCAATATGACTACTCAGTGCGTCATCAACGGAAAGAATGTAGTTATTGGATTAAACGCCTACATCAAGAAATAGCTTTTCCCCGCCTTATTCCGATTTGCTTAGTAACAACTCTGCTTCTTCTAGAGTAGGGACATAATGGATTTTATATTGCTCAATCTGAAGTGTGTTGTTGGCAAACTGAATTAATCCGGATTTCGAGGTTCCTACTACTCTTACAACTCTGTTTACTCTATTTTGAATCAGCAGAATTATTATTTCTTTGAGCACATTTCCGGCGGCATCGTCGCCACGGATAAATCGGGAAATATCATTAATCACATCAAAACCGGGTTTTAAAGATGCAATTGTTGTTTCAATTGTGAGCTTAGATTTTTGAGCTTCTTCAACTGACAGTGTTCCGATCATTGTAATATGAAGTCTGTTCTGTGTCGTATCTGCAGTAACTTTAATCATTTTTATTCCTCCGCTACTTCAATATAAATAATTTCTAGTGCACAAAAATTTTGACTTGTACTTCTGCAATCCTACTTAATATTTGAGTGTTCAATCTCTCCGTTAACTAAATGGAACATAACATGAGTTAATACTTCTTTTACCTCAAATTGTTTGTCCTTTATTTTTATTACAGTACCGGGGAAAACTTTACCTGTTGCGTATACTGCCGGATTTTCTACGGCATAATATGCTGTTTCAATATCCTTTAAGTCATTTTTAATTTTAATAAGTAAAGCAGTGTTTTTTCCCCAGACTTCTTTATAATTCATAAGCTGCATAGTCTTGGCGTTATTGTCTGGCTTCTGTGCTATATAAGAAATTTGTTTTTTTAGTTCTTCAACTTGTCTTTCAATTTCATTTTTCTCTACTTGCTTTTTCATGAACTTTTCTTTGTGTTTTAAAACAACTCCCACTTCAATTTCTGTATTAACACCATAATCGTTACCAATAATTGGAGAGGTGACTTTATTTGTTGCGGTAATTTTACCACCAATAATTACACCGCTATTTTTTATAACTATTACTTCGTCATCACATTCAATAATTGAATTTCGCATCTCGAAAGAAACGTGAACTTTTCCACCGCATTTAATTACTTGATTTGAAATATAGCCGGAGTGAATGTCGCCACCAACGGTTATTAAACTTTTTCCATCTCCGTTGATACCTTCTTTTACAGTTAAAATTCCACCACAAATAACAATCGCGTGCTCAATACCGCCTTTAACATCAATGTTATATGGAGTTTCAACTGAGAAGCCAGCCTTAATATGCTGTTTAATATCTACAGAACTTTTAACATGAAGGTTGCCGGTGGAATAATCAACAGATTCCGGTACTACAAATAGTTTCTGTACTTCAAGATTGTGAGCTTTAGAATCATAGTAAATAATTCCATCAATAGATGCCTTAAACAATGTATTCTCTTCGGGATCTCTAAATATTCCTTGCCCGGCAGTAAATTGAAGATCTTTTCCGAAGAGTCCCGGAATATCATTCCCAAAAAGATCTTTGCCCGGAGTTCCAACAGTGGCAATTATTTTCTTTGCCAATGGTGTATCCTTAGCAACGCTTTCTACCATATTTACTTCTTTGTAATCGATATGTCCATCTTCTTGCGTTTGCGGTTTTAACGATTTCTCAGTTTTGAAATAAAACTCCATTCTTGCATCGCTGCCCGGTTTGGGATAATTGCCTTCTGCCACAAGAATTCTATCTTCGCTTATTTTTCCTTCGAGTATTTCATTAATAACATCATCTTTAATTCCAATTTTGATTCCGGTGGTGGTAATAATATCCTTTAGATATTCCTTTGATAATGGAATAGAGTTCTCCGGATCAGCATTTTTAAGAATCAAAAATGCTTTCATTTTTTTGTCAACCACTTCTACTTTAGCGGTTTTATATAGCCATTTTGGAGCTTTTTCGTCCATTAAGAATGCTTTCTTTTTGTTTCAAAATGTACGGATGAAGATACGAATAGTTATCCGTCAATAATTATCGAGAAAAGGATGAAATTATCAAGGTCTCCATCCAAAAAACCGTGCCAAGACATCTTTTTCGTTGCTTAAGGAATCCTATTCCCGTAAATTTGAAACTGAAATGATGAAGTATTTTTTTACTAAAATGAGCGGCTCGGGAAACGATTTTATACTTTTCGATAAGAAAATCAACCCGAAATTGGAACTTACACCTTCCAAAATTGCCCAGATTTGTAATAGAAGAACCGGTATTGGAGCGGATGGCGTGTTACTGTTAGAGCCATCGGCTAATTCGGTATTTCAGATGAAATACTTCAATGCCGATGGTTTTGAAGGTTCACTTTGTGGTAATGGTGCAAGATGTTCTTTGTTTTATTCAACAGTTAATGGTTTGACTAAAAGTTCAGACATCAAATTTGAATTTAGCGAACAAATCTATTCGGGTTCTGTACTAAATGGTGAATTGGTAAAGTTTAACTTTCAACAACCGAAAGATGTTAAACTCGGTTTTGTAATTCAAGTTAATGGCCAGTCAATTAAAGCTTCTTACATTAATACTGGTTCGCCTCATGTAGTGATTAGTGTAGAGAAGGTACTAAGAGATAATGAAGATTCAAAATCTTTCTACACTAGTCTAGATGATTTCCCGGTTTTTGAATTGGGAAAGAAGATAAGATACCATGAAGAGTTTGCTCCTACTGGTGTAAATGTTAACTTCATTAAGTATGAAGATGGCTTACTGAAAATTAGAACCTACGAAAGGGGTGTTGAAGATGAAACACTTTCGTGTGGAACCGGAGCGGTAGCTTCTGCTGTTGTAGCATGTACAATGGGGTTAGCCAAACAACCAATTTCATTGTTGGCTAAAAGTGGAGATCAACTTATTGTTGACTTCAAATTTGACGGACTGGAATTTACAGATGTATCTTTAACTGGTCCGGTAAAAGTTGTTTTTAATGGCGAGATAACAATTTAAGAGGAAATAAATGAGTAGAGTTGTTTTTTCTATTAAGTATAGCATTCATCCAGAACGCAGAACTGATTATTTAGATGTTGTGCGCGAATTGAAAAACTTGGTAAAAGCTGAAGGTTTGGAAAGTTATTCGGTTTTTGAGCAGAAGAATAAAGCTAATAGTTTTGAAGAAATTTACATCTTCAAAACTCAAGAAGCTTACGATAGCTTTGAAGATAACACAGATGAGAGAATAGATTTATTGATGACAAAACTCTCTGACATGATTAAAGAACAAACCACGCAATACACTACTTTGTTCGAAGTTAATAACGCATAATAATTTTGTGATGTCTCAAAGGCAATTTTGGATAAGCTTTACTATTACATTCAACTTTTGTTTTTGAGACAACACCTTCCACATTATATCTCATTGGTAGAATATGTTCGAATACATTGGTGTTATACATATTCATTCCGTTTTTTCAGATGGTTCCGGAGAAGTTGCTGATATTGCCGGATTTGGAAAAGAATGTGGATTAGACTACCTAATCCTTACAGATCATAATACGCTTAGAGCTCTTAAAGAAGGCTACGAACGCTGGTATGATGATACTTTGCTGCTTGTGGGATGTGAGATAAATGACAAACTAAATCAGAACCATCTGCTTGCTTTGGGGATAGACGAAACGATTACAACAAGAATTCCGGCAAAAGAGTACACTCAAAAAGTTAAAGAACTTGGTGGAATTAGTTTTCTTGCGCATCCTTTCGAAAAAAGAAGTTCGATGACTGAGCACCCGCCTTATCCATGGACTGAATGGGATACAAAGGATTTTACCGGAATTGAGATTTGGAATCACATGTCCGAGTGGATGGAAGGACTTACAGAACAGAACAAGTATAATTACATAATTCACCCATTGCGCTCAATTGTTGGTCCTACAACTGAAGCTCTTGAAATGTGGGATAAACTGAATCAAGAAAGAAGAGTTGTTGGTATTGGTGGAGTTGATGCACACGCTCACAAAGTAAACTTGCTGGGCTTTTTTGAAATGGAAGTTTTTCCATATAAAGTTTTATTTAAATCGGTAAGAACTCATGTTATTACTGATGAACGGTTGAATCCATCTAAAGACGAGCGGGATGTTGATCACGGGAAACATCAGATTTATAAAGCTCTTAAAGAGGGAAAATGTTTCTTCTCAAACTATTACCATGGAGATGCAAAGGGATTTAGATTTTTCGCAGAGGATGGTGAACACATCCATCAAATGGGTGAATCGATTCCTTTAGTTAAAAACATAAAACTCCGTGTGATTTTGCCTAATATATCCGCTACAATTAAATTAGTTTGTAACGGAGAGGTTTTAAGCTCAATTGATGGATTTGATGCGGAATTCATTACTAATCAGCCCGGAGCTTACAGAATTGAAGTTTTTCTCAATCAAAACGCATGGATTTTTTCAAATCATATTAGAATAGGTCTATAATTTTTCTTAGATTTTCGCCCGAATTTTACAAAGAATTATCAAAAACCGAGGTTAAAAGTGTTAGAAGCAAGAAAAAAGATTACCAAAAAGGAAATGAAAGAAGATAAGCTTGTTACAACCTATTATAAGGTTCACGACTTCTTTATGGAAAACCAAGCAAAGTTCTTAATTGGATTTGGAGTTGTGGCTGTTATTGTAGTTGCGGTTATACTCTATTCTAATAAGGTTTCTAATGATAACAAAGCGGCATCTGCATTAGTTGCTAAGGTTACTCCTTTCTTAGAATCTGGCAGTTACAAAGAAGCAATAGATGGAGTTCCGGCTCAAAACATAACCGGATTAAAAAAGATTGTTGATGAATATGGTAGTTCAGAAGAAGGCGAATTAGCAAAAATGCTTTTAGCTAATGCTTATTCAATAACCGGAAAAACCGATGAAGCATACGAAATGTATGATGATTATTCCGGATCAAACGTTTTATTACAAGCAAGCGCACTTGCCGGTAAAGCTGGAATAATTGAAGCTAAGAAAGAGTATGAAGAAGCGGCTTCACTATACCAAAAGGCAGCTAAACTTGATAAAGTTAATCCTTCTAATCCTGAATACTTGTTAAAAGCGGGTATCGCATTATTGAAAGTTGGAAAAAAGGATGATGCAAAGGAGTTGTTTGAGTCCATTAAGAAAGATTATGTTAATGCAGTTCCTTATATGGAATTAGAGAAGTATCTTGTTCAAGCTGAATAGTTAATTAAAGATTTTAACTCGCTGTTTCAGCGAGAATCAGTTCTAAATAAGTTTAAAAGGTGAAATATGGCAGATACATCAGATTTCAGAAACGGTCTGATTATTAAATACAAAGGTGATCCGTTTGTAATTACAGAATTCCAGCACGTTAAGCCTGGTAAGGGCGGCGCGTTTGTTCGTACTACATTAAAAAATATGAGAACCGGAAAAGTTTTAGATAATACTTTTCGTTCCGGAGAATCTGTTGAAGTTGTACGTGTTGAAAGAAGGAAATATCAGTTTCTCTATAAAGAATCTACCGGTTTGGTTTTAATGGATAATGAAACCTACGAGCAGTTCACTGTTCCATCTGAACAGTTTGGTGATGGCGGCGATTATCTAAAAGAAGGGGAAGAAGTTGAATTGTTAATGGATTCAGCTGATCAAATTATCTCTGCAGAAGTTCCAATCTTTGTTACATTAAAAGTTGTTGAAACTGAACCAGGCTTTAAGGGTGATACTGCAAACAGTGCTTTAAAACCAGCTAAGCTTGAAACCGGTGCTAAGGTTCAAGTTCCTCTTTTCATCAATGAAGGTGATGTTCTTAAAATTGATACCCGTACGGGTGGATATGTAGAAAGAGTTAAAAACTAATAGAAGAGAAAGATGGATATAAACTTAATAAAGAAGCTCATCAAGATAGTTGAGCAGAGTGAGGTTACCGAATTTTCTGTTCAAGAAGGTGAACTCAAAATAAAAATATCTAAAAATTCTCCGCAGACATCTGTTCAATTTCAATCTGTTCCGGTTGAATCAGCTCGTCATGCTATTGTGCAAAATGAAAATGAAGTAAAAACTTTAATGCCGGCCGAACCGGCTAAATCAAATCATCATGAAATTCGTTCTCCAATAGTTGGTACATTTTATCGCGCTCCGTCTCCCGACGCAGATTCTTACGTACAAGTTGGAGATAATATATCTCAAGGCACTGTTCTCTGTATAATCGAAGCAATGAAGCTAATGAACGAAATAGAAAGCGATTGCAACGGTAAAATTGTTAAAATTCTAGTTGAGAACGGAACTCCAGTTGAATATAACCAGCCGTTATTTTTAGTCGAAAAAAATTAGTGTTATCATTTTATTAAGAGGAAATCTTGTTCAAGAAAATCCTAATTGCTAATAGAGGCGAGATAGCACTAAGAATTATTAGAACATGCAAAGAGTTGGGCATTCCAACTGTTGCAGTGCATAGCGAAATTGACCGCGATTCACTGCATGTTGTGTTTGCCGATGAAGCTGTTTGTATTGGTCCCGCTCCAAGCAGTCAGAGCTATCTCAAAATTACAAATATACTTTCTGCTGCTGCAATAACCGGTGCAGATGCAATTCATCCCGGTTATGGTTTTCTGGCAGAGAATGCCGACTTCAGCGAGATTTGCGCTGAAAGCGGAATAAAATTTATTGGCCCATCACCAGATTCAATTCGTAAAATGGGTGATAAGGCTTTTGCTAAAGAAACAATGAAGAAAGTCGGCGTTCCGGTTGTACCCGGCAGCGAAGGCGTTATTAAAGATGTTGATGAGGCAAAAAAAGTTGCGGCGGAAATCGGCTATCCGGTAATGCTGAAAGCATCTGCCGGCGGGGGTGGTAAAGGAATGCGCATTGTTTGGAAAGAAGATGAAATTGAAAAAGCTTTCCAAACGGCTGGCAACGAAGCCAACTCTGCATTTTCAAATGCCGATCTTTATATGGAAAAGTATATCGAGAATCCGCACCATATAGAAATTCAAATTATGGGCGATTCCTTTGGAAACGTCTATCATTATGGAGAGAGAGATTGTTCAATTCAGAGGAGGCACCAAAAGTTAATTGAGGAATCTCCTTCTCCATTTATTACCGCAGAGGTCCGCCAGAAAATGGGTGAAGCTGCTTTGCTCGGAGCTCGTTCTGTTAACTATGAAGGAGCCGGAACAATTGAATTTTTAGTTGATAAGTATATGAATTTTTATTTCATAGAAATGAACACGAGAATTCAAGTTGAACATCCTGTTACTGAAATGGTGAATAATCTTGATCTGATAAAAAACCAAATTCTTGTTGCAGCAGGTTTGGGTATTGAGGATTTGCCGACTACACCACGCGGTCATGCAATTGAATTTAGAATTAACGCAGAAGATCCGGATAACAATTTCCGTCCTTCACCCGGTGCTATTGAATACTTGCATTTTCCCGGTGGGTTTGGCGTACGTATAGATTCTCATGTTTACAATGAATATGTTATTCCTCCAAATTATGATTCGCTTATTGCGAAAATGATTGTTTGGGGTACAGATCGTCCTCATGCAATTAAGCGCGCAAAAAGAGCTCTGGATGAATTCAAAATAGAAGGCATTAAAACAACAATCCCGTTCCATCAAAAAGTATTGATGAATGAGAAGTTTTTAGAAGGGACTTTTGATACATCTTTCATAGAACAAAACTTCAAAAATTAACAGACGAGGCACAAAATGAATATTCCGGCAAATCTGAAGTACACAAAAGATCACGAGTGGATAAAAATTGAAGGTAACATAGGCACAATTGGCATTACTGAATTCGCTCAAGGTGAACTCGGCGACATCGTTTATATTGATATCAATCCGGACGTTGCGGAAATGACTATGGGCGAAACTTTCGGAACTATTGAAGCTGTAAAAACCGTTAGCGATCTTTATGCGCCGGTAACTGGAAAAGTTATTGAGCTCAACAAAAAATTAAATGATGAACCACAACAAGTAAATTCCGATCCTTACGGTGAAGGCTGGATTATTAAGGTTGAGATAGCAGATGCAAGTCAGTTAACTGAATTGCTTGATGCCGCTGCTTATGAAGCTCAATTAGCTCAATAATTTTATTTCAAAACTTCGAGAGCAAAATCCTTTTAGGGTTTTGCTCTATTTATTTAAAGACCATCCTATGCAACATCAACAAAATATTCTCATACTCGATTTCGGTTCCCAATACACTCAGTTAATTGCTCGGCGCATTCGTGAAAGCAAAGTCTATTCGGAAATTCACGCTCATAATTTTTCTTTGGATAAAATCAAAGAACTTAATCCTACTGGAATAATACTTTCCGGCGGACCAATGAGTGTGTATGAAGAAGATTCGCCGAAAGTAAACCCAGAAATTTTTAATCTCGGTATTCCGATACTTGGGATATGCTACGGGCTTCAACTAATCACAACAAATTTTGGTGGAAAAGTAGAGGCTGCGAAAAGTAGAGAGTATGGAAAAGCTAATATTGAATTGGTTGATGAAGATGAATTACTTTTTGGTGTTAATGATGGTTCAGTTATTTGGATGAGTCATGGCGATTACGTTACTGATATGCCTAATGGATTTGCAGTTACAGCTAAAACGGAAAACTCGCCGCTTTGTGCAATTTCAGATTCCAAAAGAAAAATCTATGGTGTGCAGTTTCATCCCGAAGTTGCGCATACACAGTTTGGCAAACGTATTTTGGATAATTTCATTTTCGAAATTTGCGGCTGCAAAGCAGATTGGACTCCGGAACATTTCATTACAGAGGAAATTGAAGAAGTAAAAGCAAAAGTTGGAAGCAAGAAAGTTATTTGTGCTTTAAGCGGCGGAGTTGATTCATCAGTCGCCGCAATTTTGATTCATAAAGCTGTGGGCGAGCAGCTTGTCTGCATTCATGTTGATCATGGTTTAATGCGCAAGAATGAAAGCGAAGCAATCATTAAAATGTTTGATGATCATTATAATCTGCATGTAATACATATTGATGCTTCGGAGCTATTTCTTTCTCGTTTGGCCGGTGTTACCGAGCCGGAAAAGAAAAGAAAAATTATCGGCAATACTTTTATCGAAGTTTTTGAAACTGAAGCGAAAAAGTTTTCCGATGCAGAATTTTTGGTGCAAGGAACTTTGTATCCGGATGTAATTGAATCGGTTTCTGTTAAGGGACAATCCGTTACTATTAAAACGCATCATAACGTTGGTGGCTTGCCCGATCGAATGAATTTAAAACTCATAGAACCTTTCCGTGAATTGTTCAAAGATGAAGTTAGAGCCATTGGCCGTGAATTAGGTTTACCGGAGATGTTCATAAAACGTCACCCGTTCCCGGGTCCCGGTTTGGCTGTTCGTGTATTAGGCGAAATCACAAAAGAACGCTTGGATATTTTGCGTGAAGCAGATGATATTTTTATCAGTGCTTTACTTGAATTCAATTTGTATGATAAAATTTGGCAAGCGTTTGCAGTTCTACTTCCGGTTCAGACTGTCGGTGTAATGGGGGATTGCCGCACTTACGAAAATGTAGTTGCTCTCCGCGCAGTAACTTCGACAGATGGAATGACGGCAGACTGGTTCCGTTTTGATGGAGACTTCTTGGAAAATGTATCTAACAAAATAATCCGCTCCGTTCGTGGTGTGAATAGAGTTGTTTATGACATAAGCTCTAAGCCCCCCGCAACAATTGAGTGGGAATAAAATCCCTTTGGGGTAAAAATGAAAGTAAAAGAATTACCCATCGATGACCGTCCGCGCGAGAAATTAATTTTGCGCGGATCGCAAAATCTTTCCAACGCTGAACTGATAGCAATTCTACTTCGAACCGGAACAAAAGGGCAGTCAGTTATTGAAGTTGCTCAAGAGCTGATCAAAAAGTACAACGATTTGAATTTCCTCATGTCTCAATCCCACGATGCACTCAAAAACTTTCACGGAATAGGAAAAGATAAAGCCGCGACTTTACTCGCAGCATTTGAACTTAGCAGAAGAGTGGATTCTGAAAAGAAGTGGATGTTTGTGCAGAAAATTGCTTCTCCAAAAGATGTAGCCGAAATATTTATTCCATTACTTCGAGATGAGCTAAAGGAACAATTCTTTGTTGTCTGCTTAAGTACATCGAATAAAATTATAAAATATGAACGCATTTCTGAGGGCAGTTTGAGCAGCAGCGTTGTTCACCCAAGAGAAGTTTTCAAAGTTGCTATCGAGAATAGTTCGGCTAATATTATTTTGCTTCACAATCATCCGAGTGGAAATTTGGAAGCGAGTAATGAAGACATTTCACTAACACGAAAATTAGTAGAAGCCGGCAAAAATCTGGAAATTCAAGTGTTCGATCATATAATAATTGCCGGAAATTCTTACACAAGCATGGTAGAAAAGAGAATTATTTGAGCAAAGTAGCAAAAGAGAATTGAATTTGGCGTTTCTCTAGACAAAAAAATCTTTATATTTGCCCCAAGAAAAACCTCATCAATAAAAGGAGTTAGTAATGAAGAAACTGATCAACAAAGCCCTTGTGGCAGTGCTGATTGCCGGTGCTATCGGTTTTACTGCTTGCAGCGGTGTTTCTGAGGAACAGATGGCTCAGCTGGATGCACTTCGTTCCGAAGTAAAGGCGTTAGAAAAAGAAGTTAATGGATTGAAATCAGAGAAATCAGCTCTCGAAAGAGAAATTGCTGAAAAGAATTCAAAATTAGACCAGTGCAATAAAGAAAAAGCTGAAACAAAGAAAAACCTTGAAAAAATCGGTTTGTAAAAAGAACAAAGGAGAAAAAATGAAATCAATTAGATTATTAGTGTTGGGTGCATTCTTCTTTGTTTTTGCAGCAAATGTTTTTGCTCAAGAAGAAATGACAAAGGATGAATGGCAAAGCGAAATTAACCGCTTAACAGAAAAAAGGATTGCTCTTACTACAGAATTAAATTCACTTAAAAGTGAAGTTGCTAATCTTAAAAAAATTCGTGACGGACTTAAAACTTTTGATCAATGCACAAATGAATTATACACAATGATCAATGCTACAAAAGCTGATATTGACAATTTCAGAAAGCAATTGAATGATCTTTCCGCTAAGATTGATAATAAAGAAGCTCCGAAGGCTGACCGCCAAGCTGAGCTTGATGCAATGAAGAAAAGCAAAATTTCTGCCTTACCGGAATTTTTTGATAAAGTTCATAACCAATTACAAAGAAAACTTGATGCTTGGGAAGAAAAACCAAAAGAAATTTCTTATGAAGTTGTAAAGGGCGACCACTTATGGGGAATCGCAAAGAAGAAAGACCATTATGCAAATCCATTTGCTTGGCCAATAATTTATAAAGCTAACCGCGACCAAATTAAGAATCCGGATTTGATTTTCCCGAAACAAATGTTCCAAATTCCTAATTTGACAGAAGAAGAAAAATCTAAATACGAAAAGATTAGAAGAAACTATAAACCGGCTCCGGCAACACAAACACAAGAACCGGTTAAGTAAGGAATCGATTTTATAAAGTGAGTACGTTCGAAATTATAAAGCCCTTTTCATCTAGGTGAGAAGGGCTTTTTATGTTTTGTAAAAACAAACATTGCGGAGGTTGTTACGCAGCACGAAAAAGCTATTAAACTAGAGGGAGTGGATCTACTTTCATTCCTTGGATTCAATGATGGAAACATTAAACCGATTGAAGAGAGATTTTCTGCCAACGTAATTGTTCGCGGTGATAATGTTTTTGTCCAAGGTGTGGCAGACGAAGTTGAAGCCATTGAAAAAATTATTAAAGAAATGACTTTTGTGCTAAATACTACCGGTAAACTCTCGCCGAATGATGTTTATACAATTATCGATTTAACGATGCAAGGTAAAGAGATTATTAATGGCAACGAGTTCGATAGCATAGTTTTGTATTCCAAGAAAGATGTAATAAAAGCCAAGACACCAAACCAAGTAACGTACTGGAAAGCTGTAAGAGAGAATGATATTTGTTTTGCCATTGGTCCGGCTGGAACTGGTAAAACTTATTTAGCTGTTGCTTTCGCAGTTGCATCATTAAAAAAGGGTGCGGTAAGAAAAATTGTATTAGCTCGTCCGGCAGTAGAAGCCGGTGAGAGTTTAGGTTTTTTGCCGGGAGATTTTAAGGAGAAAATTGATCCTTATCTTCGTCCACTTTACGATGCTTTGGAAGAAATGATTCCGGGTGAACAGTTAAAAAATTATCTTGAAAAAGGAATAATTGAAATTGTTCCTCTTGCTTTTATGCGTGGCAGAACGCTTAACAATGCTTATGTGATTTTAGATGAGGCTCAAAACGCAACAGCGATGCAAATGAAAATGTTTCTCACCAGACTGGGTCCAAACTCGAAAGCGATTATAACTGGAGATATTACTCAAATCGATTTACCTAGTTATTCACAGAGCGGCTTGGTTCAAGTAAAGGAAATTCTAAAAAATGTTGATGGCGTTGCTTTCATCTATTTCGAAAAAGTTGATGTAGTTCGACATAAACTAGTTAAAGATATTATCGAGGCATATGAAGAGCATTACTCTACCGGGAATAAAAATCCTTAATCGAATTTTTTACTTTCTTCCCAGTATTTGTCCATCTCGGTTAGATTTGATTCCGACATTTTCTTTCCTAATCCGGTAATCTTTTTCTCAACATAGGTAAACCGCTTAATGAATTTCTCGTTTGTTAAGCGTAAAGCATTTTCCGGATTAATGCCAAGAAATCGGGCATAATTTGTTAATGCGAAAAAAACATCGCCTAGTTCTTGTTCCAACTTAGCTTGATTGCCTTCTGCTTCCATCTCATGCATCTCTTCGATTTCCTCAATCACTTTCTTCCATACATCTTCTTTTTTCTCCCAATCGAAACCAACCTTAGAAGCTTTTTCTTGCAGTCTATAAGCGCGCGCTAATCCGGGTAATTGTTTTGGAACTCCTTCTAAAACGGAATCGCGTCCTTCGGTAAGTTTTATTTCCTCCCAATTCTTTAATATTTCTTTGGTGTCTTTAACTTCAACATCGCCAAACACATGTGGATGGCGGCGAATTAATTTCTCGGTAATAGAATCAATCACTTGTTCGGTATTAAATGTTTTGTTGTCTTCTCCAATAGCTGAATGGAACACGATATGCAAAAGTAAATCTCCCAATTCTGCCTTTAACTCTTGGTAATCCTTCTGATCAATCGCTTCAATCATTTCATACGTTTCTTCCAGAGTGGCTGCTTTAATTGAATCGTGTGTTTGTTCTTTGTCCCAAGGGCATTCTTCTCTTAGTTTTCTCATAATCTCATACAACTTCTGGAATTTCTCGCCTACCATGATTTCTCCTTAATTGGTGTGCAAAGATAAGTCATTGATTTATTCGTTAAAAGAGAAACATAAAAATCAGTATTACTTAAACTAAGTCAAATATATTCGATTCATTTCATTTTTCTCTTGATCTTACTCTTGCTCATAAGCTTGATCGCTTTTACAGCTATTATAATTAATGCGATCAAGATAAAGATTTGGATCGAGATCAAGATTAATAAAATCAATATATTTACATCATTAATTAGGAGAAAAAATGTTCGAAGAAAAGATTAAAGAAATTACCGGACAAGAGCTTCCAACAGCTCCAAAGCCGCTTGCAGCTTATATTCCAGCCCAAATGACTGGCAATCTTGTGTTTACGTCCGGCCAGCTTCCAATGAAGGAAGGAAAGTTAATAGCAGAAGGTAAAGTTGCCGGAGTGGTGTCTGAGGAAGTTGCAATTCAATGTGCTCAGCAATGCGCTGTAAACTGTATAAGTGCAGTTAAAAGTGTAATTGGTGATCTTGAAAAAATTGAGCAGATAGTAAAAGTAGTTGTTTTTGTTAACTCATCTGCCGGTTTTAGCGGTCAGCCGAAAATTGCAAACGGAGCTTCGGAATTTTTAGTTCAAGTATTCGGCGAGCAAGGTAAACACGCCAGAAGTGCTGTTGGCGTAAGCGAACTTCCTCTAAACGCGCCGGTTGAAATTGAAATGATTGTCCGGGTAAAATAGTTTTTTATTTGACTTGTGAAGTTGGATAAAATAAAATATTATAGACCGTAAGATTGGAAACCCAAACCGGGGCATCATTGTTAAAGATATAAAATTGGTAAACAGATGAAAAAGACCATAATATTATTTGCCTTGCTTTCAGTTTCGATAATGAATGCTCAGTTTAGAGATGATCTAAATAAATCTGTTGATGTAAAAAGTGGAATTTTTAACAAGGAAAGCGCTCTTTCACCATTCGGGTTGCTGGGAATCGAAGATTTTCAGATGAAGCATTCCTTTGGACTTTCTTATTCAGCATTTGGTAGCGGCGGGGGAATGGCTCTTGGAACTTATACAAATAGCATGTTATTGAAATTCAGTGATAAATTGAACATGCAAGCTGATATAAGCATATTAAACTCTCCATACAGTTCGTTCGGGCAAGATTTCGCCAAACAAATAAATGGAATTTACCTAAGCCGACTTCAAATGAACTACAAGGTTAGCGAGAATATGTCGGTAATTCTTCAATATCGAAGCTCGCCGTTCGGCTATTACAATCCTTACTACTCAAATGGCTTCTTTTCCGGCTCAAGAGATTATTTCTTCGGAGGAGATGAATTCGGGAAAGAGTAGTTCATT